>Ga0265294_10000404_pt1 | contig 57881 bp, 60 predicted proteins | sample MunlanPumphouse3_FD_192504 | JGI IMG/M metagenome (GOLD analysis project Ga0265294, IMG submission 192504) | Groundwater microbial communities from a municipal landfill in Southern Ontario, Canada - Pumphouse #3 | ecosystem: Environmental > Aquatic > Deep subsurface > Groundwater | place... | reverse complement strand
AATAACAAAAAGGACTAAACATATAATTAATGTATAAATAATTATTGGATATTGACCAGCAAAACCATCAGTAGAAAGATGTTTTAATAATATTCCTAAATATGCCCAAACTAAAACTAATCCATAAGCAACGCTTTTATCTTTACTCATTCTTAAGATACCGATTATTGCTCCAATAATTAAAACTACAGTTGTCCAAATAAAATCAGGCAAACCAAGCCCTCCCCAATTAATGCTTACTAAGTAAACTGTAATATTAGCAATTGTCGCCACTGTAATCCAACCAAAATAGACACTAAAAGGAATTCCGATAAACCTTTTTTCTTCTTTTGTTAGATTATTTAATCTAATTATATCTGCAATTTTAATAAGACCAAGCAGTAATACTAATATTAGAACGAGAGATATCGCTATATAATCATAATGCCAAGCGAATATCCACAATATATTAGCAATTGAGGTAATAATAAAAAGTAAATTAATCTTTTTTAAAAGGCCTTCATTTTTTGATTTAAATTGATAAACAACATAAATTGCAAGAAGTAAATAAATTAAACCCCAGATAGAAAATGCTATTCCAGCTGGAGCAAAAAGATTAGAATAAGCATCAGATATCTCACCCGTGCTACGATTATTAATTGGCAAACTTGTAGCTAAAAAATTTACTACTATCATTGCAATGTATGCAAATAATGCAAGTATTTTTTTAAACATATTATTATTAATTATAATTTAATTTAATTATACCAAATTAATAAAAAGCTAACAATGATTAATCAAAATTTTTCAAGTAATTTTTAATTCTTTCCATGTCTTCGTTTTCTTTTTCTCCCTTGAAGTAAAGCTCAATAAATTCAACCCTTTGACTATCTTTAAAATAAACATAAATAACGCGCAAAGACGATCCTTTTAAATAACGACAAAACAATCTGGCCTTTATAATATACAAGTTTTCCTTTTGAGTAATAACATTAAAATGCTTGCTGTTGCCAAGGGGATTAACAGAAACAACATCACAGAATTGTTTTAAATCATTAAATAATGATTTATACTTTTTACTAAATCGCTTGATTTCTTTTTTGAATTCTGGTAATTCCTTAAAGCTCATCATCATAATTTCTTACAGAATATCTTTCATCGCGATAAAAAACACTCTCATAGGAAATTGGCTTCCCTTCCCCTGCTGATTTCCATGGAATATCTTCATGTGAATAATTCTCTATTTCTATAGCATTTTTATCAGAAAGACGAGCTAAAACATCATCAATATGTTCAACCTCCCTTGCAGATAAAATTCCAAGATTAGGACGCTTTAGCGCTAGATATTTTTTTTGATGATAATTAAAATATTTACTATTTACCGCCTCAATTTCTTTCTGATCCTGCATTTCTTGAATTATTGTATTAAGTTCAACAGAAGTTGGTCCATGATGATTCTTAATATATGTTGCCCCCATTAAATTTTCTTCAAATTTTTCATAATAATCAAAATCAATAAAATAAAGAAGTTTGTGTAAAACTGTTTCTCCAATATTTGGCTTACCTCCAACCTTGTTTAAGATATAAAGTAAAACTTGCTTAAATTTATCAAGATTCTTTTTGGTAATACGAATTTTTAAATCATTTGATTTTTTAATAGAACTTTTTTCAAAAAAAACATCTCTTTTGGGTTCTTTCTCATTTAAAAAATCATCTAATTGAAGGTCAAAAATGTTTGCTAATCTTCTTGCCTCAGAGATTGTAAGCTCCCTTAATCCGCGCTCAATTTGCAAATATGTCGGACGAGATATGTCTAGCTTTGAAGCAATATATTCTTGCGAAATTCCCTTTTTAGTCCTTTGTTCTTTTATAAAATCTCCAAACATAAATTAATAAATTATATTATTAATCTTATAATATATAATGTAAGATTTTTTGTCAATAGAGATGTAAAAAATATATACACAGTTAATAATTAAAAACTTCCTCTATGTTTTTATTAAAATATCTAGCGATCCTAAAAGCAAGTTCTAATGATGGAACATATTTACTTCTTTCTATGGCAATAATTGTCTGTCTTGTTACTTCTACTACTTCAGCTAATTCTTCTTGAGTTATTCCCTTTTCTGATCTTAACATTTTTATTTTATTTGTCATCTGAATTGTATTTATTTTTAAGGCACAAAAAAATAATTGAATAAGTAGCTATATGGAACAAAACTACATAGCTTAAAATTATTCCTAAATTATATATATCAGAACCTTTATTGCTTAAATTAGAAAACATAAAGAAAATTGATAAAAGCGCTAAAGAAGGAACACATATACTATATGCCCACAAAGAAGATCTTCCAGCAATACTTTGAATCATCTCATCTGTTTTTAATTCTTTAACATTTCTCTTAATGGCAAACATCGCTACCATTCCAATTATTATTGCAGATATCGCTAAAATAACATTATCCATATTTATGGCAATGCTTATTGTTGCTGATATAAAAGCAATAACTAATATCCTTAAGTATGTAAATTTTTTATATGACATAATTTTTATTTATTATTATGCCATAATTGTATAGTATGTTTTACAAAATGTCAAGTATTTCTTACATTATTATAAAATTTGGCGGTACCTTTTGGTTGAAATTCTAACTTTTTTTGAGCAAAACCCCGACTGACCACGCGCCGAGCGCGTGGTGGCTCGCAGCGGAATCGTACGCTCCGAGAAAACTGGTAATTCTGTTGGTGCGTTTCCGCTTGTCTCCGCTCCGCTACGGCAAACCAAAACAGAAATTTTTTCATTACATTTTTTATTTTTTTCTGCCCCCCATTTTTTTTCTTTTAATAGGAGATGAAAAATTTTCTGTTTTGGTTTTCTCTTAATCAGAGAAAAGCGGAAAAGCTCTAATCTTAATCGCAAAAGGGCAAAAATTCCTTCCCCCCAACCCCCTTCCTTTTTGCCCTTTTGCTTCAATGCCCGCAGGGCGGGCGCGGCGGCGGCTACAAATTAAAAAGAGCAGAGAGTTAGTTTAAGAATTAACTAATCGCTACTTTAGCAACATTATCAGAAAAAATCAAAACTTCCTTGCCTTGTCTTGCCTTGAAGGCACTATAATTTATTGTAAAATTATTTTTCTTGAAATTATTATAAAGATTTTGAATATAGGAAACATCATCATAAGTCATAACCCATTTTAGCGAAGATTTTTCAAGAAGTTTCAATAACTTTTTATGATCTTTATCGATATAGTGGTTTAAATATAAAGATTTCCCTTTTTGATAATATGGCGGATCAAGAAAAATAAAATATCTATTTTTAAATTTATTTTTCTCCAACTGCCTCAAAAGAGTAATTCCGTCTAAATTTCTAACAGATATTTTATTTTTAAATTCCTTTATTTTTTCCAACCTTGAAATAATCGTATTTTTTGTAAAACGGGCTTGAACATTCCAAAAACCCGCTTGTTCCATTCCGCCTATCGGCCCGCCCTCAATAATTCCCGAGCGATTTGTTCTATTTAAAAATAAAGTAGCAAACGCCAATTCTTTCATTGATGATGACGGATTATTGTAAATTTCTTTTTGCTTTTTCCATTCTTCAATATTAATATTCACTTTTTTAATTTTGTTTATTAAAAAATCAGTATCAGTAATAGCAATTTTCCAAAATGCAAAAATAGCTTTATCTAAATCATTGATAATAATTCTATCAACCTTACCCGAAAACAATAATTTCAAAGATGCTCCTGCACCGCCAGCATATGGTTCAACAAGGATAATTTTTTCATCTTCGGAAAAATTTTTTTCTATTGCTTTGCACAAAAAACCCGCCAAGCGAGTTTTTCCGCCAGGATAACGAAACGGACTTGAAAATTTAGATATTATTTCACTTTTTTCTTTTTGCATTTTGTTTCTTGAACACTACTTTTTTATTTATATCGCCCCAGAGAATTTCAAAAAATTCTTGTAAATTATCCCATTTGCTTTTTAATTCACTCGAGCTTGGTTGAGTTGTTGTTGAATGAACATACTCATGAAAATTTTCTATTGATAAATAACTATTTTGCCCAGTAGCCGAACCTACTTTATTTATGTTGTTAAATTTCTTTTTATCATATTTTTTACCTTCCAAACTTTTTACTACCCAGGAAACTTTTTGGTTTATTGTGTCATTCTTCTTAAATCCATAGCTGTTCATTTTTGCATAATAATCCAAAGATATTTCCAAAAATACCCTAAAAAGCACTCCGACCGCATTCGGAACAGCATTTTTGGAATCATCAATCAACAAATCATTTTTCAACTCACAATAAATGTTATTTATTTTTGTTTCTTGAATTTGCAAAACACAAGTTTTCGGAATTAAGTAATTCCGAAGTGAAGATTTTGGAATACTGCGGTTAGTGCCATTATTTGTTGGAACCAAAGTAGATTCCTTACCAAAGAGATCTTTTTTGGTTTGTTTTTTTATTTCGTCAGCAACTCTTTTGTAATCATCTTTTGTTATTTGCTTCAAATAACTTTCAATTTCTTTCGTATTTAAACGCGAAAATAATTTGTCGTTGAATTTATCTTTTTGTAGAACATCAAAAATAATAACTTTCAATTTTTTATCAAAATCCTTGTCTTCGGTTTGAAGCTCGCCAGTATCGTTAAGACTAAACCCAAAAGTAGACCAAGCGGGATTTTGCTCAATAAGCCTCCAAAAAGTTGTAACAAAACCATGCCCCAAGACCTGCTCTTTTAATTCTTCTGGAAAATCCAAATCTTTTATTCTTTTGGTAATTGCGACTTTCAATAATTCTTTTTGACTTGCGTTTCCTCTACGAGCATTATGATGTGCCCTCTCATTATCACCCCAAGAAACCTCGTTATTGCCTCTTAAATGCTTTCTGTCGATATAACGAAATCCTTGATCCTTGTCTTTTGTGATTAAACATTCAAGTTTAAAATTATCATTTATTTTAATTCTTGATTTCAATCCATTAAGTTTATTTTTGAGTTTTATGTTGTCTGTTAGCTCTGGGTTATCCAAAAGTTTATAAACTGCAAGACGGCGGTTTCCTTCCAAAACTATATTTTTGCCGTTTAATTCATAGATAACAAGTTTTTCAAGTTGGGGTAAATCAAACTCGCTCACCACTTCTTCGGTTAATTCGGCTAATTTAAAATCTTTCTTAGAAAGAAAATATTCAATTAACTCTTTTTCCGTTTTATTAAAATATTTATCTGGAAAGCGAGCATTTTCATCCCAAAGAGAAAGATCTTTTATTGAAATATTATTTATTGTGAATTTATTTACCATATTTTTAATTATTACAAACTACATAATGCAAGTACTCAACGGTTTTATTCGCAGTATAGTTTCTATTCTCCGACTTATCGGCTTTGAAACGATTATATTCTTTCGTAAAATTGCCGTATTTGCCCCGCAGGCTCATTATTTCTTGAATATCGTCCAAAGTCATCAAACCCTCATTGTTGTAGCTTAGAAAGATGTATTTTGCCCTTGCTTTCAAAATCAAATCCTTAAACGCTTTTTTTACTTGCGTTCTTGAACAGTAAAGCGATTTTTGATTTTGATACTCGCGCAAACCAGTTTTTCCGTGAATTTCAGGATTATCATATTTTGCGATAGTTTCAAGCATATGATAATTTGTCGCATATTGTCGTTGATTATATGGCGGATCTAAATACAAAATATCTCCCTTAATTTTTCCAGCAACCATATTTATATCCTCATTAAAAACTTCATGATCTTGATCGTTTATTATCAATTCAGCGGGTTTCAAAATTAAATTATTTTGAGCCGTCTTTTTTAATTTTTTCAGAAAAGCACCATATACGGAAGCCGTATTTGCGTATTTATCAATTGACTCAACTAAACTTGTAATCAAAAAATAGTACTCGTCATCAGAAATTAAATTTTGCTCTTTCCAATTTTCTATCTTTTGACGGATAGCGTCGCAACGCATTCCGTTTTCATCAGAAAAATATTGTCGTGGTTCTATTTGATTTTTTGATCCTCCAAGACAATAATTTTTATAAATAAATCCTTTTACACCTTTTAAATCTGATAAATAATTGCAAACAAAATTTTTCCTATTATTTATATCAATACTTTTTAAATTAGGAATTTCTTTTGTTAGTTTTGCAAATTTTAATTCTCTGTGATTTCCTATATAGTGTCTATTCAAGACATAACTGTAATATTGAATATCATTTGCGATAATTTTATAACCTTTTCTTTTAAAATAACTTCCAACAATTCCAGTTCCCGCGAATAAATCACAAAAAGTATCGCAGTTTTTATCAACTACTTTATTTATGGATTCTTCTAAAAATTCCAACAATGATAATTTACTGCCGATATAATTCATAATTTTAGTTATGCAATAGAATTACGAAACAAGGAACTTTATAACTTTTATCTCCTTGAACTTTATGCTTAAAGCTAAAGTTAATTTCAATTGGTTTATTAAGGTCAGTGCTTTTTATTGTTTCCCTAATTTTTTGGATTGAAATATCCTCATCAAGATAAACTACTAATAATCTCGGATCAGCTCCAAATCTTCCCTCGTCTTGATATTTGTACAAATATTCCGCAACCAGCTCAGGATTTTTAACCGCCTCTTCTTTCCAATTATCTTTAAACCTTGTCTTAAATTGGTTGGTCGGACTTTTTGCGACTTTTTGATCAAAAGAAACGCCGTCAATGAAAAAGTCAACTCCTCTGCGGTGATTAAGAGTCGGCAAAATATTTTCATTTTTTTCAAAAATCAAAGTTTCAATAAAATCATTTCTAACAGTATTTATTTCTTTAATTCTTCTATATTTGACCGCAGCTACTTTGACTTTTCCATCTTTAATAAGCCCGCTATTACTTTCTGAATTTATTCTCTGGACGAACCCGTCAAAATCGCCTTGAGAGAAAGGCCATTCTATGTTGCCCAACTTTAATAATTCCCATTCTTTAACCAATAAATCCATAACATTATTAGCATCTTTTCCGCTTTTATATTTTTCCGTTTCCTTAAATAATTCGCGTATTGCGTTTTTGCTCAGCTCGTAATCCCAGTTATTAACTACTATTTTCCATATATTTTGAGGATCAATGCAAGGCATATTTTGACCTTTGTTTTTACCTCGGCTACAAATTTTAAATTCTAACCCCGCTACTTTTTTATATTTATTAATGTGCAACAAATATTTTAAAGCATTGTCCTTACTTCCAAGTATTTTTTTCGCTAAATCTTCTGATAATTTTGATTTGATGTATTCCATAATTATTTTTTGAAAATTAATATATATTCGTGCTTAAAAATATAGTAATCACTTGATAACGCTCGATAGCGCCACATTCCTTCTTTATTTTGTTTTGCTCTATTACCCTCCATATTTTTGATTATAATACTTTTTAAGGTGAGTCCTAATTTTTGCGCCTCATTCATACAATAAAATCCCAAGGGAACCCATTGTCCAGCAGTATATTTATCTCCGATAACAATTGCTAAATAACGCCCTTTTTCTAAGACAGATATTGTATTTTTTAAGACTAAGCCAAAACCGTTTAAAAATTCTTTTAGAGATTTTGCATTTGATAAATCGTCTTTTAAATTACTGAATTTTATAATATCAGCGTAAGGCGGATGCAGAATTGCCAAACTGACATTATTCTTTCTTTGTTTTCTGAGGGTTTCATTCACTTTATCAAAAACTGACTCCTTCGAACTATCACCCAAAATTATTTCTGAAAAATATTTTTTATTATCGATTTTTGTTTTTAACTGTTCAACTAGGTCTTTTTGTATATCAATGCCAATAAAATGCCTGCCTAGGGTCTCGGCTTCATAAGCAGTTGTTCCACTTCCGACAAATGGATCAAAAACAACCTCGTTTTTCTTGGTGTATCTTAAAATTAGTTGTCTTGGTATTTGAGGAACAAAGTTGCCATGGTAAAAACCACTATGTTTTCCTGTTTTATCCCTCTCATTGATAATCCAAAGACTATCAGTCCAAATTTCTGATTCCTTCCATTCATCTAATTTTAAATCATTGAAAATTGGCATAATCTTAATTGTATTTTACCAAATTTTTCTCGATTTGATAAGAGCTTACGAAAAACCGTTATTCTGCTTGGGTTCAAACTTGGTAATCTGGCGGAGAGGACAGGACTCGAACCTGCAAGCCCTTGCGAGCGCACGCTTTCCAAGCGTGTTCCTTACCATTCGGAGCACCTCTCCATATCTTAATTAAGATCCTCTACTTTGTTAATTCTCTTTTTCTAAATTTTTTATGACTTCCCCTTTGAGAGACATCAACAAAACCCTTCTTTAAAAGGACCTTAACAATATGACTAGATGAAAAAAGCTTAGACATGATTCAAAGAAGATGTAAACAGTTCGGGATTTTTAACTTCAGCAATACTACCTTTCTCATCTTCAAAGTATAGCTCTAAAGCTTCATTTAAATTATTAAGGGCGTCTTTCTTGTTATCACCAAAGCTAGAAATATCAACATTAAGACACTGGGCCACATAATATTCTCCCTCCTTCCATATTATATTTTTAAGTTGAATTTTCTTCATATTTATATAATATTAAATAATTTAAAAAAAATCAAACCTTCATTCCCCTAAGAATAGCAACCCTTTCTTCAATGGGCGGATGGGTTAAAAATAACTTATTAACCCAACTCTTGTTGCCATTACCTCTTAATGGAGAAGATATGAAAAGATGGGCATTGGAATTGTTGGCTGTTCTTAAAGAGGACTTATCAAGCGAGATTTTCTCTAGTGCACTAGCAAGACCTTCTGGATATCTAGTTAATAATGCTCCAGATGCATCAGCCAAAAACTCTCTTTTCCTTGATATTGACAATTGCATTAGTGATGCCCCAATTGGTGCTAGAATTGCTGCGGCAATAGCCAAAACAATCATTAAAGGATTTCTATCTCTATCACCTCCTCCCCAAAAACTAATTCTTAAAAAGAAGTCGGAAAGGATGACAATTATCCCAACAAGAACAACAACTGCTGTTTGTAAAAGTATATCTTTGTTTTTAATATGAGCCATTTCATGAGCAATAACTCCCTCTATTTCACTTCTTTCTAGTTTCCCTAGTAATCCCTTGGTCACAGCAATAACTGCGTGATTCTCATCTCTTCCGGTCGCAAAAGCATTTGGTTGTGACTCATTTAGTATAAAAACTTTAGGCATGGGAATACCGGCAGTAATAGAAAGATTTTCAACTATTCTATATAATTCTGGATCATCTTTCTTTTCAATTGGTTTTGCTTTAGTGGCTTGTAAAACAATTTTGTCAGAAAACCAATACGAAGAAATGCTTGTTGCAATACTAAAAACAACGGCAATATATAATATAATAGTGCTATCTAGTGCATAGCTAAAGAGCCATCCTAAAAGGATGACAAAAATTAGAAAAATAGTGATTAAAAAGAACGTCTTCCTGCTATTGGAATCAGCTATGTTATATAGAGTAGCCATGTAACTATTTTATCCCCTTTCTCCCTTTTTCCTTTTCTGAAAGGTTCTTACTCTTCTTTTCTATTTTTTTTCTCTGTTTAATTACGCTTTTGCAAAGGTTTTTCATATTATTAAAATTTTACTTCTGGTGTTTCTTTCTCTTCCTCATCAATTGCAAAGAAGTCAGATGCTTTAAAGTTAAGCATATTTGCAATAATATTTGCTGGAAACATTTCTATTTTAGTATTAAAGTCCCTAACATTTCCGTTGTAGAATCTTCTTGCTGCTTGTATTTTGTTTTCTGTATCAGACAACTCTCTTTGTAATTCTAAAAAGTTAGTAGATGCTTTTAAATCAGGATAGTTTTCTGATAATGCAAACAAGCTCTTCAATGTTCCTGAAAGAACATTTTCTGCCTCTCCTTTTTCTTTAGCTCCACTAGCGCTCATTGCTGCGTTTCTTGCGGTAATCACTCTTTCTAAAGTTTCCTTTTCATGAGAAGCATATCCTTTAACAGTTTCTACTAGGTTGGGAATTAAATCGTACCTTCTTTTTAGTTGAACATCAATATCTGACCAGGCCTCCTTTACTCTGTTTCTTAATGTTACTAGACCATTATATGTAAGGATTATATATAGCAATATTACTGCTACAACTCCTAAAATTATCATTATTTCTGTTGACATATTTTTAATTTATTTATTATATACCCTAACACTACACTAAATATTGCCAATTATCAAGATCTCTTTATCATTTTTAACAACCTAGAAATTAACTTAATGAAAACAATAGCTTGAAATACAAAGTTATTTCTAATTTCTCTTAAAAAAGTTTCTGTTTGATTCTTAAATCTTCCAATTAAAAGAATATTTAAAAGAATGAATAATAAAAATAATCCTAATATTATATACATCTGCTGTATATTAGCATAACTATTTACAAATATCTATATTGAACTCCCCTTCAAAAATATCTCTTATTTCTTCTGGGCTCAATAAAGACAATAGCCACTCTATCAATTGTTTTGCTAATGAATTAGTAGTGTTTTTAATTGGAGTTGTTATCGTTTCAATAATTTGCTCTATCTTTTCTGTTGTTTTCTCTTTGGTGATATTTATTGTCTCCTGAGTTGGAGTAATAATTTTATCTACTACGATATTTTCTTGTTTTTCATCTGTACTACTAGGATTATCATTATCACTATCAGCTCCTTTAATTTTGTCAATTATGCTTGCCGTTTTTTCTTTAAGAGACAAAATTACTTTATCTTTTCCATTCAAGGGAGCATTTTCTTCAGGAGGAGCTTGCATAGCTATAACAACTACTCCAAAAAGACATAAAAAAAATAAAAGGGTAGCAATATGTTTTTTCTTCATTAAGAAAAAAGTACCCTTTTATTTCCCTTTTGTCAAAGCTTAGTAACCCATTGGCATTTGAGGCGGTGTTTTTTCTTTTTCTTCTGGACTATCAACCACAATACATTCTGTTGTTAGAAGCATTGAAGCAGCTGACAAGGCATTTTCTATGCAAGATCTTACTACTTTTGTTGGATCAACTATCCCTGCCTCAATCATATCTTCATACTTATCATCTTTTGCATTGTATCCCTCGTTTTGTGCCAACTTCTTAACTTCAGAAACAATTACTGAGCCGTCTTTACCAGCGTTATCTGATATTTTCCTTAGTGGGTCTTCAAGAACTCTTTTAACAATTTCTAGTCCGATTTTTTCCTCTCCCTTTAATTTCATTCCGTCGATTGCTTTTTGACATCTTAAAAGTGCAACTCCCCCACCAGGAACAATCCCTTCTTCAATAGCTGCTCTTGTTGCTGACAAAGCATCTTCTGTCTTGTGCTTTCTTGCCTTTTGCTCAATCTCAGTAGCTGCTCCTACTTTAATTACCGCAACGCCACCTGTTAATTTTGCTAATCTTTCTTGAAGTTTCTCTTTTTCGTAGCTTGATTCTTGTTTTTCAATTTGATTTCTAATTTGATTAATCCTTTTTTCAATTTCTGTTTTTTTACCTTTTCCTTCAACGACAGTTGTATTGTCTTTTGTAGATATTATCTTTCTTGCTCTCCCCAATTGAGCAAGCTCAACATTCTCCATTGTTATTCCTAAATCTTCTGAGATTACTTGTCCCCCTGTGACAATTGCAATATCCTCAAGGATTTCTTTTTTTCTGTCTCCATATCCTGGAGCTTTCACTGCTAAGGCATTAAAGGTTCCCCTTAACTTATTAACTATCAGTGTTGTTAGTGCGTCCCCTTCAAGACCTTCTGCAATAATTAAAATATCTTTTCCTCCCGTCTTAACAATCTTTTCTAAAAGAGGAACGATTTCTTGAATTGATGTAATCTTCTTATCTGTGATTAAAATATATGGATCTTCTAAGACTGATTCCATTCTTTCGGCATCACTTACCATGTATGGAGAAACATATCCCTCATCAAACTGAAGACCCTTAACTACTTCTTTTTCAATGCCCAGCCCCTTTGATTCTTCGATGGTAACAACGCCATCTTTTCCAATCTCAGTAATTGTTTTAGCAATCAATAACCCTAGATCACTGTCTTCAGCTGATATTGTTGCAACTTGAGCCATTTCAGATTCTGTTGATATTGGCTTAGCGATTTTCTTTAATTCTTTTACAACTTCAATACAAGCGAGCTCCATTCCCCTTTTAATTGCTAAAGGACTAGAACCAGCTGTGACATTCTTAAGACCTTCTCTAATTAATGATTGAGCTAATAGCGTAGCTGTTGTTGTTCCGTCTCCTGCAACATCATTTGCTTTTTCCGCAACCTGTTTAACGATACTTGCTCCAATGTTTTCTGCCTTATCCTCTAATTCAATAACTTTTGCTATTGAAACACCATCATTAGTGATTGTTGGCGAACCAAAGCTTTCTTCTAAAACAACGTTTCTACCTTTTGGTCCTAGTGTAACTGTTACTGCATCGGCTAGTTTATCAACGCCTGCTTTTAATTTTGCTCTTGCTTCTTCAGAGTAATAAATTTGTTTTGACATATTTTTATTCAATTATTGCTAATATATCTTCTTCTTTTAAGACTAGATATTCTTTACCTTCAATCTTAATTTCGTGAGGACTATACTTACTAAAAAGAACCATGTCTCCTTTTTTAACATTCATTGGGATAACTTTTCCTTGATTATTTGTCTTCCCAGGACCAGCAGAAATAACTTTTCCTTGCTGAGGCCTTTCTTTTTCGGCTGATTGAGGAAGAAGGATTCCTCCTCTTGTTCTTTCTTCTTCTTTTAACTGTTCAATTATTATATTGTTTGACAATGGTTTTATTTTCATATATTTTTATCAATTAAATTATTAGAGTGATAATACTATTATATTCATTAATTTTTTGTTGTCAAGAAATTAATTGCTGGAATTATGTTAACAGTAAAACCATCATGCTTAATTTCTTTTTCATCGCTATGGGTAATTATTTTCCCCTTCTTCAGGTTATTCTTTTTTAATGATTCTATTAGTCCAGCTAATTCCCTCTCTTTATTTTCATCATTAAAAGAATAGCAAACTTGAATTGCTTCAATTATTTTTCCCTTGTCTTCTATTATGAAATCACATTCATTTTTTCCTTTATCAAAGAATATATTATGACCCCTTCTTCTTAATTCAATATATATTAAGTTCTCTAAAAGTTGCCCTCTATCTTCCGAAAAAGAGAATGACACCACATTTCTCATTCCATTATCAATGACATAAATCTTTTTATCAGAAATAAATTGTTTTTTAAGTGAATAATCATATTTGAATAGCTCAAAAATTAAATACGATTCTTGTAGGAAACCAATATAATCTCTTACCGATATTGGACTTTTAATCTCTAAGTTTTCAGCAATTTTTCTATATGCTATTTTTTTTGTAAAATTAGAAAAAACAAAAGAAGAAACTTTTCTGAAAGAAACCACCTCTTTAATTCCAAAGCGAGTAATTATGTCCTTATATACAACATCTCCATATGTTCTTTTAAGAAACTCTTCATCTTTATATTTTATAAAATCAGGAAACCCTCCACTAACAAGATAATCATCAAATGCTTTAATAATCTTAATTCTATTAGAAGATGACGATTTTTCAAATTCAATATTATTAAAAATCAAGTATTCTTTAAAGGAAAATGGATAAACTTCAATTTTAAAATATCTTCCTGTGAGGTGGGTCGATAGTTCAGAGGACAATAATTTAGCATTAGAGCCAGTTATAAAGATTTTGAAGCCCTCTTCATATATTCTTCTTATAAATCTCTCCCACTTATCAATGTTTTGTATTTCATCAATTAAAATATTTCTTGATTGGTGACTTTTCCCCCATACAGTTAATAACCTGTCAAAATCAGAAACATTAAAATCAATCAATCTTTCGTCGTCAAAATTAATATAATAAAAGTCCCCCTGAAGTTTCTCTGAGAATTGCTTTAAAAGGGTTGATTTTCCACTTCTTCTAATCCCAGACAGAATTACAATTTGTTTTGTTTTTATATATCTATCAGAATCAATCAACCTTTTTATGCCAGAATCCTTCTTATGAAAACTCTCTCTTTGATCATTAACTATTTCTTCTAGTTTTGTTAAATTGAACATATTGGCAATATTTATATTATTAAATTAAGTATATTGCCAATATCGCTAATTGTCAAGCTTTTTATGCTCCGCATATGAATAAACAACAAGATAAAGAATTCCAATAGTCAATGGAATAAACATAAATAAGAAGGCAAAATCCCTAGAGAATATTCCTAAAAGGGTTGTAATAGCTACAATTTTAAAAACCTTCTCCCCTTTTCTGTGTGTTCTGTCCCAAACAATATCATTATCTAATGTCCATGGTAATTTAATTCCTATCATATAGTTTCTTTTCGCTTTTCCAACTAGTTGGCCAACAAAAAAGAATAATACTGCGAAAGCAGGAAGTATTGCTACATTCATATCAAACTTGTAATCTAAGTTCCATGCTATGGTTAAGGAAAAGATATAGAGCATAAAAAGATTAAAGATGATAATGAAATTACCATAAGAATCTTTAAACTTTTCTATATTAATTCTTTTAGGGTCAACCTTGGGAACAAGAAACATTAACACATTAATAGATGCTATAAGCAACGGCAAAAAGAATAATCCCCAGAACTTAGACATATAGCCATCAACTTCTCCTTGAGCATTCCAATGCGATGCAATTTGTTCAGGCATTACAGAGTAAGAATAGATACCCATAGCAAACATTATTAATATAATAATGACGCTGTAAGTTATTGTTTTCTTCATAATATATATTGACTTTAATAATTATTCTGCTATCATAATAGCATATGAACGGATTGATAGTAAAGGTCATCTCCGGAATAATCGGAATTAGCGCTTCTATATATCTCCTTCCAATGGTTAGCTATGATGGAGAGATAAAGACTATATTACTTGTAGGAGCAGTTACAGGCTTATTATTATTCTTTATAAGGCCCTTACTCTCCTTAATAACTCTACCTATAAGATTAATAACATTCAATTTATTCTCTATTGTTATTATGCTTTCCCTGATATGGTTAGTCAATGAATTATTTCCTTCATACATGTTTAATATAGTCGGACTTAATAATCTTTTCTTTTCAACATTAATAATTTGGGGCACAGAAAAACTGACCTCAGCAATCTTATGAAAGATCAATTACTTATCGCACAAATAATAATATCTGTATTGCTTGTTATTCTAATTCTCTTACAACAGCGTGGGACTGCATTAGGTTCTGCTTTTGGTGGTGGTGGAGAAGCTTATAGCACAAGAAGAGGAGTGCAAAAAAAGTTAATGTACGGAACAGTTGTTCTAGTAGTGGCTTTTATTGTTCTTACTATTCTAAACTTGCTATCTTAAAAAATGATAAAACAAAACAAGTGGCCATCGAGAAAGCAATGGCTACAATTTTTTAGAATTTTAGGAAAAAAGGAAAGAATTTTCTTTGCTACAGTTTTTGTAATTTTTATAGCCTCCCTTTCAATATGTCTTCATGCTTTCTATATCAACAATACTATTATTGTTCCAGCTAATTATGGGCACATCAAAGAAGGCATAATTGGACAACCTCAACTAATCAATCCCCTATACTCATCAATCTCTGACACAGATAAAGACTTAGTTGAGTTATTGTTCTCTGGATTAATGAAATATAATGGCCAAGGTGAAATTATTCCCGACTTAATCAGCGAATACGCAATTGAGAACGGAGGAAGGAACATTGTTTTTTCAATTAAAAATAATGTTAAATGGCACGACGGTGCATTGTTAACAATCGATGACGTAATATTCACAATTGAATTGGTTCAGAAAACAGAATACTCAAGCCCTCTTAGAACAAACTGGCTAGGAGTAGAGATTGAAAAAACTTCAGACTATAGCGCGCTTTTAACTTTAAGACAAACATATACAGGTTTTAAGGAATCTCTAGTCAATCTTAAGATTATGCCAAAGCATATCTGGGAAGGAAAAACCTTTCAGGCAATGACTTCAAGCATCCAGCTAAATATTTTTCATCCAATTGGAAGCGGTCCTTACAAAATAGGAAAAGTTAATCAAAATAATGACAAGACAATTAGATCAATCGTTCTTCTACGTAATGCTAACTATTATGATGATCCCCCATATATAAGCAAAGTTGAGTTATTCTTCTTCAATAGTGAAGATGAACTAAGAAGGAATTATGAAAGAGGAAGAATTACCTCAACAAGTATTGCTTATTATGAAAATGCTCAAATTGTTGAAATGCCAAGCTATTACAACTTATTCTTAAACAATCAAAGAAAACCATTAGATAATAAAGAGGTAAGACAAGCGCTCACGCTATTAACTTCAAGAGAACTAAACTCCCCCTTCCTATCAAGCTTCTATAGCTTACCAAATCCTGAGAAGATATTTTCATTCAATGAAGAAGAAGGACTTAAGTTATTGGAGAAGAATGGATATATAATTAAAGATGAAGTCAGAACAAAAACTATTGAAAGGTCTAGCGGATTCCAATTTACCAAAACACTACAAGTCGGAAGCAATAACGCAGAAGTAAGAAAGCTTCAAGAATGCTTGTCTGAAGATAAAGATATTTATTCATCAGGAAATATCTCTGGATATTTTGGACAAGAAACAAAAGACGCTGTAATTCTTTTCCAAGAAAAATACAAAGATGATATTTTGGTTCCTAACAATTTAACCAAAGGAAATGGCATTGTTAAAGCATCTACTATTAAGAAATTGAATGAAGTTTGTTTTATTGTTCCAGGAGAGGAAATTAAAATGTCTTTTGTTTTAAAAACAACTACTCACCCTGAATTAATCAAAACAGCAGAAGATATTAAAGAACAGTGGGCAAAATATGGAATTGAAATTGAAATAAAGACATATGATGCTAGTGCTATAAAAAAAGTAATAACAAACAGGGACTTTGATATCTTACTTTTCGGAGTTCAATTAGGAGGAATACTTGAACCAACTCCTTTCTACCACTCTTCACAAAGAGTTGATCCAGGATTAAACTTATCACTCTATCAAAGCACTAAAGCAGATGAAACCATTGAGAAAATAAGAACACTTGAAAACGAAGAAAGATTAAGTGCATTATCAGAACTAGAGGCATTAATTATTGAAGATGCTCCTGTGATTCCTCTATATGCACCAAACTATTATTATATAATAAATGAAGAATTAAAGGGATTTGCGATTGAAAAGATCGTTGAGCCCTCAAAAAGATTCGTAGAAATAAATAAATGGTATTTAAAAGAGAAGAGGATATGGAATTAAAGAACCCAGACATTAGAAAATTAAAAGACATAAAAACGGTTCTTTTTAATGACAAGATATATGAGCCTGAAAAAGAAATATACTATATGTATAGAGGCCTAAAGAAAGATGGCAACCTAAGGTACGACATAACAGTCATTCCCTCACTAATTATCAATGAAGAATATATTAAAACTAAAGGTCATTTCCATAAGCAAGGCCACCCAGAAATTTATACTGTCTTAGAAGGAGAAGCAATATTTTTAATGCAAAAAGGAATTGATCCAGTTGAAGATATATATATAATAAAAGCTAAGAAAGGAGACTCTGCAATCATTCCCCCTCTTTATGGACATATAACAATTAATCCATCTAAAGAGACACTGAAAATGGCTAACTGGGTAAGCGATGATTGCTTAGCTGATTACGAGCCAATTGAAAATAAAAAAGGATCTGCCTACTTCTACACTTTGAATGGGTGGATCAAGAATAATAATTACAAGGAAGTTCCAAAGATCAGAGAGGAAAAACCAACAATTGATTTTCCTCGAGACCTAGGCTTTCTAGACAAAATATGAAAAAAACTATTTTAATAACAGGTGGCTGTGGCTTTATCGGAACCAATGCTACAAAATATTACCTCGAAAAAGGATATAGAGTAATAATCTTTGATAATCTTTCTAGGGTTGGTGCAAAAGAAAATCTAGAACAATTTAAGAATAATCCAAACATTGTTTTCATCAAAGGAGACATTAGAGATTCTCAAGAAATTGAAAATGCCTTTAAAAATTATCAACCTCAATATGTTTTACATTTAGCTGCTCAAGTAACTATGGTAACATCTGTTTCTAATCCACGTGAAGATTTTGAAGTTAATGCTTTGGGAACTTTTAATGTTTTAGAGGCTTTAAGAAAATATGCCCCAGAAGCTTCTCTTATTTACACAAGTACTAATAAGGTTTATGGAGAAATGGCCGATATCAAAACAATAGAAGAAGAGAAGCGTTATAGATATGAAGATGTTATTGGTATAAACGAAGAGAGAGGGCTTGATTTTTGTGGGCCCTACGGATGCTCCAAGGGATCAGGAGATCAATACACTATTGACTGGACAAGAATATATGATTTGAAAACTGTTGTCTTTAGACAATCAGGTATATATGGTCCCCATCAGTTTGGAATAGAAGAACAGGGATGGCTAGCTTGGTTTATTAATTCTCTTTTATTTGATAAACCTGTAACTATCTATGGAAACGGAAAACAAACTAGAGACGTTTTGTTTATTGACGATTTACTAGAAGCTTATGATCTTGCTTTTCAAAACATCGAACAAATGAAAGGTAAAGCATTTAATATTGGTGGAGGAGGCGAATATTCTCTATCTATTTGGGAATTATTTGATATCTTAGAAAAGATTTCTAATAAAAAGTTCAAATACGAAATTAGCGAATGGAGGCCTGGTGATCAAAAAATATATGTATCCGATATAAGTAAAATTAAAAATATATTGAATTGGACTCCTAAAAACTCTCCTCAAGAAGGAGTAGAAAAGCTTTATAGCTGGATTTCTTTAAATAAGGAATTAGTAAATAATGCTGGAGTCTTTATTAAAAAATAAAAATATGAATAAAGAAAATAAGAATTATAATAAGAAGAAAAAGATAGATGACAACTTAAAGGTAATACCCTTGGGTGGATTAGGAGAGGTTGGAAGAAATATGATGCTTCTAGAATACAAAGACTCAATTTTAATTATTGATATGGGTTTTCGTATGCCTGAAGAAACAATGCCTGGAATTGATTACATCATTCCTGACATTTCATATTTATTAGAAAACAAGAGGTATAAAAACGTTGTTGGAGTTGTAATTACCCATGGTCACTATGACCATATTGGTGCTGTCCCCTATGTCTGGAATAGAATCGGCAACCCACCAATATATGCAGCACCACTAGCAAAAGGAATCACGATGAAAAGACAAGATGAGTTCAAGGACCAACCAAAGCTTGATATTAATGAAATTAAAGACGGATCAAAAATTAAGCTTGGTGTTTTTGAAGTTGAGTTTTTTAGACAAAATCACAGTATTCCAGATAATATGGGACTTTTAATAAAAACGCCTGTGGGAAATATTGTTCACACATCTGATTTTAAGTTTGACGACTTCCCTGTTAATGAGCAACCAACTGATTTCAAAAAGCTTGAAAGAATAGCAAAAGATGGAGTTCATTTATTAATGTGTGACTCGACAGGAGCAGAAGAACCAGGTCATTCTTTGTCTGAAAAAGATATTTATGAAAATATGGACAAGATATTTGCAGGTGCAAAAGGAAGAATTATTATGGCAACATTTTCTTCGCTAATAAATAGAATTCAACAAGCAGTAACACTTTCCGAAAAATATAATAGAAAGGTTGGTTTTATCGGCCACTCAATGAGAAGTAATGTTGAGGTAACAAAAAAGCTGGGATATTTAAAATCACAAAAAGGAACTCTTTTAAAGAAAGTTGCTGAAGTAAATAACTTACCTGACAATCAAGTAGCTATTCTTTGTACGGGTGCACAAGGAGAAGAAAATGCAGGACTAATGAAAATTGCTACAGGAGAACATCAATCAATCTCAATTAAGCCAGGAGACACTATTGTTTTTTCATCTTCGGTTATTCCTGGGAACGAAAGATCAGTTCAAATGTTAAAAGATGATTTTATTAGACAGAAAGCAAATGTTTTTCATTATAAGATGATGGATATTCATGCAGGAGGTCATGCTCAAAGAGATGAAATCAAGCAAATGATAAGCATAATGAAACCAAAATTCTTTATGCCTGTTCATGGACAATATTCGATGCTTTTTGCCAATGCTAGATTGGCTGAAGACGAATGTGGATACAAAGAAGAGCAAACTATTCTTGCTGATAATGGAAATATCATTAATATTACAAAAGACAAGGCCTTTATTGATAAAAAGAGCGTTAGTGCAGAATATATTATGGTTGATGGTCTTGGTATTGGTGACGTTGGAGAGGTCGTATTAAGAGATAGACAAATGCTGGCAAAAGATGGTATCTTTGTTATAATAGCAGTAGTTAATAGAAAGACAGGTAAAGTTCAAGAATCACCCGACGTTATTTCAAGAGGATTCGTCTACTTGAAAGAATCAAAGGACTTGCTTTATCAAGCAAGAAAAAAAGTCATTGCAACTATTGAGAAATCAACAACATCTGGCCAAGTAACAAATTGGACATATGTTAAAGATAACGTAAGAAACAATCTTGGTGACTTCCTTTTCCAAAAGACAGAAAGGCGTCCAATGGTTCTACCTGTAATAATTGAAGTATGAAAAAAGTTTTTAGCGGAATTAGGCCAACAGGAGATATACACATAGGTAATTATCTAGGTGCTATTAATCAATGGGTACAATTACAAGAAGAAAACGATTGCATCTTTTCTATTGTTGACTGGCACGCTATTACCACACCATATAATGAATCAACCCTTCAAGATACAATCCTTGAGGTTGCTTCAATATATCTAGCTTGCGGAGTTGATCCTAAGAAGTGCATACTATTTACCCAATCAGATGTTAAGCAACATACTGAGCTCACTTGGTTATTGGGCTCAATTACACCACTAGGAGAACTTCAAAGAATGACTCAATTTAAGGACAAGTCAAAGAAGCACAAAGAATATATCAATGCTGGATTAATAAACTACCCTATTTTAATGGCATCAGATATTTTACTTTATGATGCTGAGCTTGTTCCTGTAGGAAAAGATCAAACACAACATGTTGAACTAACAAGAAACATTGCTCAAAAATTTAATAATAAATACGGAGAAACTTTTATTCTTCCAGAATCACTAATTTCAAAAGAAGGAGCAACAATATATTCTCTACAAGAACCAGATAAAAAAATGTCTAAAACAGGAGACCCTAAGGGATGTATTGGTATTTTTGATAGCCCAGAAGATATTAAAAAGAAAGTAATGAGTGCTCAAACAGATTCAGAAAATGAAATACGATTTGATTTAACAAAAAAGAAAGGTATTTCAAACCTACTAAACATTTATTCCCTATTTTCTAAAAAATCAATTAAAGATATTGAAAAAGAATTTGAGGGTAAAGGATATGGTGATTTTAAAAAATCATTAACTGAATTATTAATTGATAAATTAAAAATAATTCAAGAAAATAGAATGGAAAAAGAGGATATTAAAAAAATTCTAGAAAAAGGAAAAAAACTTGCAGAAGCAAGGGCTGAGCAAAAAATGAAAGTTGTTAGGAAAAGAATGGGACTAGCTCTTTAATTTTATCTTCTAGTAATTCCTTACTTTTTGCTTCAACAATTAATCTCAAGACCGGCTCTGTATTTGATCCCCTTATTAAAAACCACCAATCATCAAAATCAATTCTAATTCCATCTATTTTGTTTATTATACCACTAGAGTATCTTTTTTCTATCTCTTCTATAATTAATTGCTTATCCCTAACTTTAAAATTAAGCTCTCCCGAATGATAATATTTTTTAAATGGAGCAATAAGCTCTGACAATTTTTTTTCTTCCATCAATTCAAATAATGTATAAATTACAAAATATGGCGATTCATAATAAGAATCTCCTTGTTTTAAATAATAATGACCAGAATATTCTCCACCAAAGAAAACATCACCATCTTTCATTTCTTGCTTAATAAAAGAATGCCCTACTCTAGAAACTATTGATTCTTTTGCAACCTCTTTCACAACATTACTACAACGAATATCATATAATATTTTTTTATTAATATTTTTTGCAATCAATGCAATTATTAAATCCGAGGTAATAATTTCTCCATTTTCGTCAATAAAAAAAACCCTGTCTCCATCACCGTCAAAAGAAATTCCTATATCAGCTTTATACTCTATAACTTTTTCTCTAAGGTCCTTTATATTCTCTTCCTCTAATGGATTTGGTTCGTGATTAGGAAAATTACCATCAAGCTCACTATACATATGAAATAAATTGACACCGCTAAGCATTTCTCCAACGATTAATCCTGAAACACTATTTGCTGTGTCAACAACAACCTTAAGGTTGTGTTTTTTTCTTTCAAAAGAATCAATGTAATCACTGACAATATCTTTAGTATATATATTCCCTTTTTTTTCAGAAACAAAGTCATTCTTCTCAACCAATCGCTTTATTTCATCAATACCATCTTCTCCACTTAATGGCATTGCATCACCTCTTACCATTTTAAAGCCATTGTAATTTGATGAATTATGACTTGCTGTAATAATAATGCCCCCGTCACAATCTAAATTAGAAACAGCATAATAAAACATTGGTGAGGTTGATAGGCCAATATCATAAACATCGCCCCCTTGGTCATTAATTCCCCTTGCAAGTGCTTCAAAAAGAGAATTAGAAGATAATCTATTATCCCTTGCCACAACTATTTTAGAGCCCATATAAACTACAAATGCCCTGCCTATTTTGTAAGCTGTATCTTCGTTTAGTTGCTCTCCGTATATCCCCCTAATATCATATGCTTTAAATATCATGGTCTTATTATATAACAAAATTAAGCGCTTGACCAGTTGGTTAAAAATTGTTATATTATAAACACCTTAAATGCCTTCGCAAGCAAGATAAGGATAATAATAAATAAAAAATGTTTTACGAAATAAACCTATTAATTTCACCCGCACTCGGTGAAGATGATGCTATTTCTTCTGTAGAAAAACTTAGAGGAGATCTACAAATCCATGGAAAGATTGATGGCGAAACTAAGCCAGAAAGAATAAAGTTAGCTTACCCAATTTCAGACCAAAATGATGCATGGTTATACTACTTTAACCTACACATTGAAGACGAAGAAATAGACAAAAAAGAAGTGCTTGATGCAGTTGAAAAAACTCTAAAAGAAAGTGGCAATGTTCTTCGTTCCCTTTTTATTAAGAAAGAAACTAAATCAAAAAAGGAAAAGAAGAAAAGAGTTCCCAAATCACTAGAAAGTACTACCAAGAAAAAAGAAGACATAGAAAAAATTGACGAAAAATTAGAAGAAATGTTAGGAGAATAATAATAATTTAAAAATATGAACCTAAACAAAGTATTTTTAATCGGAAGGATTGCTACAGACATTGAAATGAAGTCAACTCCAACCGGTCAAAGTGTTTCAACTTTTTCATTAGCAACAAGTAGAAAGTGGAAAGATAAGTCAGGCCAACCTCAGGAAGACACTCAATTCCACAGGATCGTTCTATGGGCTAGATTAGCTGAAATTGCCTCTCAGTTCCTTTCTAAGGGCTCTCTCGTTATGATTGAGGGAAGAATACAGAATAGAAACTGGGAAGACAAAAATGGCATAAAAAGATACACCACTGAAATAGTTGGTGAAAACCTACAAATGGGTCCTAAAGGTCAAGGAGGCGAAGCTCCAAAACAACAAGAAAAGCAAGATGATGACATTCCAGTCATCGAAGATGGGGATGAAATAGATATTAAAGATATCCCCTTTTAATAAGAAATAAAAAATATGTATTGTTACTTTTGTAAAAGAAATATAGATGAAATAAATTTCCGCGATACAGAGAATCTTCAAAGATACATCTCAAAATCAGGAAAAATTAAACCAAAGAAAAAAACGGGTGCTTGCTCAAAGCATCAAAGAGAAATCTCTACTGCTATAAAGAGAGCGAGAATAATGGGACTACTCCCATTCGTAGCAAAGTAAAAGAACCTTTTAAAGGTTCTTTTCTTTTATCGCTTTTTGTATTTCTTTTAATATTTTAGGATTTTCTTTCAAAAACTCTTTTGCTTTTTCTATCCCTGCGCCTAGCTTAATATCACCATAGCTAAAATGTGCCCCTGCTTTTTTAACAATATCTTCTTTTGCTCCTAAATTAACTGCTTCGGAATACTTTGATATCCCCTCATTGTAATAAATATCAAATTCTGCTGTCTTAAAGGGAGCGGCAACTTTATTTTTAACGATCTTGCCCTTTACTCTATTTCCAATGATACTATCTCCTTGTTTTATCTGAGCAATTCTTCTTAACTCAATTCTTACTGAGCTATAGAACTTTAATGCAAGTCCGCCCGGTGTTGTTTCTGGGTTTCCAAACATAACACCAATTTTCATTCTTGTTTGATTTAAGAAAATCACTATTGTTTTAGTTTTTGAAACAATTGAAGAAAGCTTCCTTAGTGCCTGTGACATTAATCTTGCCTGAAGTCCAATTTGTAATTCTCCCATTTCCCCTGCCACTTCTGCTTTTGGAACTAATGCAGCGACTGAATCAATTACGATTACATCAACTTCGCCTGACCTAACTAAGCTTTCAACAATTTGAAGTCCCTGTTCGGCTGAATCGGGCTGAGAAATTAAAAGGTCGTCAACATTAACTCCAATTCTTTGAGCATAGTCAGGATCTAGTGCATGCTCAGCATCAATAAAGGCAGTAACTCCACCTATTTTTTGTGCTTCAGCAATTATGCTTAGTGAAAGCGTTGTTTTCCCAGTACTTTCTCCTCCATATATTTCAATAATTCTTCCTCGTGGAATACCCATCACGCCTAAAGCTAAGTCCATAGAAAGAGAGCCAGTAGGAACAACATCTACATTAACTTTTTGAGCATCCTTTAACTTCATTATTGCCCCCTCGCCATATTTTTCTTGAATCTCTGATATTGCTTCTTCAAGATTAATTTTTTCTTTTGGTTCTTTCTTTTTTGCCATAATTAATTATTTTCTTTCTCTATTCGCCTTTGTTCAATTATTTTTTCAATACGCTTTTTGCTATCATATCCCTTAGGAACTTCTATAATAATATCTTTATGGTGGTCTTTTCTTCTCTCAACGATCTCATCTGGAAGACCTTTTTGTTTGCGAATGTCTGTCAATCTATCAAACTTGCTTTCTTCATTTTTAAATGGATTTTCTATTGACATATGTTTTTTTTATTATTAATTATTCTTCTTCGCTAAAATATACTTCTCTTGGTTTAGCTCCTTCTTGAGGGCCAACGATACCTCGCTCTTCTAATATGTCCATTAACCTTGCAGCTCTAGCGTACCCTATTCCCAACCTTCTTTGCAATAGTGAAGTTGAGGCCTTCTTTGATGATATAACTGTTCTCTTTGCTTCCTCATACATTGGATCCTCTTTAGAATAAAAACTGTCCATTTGTGTTTCTGGTGCTTCAGCTGATTTAGTTAATTCGCTCATTAAAGAATTATCTTCCTCTGTTTCTATTTCCAATAATGACTCAGGGGCATCTTCCTTAATTACAAGATTAGAATCAGTAATCCAGTTAATTACCTTTTTAATTTCATTTTCTGATATGAAAGGATTTTGAACCCTTTTTGGTTTAGAGAATTCCTTTGATAATAAAAGTAAATCACCCTTTCCTAATAGTTTCTCTGCACCAGATCCATCTAATATCGTTCTTGAATCAATCAATGAACCAACCTTAAGAGCAACTCTTGATGTGATGTTTGCCTTAATAAGTCCAGTAATAACTTCTACTGATGGTCTTTGTGTTGCTAAAATTAAATGTATTCCAGTGGCCCTAGACATTTGAGCTAATCTTACAACATACGATTCAATTTCTTTTCCTTTGACACTCATTAAATCGGCCAATTCATCAATAATCAGGATTATATAAGGAAGCTTATCTTCTCCTTTCTTTTCCATTTTCTGATTGTAAGATGTAATGTCTCTACTATGAGCTTCAGCTAAAACAGTAAACCTTCTTTCCATTTCCCCGACTAACCATTTTAAAGCAACAAGTGTTTGATTAGCATCATAAATTACTGGACAAAGTAAATGTTCTAAATTAGAGTAAATTGGAAATTCTACTCTCTTAGGATCAACTAAGATTAATTTCATCTCATCGGGGCTGTTTCTGTATAATAAACTTAAAATGATAGAGTTAAGACAAATTGTTTTTCCTGATCCAGTAGTTCCTCCAACTAATAAGTGGGGCATCTCTGCTAAATCAGCAAAAGTTGGTGTACCCTTAACATCTTTTCCTAGAGCCATTAAAAGAGGTGCGGGAGAGTTTTTAAACTCATCTGTGTCTAGTGTTTCCCTTAAGCTTACAACTGCCCTCTTTTTATTTCCTATCTCAATTCCCACAAGAGACCTTCCAGGAATTGGTGCTTCAATTCTAATCGTTGGACTGGCCAATGCAAGAGCTAAATCATTTTGTAGTGCTGTAATTTTAGACAATTTAATTCCTTCTGCTGGTTTTAAGGTGTATTGAGTTACGGTTGGACCGACATTAACTTCAGACATCTCAACGGGAATGCCAAAGGTATGCAGCGTTCTTTTAATTACTGAAGAATTATATGATATATCTCCTCCTTCAGGACTTCCTCCCTTTTTTGATAATAAATCCAATGGTGGATACTTGTATTCCTTATTTTCTTGCTTTTTTTGTTCAAATGTTTTTAAGCTTTTGTCCTCTTTTTTCACTTCTTCTACTTTTTCTTCTTTTTTAGGTATAAACTTACTTAAATCAAAAGAAGGCATTTTTTTCTTTGATACTTCTACTTTCACCTCTTCAATTTCTTCCTCCTCTTCTTCTTCTTCAACTTCTTCAATAGTTTTCTTAAATGGTTGAATAATTATCCATAGAGAAATAAGAATAGCAATTGAGAATAAAGCATAAGAAACAATATAATCAAGACCTCTTAATATAGGCCATGATATTAAATATCCAATCCATCCCCCATCTAGTGACTTATTCCAAACAAACTTCTCAACTAATTCTGGATTTAATAAACTAAAAAATCCTGACAGGCCAATGATTAAAGTAATTGTTGAAATAATTAAAGAATTTCTGTTTTCCTCAAAATGCTCTCCTCCTTTAAGAAGTATTATCCCAAAAATAGCGAAAATTATTGGGATAATATATATCACATTACCAATCAAAAATCCGAACATATTTTTAAGCACTTCTCCGACAGTGCCAGCATTGTCCGAAAAAGAGAATACAAAAATAATTGCTAAAAGAAAAGACAAGGAAGCAAACAAATACCTCTTTGTCTTTTCGGGTAAGGAAAAATTAAACTTCTTTGGTGAAATAATTTTTTTGTCTTTTTTCTTTTTTGCCATAGCTACTTTTCTTCTTTATTGTAGCTTAATCCTGTCCCAATTGGAAGTAGTTTACCTAAAATTACGTTTTCTTTTAATCCTCTAAGCTTATCTTCTTGCCCCCTTAGAGATGCTTCTATTAAAACCTTGGATGTTTCTTGGAATGATGCTGCTGATAAGAAGCTATCTGTGTTTAGCGCAACCTTTGATACTCCTAAAAGTAAATCGTCTACTTCAATTACCTTTTTACCAGCTTTTTCTAGCTCTTCGTTTTTTTCAAGCATTAATGCTCTAGAAATAATTTCTCCTTGACTAAACCTACTGTCTCCAGAGTCCTTAATCTTAACTCTTGAGAACATTTGCCTTACAATCACTTCAATGTGTTTATCATGAATTCCTACACCTTGAGAAATGTAAACTTTTTGTATTTCAGAAATAACATAATCTTGAACTGCTTTTACTCCCAATAGTTTAAATAATTTCTTAAGATCAATTGAACCAGCAATCAATGGTTGACCTTTTGAAACAGTGTCCCCTTCTTTAACTAAAACTTCAATTGAAGAATTTATTGGATATTCAATAACATCATCTTCCTTTGATTTTCCGGTTGCCTTAACAGTTAAAACCTTAATAACTCCTTTCTTTTCATCAATCTCAGTAACCTTTCCGTCCTTTAGAGCAATCTCTGCTTCTCCTTTTGGAGGTCTTCTTTCAAAAACCTCTTCTACTCTAGGTAAACCTCTAGTAATATCTGCCTCACCTGCTACACCTCCAGTATGGAAGGTTCTCATTGTTAACTGAGTTCCTGGTTCACCAATTGACTGAGCAGCAATAACTCCCACTGCTTCTCCGATATTAATTAGTCCTTTCCATCCCAAATCAAGACCATAACATTTTTGACAAATTCCCCTAACACATTTACATGTTAATGGTGATCTAATCTTAACCGTTTCAATTGCATCTATACTTTTAATCTTTTGAGCCATTTTTAAGTCAATCATTTCTCCATTTTTTACAATTACTTCATCTGTTTCTGGATTAACTATTTTTTGTAATGAAATTCTACCAAATATCTTATTAGCAAAGTCCTGATTAATTTCATCAGCATCTTTTTTGCTAGCTATTAATCCTTCCTTATCTCCACAATCTTTTTCATTAACTATTACATCATGAGCAACATCAACTAACCTTCTAGTTAGATATCCTGATGTCGCTGTTCTTAATGCAGTATCAGCAGTACCTTTTCTAGCGCCGTGAGTTGAGATAAAATATTCTAGCACATCAAAACCTTCCTTAAATGAACTCTTAACTGGTAATTCAATAATTTTACCTGTTGGACTAGCAACTAAACCTTTCATACCAGCCATTTGCACTGGCTGAGACCATGAACCTCTTGAACCAGAATCAATAATACTAAATACTGGACTATCAGATAAGATTGATTGAGGAACAAGTTTTTCAATTTCTGATTTTACTTTTTTCCAGACCTCAATTACTTGAGTTGTTTTTTCATCACGAGACAATAATCCTTTTTCATAGTAATCATCAATTGTTTTGATCTTTGCTTCTGCTTCAGCAATTAATGCTGGCTTTTCTTTTGGGACAGTTAAATCGCCCATGCCCCATGTAATTCCTGAACGAGTTGCAAACTCAAATCCTAATTTTTTAATCTTGTCTAAGGTTTCAACAGCGCCAGATCCATAAATATCAATAACTTTGTTGATCATTTTCTTCATCGTCTTTGAATCCATTGTTTCGTTCTGGTATTCAAATCCCTCTGGCAAAATATTATTAAAAATAATTCTTCCAGCACTTGTTTCAACCATTTCATCATCAATCCTTACCTTAATTAAAGCCCTAATGTTGATTTTCTTTAAATTGTAAGCAATCAATACTTCTTCTTTTGATCCAAACACTCTTCCTTCTCCTTCTGCCTTAGGGGCAATTTTAGTTAGATAATAACAACCTAAAATCATATCCTTTGTTGGTGTCATGATTGGATCTCCAGTTGATGGCTTTAGCAAGTTAACAGCAGAAAGAATTCTTTCTTTTGCTTCTTCTTGTGCTTCGTCTGACAATGGAACATGAATAGCCATTTGATCTCCATCAAAGTCAGCATTAAAAGCAGTACAAACTAAAGGATGTAAACGGATAGCTTCACCCTCAATTAGTATTGGCTTAAATGCTTGTACCCCCAATCTATGCAATGTTGGAGCTCTGTTCAATAAGACATATTTTTCCTTGACTATTTCTTCTAGTGCTTCCCAAACTTCATTCGTTTGATCTTCAATCAATCTTGATGCACCTCTAACATTAAAAGCAAGCTCCCGCTCAAGTATCTTCTTGATAACAAATGGCTTAAACAGTTCTAATGCCATTTTTTTAGGAACACCACATTCACCTAATTTTAATGTTGGTCCAACAACGATCACACTTCTTCCTGAGTAATCAACTCTTTTTCCTAATAAGTTTTGTCTAAATCTTCCATTTTTACCTTGAAGTATATCGGCTAAACTTTTCAATAATCTTCTTCCACCAGTGGATGCTTGAGTGGTTGTACTCTTACGCATATTGTTATCAATCAAAGCATCAACTGCTTCTTGAAGCATCCTCTTCTCATTTCTAACAATCACATCAGGAGCATTAATCTCTAATAAGTATTTTAGTCTATTATTTCTATTAATAACTCTTCTATATAGGTCATTTAAATCAGAAGAAGCATACCTTCCTCCGTCCAACTGTACCATTGGTCTTAAATCTGGTGGTAAAACTGGCAAAACATCAATAAACATCCATTCTGGTTTTACTTTTGCAGCAAGCATATCCTTGAATATCTTTAATCTCCTGTGAATTATTTTTTTATCTTCAGTTGATTTCTTGGCTTCCATTTCCTTTTCAACCTTGCTAATCTCTTTGCCTATATCCATTTTAGAAAATATGTCTCTGATTACCTCTGCCCCTGTTCCTGCTTCAAAAATTTCACCATATTTTAATGAAAGTGCATGATACTCATTTTCATTCAAGACAGCTAATGGTGATATTGAATCAAGTTCTTGCTTTGCCTTGTCTTTTGCTTTTTTAAGATCATTTAATGCAACTTCCTGTTGCTTCTCGTTTTCAATATTTTTCTTAATGTCTTTTGATTTTGATTTGAATTCTTCTTCAATTTCATTTAATATCCCCTTTTTCAGATCATCATTAACCTTGGTAACAATATATGAAACAAAGTAAATAACTTCTTCAATTTTATGTAATGGAATACCCAAAACCATTCCTATTCTTGATGGAATACCTTTTAAGAACCAAATATGAGAAACAGGAGTAGCCAACTTAATATGCCCCATTCTCTCCCTTCTAACAGATGATTTTGTTACTTCAACTCCACATCTGTCACAGACAATTCCTTTATATCTTATCCTTTTATATTTACCACAATAACATTCGTAATCCTTAGTTGGGCCAAATATCTTTTCGCAAAACAAACCATCTTTCTCAGGTCTTTGAGTTCTGTAATTAATAGTTTCTGGCTTAGTTACTTCTCCGTGTGACCAGTCAAGAATGTCTTGAGGAGAAGCTATTTTAATTTTGATTGATTCTAAATTAGAGACAAACATATTTTTATTTTTTTAATTAATCTTCTTCCTCAACTTTTCCCTTAATTATTACATTTAGAGAAAGGGCTTTTAATTCTGATAATAATAAGTTGAATGATGCGGGAATATTTGGACTCTTAATTTTCTCTCCTTTTAGAATTGCTTCATAAGTTGCGGCTCTTCCTGCAACATCATCTGATTTGATGGTCAACATTTCTTGCAAGGTATAAGCTGCACCATATCCTTCCAATGCCCAGACCTCCATCTCTCCAAATCTTTGTCCTCCAAATTGAGCTTTTCCTCCCAATGGTTGTTGAGTAATTAAAGAGTAAGGCCCAATTGAACGCATATGAATCTTGTCTTCTACCATATGAGCTAATTTCATCATATACATATATCCAACAGTAATTCTTTCTGGGAAAAATTCTCCTGTTTCTGGATCTAATAATTTTAGCTTTCCGTCTTCAGGATATCCTGCCTCTTTCAATTCTCCTCTTATATCCTCTTCCACAGCTCCTGACAAGGAAGGAGTTTCAGCTAAATATCCTAGTTTACTTACCGCTAATCCTAAGTGTGTCTCTAAAATTTGTCCTAGGTTCATTCTTGATGCAACTGATAATGGATTTAAAATAATGTCTACTGGTCTTCCGTCTTCCAAGAAAGGCATTTCTTCTGCTGGCAAAATTTTGGCAATAATACCTTTGTTTCCATGTCTTCCAGCTAATTTATCTCCCACTTGAATTTTTCTAACTTCTGAAATTCTAATCCTGATCTTTTTAATAACCCCTGGCTCTAATGAATATCCTTCCTCTCTTGAAAAGACCTTAACATCAGTTACTCTTCCTCTTTTTCCGTGCTCAGCTCTTAGAGATGTATCTTTAACTTCTTTTGCTTTCTCCCCAAAAATAGCACGCAATAATCTTTCTTCAGCTGAAAGATCTACTTCACCTTTTGGAGAAATCTTACCAACCAAAATATCGTTAGGACCAACTTCAGCTCCAATTCTAATAATCCCCTCTTCATCTAAGTCCTTTAATTTATCTTCCCCAACATTAGGGATGTCTGATGTAGTTAACTCTGGTCCAAGTTTTGTCTCTCTAACATCGCAGAAGAAATCCTCAATATGAACAGAAGTGAAAACATCTTCTTTAATTAATCTTTCTGACAAAACGATCGCATCTTCGTATGTATTTCCCTTCCAAGAAATAAAGGCAACCAAAAGATTTCTTCCTAAACTTAATCTCTCTTGAGCAATAGAGCCACCTTCAATTAAAGCATCTCCTTTTTTAACAGCGTCGCCCTTATTAACAACTGGTATTTGATGCATACAAGAATATTGGTTTGTCCTATCAAATATTCTAGGATAATATTTTTTGATTTTACCCGATATTGTTCCTTTTACTTGTACTTCATTAGCGTCAACATAGACAACTTTACCTGCTTCGCTAGAAACAACCAACTGACCAGAGTCCCTAGCAGCCCAGTATTCCATTCCCGTTCCAACAAAAGGTGCCTCAGGGTTAACTAATGGAACTGCTTGTCTTTGCATATTTGATCCCATTTGTGCACGATTAGCATCGTCATTTTGTAAAAATGGAATTAGTCCCGTTGAAACAGATACAAATTGTTGGGGAGAAACATCAATATAATCAATATTTTCTTTTTCTATTTCTCCTGCCTCTCCTTTAATTCTTGCTTCCACCCTATCGTTTTTAATTGCATCTTTTTCATCTAATAGAATACTTGCTGGAGCAATATTATACCTTTCTTCTTCATTAGCATCCATATAGAATGCTTCATTTGTTATTTTTTTATTCTTTACTTTAAAATACGGAGTGTCTAAAAAACCATAAGGGTTTAATCTTGCGTAAAGTGATAAGTGAGTTACAAGACCTACATTAGGACCTTCTGGTGTTTGAATAGGACAAATTCTTCCATAGTGAGAAGGTTGCACATCCCTTACATCAAAACCAGCTCTTTCCCTTGTTAGCCCACCAGGACCAGTTGCAGTTAATCTTCTCTTGTGCTCTATTTCTGACAAGGGATTAACATTATCCATGAATTGAGAGAACTGACTTGCTGTAAAGAATTGTGTTACTTGAGCAGAAAAAGGTCTTGGATTAATTAATTGTGCTGGAGCTAGATTTTCAAAATCAAGAGTTGACATTCTATCCTTAATAATTCTTGACATTCTAGAAATACCAACTCTTAACTTGCTTGAAATTAACTCTGATACTGTCTTAACTCTTCTATTGCCCAAGTGATCAATTACATCCGCCACAGCTCTTGGATCATTATTCAATCTAATAATCTCCTTCATTACTGCTACAATGTCGTCAACTGATAAAACACGATCTTCCTTTTCTATAATATCTTTAGCTTTTAAACCAGGAACCCTTGACCACATTTTCCATCTTCCAACCCTAGACATATCATATCTATCAAAGTTAAAGAACATATTAAAGATTAACTCCTTAGCCGCGTCTGGATTGGCCATTTCTCCTGCTCTTAATCTTTGATACATCTCTAAAAGTGCCTCTTCTTGATTATTAGTAACATCTTTTTTTATTGTCTCTTCAATATATGAAATTTCACCAGCATCAAAACCAGTAAATATTTGTCTAATGTCATCATCATTAAATCCTCCTAGCCCTTTAAGAATAGTCGTTGCTGGTAATTTCCTTTTTCTATCTATTTTTACACTAATAACACCTGATGCTTCTGTTTCGAATTCTAACCATGAGCCACGATTAGGAATAACCTTAGCAGCAAAACATCTCTTGCCCTTAGTAATGTTTAATGGGAAAAATACTCCTGGAGAACGAGTTAATTGAGATATAACGACTCTTTCTACTCCATTCAAAACAAATGTTCCCTTATCAGTTAATAAAGGAAAGTTTCCAAAAAATATTTCTTGCTCCTGGGCTCTTTTTGTTTTTAGATTCTTTAATCTAACCTTAACTCTCAATGGCGCCTCATATGAATCATTGTTTTCTCTTGCGGCAAAGCCTGTTGCATAATTAGGCTTACCTAGTTCATAACTTAGAAAATCTAGCTCAAACTCTTTGCCTGTATAATCTCTAATCGGAGAAACTTCACTAAAAAGCTCTTTCAACTCTTCTTCCCAGAACTGCCTCCAACTTTCTTGTTGCATAAAAATTAAACTAGGCAAAGGATAAGATATTTTACTTTTGGCAAAGCTTTTTATTTTAGTTTTCATATGTTTTTATTTATTCTAATTAGGAACAAAAAAATACCCTTCTTTTATTTTTGGGTTTAAATGATATTTAATTTTAAGATAAGTGTTTTGAAATCAAAATACTAAGTAATTATATTACGAGTTGTCCTTACTCTATCACAAACAAATATATTGTCAAGTAAGATTGTAGATTAAGAATCTATAGCCACCATATTCTGCAACATCCCCAAGGCAATGAATGTAAAAACTAAATTACTGCCACCATAACTAACTAATGGCAAAGGAATTCCTATAACCGGCAATAATCCTAGATTCATTCCAATATTAATAGCCATCTGAAAGAATATTCCAATGGAAAGCCCTGTTGCAAACAATCTAGTAAAATTTGATCTTGCATTAAGGGCAGCTCTTAAAATTCTCCAGAATAAGATTGTAAAAAGAGATAATATCGTAGCAATACCGACTAGACCCATCTCTTCAGCTATTACAGAAAAAATAAAGTCAGCTTTGGGTTCAGGAAGAAAACCATTTTGAACTTGCGATCCATTACCTATCCCCTTTCCAACAATTCCCCCCGATCCAATTGCGATCAATGCTTGATTTCTATTCCATCCAGCACCTAAAGGATCCTCTTGCGGATTAACATAGCTAATTATTCTTGTTTTTTGATAATCTTGAAGTAAAAAAGACCACATTAATACAAAAGAAATGATTCCCAACAAGCATAATAATATGAAATTCTTCACTTTAATTCCAGAAACGATTAAAACACCAATCCAAATTGCTCCTAAAACCATTACGGAACCGAACTCTGGTTGGAAGAAAATCAAAACAGCAGGAAGAAGAATATATGCCCCAGAAAGAAAGATGTGTTTCACTTTATACATTTCCACATGCCTCCTACTAAAATATTTTGCTAGCAAAATAATTAAAGCTATCTTTGTTAATTCAATTGGACTAAAGCTGATTGGACCAATCATATACCAAGACCTAATTCCCCTTATCTCAGGAGCAAAAAAGAATATTCCAATTAAGAGAACGACAGAAAAAAAGTAAAGCGTAAGAATTATTGCTGAATTTTCTCTAATATTCCTATTATCAGAAAAACTAACAACAACCATCGTTAAAACACTAAGCAAAACAAAAATAACCTGCCTCCATGCATCAGAAAAATCCCCAGAAGAAATACAGGCACTATATATAGCAATCAATCCTATTAATGATAGTCCAACAGCAGAAAACATTAAAAGAAAGTCTAACTTTTTAATATGTCCTAAAATATTCATTTGATCATTTCTAAAAATTCTGCTTCATTTATTATTATTAATCCAATATCTTTTGCTTTTTGATATTTACTTCCTGGGTTCTCCCCTGATACTAAATAATCTATATTCTTCGAAACAGCGCTAGAAACTTCTCCCCCCAATGATATTATTTTTTCTTTAGCTAGCTCTCTGCTTAAATTCTTCATCGTTCCTGTAATTACAAACTTTTTACCTGATAATATACTACTTTTTTGTTTCTCTAAAAAGTATACTACTCCCTTTCTTTCTAGTTCTCTTAAAAATAATTGATTATCTTTATCGGAGAACCAATCAATAATTGATTCAGAAACAATTGGACCAATATCGCTCAAGCTCTCTAATTCTTCTTTGGTAGCATCTTTAATATCTTCAATTGATTTGAACCTTTTTGCTAAATCCTTAGATGTTTTTTGTCCAACATTCCTAATGCCTAGAGAATAAATAAATCTAGAAAAAGGAACTTCTTTTCTTTTTTGTATGCTTTCTATAATATTCTGTGCTGACTTTTCAGCAAATCTTTCTAATGGCAAAATGTCCCCTTCTTTTAAATCAAATAGATTAGAAGGAATTGAAACAAGGCCCTCTTCAATAAACTTTTCTAAAACTTTTGGACCAATGCCTTCCATATTAAAAGCACTCCTTGAAACAAAGTGTTTAAACCAGCCAATTTTCCTCTTAAAACATTTTACATTGGGGCATCTCCAAACAACCTCTTCTTCTTTCTTAACTAACTCACTTCCACAAGATGGGCAACTATTAATCATCTTGAATGCTTTTTCTTTTCCCGTTCTTAATTCTGGAAAAACTTTACTTACCTCTGGAATAACATCTCCTGCCCTGCCAACAACAACCGTATCTCCTATCTTAAGGCCCAATCTTTCAATTTCTTTCTCATTATGAAGCGTTGCCCTAGTGATAATAGCACCATTAATGTTTACTGGTTTTAGTATTGCAACAGGTGTCATTGCTCCCGTTCTTCCAACTTGTATTTTAATATCCTCAACTATTGTTGTTGCTTCCTTTAGTGGAAACTTTAAAGCAATAGCTCCTCGTGGTGCCTTGCCGACAATGCCTAGTTGTTTAAAAATATTATTATCATTAATCGCAACAACAAGACCATCTATTTCATAAGGAAGATTTTCTCTATGTTTCTGCCAATAGGAATAAAATTCAAAAACTTCATTCATATTTTTACATAGCTTGTTATATCTATTGTTTGTCTTAAAACCAAAACTTTCTAATAAACTATGTTCTTCTTGGTGCGTCTTTTGCCCCAAGTCAGTAACTATGCTATAAATATCGGCATCTAATTTTCTTCCTAATGTAATACTAGAATCAAGTTGTCTAATTGAGCCAGCAGCTAAATTCCTTGTATTAGCATATGGAACTTCTCTATCTTTATTTATTCTTTTAAATTCTTTTTTATTAATTATCGCCTCTCCCCTAACAATTAATTTATTAGGATAATTACCTTTTAATTTTAATGGAATTGATTCTATTGTTTTAATATTCTGAGTAACATTTTCTCCAACAAGACCGTCTCCTCGCGTTGATCCAAGAACTAAAATACCATCTTTATAAACAAGTTCAATTGCTAAGCCGTCCAATTTAGGCTCACAATAATATTCAAAATTAGCAGATATTAACTTCTTATTCCTCTTCTCCCAATTATCCATGTCTTCTCTTGAAAAAGCGTCATTGAAAGAGTACATTATATTATCTCTTTTTACTTTTTCAAAAAAATCTAATGGTTTACCACCTATTCTTTGAGTCGGAGAATCAGAGGTAATAAATTGAGGATAATTTTGCTCTAAGTCAAAAAGCTCTTTTTTAAGAGAGTCTAGCGCTTCAGGAGATATTTCTTCTTTATCTTGAACATGGTAAAGATAGCGATGATGATTAATCAAATCTCTTAGTTTTTCAATTCTTTTTTTAACTTTTTTATTCATTGAAAGAAGCTTCTATCTTTTTTCTTGCTTCATTATATTTTCCAGTAGAGGTTATTTCTTGAGGACTTTCTCCATTATAACTAATAGTAACATCGTATGTTGCCCCATATTCTGAAGGACTAAAACTAAATCCACCTGAAAATGTGATCTCGCTATCGATTTTATCAATATAAATCCTGTATAGCGATTCTTCTATCCCACTATCTGCAGCATAAAAAGCCTTAAATGAATCTCCTGAAAGAATCGCTAAATTTACTCCTCCAATAATTATTGTTGATAAGCCTAAAACAACAGCTAAAAGAACTGCCATCATTGTTATCATAAGATATAAAGCGTAACCTTTTTGTTTGTCTTTCATATGTTAAATTTATTCTGGAGCAAAGTCTCTTCTTGAAACCGTTGTTTGAACTGTTATCTTTGAAGTTTCCCCTCCATGCTCTTCTTTATGCATTTTTAAAATTAACGTAACCCTTGGTTGCTTGCTAGGCTCATCATTGTATATTTCATATTTTAAATTATCAATTTTGAAAGATGGTGAAGCAATTATAGATGAAGAACCAAAATTGCCTGATTCATTGGAAGAAACTCTCTCTTTAATTAAGCCATCTGTATCTAAATAAAACTCTCTACATAAATAAGTGTCCGTAGCTGGATCATGAGAAACAAACATCAACCCGCTACCTCCACGAGTTGAGTTATATGTTGTATTTTCACTAAGACAGTCACCGCCCTCACTCGTTCGAGCCATTCTAAGTTTTGATCCCATGTATTCTAAAACATAACTTGACTGCTCAAGAAGCTCTTGGCTATAGATAATTCTACTTTGCACCTTGATAGATGCTGTAAGAATATCAACCAAAATAAGTGATATCATTCCAAACAAAGCAATAGAAACAAGTGTTTCCACCAATGTAAATCCTTTATTCCTTTTCGTTGTTTTATTTGATTTCATTGCCACCAATTATATATCTTAGATACTAATGTTGTCTGACTGCTTTCCCAGTAAACACTAACTATTATTTCCATTGATTTATTTGGCTCTACTTCCGTAATTGTAATTCTTCTTTTATAATATGTTTCTATAGCTCCAGCCGAATTGTAAGTATATCCTCCATTATTATTTAAATAAAGATAGCGCCCATCTCCAGACCAAGATAATAGGCTATCATTTGTATAATCCATTTCGCAACCACTCTGACAATGAGTAAGTCCATCATTCCAATTCGCGTCTTCAAGGGCATTAGTATCTCTAATATTCTTAACTATTTCAATTCCCTCTTGAGCCAAATTAGAAGCAATAAAGCTATCTCTTATTACTTGAGATTGGTAAGAAAATCTAGAAATCATAGAAAAAGTACCAACAATGCCGATGCTCACGATTGCAACACCAACGATCATCTCTATTAAGCCAAAACCTTTTTTGCTTTTAATGTTTTTCATGGATTATATATTTCGAAGGCTCCTGAATTATTTATTCTTATCGCTTTTCTAACGTTCTCTTTGTCAGTAAGCTTTAATATTATGGTGGCATCAAAACCAGAACTATTATTATCTATAAAGGTAATTGGCCCTGGAGGAAAGAAAGATGCACTAATGAAATTTACTGTTGCGGTATTAATTTTAATTTCTTCTATCACGACATTTTCTGGTAATTGAATAATTTCAACAACACGATCGCCAGCATTGTAAAAAGGATCATCGTTTGTATTTGCATAAATAGTATATGCGTTATTTATATTTATCCCAGAATTAAAGTACAAACCATAACCATTTATATCAGGATAATCTCTAATCCCAGACAGGGACATACTTTGAGCTTTCCTGAAGTCTTGCCCTATCCCCTGAACAGATCTCTCTAAAGAGAAGTAACTAGTATTTGCGCTATGATCAACAAATAAAGTTGCCGTTATTATTGATATCATTGCTATCATTATAAGTAGCTCGATCAGAGTAAAACCTTTTAGACTATTCATATTGTTATATATTAACCGAACATCTATAAGGTGATGTGCTACACTTCTTATTATTAACCGAATATCCGGTATAGTCAATACACCAATTTCCATTATTCAATTGCACTGCAAGACACCAAGAGATTTCATTAACAACGGGCGTGCTTTCTATAAAAGATCCTCCATTGACCGCTATATCATCAATTAAAGTTTTCCCTGTTCCCGAGGTAAACATTGAAGAGTCGTATTCCCCTGATCCAGTAGTGAATTTGTAAGTTTCTGTAATTGATCTCAACTGACCCATCGATGATTTAATTCTTGAATCTTTTGCAGCTTCTGATGTGCCACTCATTGAAACCATAACTGTTCCAGAAAGTATACCAATGATGGCGATAACAACTAACAGTTCAATTAAAGTAAAACCTTTTTTCTTCATATTAAAGATAGATACCAATTTAAAATACTCTCTCCCAAGAAAATAGTTACAAACATTCCAGACAAAAGAAATGGCGCGAAAGGAACTTCTGCATTCATTCTGCTACCCTTCACAATAACTATTATTGTTCCTATCATAGCACCAAAAAGAAATCCAAGAAAGACACCTATTACAACAAAAGGCCATCCAAGAATTAATCCAATTAAAAAAGCGAGTTTAACGTCTCCAAATCCCATAGCTAGACCTTTAGAGAAAAACCATATTAAGAAGAGGAATAAGCTGGCCCCAAGCGCAGAAAGGAAAGAAAGAGCAATGAAATCTAGGCTAAGATTCCCTTTAAAGAAAGAAAGTCCTAGATAAATTATTGAGATAAGAATAGCAGAGAATATAAATCTATCTGGTATGATGTAATACTTTAAATCATAAACAAAAATCAAAACAGATAATGAAGCTATTATTAACCAGAACATTAAATCTAAGCTAATGCCAAAATATAAGTATGTTATTGAGAATAATATTGCTGTAGAAAGCTCAACAAGCGGATACTGAATAGATATTTTCTTCGAACAATATCTACATTTCCCTTTTAGAAGCAAGAAGCTAAATAAAGGAAAAAGATCTAAATAATTTAGATCGTGCTTACAGTGAGGGCAATAAGATTTACCCCCTAAGAAACTTTCCTCTTTGTACGTTCTCCAAATAACGCAATTTAAAAAGCTACCAATAATTAAACCAAATAAAAATACAAATAGACCCAACATTAATTATGATTTAGAACTTGCCACATGTATAGCTAGCATCACATCCAGAGCTAATTCCAACATATCCACTATAATCCATACAAATAATATTTTGCCCAGCATCTATCTTCTTTTGAATGCAATACTTAGAACTGTCCCCTTCTTCATTGTTAATTTTGATTCGAAGTCCTTCTGAGCTAATATTCACTATATTACTACATAAAACATGTCCGTTTCCCACTCCAGTGAATATGTTCTTATCAAGACTACAAAAATCTACAGAAATATTATTATTAGTTATATTATATGATCCATTCTCCTCCTTAAAAGAATTAGCATGTCTTTGTAATTGATACATGTTCCTTTGTGTTGATTGATATTCTGCAGAGAAATCAGGCTCTTTTATTTTATCTTCTTTGTTGTTTATAATCCAAAAGACTAAACTTAAAACAATCAATGAACCAAGTATAACTAATATTAATTTTTTAATATTTTCTTTTTCCATTATATTATTCTATAATCGATTAAGGACATCCAGTTGCAGCCACACAAGCTGTCGCTGAAGTTGTTTTTACCACTCCCTTACTGTCCATACAATAATGCGTCGTTGAGTCATATAATTGTACACTCATGCAATATTCTGTTGGACTATCAACAACGATTAACGTCTTCCCTTGAGAAGCTATATCTTCATCTATTAATTTACCGTCTGTAGCAGTCTTAAATCCAACATAAGAACCAGTTAACAATCTGTGAACTTCTGCCCAAGACCTCATTTGGTCCATTCCTGCTTTAATTCTACTATTTTTTGCTGAGTCTTGTGCACCACTCATTGAAACTACAACTGTTCCAGAAAGTATACCAATGATGGCGATAACAACTAGCAACTCGATTAATGTAAAACCTTTTTGTTTATTTTTTATCATATTTATTATTATCACTTATTAATTAATTATTTATTATGAATTTTCTTATAAAGCGGCACATGTTCCTTGAGCATCACCCACTGTAATGCAATTTCCATATTTATTATATCCAGTGCTATCAACGCAATGCGTAGCGCCACCAGTAGTAATATTCAGAGATTGACTTACGCACCATGCTGTTCTTTCTACATTTACGATCTTCACTGGATCAGCAGTATTTTTTCCATTACTTTTCAAATCTGCTAACAAAGTTATGATGGCCTGATCAGTAGTCCACATATCAGTTGGATATTTAACATCAGGATCGGCAAACTTAGCAACCTCTGCTGCTGTTCTTATTTGTCCTAAAGTTGATTTAATTCTTGAGTCTTTTGCAGTTTCCTGTGTTCCACTCATTGAAACTATAACTGTTCCAGAAAGTATACCGATGATGGCGATAACCACTAGCAACTCGATTAATGTAAAACCTTTTTGTTTTTGTTTTTTTCTTATCATTTTTTTATTATTACTTATTATTTATCTTATTGAATACTTGTACTTACTTCATACATCGGCAGAAGAACTGCTGCAACCAATACTCCCACCATAAGAGCAAGTCCTATAATCAGCAACGGCTCAATGATGCTGGATAATGAATTAATAAAAGCATCAGTTTCTCTTTTGTAAAATTTTACCACATTTTGAAGTGAAGAGTCAATCTTTCCAGTCCTTTCACCAACGCTAATCATTTGAATGAATAAAGGTGACATAATATCAGGCCTATTTGCTAAAGCAGAACTAATCGTTTCTCCTTTTACAACTTTCTCTTGCGCCTCTAATATTGCATCTCTGTAAACATTATTACCTATAAGTTTAGCGACCATTTCCAGCGCTTCATTAACTGTTATTCCCGCTGCTACAAGAGTTGAAAAATTCTCTGCAAATCTAGAAAGATACAAGTTCTTAAAAAAGCTTCCTAATACTGGTATCTTTAAAAGAATCCTGTCAAAGATTTCTTTTCCAACCGTTGTTTTTGGAAATCTTACAAAAAAAGTAACTATTCCAAAAACAATCAATAAAAGTATATACCAGTAGTGAACAAAAAAGTCTGACAAAGCGATAATTACTCTTGTAAGTAAAGGCAATTCCTTTCCTGCACTCAGAAGAACCTCAACTAGCCCAGGAACAATGAATATCATTATAACAGCAAAGATAAGAACAAAAACCGTCATAATAACTCCAGGATATATCATAGCTCCAGAAACTTTTGATTTTATTTCATGCTCATTCTCTAAGTGGCTAGCAACTTTTTCTAGTATAGTGGGCACACTACCAGAGATCTCTCCGGATAAAACTATGTTTATATAAAATGGTGAAAATATCTTGGGGTACTTGCTTAGAGCATTAGAAAGACTGGAACCCTCTCTAATATCTTTTGATATCTTGTATATCTTTTCAGCAAAAGAAGCTTTTGCAGTTTGCTCACTTAGCGCTTCAAGCGCTTCAGCAGGAGGAACATTAGACTCGAGCATAATAGCAAACTGTCTAGAGAATATTGCAACATCTTTCATTGAGACGCCCTCAAAAAGAGTAATTTTTTGCTTCATTATATCTTTCCCTTCTAGACTACTAGATCCACCTGACTCTTTAACTTCTATTGGAAAAAGTTTTTCGTCGTTTAAAAACTCTAAAACAGCATCTCTGGATCTAGCTTCCACGAATCCTTTTACTTTCTTTCCGCTTATGTCTTTTGCTTGATAGAAATATTTCATTTAATTATATTATCTTCTTAAGTTCTCTCGGATTGTTGGAATATTTAAGCGCACTTTCAATTGAAATTTTACCATTTTTCAATAGAGTTGACAATGATCTGTTTAAAGAGATCATTCCACTTTCCATAGAAGTGTCTATCACCAAAGGAATTTCGTATATCTTATTTTCTCTTATAATATTAGCAATTGCTGAATTATTAAATAATATCTCACATGCTGGAAAAAGATTATTATTACTACCAGGAATTAATCTTTGTGAAATTATTCCCACTAAAGAACCAGAAAGCTGAGACCTTATCTGTGACTGCTGAATACTATCAAAGCTATCCACTATTCTGTGTATTGTTTGAGCCGCAGAATTAGTGTGAAGTGTAGCAAAAACAAGGTGTCCTGTTTCAGCAGCAGTAATAGCCGCTGCCATCGTTTCTGAATCCCTCATCTCCCCTACCATTATAACATCAGGATCTTCACGAAGAGAAGCCCTCAATGCTCCTGCAAAAGATTTTGTATCAGTGCCAAGCTCTCTTTGGCTAACTATTGATTTTCCTTTTGAGAAAATATACTCTACTGGATCTTCTATTGTTATAATGTGCGATGCTTTTGTTTGATTGATTTCTTCTATGATCGCTGCTAACGTTGAACTCTTACCGTGACTTGATGGTCCCACAACTAAGATAAGACCTTGATTATAATTCAGAAAACTTTTAATTCCTGATGGCAAATTAAGCTCACTTATTGTTTTAATTCTTTGGGGTATCAATCTCAAAGATGAACTAATGGTTCCCATCTTAAAAAAGATATTAACTCTGAATCTAGCCCTCCCTTCAAAATTGTAAGAAAAATCAACTTCCTTTTCATTCAAGAAGATCTCTATTTGATTTTCATTCATTAAAGAATATGCTAGCTTCTTACACTCTTCTGCATTTAATAAGTTTTCTTTGTTCAAAAAGATTAGACTTCTATTAATCCTAAAAACAGGATAATATCCATCAGAAAAATGAATGTCTGAAGCATTATTCTTAATTGCTAGATCTAATAATTTCTTTAAGTATGAGTCGTTAGTCATCATTTTGATAATTTTTTTGTTCTTCTGTGGTTCTAAACACTTCGTCTATTGATATAGTTCCGTCTAGGGCTTTAATTATTGCATCCTGTCTCATTGTTATCATTCCCTGTCTTCTTGCTTCTTTTCCAATCTCAACAATAGAAGAATCCTTCACTATTACTTTCTCCAACTCACTAGTCATTTTCAAAATCTCAAAAATTCCCACTCTTCCCTTCTCTCCCTTCATATTACATTTAGGGCATCCCTTAGGTCGGTAAACAAATATCTCTTTAGGTAAGGCAAATGATTTCTTAACATGTTCCGACAAATCATCCATGTGCCCTATAATCATCTTTTCTACTTCTTTAGTTGGTCTAATCTTTTCTCTGCAATGTGGACATAACTTATATGCTAATCTTTGAGCGATTATGATATTAACTGTTGGAGGAATAAGAAAGGGTTTAATTTTCATGTCTACCAACCTCGAAATTGTACTTATAGCATTATTCGTGTGCAAAGTTGATAAAACTATATGTCCTGTTAGCGCGGCATGCGTAACAAGAGATGCAGACTCCTCATCTCTTATCTCACCAACCATAATAATATCAGGGTCTTGCCTAACAATAGATCTAAGACCTTGACCAAAATCATAACCTATCTCTGGTCTTACTTGAGACTGATTAACTCCTTTTATAAAATACTCTATAGGATCTTCTAGTGTAACTATATTAACATCAGGACTATTAAGCTCTCTTAATATTGAATACAAGGTTGTTGTTTTTCCTGAACCAGTAGGTCCAGTTGCCAATATTAAACCAAAAGGTTTCTTGATAGCTTCTCTAATAATCTCAAGATTATTATATAATAATCCCACCTCTTCATAAGTCTTAAGATTCTCATATGGATCAAGGACCCTGATCACAACTTTTTCTCCTAGCTTTGTTGGAAAAGTTGAAACTCTGAAATCGATTGACTTATTATCTATTTTAGCTGAAAATCTTCCGTCTTGAGGAACTCTTGTTTCATCAATTCTTAAATTAGAGATAATCTTAATTCTAGCAATAATCGAAGCATGCGTATGTATTGGTAAGAATAATGAAGAAAAAAGTTTACCATCCATTCTAAACCTAACTCTTAATTGCTTATCTTCTGGTTCAATGTGAATATCTGAAGCAGAACCATCAACTGCATGTCTAAGAATAACGGCCACCATTTTAATAATAGGAGCATCTTCTGATAATTTCTCTTTTTGATTTCCTTTCTCGGCAGAAGAAAAATCAATTCCGTCTTCCCCTCCTAGTTCTTTTTCTAGAGTACTAAGAGCCTCTCCAACTTCTTCCTCAATACTCCTATATTGCTTAACTATGCTTTCAAAAGATTTTTCACTTATTATATAGGCATTATAATCTATCTTATTCTGCTTAGTTAAGAAATTTAGAATTTCTCGTGATTTAATGTTGCCAGGATCAACCATTCCAACATCCAAAACACCATCATTCAACCCAAGAGGAATAATCTTATAAAACTTAGCAGATTCTTCAGGGATCAGAGAAAGAACGTCTCCCCCAACCTGAAGTAAGTCTATTTTATCAAAATAAGGCATTTTGTATATCTCTTCTTTAAGAGACAACATTCCGCTTTCATCAATTAGTTTTTTTTCAATCAAGAAAGACTCTCCGCTTCCGTGATATAAATTAAAGGCTCCTATCAACTTTTCTGCGTTATCTCCACTTATATTATTTTTTTCTATAAATTTTTCAATTATTTTCATTGTTTTAATTTCCAAAAGGATTAGGATTATTATTAAAGACAAAAACGTCTATCTCTTCTATTTTAACTTCATCAAAGATTCTAGAGTTAGGAGTAAAAACTAAATTATTAAAACTATCTGAATTTATCGTATTAATTAACTCTTCAAAATCATGGTCGCTTTGGCCACTGCTAAAGCCATAATTAGAATTACTCATATCCTTATTAAGATAGAAATTGGTGAAGATAAGCCAAAAAATAATAAATAGTATCGTAAATATTATTAACGGTTTAAACTTACGAATCAATGACTTAACGTCTATTTGTTTTTCTTTTTCAAAATTTAACATTTTAATATGAATAAAAATCTATTGATACATTAAAATTTAATAAATTATTTTCTGCTTCTTGTGACGATGAAGGATGGATAGAAATACTTTTAATTGCTCCTATTCTTGCATTGTTTTCAATTGAACGAATAAAGCTCTTAAGAGAAGCGTACCCTCCTTCAAAAGTAATGTCAAAGGTTGTCTTTTTCAACGGCCCTTTTACTAGGCTTGCATAGCTTTCTCTTGATTTACTTATTTCTGCTGGAGCAGAACTATTTATGTTAGAAATTATTAATCCATTATCAAACGCTAGACTTCTCAAGAAAACATAAATCATTGCCTCATAAAAGGGGGTACTGTTAAAGTTATTCTCTATAACAATCTTCTTTTTACTCCACTGTCCTTCTTCTAATTTATTAAAATAACTATCTATTTTTGAACTACTTGAAGAAATTAAATTATTATAACTTTTAAGATTGTTAATTTTTATTTCTTTTTGTTTTAATTCTTCATAAGCAGGCTTAACTAAGAGCAAAACAACACACAAAGAAGCTAGTGCCAGGAGAATATAAATTATTAACTTTTTGTCTATTTTTTTCATCTTTGAATTAAGCTTTTAGTAAAATATATATCCATATTGAATGTCACTTCTCCAGCTGCACTTATCTTAACACCATAAAGATTATATGTTGTTATATCTTTTTGCTGTTTCATTATTGTGATTTGCTCCATTAAGTTCCTATTGCTAGAAGTTTTACCTGCAATTGTGAACTTGCTTTCATCGGGAGTCAATTTAAAATTAGAATAGATAATCTGTGGATGAGCCCAAGACTCAAAAAACTTAAAAACTTCTGAAGATTTATAGCTATTTTTCCAAATTAAATTAAAATCATTAATATAGTTTTGCGCCAAAGAAACTTCTGCTTTCTTCTCTTCAATAGCAGATTTTTTTATTTCCTCTGTATAACTCTCTAATGCCAGCACTTCTTTTTCTTTTTGAGGCAACAGCACATAGCTTATAATAAGATATAAAATAAAAGAAACAATTAATATAATTGATAAAGCAATAAAAAATAAACGATCTTTTTTTGTAATCTTTATTTTTTCTTTCTTAAATTGACTATTGATGGTTCCTCCTGTTTCCATTTTTATTCAAAAAATTTAAGTGCTTCACCTAAAGCAATAGAATAATTTGCATTAATCTCTTTCATATTTTCTTCTATTTCTCTTGGATAAACTATTTTATCAAACGGTTTTCCCATTTCTATCTGGATTCTATTCTCTCTTCTAAAGTTTATTGCCTCATCAAAATAATCTAGTATGCCTGACATTAAAGAAGTTCCCCCAAACAAGAGAATGTTTTCAATTAGAATATTTTCCTTTTTTTCAAAATCGTTAATTATGTTTCTTACATTCCTTGCTATTTCAGAGATAATAGAAGAAATAGAATCTCTTAAAGAAGGGTCTCCCCCTTCGCCTAAGCCGTGCTTTCTTTTCATCTCTTCTGCATCCTCATAACCAATATTCAATTTTCCTGCGATTGAATTTGTTATGTCTTTTCCAGAAATATCAAAACTAAAGCTCATCTTCATTTGATTATTATCTACTATGCTAATATTAGTGCTCTGAAATCCTATCTCTACCAAGCATCGGGCACCCTCAAAACCATCATGAATAGCCCTTTTTAATGAAACGGCCTCTGGCTCTACTGCAATAAGTTCCAGCCCTGAATCAATAGCTATTTTCTTATAATCTTCTATTATTCTCTTGGAAATTGCCATTACTAGTATTCTATTAACTTCTTTTTCAGATATTTTATTATCTACTGATTGCCAATCTAAGAATATTTCATCTAATGGTAAAGGAATGTATTTTCTCGCCTCAAAGTAAACTGCGCTATCTATTTCTTTTTTTGTCATCGGTGGCATTTGGAAAGTGGAGAAAAATGTTGAAAAATCAGGCAAAGAAAAAATAACTGATTTCTTGTGAATTCCAGTTTCTTTAATAAGCTCTTTTATGGCAAGTGAAATATTATCTACCTGAGGATTTAAGTTCTTGTTCTCAAATGATCTAAAAAGATTGCTACATGCAAAATCTAAATTAACCTCTCCGTAGTTACTAAGAATGATTTCATTTTTTCTTTTAGATAACTCAACAACCTTTATGACTTTTGATCCAATGTCGATGCCAATTCCAGACTTTTTCTTTTTACTAAAAAAACTCATGTTTTTATTTGAATAAATTATTAACTATATTTTACCTAATGTAAAAGAACTTTGCAAGGGGTTCTCATTGATTATCTCCTCAAAATATTTTATTATATTTAAAAATGAAAAGAATTATTGACTTACTTTTTCCAAAACAATGTATAAACTGTAATAAAGAAGGAACTTTCTTGTGCGAGGACTGCCTTTCCTTAATCGATGTAAATCATTTTCAATATTGTCTTTGTGAAAAACTAGAGAAGACAAATAAGTGCGATAATTGTAGAAATAGAAGCTTAGACATTATTTTCTCTGCAACATCTTTTAAGAATAAAATTGTTCAAAAAACTATCCATAAATTCAAACATTCATATATTAAAGAACTATCTATTCCCCTAGCCTATCTAATAATCAAACATCTTCAAACTATTAATTGTAAAATTACAAATGAATTTGTTCTTACTCCAGTTCCATTATCAAATAAAGAAACGCGAGCTAGAGGATTCAATCATTCAAAAGAGATTGCAAAAATATTATCTGAAGCAACCAAAATGCCCCTAATAGATTGCGTCATAAAACAAGAAAGAGGTTTTAAAATCATTACCAACATTAAAAACAAGAAAATCCTCCTCGTAGACGATGTTTATACAACTGGATTAATAATGGAAGAGATCTCTAAGAAACTGAAAGAATCAGGAGCGAGTACCGTCTGGGGAATAACCGTTGCTAGAGAAATAGTTGACCTTTAGAGCTATTTTGTATAGAATGACCTCATTAATGGAGAGGTGCCAGAGCGGTCGAATGGGGCACCCTGCTAAGGTGTTAGCTGTGAAAACGGCTCGAGGGTTCGAATCCCTCCCTCTCCGCCAACACAATTTATTATCGGAGTCAACCCATTTGTCTATGGCGAACGTGCGACCCGAGTGCCTAATAAATTGTAAACAAAAACAACGACTTTGTGGTCGCTGTTTTTGTTTGGTCGATTTGTCCACTTGACAATAATGTTATATTTTTCTAACATATAAATAGTTAGAAATAATTAACAAATAATATGACATTAAAAACATACAATAAAATAAGGTTAGGGGTAGTTATTGTTACAGCTTTTATATTTAGTCAGTCTTTGGTTCTTCGTAATTTTTTCATCCCAATCATGGTCTTGGGCTTGTCATCCCTTACACTCTTTTATCTAAGAAAGAAAGTGGTTCAGGTCATAGCAGACGAGAGAGATTACCAAATCGGTGGAAAATCGGCATTACTCGCCATTCAACTGACATCATGGATAGGGGTAGTTATTATGTTTATTTTATATGCTCTGAGCAATACAAATCCCTTTTATCAACCTATCGCTATGACGCTGGCTTTTTCAGTTTGTATCTTAATGCTCACTTACTCAGCCATTTTCAAATATTATAGTAAACACAGTTCCAAAGATGAAAAACGAGATTAAAAAATTCAGAACCAAACTCGGTATTACTCAGGAGGAGTTGGCAGAGAAAGCTGGAGTAAGGCGAGAGACTATTGTTTTTCTTGAACAAGGTAAATATAATCCTTCGCTAAAATTGGCGCTCAATATTGCGAAAGAGTTAAAAACCCCGATTGACGAATTATTTTCTTTATCATAAAAAGTGTTTTTTTGTTATAATGTTAATAGTTTATGGATATAAAGAATAACATTTTATATTGGAGTCTTAGAATCCTAATTCTATCGTTTGGAGCATTTTTAATTGTATTTGGGCGGAAAAAAAGGAATTGCTGAATATCATAACCAATTAATTAATTAGCGAATTAGAAAAATAAAAAATGAATAGTTTTTGGACTAAAATAAAAATGAAGAAAATCCATGATGTCGTCATAATTGCCCTATTTTTGTACACACTAGCCCTATTAGGAGTAATAGTATTTAAATATCGTCACGGCGCTATTTTCGAATTTCCTCAAGGTAATTTTGTGCCATTTAAAACAATCATAGAATATTTATCAGGGTATCCGACATGGGGAACAGCTAGACGCAATCTTTTGGGTAATATTGTTCTTTTTATACCTGTCGGTTTATTATTGCCCTTAGTTTTTCAAAAAAAATCTAAAATGATTTTATGGCTGGGACTATTGACCTATGGGATTATGCCGGAGATTTTACAAGTCATATTCAGATCGGGCATATTTGATATCGACGATATTATTCTTAATTCACTGGGCGTGATTGCTGGATATTTTTTGTTCACTGTTTTTAGACTATATAAAATCAAAACATGAAAAGGATGCTGGTTTATTGACCAATAATAATTTTATCAACCTTATAAACAAATCGTCTTTATGAAGAAAATTATCCAATTTATTACAATCGTTATCTTATCCGCTGTTATTGGCGCGGGTATATTTAGCTTTGTGATTGCAAAAAAATTATATTTCCCTAATATCAAACAAATAGCCTATGACGGCGGTGCAGGATTAACTTTAACTGCTTATCAATATTCTTCTTGGCTTTGGAATAGAGAAAAAATAATCATCATAAATATTGAAGACATGAAAAACGATGCGCCGAACTTTCAATATAAGTTAAAAGGCGAAGTCTACAGCTTGCGCGTCATACATAGCGGAGAAGACTACGCCCTGATCGCGTATAGCAATCCGGATTTTTCGTCAATAGAAAGCGGATATGTCGTTCATCGCTCGCCGAAATCAGAGAGCGAAAATACGATAGAAGAAATACATATTGATGGTAATATCATCGCCGTGGCGCCGGATGAAAGCGGATATTTTTATATTTCTGGAAGCAAAATATTTAAAAGAAGTTGGCAAGGCGACACATTAATGGAGGCTGATTTGGGGATAAAACTTGAACCAATTTTAGATATTCAGCTGACAAGTATGGTAGAAAGAACCAAAAGCCAATCCGTATCATTTTTCAGCAATAATACGAAAATGGCTTTTTTGGGCATGCCGGTCGGCGGACCTTGGTATGACGGCTATCTGTTTATTTGGAATTTTGAGAACAATGAAATAAATAAAATTTCTCGGCAGGATATTGGAGGCTATAATGATTTGGGAGTGGAAAATGATAATTTGTATGTAGAAAGGGCGGATAGTATAATTTCTAAGAAATTGATTGTTGAATAGCTTTTAAATTGTTATAATATGAAAAAATATGATTTTTGAACATTTTTCAAAAAATAAAAAAGTTTTGTTGTTCATATTTATTATTGTTTTTGTGATGGGTGTATTTATGTTTTTTTATTCGCCAATCATTTTCCAAGAAGGTAATCCTTGGCCTCAAATTAAAGGCATAGTTCAATTAAAATTTGGTGATAGTGATATTGTGAAGTTGTCGGGTTCGGATAATACATTTATGACCGAAAGTAAAAATGGGACTATGATACATGATTTTATGAAAACCAGAGGATATGAATTCACCGAGCAAATGGGTTCAGGCTATTTTTTTAAGTCTACAACAGGGCAAACCGTCATTGTTACTCACAGATATTACAGTCGCCATTATTCACTTTGGACTATCACTGAAAACAATAATCATTCCAATAATCTATGGGCGACAATCACTAATGATCAAGGTGTTACATTTCAATATCCAAAAGAACTACTAGCAAAATATGTGAGTGTTGTGGAATGGCCTCCAGTTATAAGAATTGAAACAGGAACATATTCTTGTAAAACTACCCCACTTGAGATAAGTAGTATACCGGATATCACTTCGGAGAGGATGGTTGATAATAAAACTTATTGCGTAAACGTAAAAAATGAGGGTGCGGCTGGCAGTGTTTATTCTTCGTACATTTATATTACTACTAAGAGCGATAAACTTGTAAAAGTAAGTTTTACTTTGCAATATCCAAATTGTAATAATTATGATGAAGAACAAAGCAAGGCTTGTGCAAATGAAAGAGAAGCTTTTGATCTTGACGCCACGGTGGATCGGATAGTCCAGACAGTTAAATAAGAATTTATGACCACATACAAACACACTCAAATTAGTTATCTAATGATCATTGTTACATTGGCCGTGCTAATTCTTTTTGCGTGGATTCAAATTACAGCCAGAGCAGAACCCCCATCGGTTGATTCGGGCACAAATCTTCTCGTTACTTCTGTAATGGCATTAATTCTGTTTATTCTTGCGTCGTTCGCAACACTAACAGCATCTATTGATGAAAAATATCTTAAGATTAAATTTGGTTATGGAATCTTTAGAAAAAAGTTTTTGCTTGGTGAAATAGCTTCGGCAAAAACTGTAAAAAATCACTGGTATTATGGTTGGGGCATCAGAGTGTGGTTTTGGCCGTATATGTGGATTTACAATGTTTCGGGTTTTGACGCGGTTGAAATAATTTTGAAGAATGGAAAAATTTATCGTATAGGAACAGATGATCAAAGCGGACTTGAGACCGCAATTAAGCAATCAATAAATATTTAGAAAATTGCAAATAAAAACAGCACTTTGTGGGTCGCTGTTTTTTTTGTTGTTTTTATTCAGTTATTAAGGTTAGGGTTTTGTCTTTGTAAATTATCCTTGATCTTAAATTAGCTAATAGCTCTCTTTTCTCTCCAACCGCGCCCTCTTTGAGAATATATTTGGCGAAGTTTCGTATATCAGTATCCTGATTGTTTTTAAGCTTTTCTGTTGCTCCAAGTACTGATCTTTGAAAAATATTGAATCTCGCGATTTCATCCTCCAGTTTTTGTCGCATTCCCAACTCGTTGATATTTACTTTGTCTAATATTTTTAATAATTCGGTTATCAAATCCTCTTCGCGAATATATTTGTTTTTGCAATTTCTATCTCTCGCTCTACTACATGAGTAGTAGATATATTTTGCGTGCGTACCGTCTTTTAATTGTTTCCATTTTTCTTCAGCTGATATTCCACTTCCGCAGTATCCGCAGGTAAATAGTTTAGTAAAGGCAAATTCTTTATTTTCTCTTTGTATATTATCTCTCTTTAATTGTGCTTGAGCTTTTTCAAATAATTCCTGAGTTATGATTGGTATGTGTTTACCCTGATACCAATTACCACTACCCTTTGGCGATTCAAAAGTTCCATAATAGAAGTGATTATCTAGAATTCTATATATTCCGCTCAATGTCAGAGGTTTGTTTCCTCGGGTATAGAAATTTAATTCATGACGGAGCCAGTTGTAAAGTTTTCTGCCCGAATAATGTTCGTATGCAACTTTTTCAAACATCTTCTTAATTGTTGGTGCACGTTGTGGATCAATAATTACCTGACACTTTTTATCCATCAGATTTTGATTGAGGTATCCTAGTGGTGCTACGCCCGGCCACAATCCCATTTCTACTCTTGTCCGAAGTCCACGCTTCACGTTTACGCCTCTGTTATCATTCTCAAGTTTCGCTTGTGATCCTAAAATCATCAGCAAGAACTTTTCATTTGGATTGTTTGAAAATTTTTGTCCGTAAGTTCTGATTTCTTGAAGAAGTCCTGCGTCCATTAAGTCCACGATCTTGCCCAAGTCACCAGCATTCCTACTAATACGATCAGGGGCCCAAGTTAAAATACCATTAAATTTACCTTGCTTGATCTCATCTATAATCTCGTTGAAGATTGGCCGTTGCCCTGTTTCCTTAGCCGAATGAGATTCTCGCTTCATGCAAACTACTTCTAAACATTCTCGCTCGGCGAGCTGGAGCATTTCTTTTATCTGTGAATCTATGGAAAGCACCTGTCTTTCCTCAGATTCCGTTGATTTACGGGCATACAGGCAATACCTGACTTTGACCGCTTGAGGCTGTATTTGGGCCACCTCATAGCCCTTTGGGGCTGTTATTTTCATATACCTAATGAATGACGCCAATCCCCAAAGGAGTCCAGAGCGTCCCGAGTAGATAACCTGTAGACAAGTAAATTACCCCTATTTTCAAGGTTAAGCTACTATACAGACCTATGAAAACCTATGAACATTTGACATTGTATTTGGAGTCTGATAGACTTATATTAAACAATATGAGAAAAGACATACAAGAAAAACTTAAAGGAATGCCAGAGTTACTCACTATCGGTCAGGTAGCAGAGATTTTTAGCATCCACCAAGATACTTTAAGAAACTGGGAAAAGGACGGCACCCTCGTTCCCCTTAGAGTTGGCCCACGTAAAGATCGAAAATACCGCCCACAAGATATCCAATCCATTGTGGATAAAATGGGAAGCAAACTTACTTTGCCTCAGCTCGAAGCTTTTCTTTGGAAGAGCGCTGATATTCTTCGAGGAAAAATTGACAGTTCGGATTATAAAAAATATATATTCGGCCTTTTGTTTTACAAAAGAATGAGCGATGTGTGGGATGAAGAATATGAGTCGGTAATGAAAGAGTACAACGACAAGACAATTGCCGGCGCTGATTACAATCACCGCTTTCAAGTTCCAAAAGATTGCAAATGGGCAGTTGTTACTGAACAAGCAGAAAGTATCGGTCAAAAACTAAATGATATTTTTGAAAAACTCGCTAATGCCAACAGCCCAAAGTTAGACAGAATTTTTGATGATCTTGATTTCTCAAACCGAGATCGTTTTCCTAACGAAACACTTCAAAGACTTATAAATCACTTTTCTCAATATAATTTTGGCAATACCTACATCAGCTCTGACCTCTTGGGTGATGCTTACGAATATCTCATCAAACAATTCGCGGCAGATGCTGGGAAAAAAGGCGGAGAGTTCTATACCCCTCGTGAAGTTGAAAAAGTTATCGTCGGAATTTTAAAACCACATCAGAAAGACCATATCTATGATCCAACCGCTGGATCGGGAGGTTTTCTACTTGAAGCATATGATTACCTAAAACAAAAGTCTGGTGAAAAGATCGCTAAGACACTTTATCTTTATGGTCAAGAATTAAATATCAGCACTTTTGCCATCGCAAAAATTAATATGTTCTTGCACGGCCTCGATAGTGCCGATATCCGCCGTGGTGACACTATTGCTAATCCTCAATTTTTGACACAGAACGGTAATCTACAAACGTTCGATATCTGCGTAGCAAATCCGCCCTACTCAATTAAGGATTGGGAATCAGAAATTTTCAGAACAAATAAGTACGGACGACTTGAGGGGTATGACATGCCTCCAGAAAAAAATGCCGATTACGCTTTCGTTTTACATATCATCAAATCAATGAATGTAAACGGACGAGCAGGTATTGTTCTTCCTCATGGAGTTCTGTTCCGAGGCGGTGCTGAGGGTCGTATTCGTGAGCAGATTCTTAAAAATGATTTGATTGAAGCTGTTATCGCTTTACCATCAAAGCTTTTCTACGGTACAGGCATTCCAGCCGCTATTTTGATTCTTAATAAAAACAAGCCTGAAAACAAAAAGAATAAGGTTTTTATTATTGATGCCGAGAAAGATTTCCTTGAGGGTAAAAATCAAAATTCGTTGCGGCCACAAGATATAAACAAAATTGTAAAAGCATACGATGCTTATTCTGATATTGAAAAATACGCTCGTGTAGTCGATATGAAAGAAATTGCAGAAAAAGATTATAACTTAAACATCAGTCAGTATATTGATTCATCTGAACAGGAAGAAGTTATTGATGTAAAGAAAGTTAGAAAAGAATTGGTAGCTCTTGAAAAAGAACGAGAAGTAATAAATAAAAAGGTTGAGGAATTCCTTTCGGAACTTGATTATTAATATGATGACAACGGAACAAAAAATAATACCAAATGGATGGGAATCAAAAAAGATTAAAGACCTTCTTTCTTATGAGAGGCCAGATGCTTATATAGTAAAAAATGATAATTATACTAGCGACGCCAAAACACCTGTTCTTACTGCAAATAAATCTTTCATTTTAGGATACACAAATGAAGACTTTGGTGTTTGTAAAACTGTCCCAGTGATAATTTTTGACGATTTTACTACTGATAGTAAGTATGTGGATTTTCCTTTTAAAATTAAATCTTCGGCAATAAAAATTTTAAGAAGCAGAAGTGAACATCCGAACCTGAAGTTTATTTTTGAACTGATAAGATCCATAAATTTCCCTATCGGGAACCATAAAAGGTATTACATTTCAGAGTTTCAAGATATAGACGTGGTTGTTCCACCATGGAAAGAACAACAAAAAATTTCAGAGATTTTATCTGTTATTGATAGTGAGATCCAAAAAACTGAGGAAATAATTTCTCAAACAGAAAAACTGAAAAATGGATTGATGCAAGATTTATTTACAAGAGGTATTGGACATAAAGAATTTAAAGAGACAAGTGTTGGTATGATTCCAAAGGAATGGGCGGTCGTTACAGTGAAAAGCGTCACAAAAATTATAACCAAAGGGACGACACCAACGACTTATGGTCATTCATTTACCAATGAAGGTGTTAATTTTTTCAAAATTGAAAATATAGATAATAATGGGAATATTGATTTGTCTAAATGCAAACACATCTCTGAAACAACTCATCAGTTCTTAAGGCGATCACAATTGTTATGTAATGACATATTGTTTTCAATAGCTGGCGCTATTGGACGTATTGCAATTGTGGGAAAGGAACACCTACCAGCAAACACAAACCAAGCTATTGCAATTATTCGCCCAACGGAAAATATTAACGCTACTTATTTAGCAAAAATACTTGGATCTAATTTTGCACAAAGACAAGTGATGGGCAAGGTTGTGCAGTTGGCGCAAGCGAATATCAACCTTGAAAGGCTCGGTTTAATTTTAATTCCACTTCCGACTTTAAGTGAACAAAAAAAAATAACAGACATTTTATTATCTGTTGATCAAAAAATTACCACAGACATAAAATACAAAAAAGTATTAATAAAACTTAAGAAAGGATTGGCGTCAGATTTATTGAGCGGTAAGGTTAGGGTAAAGCCAGGCAAATAGAAAAGTATATGAAGATTCAAAAAGTCGAAAAACTTAATCATGCAAGATTTCACAACTATTCATGGGGTTCAACCATGGTTGATTTTGCTGATGGAGTCAATTTGCTTTTTGGTTGGAACGGATCTGGAAAAACTACCTTTTCAAATGTGTTACGTGGTTTAGAAAACGGGGCAGTCGAAAACAATTGCACTTTTAAAATTAAAACTGAATCATCACAAATTACTGATACTTGTGATTTAAATTTAACAAAAAGCAATATAAGAGTTTTTAATGGTACTTATGTTGAAGAGACGTTACGGGGAAGCTCGGCAATCCCTTATATATTTTTTGCTGGCAAAGAAGCAGTCAGTTACGATGCGGAAGAGCAAAAATTAAAAGATAAAAAAGACGAATTAAATAAAATAGTTCTACCTACAAAACATGATGATATTGCTAGTGCTACCGCAGTCGTAATTAAAGAAGTTGGAGGAATAAATAGTATAAAGAAAC
>Ga0265294_10000403_pt1 | contig 57960 bp, 36 predicted proteins | sample MunlanPumphouse3_FD_192504 | JGI IMG/M metagenome (GOLD analysis project Ga0265294, IMG submission 192504) | Groundwater microbial communities from a municipal landfill in Southern Ontario, Canada - Pumphouse #3 | ecosystem: Environmental > Aquatic > Deep subsurface > Groundwater | place... | reverse complement strand
TCAATTTTTTGTATATTTGACGCGTCTTTGTGAACAGAAATGAGAGCACTGTTTTATTGATAATTAGCCATTTTGCTCTCTTTTTTTAACTTTATTCTATGAGAAAATTTTTCACTTTTTTCTTTTTGGTTGTGATTTGTTTAACAACGTGGTCGCAAACGCATGTTGCAAAAACTCTTTCGTATGGGGGTACTGTCCGACAATATTTGGAGTATGTGCCGGATAGCTATGATAATACACACCCGGCACCGGTTCTGTTTTGTTTGCACGGATTGGGCGATACAATGACCAATTTTGCTCAAAGTTGCGGATTTACCGAAATTGCCGAGGAGCATGGATGGATAATGATCACCCCGCAGGCGTTGCCTGCTAATCTTTCCGTACTTGGCATGAATATTCCGATGGGCGCAGCTTGGGGTGCCGGCGTAAAAGCTACCACACTCATTAGTACTATTGAGCTGAACCCGAATGTAGATGATGTCGGTTTTTTGATGGCGATTTTGGACAATCTGGTTGCTACTTATAATATTGATCAACACAATGTGTTTGCTACCGGTTTTTCAATTGGCGGGTTCATGGCAAATCGGTTGGCGATAGCCGCCGGCAATCGTCTTCGCGCCATTGCCTCCGTCAGCGGAACCATCGGCAATGCTGTCAATACCAATATGCCCGTTGCCCACATCAGTGCCATGCATATTCACGGAACCGCAGATTCTACCATCGCTTATACCGACGGCTCCTACACCATGAGCCTGATTCCTATTCCTATCGGAAGTGTGGGACTGGGCGCAGAAGCTACCGTGGATTATTGGAAAAATTATAACAGCTGCGACGCAACGCCCATCGTGACTAATTTTCCCAATTCTGCTAATGATGGTCTGACTTTTTCTAAATATTTATATGAAAACGGTTACTTCGAAACCAAAACAGCTTTCATTAAAGTAGTGAACGGTGCACACGAATGGTATTCAACCCCTGCCAACGATATCGACTATGCTACAGAAATCTATAATTTCTTCGCTTCTTGTTTGTACGATGATACGAAAATAGAAGAGAATGAAAGCGCGGATTGGACGATTTATCCTAACCCGGCGACGGATGTAATACGGATTGAAGGTGACAAAATGGCGCAAGTGCAATTACTAAATAGTATCGGTCAGATTATGACGACTGTACCATGTGCAGACACTCATTGTACCATTCATTTAGATGATTATGCTGCCGGCTTATACCTGATTCGGACCACCTCCGTTAACGGTCAATCAGATTGTAAAAGATTGATTATTAATAAATAGTATTTTGTTTTTTACTGAAGAAACTTCGCCCTGGGGAATATTCTTATCATTTTTTGATTTTCAAAAAATATACAATCGAAAGAATTACAGGATGTAAATAATAGATTTTTCGCACCTTTGTTGGCTAAAAATTTTTAGCCGACAAAAATTTTTGAGCATATTTTTAAATATTGCTCTCTGGTAAATAATAATAATTTTTGATTAATCATTAGTATTGGCTAAATGACAGCGGTTCATATTTTGTCAGGTTTACATTTTCGAAGAATGTATGATGCATAAGAAATCAGAAGTATTATTTCGGGTAAAACAGGCCCCCTAAAAGGGGCGTTGACATGATGTCTTTATTGTGGTATTACAAGCTGTTTGTAAATTGCAGTTTTTGTCCGAAAAATTCCGAAATTTGTAGGATATTCAATATGTTTTTCATCGCCGTAGTTGTATTTATTTGACAAAAATAAGCCGAAATTATTGAAATTTGTTGTATTTATGAACCGTAGAATGTTGATTTAATTTTTGTTTTTTGCATGATAAAAAGCATACATTCAGTGATATATAAAAATATTTATGCTACATTATTTATATATTACGTTTATTTTTAATGCATTTACTGAAATTATGAAATAAAAATGATTAAAAAACGAATTTATTTCATTTTTTAATGTAATTTTGCAGCCCAAAAAAAACAGCAATCAATGCGCAAAAATCGACGTCTTTTTATGGCTTATATTCAAATATTTTATGAAATATTTGAACTATAATAAATAGATCTAATATGAAAAAACACTTTCTTTTTATTTTAATGACAGTATGTTGTATGATACTGGGTGCAAGACATCTTTCAGCACAAAATCTCTGCAATTCTCCCCTTGATTATCAGGGCTACAAGTATCACTTATACTATGTGGGTGGCAAGTGTTGGATGCGTGAAAATTTGCGTGCAACACAATATGCTGATGGTAGTGAAATTCCGGACACACGTTATTATAATGATGAACCGGACAATTTGAATAGGTATGGACTATTGTACACCTATTACGCCGCTACCCAAACCGATCCGAAAATACCTATTACGCAGTTGGCGGAGCCGTTGCAGGGTGTTTGTCCCAACGGTTGGCACCTGCCTTCTCAAAGCGAATGGGAAGCCTTGGAATCTTCTACCGGAGCTGCCGGCTTTAAAAGCTTACTTTCATCTTCCCAATGGTTGCATTCTATCGGGACTTCCCCTGCCGAGGGCTTTAATATTCCGCCGGGTGGTTACTATAACAGTTCTACTCGCCGCTATGAACGATCGATGTCTTCCGCCTTCTATTGTACTTCAACCGTTTTTTTAACTGATCCGCTTGTTGTCAGTTTTCATTGTCATTGTCCGCAAATCACAACAGAGAATATGTTACCGTCATCGAGTTTCAGCGTAAGATGTGTCAGCGACATCAGATCGACCGTTACGACAACTGCCGTTTTAGATATTGGAGTTGATAATGCAAAATGTAGTGCCAATGTTACTTCCGAGGGCAGTTTCCCCGATATAGCGCGCGGCTTTTGCTGGAACACTTCCCCCAATCCCACTATTGAGAATCTTCACTCTACCGATATTTCAGGATCGGGTACAATTACAAGCAACATAACAGGCTTAACTCCTAATACTACTTATTATGTAAGGGCGTATGCGACGAATAGCATGGGGACAAGCTATGGAAATCAAGAGATTTTTACAACATTACAATTAATACCCTCCACAGTAACCACTGCCACAGTATCCACTTCCGCCGTAACCAACATTACCGGCACCACCGCCACTTGCGGTGGAAATGTAACTTTTGACGGCAATACTTCGGTTACTGCTCGCGGCGTTTGCTGGAGTACCTCCCAAAATCCTACAAACTCCAATAACTACACCACCGATGGGAGCGGAACGGGTGCTTTTACAAGTAATTTGACCAATTTAACAGCCGGCACTATTTATTACGTGCGGGCGTATGTGACGAATAGTGAAGGAACGAGCTATGGTGAACAGAAAATTTTTGTTACAGGTTTGAATTGTCCATCAACTCTTACCGACCGCGACGGCAATACCTACAACACCGTCCAAATCGGCAATCAATGTTGGATGAAAGAAAACCTCCGCACTACAAAATACGCGGACGGTACTTTTATTGACTTGGGTAGCAGCATCAGCACTACAATTGCTTATCGCTATAATCCTAATAATGATGCCAACAATGTAAATACGTACGGCTATTTGTATAATTGGAAAGCGGTGATGCGCAACAGTCCTAGTTCCTCTTCTAATCCGAGCGGTGTGCAAGGTATTTGTCCCACCGGATGGCACGTGCCAAGCAATGCGGAGTGGTCGCAACTTATCAATTATGTTCGCAGCAAAAGTGACTACACTTGTAGCAATAGTGTAGATAAGGCATTAGCTTCGACCACCGGTTGGGCCAGTCATCCAAGTGCTTGCAGTGTTGGGAATAATCCCTCTGCCAATAATGCAACGGGCTTTAGTGCGCTACCTGCGGGACACTATTACGGTTATTATGACGATTTTGGTCTCTTCGCCAGTTATTGGAGTGCTACCGAGTTCAATAATCAAGACAGAGCCTACTACTACTACATCGCCACTTACTCTACAAATAACGATATTCGCAAAAAAGACGAAAAGAGCTACGGCTGGTCAGTCCGTTGTTTGAGTGATTAAAAAATATCACAATGCTCCTGCGCAGCAGGATCATTGGTAAAGCACTTGGCGATAATCATTGCGTAGCGTATGCATGCATATTTGCCCAAGTGAACCCAAATTTCTGCAGAAGTGGTTGAAATTTTTAGAAAAATGAAATGGGAGCTAAATTTTTGCTCCCATTTCATTTTTGATTGCTGCCGTGCATATTTACCGTGAGTTTAAACAAAAAAGAGCAACTATTTTGTTGCTCTTTGTGTTCCCGGCGGGACTCAAACCCGCGATCTTCAGAACCGGAATCTGACATTCTATTCGCTGAACTACGGGAACTTTTTCCGTTTATTATTTATCTATCTGCTTAATATTAAATGAATTATTAAACCGGATGAGAAGGTGCAATATTAATGAAATTATGAATATGCCGCACCTATCCTGAAATAAAAATAAAGAATAATTTATTTTTAAAAATCATCTATAAAGACGATTTCGTCAGAATAAAGTTCAAGTATTTGATAATCAATATCATTAAAATCTTCCTCATTCAATTCGATGTCGCTTTCTTCAAGCAAAGGTTCGGAGTATTTTTGGGGTGATGTTGCGTTTTGCGTTTTGCTTAACTTTGGTTCCGTGTCCGCAACCTTGATTTCCACACTCTTTGGCATAGTGTCTGAAATAATCTTTTTTTCCACTTTCTGTGCTTTATTAACTACAGAATAGGCAAGTTGATCGTGCGTTTCTGAAGAGGTAAAATCATTCAAAAAGATGAAACCAATCCCCATAATTATTATGAAAGAAGCAGCAATTGCCGAAATTGTGAAGATTCTCTTTCGAATGATAATTTTCTGCTTTTCTTGTTCTGCAATTCGTTGTAAAACAGAATTTTGCATAGTATTAAAATACTGTTCCGGCACATCGAACTCTATTTTTGGCTTGGGAATATCTGATAATTTCATGTCTAAAATTTCGTAACAACATTTCTTTGACTATGAATGAACCAAAGAGTTTAATGATCTTATTTATTTTTCTGAATAAAAGAATGAAAGGTTTTCTTCAAAAAAAGTGTAATTTTGCATCTTAAAAGTTCGCTATTTATATTGTTGTAAATCAATATGTTAGATAAATCTTATAGTAATAAAAGTATCATCCGGGTTGCGGTTCCCATTATGTTGGGAAACTTGGCGCAGACAATCATTATTTTTGTTGATACCGTTTTTATGGGACATGTTGGGACGGTTGAGCTGGGGGCGGTGATGATGGCAGGAATGTATTATTTTGTTTTTTCCAATTTGGCTTTGGGATTTGCAGTGGGCATACAAATTGTCATTGCCAGACGATTGGGAGAAAACGATTTGTCGCGCATCGGGCACGTTTTTAATCACGGGCTGATAGTGGTTTTGGCACTCTCCATCTTACTATTTACTTTGCTACATTTTAGCATAGATACGTTGCTATACTCCGTTATCGAATCACCTGACATTCGTATGGCTGCCGTGAAATTCATGGAATACCGTCATTATGGCATTATCTTTGTTTGCTTTAACTTCTTGTTTCGCGCGTTGTATATCGGTTTGTCAAATACTAAAGTCATAACTTACACCACTTTACTGATGGCAGTTGTCACGATAGTGTTAGATTACCTGCTGATTTTTGGCAGATTCGGGTTCCCGGAATTGGGGATTCAAGGGGCGGCTATTGCTTCTGTGTGTGCCGAATTATCTGCCCTAATTTTCTTTATAGTTTATACATTTACCAGGCTTTCCATCAAACAATACGGCATTTTTTCCTTTCAACGATGGGATTTTCCGTTGATTGTTTCTATTATCAAAATATCGTTTCCAACTATGCTTCAGCGGCTTGTGTCGTTTGGAATTTGGTTTGTATTTTTTATTCTGATAGAACAAAATGGGGAGCTTGCCATTGCGATTTCCGGCATTGTCAGAAGTGTATATTCGCTTATTCTGATTCCTGTATTTGCGCTTGCAGCTACCGCCAATACGTTCACCAGTCGGCTGATAGGGGAAGGGAGATCGAATGATGTTATGTTGTTACTGCGCCGAATACTAAAACTTACTTTGTTGATAATGAGTATTTTAATAATTTTTTGTGCGGCTATTCCGGAGCAACTTGCTTTCCTTTACACCGATGATGTCCTCCTTGCTCGTGCCTCCGTACCGGCTTTGTATGTTATTTGTGGGAGTGCCATTACCATGTGTTTTGCTTCAATATTATTTGAAGCCCTCTCCGGTACCGGAAATACCATGACCGCATTTATTATTGAATCTTCCATATTGGTTATCTATGTTTTCTATATTTTGCTGGTAACAAAAATCATTCCCCAACCGATTGAAATTATTTGGTGCGCCGAGTTTGTATATAGCATTTGTCTTGCCATCGTCTCTTTTTTATATCTTAAATATGCTCACTGGCAAAAGAAATTGATTTAATCTTTGATATTCTTTTAAAAATTGTATCTTTGCACTCGTTAAAAGAAACTGTTTTATGCATAAATTTAAAGATAAAATAGTCTGGATTACGGGCGCTTCGTCGGGCATTGGAGAAGCTACTGCTTATCAATTGGCAGCAGAATCGGCTACGCTTATTTTGACTGCCTTAGAAGCAGATAAATTACAAGATGTTAAAAATCAATGTATTGCATTAGGATCGCCCCAAGTAGCCATTCTCCATTTCGACCTTTCCGACTTAGAAGGAGTTGATGAGTTGGCAAATCAGGCTTGGCAACAATTTGGCAGAATCGATATTATGTACAACAACGCCGGTATCAGCCAAAGAACCACAATTTTAGATACAGAAATGTCCATCATTCACAAAATAATGAATGTTGATTATTACGCGCCTGTGATCATTACGAAAAATTTGCTTCCGAAAATGCTTGAAAATGGTGGTGGTCAGTTTGTGGTAACTACCAGTATTGCTGGCAGATTCGGGTTTCCCCTTCGTTGTGCATACAGCTCCGCAAAACACGCCCTATATGGTTTTTTTGAAACACTCCATGCCGAGTATTATGCGCAAAATATTCGCGTAACGTTTGTATGTCCGGGCAGAGTAAGAACCAATATCTCTTTTTATGCATTGGATAAAGGAGGTAAGCAGCACGGGAAATTAGATGCCGGGCAAGCCGGTGGCGTTTCCCCAAAACAAGCCGCCCGCAAAATCGTTCGTGCCATTTATCGAAAAAAAAGAGAGGTTTTGGTCGGACGAAAAGAGCTGCTGATGGCATACATTAAACGCTTTTTCCCCGGTCTGGCTGCAAAATTGGCTCGCAAAATTCAATCAATGTAATTATTATAGGATGAAAGATTATTTAATATCAGGAATTCAACAAGTAGGAATCGGTACTGTCGATTTTTACGAATCTTGGAAATGGTATATCGAAATGTTTCAAGTTGATGTCAAAATCTTGGAAGATGATACCGTTGCTGCCAAAATGTTACCTTACACCGGTAATCAGCCCCAGAAACGTCACGCTTGTATTGCCATTAACTTGCAGGGTGGGGGTGGATTTGAAATTTGGCAATATTCTGACCGTCAGCCTGTTCCGATGCGGTTTCCAATTACTATCGGAGATTTGGGAATCTTCGTTGCCAAAATAAAAAGCAGAAACGTACCGGCACTTCATCAAACGATTAAAGCACGTTATCAAAATGTAGGCGAGATATCCGTCACGCCGGATGGAAAAAAATGCTTTTACCTCCAAGACCCATTTCAAAATTATTTTCAAGTTATTGAAGATGATTCCATTTATATTGATGAAAAGAAAAACGCCGGTGGCACGGTCGGGGCGATGATTGGCGTTTCAGACATTGAGCGCGCGTTGCCGGTTTATCAGGATATTTTGGGCTATGATACCGTCGTTTATGACCGCACGGACATCTTTGAGGATTGGCAGTTTTTGAATGGATCTATGCAAAAATATCGCAGAGTTTTACTTACGCACAGCGAGGAGCGTAAGGGTGCATTTGCGCCACTTTTTGGCAGAAGTAGCATTGAGTTGGTAGTGGCAATGGACCGTGTACCGCAAAAGATTTTTGAAAATCGCTTTTGGGGAGATCCCGGTTTTATCCAAGTTTGTTTTGATGTTGCCAATATGAAGGCTCTGGGAGAATATTGCGCATCTAAGGGTTTCCCGTTTACGGTGGATAGTTGCGCCGACCAGAGCGAATTCAATATGGGCGACGCGTCAGGTCATTTTACTTATATCGAAGACCCTGACGGAACACTCATTGAATTTGTGGAAACTCACGAAGTCCCGATTATCAAAAAATTGGGCTGGAGTATTCATTTACTTAAACGTGACCGTAGTAAAGCACTTCCGAAGTTTCTTTTGAAGTGTATGAAAATGAATAAAGTAAAAATCAAATAGTTATGGGTAATATTTTTAATCTGCTGACTCAAGATATCCGCTTTTCGGAAGCCCTGAAGGCGTGCATGAATTGCGGGATATGTACGGCAATTTGTCCGGCAGCGGAATTTTACGATTATGACCCTCGCAAAATCTGCGACATTGTGCAAAGAAAAAACGAGGAAGAAATAGAAGCTTTACTTCGTTCGGACATGATTTGGGCTTGTGGCCAATGTCTTTCGTGCAAAACCCGTTGTCCGCGTGGCAATGTTCCCGCCGAAATTATTCTTGTGCTCCGTAAGACCGCGCAGGAGTTGGGCTATTATAATGATGTTGCCAAAAAGCAGCAGCATCGGTTGGCAGAGACAGTAGGAAAGAATATTTTGGAAATTGGCTATTGCGTTCATCCTGACAGAGTTGTTCCGGCACTTCACCCCGAACAAGGTCCTATTTGGGAATGGTATGTGAAAAATATTGAAGAAGTTGCCCCTAAATTCGGTGCCAATTATCACGGAGTCGGTCCGGGAGCACTTCGCACTATTCGCGAAGAAACTTTAAACGAAATTAGAAAAATATATGAAATAACAGGTGGTAATCAATTGATGGACAAACTGTTAAATAATGAATAATCAATTAATTCGATAATATGGCAATTTCATTTGGTTTTACTATCTCCCAAACCCGAGTCGTCAATATGGACAATTGTGATTTTGGGAAACTCCACCAATTGGAAAGAATTACTCCTTCATTCAAAAAATGTATGAACTGTGGCGCATGTACCGCCACTTGCAGCGCTCAACAGTTCGTTTCTTTTAATATCCGAAAAGTAAAATCATTATACACTATGGGACAACTTGGTGGCTTGGATAAGGAACTCGCCAAGTGCATGCTTTGCGGAAAATGTACGCTGGTTTGCCCGCGCGGTCTTAATCTACGTCCCATTATTATGAACATGAGAAAACTTTTAACGACTAAATAATCTGCACTATGAGTCAATATTTCAGTCCTTTTGTTCTACCTTTTTGCGCCGCTGTATTAGTGCTTTTGGGTATTTGCATCTGGAAATATGTTCGTTGGTATAAACATTTTGACAGATTGCAAAAAGCGATTTTTCTTAAAAATCTAATCTCTTGGAAATTTATTCCTGCACTTTGGGAAGCTTTTCGCGAAGGAATTTTGCATGTTAGAATTTCCCGTAAGAACTTGGTTCTCGGCTACATGCATCGTAGTATAGCTTTAGGTTGGTTTCTGCTTATTGTGGTAGGTGCGATAGAATCTCACATGGCGCCAACGGAGAGTCACCCGTTTTGGATGGGGATTTTCTTTCGCTATTTTGTCCATGATACGCCGAGTCCGGGCATATCCATGTTTTTTGCCAATCTCATGGATTTTCTGTTGCTTTATGTTCTCTCCGGTATCACTTTGGCATACCTTAAAAAAGTGTATTCCCGAATTGTGGGCATGAAAAAAGTGACCAAACACGTTATCTTTGACCAATTTGCGAAATTCTCGCTTTGGGCAATTTTCCCGCTTCGGCTTCTTTCCGAATCTCTCTCTGCCAATTTATATCATAATGGGGGCTTTTTGACACAATCTGTCGGAGATTTATTTTCATCTTCTTTTGCCTCGACGTTTGAATTATTGTCGTGGACGTGTTATTCGTTTTCTTTGGCTATTTTCTTCGTGGCTCTGCCATTTTCTCGCTACATGCACATCTTTACCGAAATTGTCCTTATCTTTTTCCGTCATTTGGGTTTGAAAGAGAGAACTGCTAAAACCGGATTTACGATGTATGAATTGAGTGCCTGCTCGCGTTGCGGCATTTGCATTGATAACTGTCCGTTAAATAAACAATTAGCTATCCCTAATGTCCAGTCTGTCTATTTTTTGCGTGACTTGCGCTATAAAAGAGTAAAACCCGAAATAGCCGATAATTGTCTGCTTTGTGCGCGTTGCAGTTCCGACTGCCCTGTCAATATTGACCTGATGTCTATCCGGCAACAGGCGCGCCACAAACAAGAATTGGATACGCAACATAATTATCAGTATCTGGATAATATACAGCCATTTAACGCTATTGGCAGGGTGGGCTACTTTGCCGGTTGCATGTCACATCTTACACCGGCAATTCCCGAAGCCATGGTGGCTATTTTTGAAGCTGCCGGTCAAAAATACTGGTACATGGACGAAGATAAGACCATCTGCTGCGGCCGACCGCTGATGCAACAAGGGTATCTGAATCAAGCCGGTGAGTTGAGGAGAAAAAATATTGAGATGATTAAAAAATCCAAAATCCAGTTCCTTATTACCTCATGTCCAATTTGTTATCAGTCTTTCAAAAAGGAATACAAACTCCCTGTTCCTGTCATTCATCATACAGAATACATTGCCGGATTATTGCAGAGTGGAAAGATTAAGGTACGCAAAGATGATTTGAAAACCGTTTACCATGACCCCTGCGAATTGGGTAGAGGTTGCAATATTTATAAAGAACCCCGCCAGATTTTGAAAAAGACAACGCAATTGGTAAAGGCAAAATCTGAAAAAGAAGATAGCCTGTGTTGTGGCTATAATTTAGGTAATACATTGATAAATAATGAACAACAAAAAAAAATCCGCGATGCTGCATTCAAAAACCTGATGCATAAAAAACCGGATGTCATTGCTACTGCCTGCCCTATGTGCAAAAAGGCTTTTAAGCACTCCATGGATTTTCCGATCAGAGATATTGCCGAAATTGTTAAGGATAATTTGATAAAAAAATAGATATACAATGAATAAACGTTATTGGAATGAGTATCAAAAAGCGATAGCCGACGACCACTATTTTTATGAAAGAAGTTGTATTCGTCAGACTTTCTTTCCGGGTTCGGAGACCACATTTTTGAAAATAATGAAAGAAGAATTGCAAAAGGATATTCGCGATGAGGCAAATCAACATACGTGTACCGGAATAGGCTATCATAGTGATATTGTGCCGATTGAGACGACATTGACCATTGTGGCGAGATTATATTCACTGATGACCGAAGCAGGTTATACGCACTATGTCCCTTCTTGCGTCACCTCGTTCGGGATTTTCACAGAGATGACGGAAATGTGGCTAAATAACCCTGATTTATTAGAACAAACCCGCGAGAATTTGCGAAAAGCCACCGGGAGAGAGTTCGAACTTCCCCAAAATATTGCACATCCTTCAGACATTATTTACAAATTTCGGGAAGAACTGAAAACGAAAATGAAACACCAATTGGTGAATCGTTTTACCGGAAAACCCTTGCGGGTGGTGGAACATATTGGGTGTCACTATGCCAAAATTTTTCCTGAAAAAGGAATTGGGAAAGCCGAGTTCCCACACGTATTAGCCGGTATGATAGAGAGTTGGGGTGGGGAAGTGATAGATTATCCCGAAAGAAGACATTGCTGCGGTTTCGGTTTCCGTCACTATCTTTTACAAGAAAATCGCGGCTACTCAATCGCTAATTCCAAAAAGAAATTTGAATCCATGGAACCTTATGAACCCGACTTTATCGTGACGAATTGCCCGGGCTGTAGTATGTTTATGGATAAATGGCAATATGTGATTGCTGAAATGGATAACAAAACCTACGATAAAGAAGGATACGGAATTCCGGTGCTGACCTATGAAGAAATGGCAGGTTTGCTGTTAGGCTACGACCCGTGGCAACTCGGACTGCAACTCCATCAAGTTCAATCGGAAATATTAATGAATAAAATTGGAATCAAATTTAATCCCGACGAAAAATTTAGAGGTGCAAACGGTAAAATATTGCCTACACCCGATAAACCTCATTTTTTAAAACAATAAAAGAATCGTCAATAATGAAAAAAATAGCAATCATAGGTGCCGGACCTGCAGGTATTGAAGCTGCTTCCATCTTAGCTGCCCACAATTTTGAAGTTACACTCTTCGAGAAATCTTCAACACCCCTCTCCAATATCTTGGACAAAGCTTTTCTGTTTCCCAGTTCTGTCGCCGCCGCCGACTTGGTCGATGAACTTAATGCCAAATTATTGCACGATAATATTCAGCTTATCTGCGAAAAAGAAATTGTCAATATTAAAGAAACGAATGACGAATGTAAACTTTTTGATAAAGACGGGAAAACTTATTTCGCATCTAAAGTATTGATAACCACAGGTTATACAATTTTTGATGCCCACAGAAAAGAAGAATTGGGCTACGGAATTTATAAAGGAGTCATCTCCTCCTTGGATTTGGAAAAAATGATTCGTCATAAACAAATTAAAAATTCTATCGATGAGTTGCCGCAACGCATCACTTTCTTACAATGTGTAGGCTCCCGTGACGAAAAATCAGGAAATAACTATTGCTCTAAAATTTGTTGCGTTACTGCCGTCAAACAAGCCATTGAAGCCAGAAAATTATTGCCACAAGCCGAAATTTACATTTTTTACATGGATCTGCGAATGTGGGGACAAACATTTGAAGAATTATACCGCCAATCTCAAGAAGAGTACGATATCAGATACATTAGAGGAAGAATATCCGAAGCTTCTGCTACTTTTGACGGAAAAGTACAAATTAAAAGCGAAGATACGCTGATTGGGCAACCTCTCAAAATGACAACCGATTTGTTGGTGCTGATGTGTGGAATGGAACCTTCCCCCGGTACCAAAACCTTAGCCGAAAATTGCCAAATTGCGGGAGATTACCATTTTATACAAACCATTGACCCACATCTTCACGATAATGAAACCGCCCAAACCGGAATCTATGTCGCCGGCAGTGCCAAACGCCCGATGAGTATTCGCGATACCCTTTCTGATGCCGCCGCCGCCGCTATGCAAATTATGTCGGATTGTCAATAATCAACGCCGCTCCCCATTTCGCTTTTTACTGAAACCGCTTTTCTTGCTCTTTATTCGGCCATGTTAAATGTTTTTTTGAACTGCATTTTATTAAAATCTTCATGTAACTTTGCAGTCTTAAATTAATGATTAAACAAAGTATGGAAATTGCTACAAAATACGAACCACAACAGATTGAAAATAAGTGGTATAGCTTTTGGATGGAGCATAAATTATTTGCCTCTGTTCCTAATCAAAAACCCCCTTTTACTATCGTAATTCCCCCGCCCAATGTGACTGGAATTTTGCACATGGGACACATGTTGAATAATACCATTCAAGACATCTTGGTCAGACGTGCAAGAATGCAGGGTTTTAACGCCGTTTGGGTGCCCGGAACAGACCACGCCTCCATCGCTACAGAAGCCAAAGTGGTGGCGATGCTTAAAGAAAAAGGTATCGACAAAAAAGACCTCTCCCGTGAGGAATTTTTAAACTATGCTTGGCAATGGAAAGAAAAACACGGCGGAATTATCTTGCAACAACTCAAGAAGTTAGGCGCATCTTGCGATTGGGACAGAACTAAATTTACCATGGATGCCGATCTCTCCGAAGCCGTTATTGACGTTTTCATCGACCTATATCGCAAAGGACTTATCTACCGCGGCGTGCGTATGGTTAATTGGGACCCGCAAGCCCTGACCGCCGTATCTGATGAAGAAGTTGTCTATCAGGAAGTTCAATCTAAATTGTACTATGTGCGTTATCAAATAGAAGGCGTTGATAATGAGTTTGTTACCATTGCTACTACCCGTCCCGAAACTATCTTGGGCGATACCGCCATCTGCATGCACCCCGATGACGACCGCTATCAACACTTGAAAGGAAAACGCGCCATTGTGCCATTGGTAAATCGCTCTATTCCACTTATTTTTGATGAATATGTGGACAGAGAGTTCGGTACCGGTGCCCTAAAAATTACACCGGCTCACGACATTAATGACTATAATTTGGGCATTAAATACAGGTTGGATTCCATCAATATTTTTAATGATAACGGGACGCTGAACGAAAGTGCCCAAATCCTTGTGGGAATGGAGCGTTTCGCAGCACGCGACGCCATCATTCCGCTGTTGGAAAAATCGGGCAACCTTGTCAAAATTGAAGATTACGTCAATAAAGTTGGCTACTCCGAGAGAACGCAGGTGGCTATCGAACCCAAACTGTCAATGCAGTGGTTTTGCAAAATATCCTCATTGGCAAAGCCCGCTATGGACGTGGTGATGAATGACGAAATTAAATTCTATCCCGATAAGTTTAAAAATACATACTCCTATTGGATGGAGAACGTGAAAGATTGGTGTATCAGTCGCCAATTATGGTGGGGACATCGTATTCCTGCTTTTTATTTGCCTAATAATGAATATGTTGTGGCTAAAAACAAGGAAGAAGCCCTTGCCTTGGCGCAACAAAAATTCCCGGAACAGAAACTGACTACTCAGGATATCAAACAAGACGAAGACGTTTTGGACACCTGGTTTTCTTCGTGGCTCTGGCCCATGTCTGTTTTTGACGGAATGAGAAACCCTGATAATGACGATATTAAATACTATTATCCGACCAACGTGCTGATTACCGCACCCGACATTATCTTTTTCTGGGTGGCACGTATGATTATGGCAGGCTTGGAATGGCGCAAACAAGTACCGTTTAAACACGTCTATTTTACCGGTACAGTACGTGACAAGCAACGTCGCAAGATGTCAAAATCCTTAGGCAACTCGCCCGACCCGATTATGCTGATGGAGCAGTTCGGCGCGGACGGCGTGCGCTTGGGTATGCTGCTTAGCTCCCCCGCGGGCAACGACCTGCTCTTCGACGAATCTTTGTGCGAACAAGGACGTAATTTTAGCAACAAAATCTGGAACGCTTTCCGACTTATCCGCGGATGGGAAATTGACGAAAAAGCAAAGCAACCCATTCATACAGAGGTATGTATCAAGTGGTTTCGTCAACGTTTCAACCAAGCATTGGCAGAAATTAACGATAATTTCGACAAATTCCGAATTTCAGACGCGCTCATGTCTGCCTATAAATTGGTATGGGATGACTTTTGCGCCTGCTTCCTCGAAGTAGTCAAACCGGCATACCAAAAACCTATTGATGGAAAGTCATTCCGCGAAATTATTGATATTTTCGATGATTTAATGAAAGTTTTACACCCTTTTATGCCGTTTATTACCGAAGAATTGTGGCATAACTTGAAAGAAAGAGGTGAAAATGAATCCATTATGATTGCCGAAATGCCGAGAATCAGCGATGAAAAAGATACCGATAACATCTTGGAGAGATTTGCTACAGTAAGAAAAGTAGTGGAGAATGTGAGACGTGTTCGCGCAGAAAAAAATATCGCGCAAAAAAATCAACTGCCATTGCTCATTTTGAAATCGGCAGATTCCGCCGACCGAGAGATGGATAGTATTTTGATAAAACTCTGTAATTTATCAGATATACAATATGTTACAGAAAAATCTTCCGGAACATGTTCCTTTATTGAGCAAAATGTGGAATATATGATTCCCATTGCACAAAATATTAATGTAGAGGAAGAATTGAAGAGATTGAATGAAGAGCTTGCCTATACGCAAAGTTTTAGGGAATCGGTTTTGAAAAAGTTGAGCAATGAGCGTTTTGTAAACAATGCGCCGGAGCAGGTCGTTGCCACAGAACGAAAAAAACAGGCTGATGCGGAAGAAAAAATTAAATTATTACAAGAACAAATTGCCAATTTAAAATAATATAAATGAAAGATATTCTGCGCTTTGTAATCATCTTGGTGGCATTTGGCTGTTTGGTGTGGTTTATGGACATCGACAATAAAAGGGACATTGCCCTTGGCGGAGGTTTGGGTATTTCGTTGGCTTTTTTAGTCTTTTTTATTGTAAAAAAAATAAAACAAAAAAATGAGAAAAATCATTGAGCAAGCGTGGGACGACTTGTCGTTATTGCAAAACAATGAATCGCAACAAGCTATCAGAGAGTTGATTGCGATGTTAAATAATGGACAGGTGCGCGTTGCCGAGCCGAGAGATGACCATTGGCATGTGAACGAATGGGTAAAGAAGGGAGTGATTTTATATTTTCGCATACAGTCGATGCAAGTGCAGCAATCGGGAATTTTTGAATTTTACGACAAGATAGATTTGAAGCGCGGGTTTGATAACTTGCAAGTTCGGGTGGTGCCGCAAGCGACTGCCCGTTATGGCTCGTACTTGGCGCCGGGCGTGGTGATGATGCCGTCATACGTGAACATCGGGGCTTACGTGGATAGTGGCACGATGATAGACACGTGGGCAACAGTTGGTTCGTGTGCTCAAATAGGGAAAAACGTCCATCTGAGCGGCGGTGTCGGCATTGGCGGCGTGTTGGAACCTGTGCAGGCTGCCCCCGTCATTATTGAAGATAACTGCTTTATCGGTTCACGCGCCATCATTGTGGAAGGTGCCCATGTGAAGAAAAATGCCGTTTTGGGTGCCAATGTGGTGATTACGCAATCCACACATATTATTGATGTAACTCAAAATCAGCCAATTATAATTAAAGGGACAGTCCCTGAAAATGCTGTTGTCATACCGGGGAGTTACACCAAGAGTTTCCCCGCCGGTGATTATCAGGTGCCCTGCGCATTAATTATCGGAAAACGAAAAATTCAAACCGATCTCAAAACATCTCTCAATGATGCTTTGAGAGATTTTAATATTGTTATTTAATTTTAATTTTTTTTTGCAACATTTGCAAAATTTTTACGTCTTAAAAATTGTTCAAAGAAATTATTCATTAAAACCCCAAAAATTATGAAAAAGATCTTATTAGTGAGCGCACTAATTTGTCTATCGGCATGGTCGTTCGCTCAAACCGAAAAAGTAGCTTACGACCCTTTTATTTACGAGGTTTTGTCGTCGGATAAAATTGCTGAGTATGAGCATTATTCACCGTCAAAATTGTTAGACATCAATTATGACTTAATCGGGTTCTGTTATATCAGCAATGAAGTACCCGCCAACAGCAACGTAATAGGAGAAGTTTGTGATTTTGTTTCTCCCGACAAATATTGCGACCCCGCCGACGAATTGATTACCACCAAACGTATCAATCGCCGGAATTACTCATTTTCGCAAGATGAAAATAGCTATAACCTGTTTCGAATCGGAACTACCGGTTACTACGTCATTGTATATCCTTCTGCCGTTTTTTTGAAAAACAAGGCTGCTTACATGAAGAAATATGACAAATAATCATTCAATTTTGTAATTAATCAATAAAAATATATAACAATGAAAAAAACAGCATTTTTTATAGTTTTTTGTCTGTTGGCAAGTAGTGCGTTGTTTTCGCAAACGGTTGTGAATATGGGCAGTCAAAGAAACTTGACAAGTTGTGATGCCATTATTTATGACCATGCCGGACAAAATGGGAACTATGTGGGAGGTCGTGAAGATACGCTGACCATTTATCCGGTTGCCGGTGCGGTTCAGATTCTATTTGAAGAAATGGACATTGCGGAAACCGATACATTATTTATTTATAACGGTGTGGACCCTGCCAATGATTCTATTCCGTTGCTTATCGGAAGTTTGTCGGCAAATTGGGTGAACAATAGCAATGTTATCCAATTAGGGGACCAAATGACCGCTGCAACCATTCAGAATCCGAATGGTGCGCTGACGCTTCGTTTTGTATCAAGTGCTAACACGGTAGGTGGAACCGGTTACAAATTGGTCGTTACTTGCGGGCAGCCGTGCCAACGTGTGCACGCGACCATGGATATGGCGAATATGATTCCCACCCCACATTTCGATACTGAATTAAACGATGGCTACTATTACATGGATTTTTGCCCGGGTGATACGCTGACATTCTCTTGCTACGGCTATTACCCTGACAATGACTACAGCTATCATCAATCCGATGCAACCACGATCTTTGAATGGAGTATGGGTGGTGACATTATGCGCGGTGCCAACATGAATACGGTACAATATGCTTTTCCTCCGGGTCAAGGATTTGACGTTTCATTAACGATGATAGATCAACGCAGTTGCCAGGCGCAAACCCCCGTTGCCATCAGAATACGTGGTTCCCGCGACCCGCTTACCAATGTATCTTTGTTAGATGACGTTTGTTCCGGTACCCAAATTCCATTGGTAGTTGGCTACGATACTTCTTCAACCATTGTGGTAGAACCGATTACAAGTACTCAAACTTCCAGCCTGAGTGTCGATTCCACCGTCTTTATCCCCGATGGTCCCTATTGCAGCCCTCCATGCTATAGTTCTTCGGTAAACTTTACCACTTTCCCTGCCGGTGCCACTATTACCCGAGCCGCAGATATCCTTTCCGTTTGCATAAATATCGAGCACTCTTATATCGGTGACATCAATATTTCCTTGGTGTGCCCTAACAGTCGTTCCGTTCTACTTATGCCCGACCATAATGGAGTGAATAATTGGGCTTATTTTGGAATAATGTATGAACCGGATAACGGATGTTTGCCTGTCGACAATCCACAGGGAACCGGCTGGAATTATTGCTGGAGCGAAAACAGCGCTTACGCACAGTTGGATGGACTTTGTTATAATAATGTAGGTGGTAATTTATCTCAGGTGGTGGATTCATCTGATATGTACACGCATGTGGGCTATTATATTCCCACTCAGTCTTTTTCGAATTTGGTGGGCTGCCCGCTCAATGGTTTGTGGAGCATTCAGGTTTGTGATACGTGGGGAAGTGACAATGGCTATGTATTTAGCTGGGAACTTGCGTTAGACCCTGCATTGATGCCCCAAGATTGGACTTATGAAGTTGGTATTGATAATATTAACTGGTCAGGGAATAATATTGTGCCTACCTCCGATTCTACGGCGGTTATTGAAACCGAAACCCCGGGCGACTTTATTTATACTTTTACCATTACCGACGATTTTGGATGCGAATACTCCCGCGATATGCCCGTTAGAGTGGTGCAAACTCCCGAACCGAGCTTGGGCGACGACGTAAATCTCTGCATCGGTGAACAGACAACCTTAGATCCGCACTTTAACTACTTGGGAACCCCGGGCGGCATTGACTACTCTTGGACAACCGTTGATGACAACACGGAAATTAACGGTACCGAAACTTTTACCGTATCAGATTCCAACGAATATATCGTCACCATTACCACAAGCAACGCCAACAATACTTTGCAATGCGTGAAATCCGATACGATCAACGTATTTATCAATCCGCAACCCATTGCCAATTTTGAAGCGGACTTGTTGGACAATTGCGCTCCGTTGAATGTGAATATGACCGACATGACTACCTACACCGATGGCGAGGATCATGACGAAATTGTGCTGAATTATCAGTGGGCAATTTATAATCAAAATAATGAAGTTATTTTGAGTTCAACATTAGCGAATCCGTCATTTAGTATTGTAGACGGCGGCATTTATAGTGTGGGTTTAATTGTTACCACGCCGTCCGGTTGTATAGACACGATGATTAGATTTGATTACCTGACTGTTTATCCTCAACCTATTTCCGATTTTGTGGCAAATCCCGAGAGAACCAACTTGGCAGAGGGTGGAACCATTGTTTTCTTGAATATTACGGATACTACGGTCTTTGGTCAGGGCGATACTCCGAATTGGACGTGGGACTATGGTGCCGGCGGGGACGTAACTCACGATTTTAACGGCACTTTCACCTACGATTCGTGGGGAGAATATGTGGTTACATTGTCGGTACTGACCGACAAAGGCTGTTCCAGCACTGTTTCTCACACGATTTACATCGAAGCCGATCTGATTTTTCCGAATGTGATTACTCCTAACGGCGATGGAGTAAATGATGTGCTTGCCATTGAAAACATGAATCCGAAAATGCCAAATATTCTGTCCATTTATAACCGTTGGGGTAAAAAAGTTTATGAAAAAGAGAATTACCAAACCTATATGAAAGACGACATTCTCTATAATACCGAAGAGGGCTTCGGAGCAACCGGCTTGTCCGATGGTGTTTATTATTATACCTTCCATTATGAAGGCTACACGCGAGCTGTTGATTATCATGGTTCATTAACCATTTTGAGAGATAAATAATCAAAAAGCGGCATTTTTAAAATGCCGCTTTTTTTGTGAAATGTGAAATCGAAAAGAGATTAAATCCGCGGGCTTTTATCCTTTTTGAAATTTTTATTTACATAATGAAAATATTATGTTGCCATTTCAATTATTTTTGCAACATTTGCAAACTTTTTTCGTCTTGTAAATCGTTCAAAGAAATTATCCAATAAAAACATCCAATTATGAAAAAAATCTTATTAATGAGCGCACTAATTTGTCTATCGGCATGGTCGTTCGCTCAAACTGAAAAAGTAGCTTATGACCCTTTTATTTACGAGGTTTTGTCGTCGGATAAAATTGCTGAGTATGAGCATTATTCACCGTCAAAATTGTTAGATATCAATTATGACTTAATTGGGTTCTGTTATATCAGCAATGAAGTCCCCGCGAACAGCAACGTAATAGGAGAAGTTTGTGATTTTGTTTCTCCCGACAAATATTGCGACCCGGCCGACGAATTGATTAGCACCAAACGTATCAATCACCGGAATTACTCATTTTCGCAAGATGAAAATAGCTATAACCTGTTTCGAATCGGAACTACCGGTTACTACGTCATTGTATATCCTTCTGCCGTTTTTTTGAAAAACAAGGCTGCTTACATGAAGAAATATGACAAATAATCATTCAATTTTGTAATTAATCAATAAAAATATATAACAATGAAAAAAACAGCATTTTTTATAGTTTTTTGTCTGTTGGCAAGTAGTGCGTTGTTTTCGCAAACGGTTGTGAATATGGGCAGTCAAAGAAACTTGACAAGTTGTGATGCCATTATTTATGACCATGCCGGACAAAATGGGAACTATGTGGGAGGTCGTGAAGATACGCTGACCATTTATCCGGTTGCCGGTGCGGTTCAGATTCTATTTGAAGAAATGGACATTGCGGAAACCGATACATTATTTATTTATAACGGTGTGGACCCTGCCAATGATTCTATTCCGTTGCTTATCGGAAGTTTGTCGGCAAATTGGGTGAACAATAGCAATGTTATCCAATTAGGGGACCAAATGACCGCTGCAACCATTCAGAATCCGAATGGTGCGCTGACGCTTCGTTTTGTATCAAGTGCTAACACGGTAGGTGGAACCGGTTACAAATTGGTCGTTACTTGCGGGCAGCCGTGCCAACGTGTGCACGCGACCATGGATATGGCGAATATGATTCCCACCCCACATTTCGATACTGAATTAAACGATGGCTACTATTACATGGATTTTTGCCCGGGTGATACGCTGACATTCTCTTGCTACGGCTATTACCCTGACAATGACTACAGCTATCATCAATCCGATGCAACCACGATCTTTGAATGGAGTATGGGTGGTGACATTATGCGCGGTGCCAACATGAATACGGTACAATATGCTTTTCCTCCGGGTCAAGGATTTGACGTTTCATTAACGATGATAGATCAACGCAGTTGCCAGGCGCAAACCCCCGTTGCCATCAGAATACGTGGTTCCCGCGACCCGCTTACCAATGTATCTTTGTTAGATGACGTTTGTTCCGGTACCCAAATTCCATTGGTAGTTGGCTACGATACTTCTTCAACCATTGTGGTAGAACCGATTACAAGTACTCAAACTTCCAGCCTGAGTGTCGATTCCACCGTCTTTATCCCCGATGGTCCCTATTGCAGCCCTCCATGCTATAGTTCTTCGGTAAACTTTACCACTTTCCCTGCCGGTGCCACTATTACCCGAGCCGCAGATATCCTTTCCGTTTGCATAAATATCGAGCACTCTTATATCGGTGACATCAATATTTCCTTGGTGTGCCCTAACAGTCGTTCCGTTCTACTTATGCCCGACCATAATGGAGTGAATAATTGGGCTTATTTTGGAATAATGTATGAACCGGATAACGGATGTTTGCCTGTCGACAATCCACAGGGAACCGGCTGGAATTATTGCTGGAGCGAAAACAGCGCTTACGCACAGTTGGATGGACTTTGTTATAATAATGTAGGTGGTAATTTATCTCAGGTGGTGGATTCATCTGATATGTACACGCATGTGGGCTATTATATTCCCACTCAGTCTTTTTCGAATTTGGTGGGCTGCCCGCTCAATGGTTTGTGGAGCATTCAGGTTTGTGATACGTGGGGAAGTGACAATGGCTATGTATTTAGCTGGGAACTTGCGTTAGACCCTGCATTGATGCCCCAAGATTGGACTTATGAAGTTGGTATTGATAATATTAACTGGTCAGGGAATAATATTGTGCCTACCTCCGATTCTACGGCGGTTATTGAAACCGAAACCCCGGGCGACTTTATTTATACTTTTACCATTACCGACGATTTTGGATGCGAATACTCCCGCGATATGCCCGTTAGAGTGGTGCAAACTCCCGAACCGAGCTTGGGCGACGACGTAAATCTCTGCATCGGTGAACAGACAACCTTAGATCCGCACTTTAACTACTTGGGAACCCCGGGCGGCATTGACTACTCTTGGACAACCGTTGATGACAACACGGAAATTAACGGTACCGAAACTTTTACCGTATCAGATTCCAACGAATATATCGTCACCATTACCACAAGCAACGCCAACAATACTTTGCAATGCGTGAAATCCGATACGATCAACGTATTTATCAATCCGCAACCCATTGCCAATTTTGAAGCGGACTTGTTGGACAATTGCGCTCCGTTGAATGTGAATATGACCGACATGACTACCTACACCGATGGCGAGGATCATGACGAAATTGTGCTGAATTATCAGTGGGCAATTTATAATCAAAATAATGAAGTTATTTTGAGTTCAACATTAGCGAATCCGTCATTTAGTATTGTAGACGGCGGCATTTATAGTGTGGGTTTAATTGTTACCACGCCGTCCGGTTGTATAGACACGATGATTAGATTTGATTACCTGACTGTTTATCCTCAACCTATTTCCGATTTTGTGGCAAATCCCGAGAGAACCAACTTGGCAGAGGGTGGAACCATTGTTTTCTTGAATATTACGGATACTACGGTCTTTGGTCAGGGCGATACTCCGAATTGGACGTGGGACTATGGTGCCGGCGGGGACGTAACTCACGATTTTAACGGCACTTTCACCTACGATTCGTGGGGAGAATATGTGGTTACATTGTCGGTACTGACCGACAAAGGCTGTTCCAGCACTGTTTCTCACACGATTTACATCGAAGCCGATCTGATTTTTCCGAATGTGATTACTCCTAACGGCGATGGAGTAAATGATGTGCTTGCCATTGAAAACATGAATCCGAAAATGCCAAATATTCTGTCCATTTATAACCGTTGGGGTAAAAAAGTTTATGAAAAAGAGAATTACCAAACCTATATGAAAGACGACATTCTCTATAATACCGAAGAGGGCTTCGGAGCAACCGGCTTGTCCGATGGTGTTTATTATTATACCTTCCATTATGAAGGCTACACGCGAGCTGTTGATTATCATGGGTCATTAACCATTTTGAGAGATAAATAGATTTAGAGATAAATAATCGAAAAGCGGCATTTTTAAAACGCCGCTTTTTTTGTCTATATATTGTACTATTCCGATAATATTACAAACAGCATGAATTGAGTAGAAGTTTTGGGCTAAAAAATAAGGAAAGTAGATACAGAAAAGTAGCGTTACAGATATATTTCCAACAACTTGGCGTGATGTTGCGGGATAAGTTTCATCTCAGACAGAGCAGCCGGAATAAGAATGACATCTCCCTTTTCAATCATTGTTTCTTCGCCCTCCTCGTAACATAGATGCACTTTTCCTTCCAAACAAATATAGATAACGAAAGAATCTAATTGGGCGTATATCTTCTCTAAAGGATTCTCGAACTCCAAGAGATTAATATTAAACTCTTGGGAGCGAATGAGTGAAATAGTTTGATTGTTAATATGCTCATAATTAATTTTATACGTTATTTTTTCTTCGAAATGGATGGCGTCTGTAGCTTCTTGGGTATGTAATTCGCGGGAAAGTCCTTGGGCATCTTTTCGATTCCAATCAAAAATGCGATAGGTAATATCAGATGATTGCTGGATTTCGGCTAAAAATACACCTTTCCCAATTGCGTGAACCGTTCCGGCTGGAATCCAAAAAACATCCCCGGCGTGGACAGGATAATAATTCAAAAGCTGTTCTACCGATCCGTTGGCAACAGCATTCAGGTAGCTTTCTTTCGTTACACCTTCTTTAAAGCCTACATAAAGCCCACTTCCTTTTTCTGCTTCGATGACGTACCACAACTCTGTTTTGCCTGCTGATTGGTATCTTCGGAGTGCTAAGGCATCGTCAGGATGAACTTGAACGGAAAGAACATCATTTGCATCAATAAATTTGATGAGTAAGGGAAAATCGGTGCCAAATTGGTCATAATTCTTTTCCCCAACCAAGTCACCCATGTAAACCTCAATTAATTCATCTAATTCATTATCAGCCAAGAAACCGTAATTAACCACGGAAACGTTGTCTTTAAGACCGGAGATTTCCCAACTTTCCCCACAACGATCGGAGTTAGTATTTTTGTGAAGAATATTTTTGATTTTGTTTCCGCCCCATATTTTATCTTTCAAAATTGGGGTGAATTTTAGTGGATACAACATTGATTTATATTTAATTAATAATGAATCGTTTATTCAAACACATCTAAGGAATACCAAGCAATTCCGTTTTTTTTGTAGCGATTTTCAGCTCTTTCTATTGTTTTATCGTCGAATTTAACGGGACCGATTTTATTGGAGATGGAGGTTATTCTGGCAGCTCTTTTTTTTAAGTAGCGAGTTGGTTTTGAAGGATCTCGTTTCAGTGGGGCGGGATAGCAGGCGGTAATAAGGGCGGCTTCGTGGCGGGTTAATTTGTCGGCACTTTTATCGAAATAGTGTTGTGCGGCGGCTTCTGCGCCATATACGCCATCGCCCATTTCTATTACATTTAAATATACTTCCATGATTCGCTCTTTGCTCCAAAAAGTTTCAATTAAAAATGTGAAGTATGTTTCCATTCCTTTTCTTATCCACGAATGATGGGTAGTAAGGAAAACATTTTTAGCGGTTTGTTGTGAGATGGTGCTTGCACCGCGTTCCCGTTTCCCCTGTTTATTCTCATCAATCGCTCTCTGAATCGCTTTCCAATCAAAACCGTTGTGTCCCAAGAAGTTATTGTCTTCTGCAGCGACTGCGCAATTCACCATATAAGGGGAAATATCTTCCAACTCTTTCCATTCTTTTTCTATGGTTGCTCCATTGGATATTTTTCTGATAACCATTAATGGGGTAATGGGGGGATTTACCCAGCGGTAAAGAATGGGAATCAAAATGCTGAGCAGGAATAATACCAATAAAGTGATTCCTATTATTTTAAAGAACTTGCGGATTCCCGTGTTCTTTGTTTTTGATTTGTTTTTGTTAGATTTTGCCATATATTGATCGTTTTTTGTAGTATGAAGGATTGAATAAACTGGGAGTATTTGAGATTGAGGAATAGTTTTTTATAAAAAAAGGGAGCTGCGATGCTCCCTTTGTATGGAATTTTTGAAATGTTATTCAACAATAAATTTGCGGATTACTTTGCCTTTTGCGTTTTCGATGTTCAGCATATATAACCCTTTTGCCAAGTTATTGATGTCCATTTTGTAATGCATATTATCTCCGAAATAATCCACGTTTTCGCTGGCAACAACTCTGCCGGTCATATCCATCACTTTTAAAGATAAATTGCCTTGAACTTCGCTGGTTAAATCAACGTATAAGTAATCGCTGGCGGGGTTCGGGTAAACCATCACGTCGTGTAATCCGTTGTTTTCGTCAATGCCTGTGCAGGTTTGGAAGGTCATTTCAAAACCATTATCTTCTGACCAGTTATCGGAAACGAAAGTAACTTTAATTCTGCGAGCGTCGCAAGTAAGTACCGGTTCCGGGAAGTTGAAGATGTCATATCTGCGAATAAGAATAGGACTAGTAGTTGTGGTAACATCATAAATTTCAACAAAATCGCCTGCGGACATTTCAAATTTTGTCATGGCAAAATAGACGCGATATTGTTCTGATTGGTAAAATCTCCAGTTACATACGGATTGTGCGCGGTAGTTAGTAGTGGCATCAAAATCTTGATAATTGGCACCTTTATCGCTAATAACGCCCATTTCTTCAGAAATTTGGCCGCTGCTGCTGGTTGCATTGCGTTCGCAATATTGAGTTTCAATGAGTGAGGTATAAGTGATGACAAAGCCGTATCCAACTTCTGCATTGGCGTTGGATGTAAATCTGATTAAAACGCTGTCTGCCGGGATGGTGCGATTTGAAGGAAGTGTATTACCTGAGTAACTTGCAATTTCTTGGTTGGTGGCTGCGTCGTAGAAAGTAACCACGTCACCGTTTTCTTCGGTATTTAATTTAGAAAAATGGAACGTATAGCGCGAGGCTTCCGGAGCAGCGATTAACCATGTGCGGTTGCTGTTGGGTTGGTATTTTTGGTTACCGGCACCGTCGCTTACAGAGCCTGATGCTGCGGTAATTCTAGTATGACTTTCGATTGGTTTTGTAATATCACCGGCAGGATAGAAGTTAAGAAATGCTGCTTCACTATCGGTGTAACCCTCTAAATGGTTGGCACCGGTAACTCTGAAATATCCGTTACTTGAGCCGCCCCAACCCCAATTGAGGTGGAACATATTATATAAGAAATTTGTATCTGAATGATCAATGATAGAATCGGTATAATTGGTGACATAAGTGCTGTCATAAATAGAGAGTATTTCAACGACTTCGGTAATGGCGGTGCTGTCAAGCGTAACTAAACCGTAAATGGCAGTTGAATCAACAATTACTTCATCTTCGTATACGTAATCCCAATACAGGAACAATTCTGTAGAATCGGAGGTTTCCAATGTATCTGCAGTAACATCGTAACCGATGGTATCAATTACATCTATATAAGTAGTGTCGATGAGAAGAGTAACAACAGAATCGGTATAAGTATAGAAATTCTGAATTTCATTAATGGTTTGGTAGCCGTCTAACATAAAGGCGTGACCCCCATCTTCACGGGAAGCCGAGTAATAAATGGGACGCATTGAATCTAATTCATTCATCAAAAGACCTTCCCATTCTGTTCCGGAGTGTCCTGTTCTGGATTCCATGACAGCGGTTTGATTATATTTCCAATTCAACTTCATCGCTTCTAAGGCTGAAGCAGATTGAGCTCCCGAACCGGTCGGACTATATCCCATGTGACAAGATATACCGCTGTGCCATAATAATTTAGCTATTTCTCCATTATAATCGTCAATTTCATCTGTCATCGCATCATAGTTGTAATTTTGTGCGAAGTTGGCAGTTTGACGGGGATAAGTATAAGTTTCTGTAATATTGCCGTCACCATCATATTCATTGCTTACGGGGATATAAGAAACGCCACCTTGTCCAATTTCAGGGTAACGATAGTAATACATCAAAACGCCCATATTGACTGCCACGCAACCTACCGGAACGCGATTATCAAATTCAAATTGCATTTGTTGTGAGGAAGAAGCTCCTGTATGATAAGGACAATATGAATTATAATACTTGGTTTGATTCCACAAAGAGGTAATTAATGGGGTAATTTCTTTGGAAACATAAGTTGAATTTTCTCTGTCACCTCTTGTGCGCGGAGTGTTGTTTAAATAATAATTCCACTCACGAGCTGCGTCTGTATTAATAGTTTGACTTTGTTTTGCATTAATGATTTGGTCTTTATAGCTTTGGACGTATGAATCTACCTCAGGATTGGATTCGAAATTTGAAGTGACGGAATAGGCTAATACGGGAGCTACCAAATCTGTGGCTGAAATGATGATAAACCCTTGATCTCCAATTGAAAAACGATAATAAACGGCTTCCCCATTTTGATCGTATTCGGTATGTTGTAATGTAAAATCCGAAATGTCAAATTGAAGATTTTGAGAAGCACAAGTGGCAGAAATAAAATTTTTGGATACCGTTTTGGCATTATCCACAGAAACAACATTTCCTGCAAATATAAACGAAAACAACGATAGCAAAATAACTGATAGAATTGTTTTTTTCATAATATTTTTTTTTAGTTACAATTTCAATTTTAGGGTACAAAAATACAAAAATATTGATATATATAAGTGATTTATATAATATTGTTGCAATTTTTATTTTATAGCGTGGGACTTTCTTATAAAATATTGAATATAAATATTTTGTATAGAATACTATCGTTAAAAAATGGTTTGAGTTGAATTAGATGGGCAGCTTTTTTTAAAAATCAAGTCCTAGTGATAGTAAAAACATTCCACGTTTGTCGATAATTTTATAGTCTTCTACTCCCCACGCGTAGTCAACCCGCACAAAATATCCGAATAATTTGGCTCGCAGTCCTAACCCAAAACCGCCGATAAAGGGTTCCACTTGTCGTTTTACTTTGACGCTGATGTCGCCGGAATTTACATATCTGGTGTACAGGCAGTTATCTTCAGCGTAGGGGGTTTTGCCGGTCCACGCCGTGCCAAAATCTCCAAAAACAATGAGTTGTAAGGAGTTGAAAAAAGACTTGGATACCTGTTTCTTAGCGATTAATTGTACAAAAGGAATTCGTAATTCTGTGCTAATCAATGCAAAAGAGGTGCCGTTTCGGATATTTTGTTTGAATCCCCGCATATTGGTTGCCAAGGTTTGATACGCATAATCTTTGCTTTGGTCAACCCAAATACTGTTATCAAATTTGGCAAAAATCCAATTGTCCATCCCACCCATATAATAAACCAAGCGACTGCTTCCAAAATTGGTGCTCGCTGCAATTCGCGTTGCCCACGTCATGTTGCGAAAAACCTTGACCGATTTGCGGGCATCGAACCCTAAAACCAATAAATTCTTGTTGTCCTTGTCAATGCGATGTTGATATTCGGCGAATATTTTCATTTTCGTTCCCCGCCACAAATTGGTGTATAACTCTTTCGATGAATCAAAAATATATTCCAATTTTACGCCCCCCCAGCCATGCTTTTCATCTTTTGCCTTTAAAGAAACGTCATTCAACGCTGCAGTTACATAGGTTTCATATCTTCCCGTTAAGGTCAGCCTCAAACTATTAAACTTATTAAACGGAAACTTCATAATGTAAAAAACGCTGTTGGAGTATTGTTTGCAATAATAATCAGATAGGGTGGATTTGATACTTTGTCGATACAAAACGAGTTGATGGTCCAATCGCTTGGATAAATCTTCATAACTGAACATAAATTCATTACTCATCAAATCGAAAGAGAGCCGGAATCCTCCGGTAATGCGGTAATCTTCAAATAAATCGTTAATACCAAACATGATGAGAGCATTCATGCCGGTATTGAGATAGATGGGGGAAATTCCTCCCGTAAATTGTTGATAAGAAGTGTTGAGGAAACTAAAGTCTGCTTGTGTAACTACTTGATTAATTGAAAATTGTGTATAATAATTGCGAGCAGCAACTCGTGAAAAGGCATTAGTATCGGCACTCGTGCTGTCTGTTGACATCAGAAATGGTCTGTTTGCAGAGATGTCGCTCTTTTTTACCTGATAGAACCCGTGTTTCCGAGTCGTTCCTTTTTTTTCCTCTCTTCTTGCGTTGGCGATGCTGTCTTCCTTCATCTGTTCCGTTTTCATCTGTTGCTGCCACGACGAGAGTTCAAGCTTGAGCGGTTTCACTTGAGGATTCCAGGGTTTCCGATACATCTTATGTGAACCTTTATGTAAAACAATTTCTGCAATTTCAGCTCTATCGGCAATAAAATCTTGTTCCAAAATGCTATATGCACAGTCGGTGATCGGTACGGATTGGGCATAATAGGCATAATGAATGATGGTGTCAATTTTGCTGATGGTACTGTCAAATTGTGCCATAAAACGATTATTCATTCCATTCTCGTCACTTAAAAAAACGATGGAATTTTCATTCACTTCTCTCACATTACTTTCATTTCCGTATGGCGTGAAAGTAATTTGCATTAATTCGTCATTTTTTGTTTCATAATCATATAAAAACAAGTCATAATGGGATTGGGGCATGGTTTGCGCAAAATGTTCTTTACGATTGATTTGATTATTCGGACGGTTGGAAGAAAAAACAATTTGTTTTTGATGATTGAAGAAGCGTGGGGCGTAGTCATCATAAAAGTCGTTGGTGAGGTTCTGGTAGGAGCGGGCGCGCAAACTAAAGACAAAGATGTCGGATTGTCCGTTTTTAAATCCTGAAAATAGCAATAATTTCCCGTCATCGGAAAAAGAGATGTCCGTAATTTTTTCGACATCAATTAAGATTCGTTTTTCAAGTTTTTGTGTTTCAATGTTATAAGGATAATAGTAGCAGCGTCCGGCATCTTCAATGGTGAAACCAAGAATTTGGTTACTGGGGTGCCAAGCGATGAGCGGGTAGCTAAGATCGGGATTGTCTTCCGTTTTTTGGTATCGGCGGAATATTTTTTTGGGTTGATGGGTGGTAGAATCGTGAAGCCAAATGGAAATTTTACCGGCTTCATTTGTGACGAAAGCAAAATTTTCCCCGTTGGGGGAGAGGCGAAATTGGTTGTAATGGCGAGTTCTTTTGGTTTTGGCAAGCACTAAGTCGCCATCGGGTTTATCGCGTTTTACATCTTTGCTGTACATGACATAATAATATCTGTACCAATTAATTAAGAGTTGTTTGAAGGGGACTCCCGTGACGTAAAGGAACCCGCGTTCGTGGCTTCGATAAGAGCGGGTGGCGTACAAAATGGCAGGAATGGAGCTCTCGCCGTATCTATCTACAATAAATCTCCAGAAAGAGTGACCGGCATAGGTTGCATCTACCGGCGACAATTCGTCAAAAACAGCATAACGCTGGGTAAGAATCCCATTTTTGACGTATGCATCGAGGGTGCTGTTCCATTTTTCGCCAACATAAGACGATAAACCGGAGTAGTACCAATTGGGGACATCTAACAAACTTTCTGAGGAAATATTGGCGCCGAGCGACATTCCATCAATTACCCAGTGCGCGTAAATGTTCATAATGCCACTTTTTATCATTCTGTCAAAATGAGCATGATTGCCATCAAAATAAAGATAAATCTTGGTGCCGTAAATATTGGTGACCCCACCCTGATTGTAAAAATTGTCGTTGTCGTATGCAAAATTGGACTCGCGAAAATCGGCTTGTGTATTATATACGATGAATTGTAATTTTTTTGATGAAGGAAAATTGAGCAATCGTTCCACTTCCTCAATCATTTGGGGAACTTTTGCTAAAGTGTATTCTGCCAATGCTTTACCTGTAGGATAAAAATAGACGTCAAATTGGTTGGTGCGATAATATTGCCAATTTTGATCTTGATATTGCACGCGGTTTTTCCCGAATGACAACTGCGAACCGTTGTAGAATTGTGCAGTGCCGTCATTCATTATGCCGCAACAAAAGAGAACAAAGCACAATATTTTGAATAACTGCGAATACTTCATCGTTTATATTTTCGGCGGCAAAGATACGTTTATTTTTGTTTCATTGGCAACGGTCTCAAACACAAAGGAGGACGATTTCTGCCCTCCTTGTGATAATAATTCCATCATGTGTGACGAATGTACGAATACTAATATTCAAATTCATCAGGCATATCTGTGGCTGCTGAATCAATTGCTATTTTTTCTAATTCCTTTTCACAATACTCATCTATATCTCTTTGATATTCTTGGGTAACATCGATGGCAGCTTGCAAAATTTCAGAAAAATCAGCTTCTTGGAAGGCTTCATTCGGTTTGAATTTCATGGTAGCGGTATATTCATCCTTTTCGCATTGAACGTGATAGTGCAGATAATTATCTTCAAATTTTAATCCCGATTCCGTCATAAAATATTTAACGTAGTTATTTTCGCTATAATTTCCTGCGATCTCGTCATTCATCAATTCAATAAAGTTCGGGTCAGCCATAAAAGAGGAAGAGATCCACACATTATAATCTTGGCACTCATCGTTAAAATCTTGAAAATCGTCATTGGTGAGAATAGAAGCCGATTTTTCCATACCCAAAACCGTTAATAATTGGGAAGGACCTTGTTCTTTGGTGCCGGCAAGATAAACAAATAAATTATCATTCCACCCGATGATACTGTGTTCGTCTAATTGGATGTATTCCAATTCGTTTTGAGTTTTAGACTCCTTCATAAAATCTCCCATCTCTTTTTGAAATGCGTTATTAAGACTAATGAGGGTGTTTTTAAAAGTTTCTCTTTTACTGATAGGAATAATGATTCCCATTTGAACATCTTCTTTTTTGGCGGGAGTGTAATCTACATAAAATGCCCATTTTCGCAAAAAGTCCAATCCGCATTTTTCCGGTTCCGTCAACATACTTTTGATGAATGCTTCTTGTAGCGAGGTAATTTCAACTTTATTTTCTTTGAAATAATTCAATAATTTGTCAATATCTGCCTCTTCCGGTGTGTCGGAAGTAATGTCGAAGTTAATTACGGCTACTCCGTCGGCAGTGGCAGGTACATGTTGTAAAGATTCATCTTTGTTGCAAGAAGTCATTACACACATAATGGCAAAAGCCATCATAAAAATAAAATTTTTCATACTTATCAATTTAATATTAAATAAAAATTCCTGCTTTAATTGCATTGCAAAAGTAGTAATTATTTTTAAAACAGCTATTAAAAATATTTTTTTTAGAAAAATGACTGTAACAAAATATATTTATTTAATTTTGCCATCTTAAAAAATTAGAAAGTAAGACCGATAATTGTCGAATAGATAATAGAATTATGAATAACTGCAATAATATAAAAGCGAAATTATCCATGATGGGGTTATTTCAAAAAATGATAGTTTTTTTCATTTTTTCGATAATGGCGGGCAAAGTGGTTTGGGCTCAAGGCACGTTGGACACTCTTTACCTTCAAAACGATGCCATATTAAGTGAGGCAGATGAGATTTTGCTACGGGGGTGTCCGGTGCTGAAGATGACGGAAGAACAGCGGAATCGTCCGTTGCCGTCGTCGGTCAATAATTCACAAACCCCCTTTATGTCGCCTATTTTTTCGCAAACGGCATTGGAGTGCGGACAAGCGAGTAGCATCTGTTATACGCTGACGTATGAGCTGAATCGGCGGAGGAATCTGGTAAATGACAATATTACAAAACGATATCCATCTCATTTTGTCTGGAATTTTTGTAATAACGGTACCAATCGTGGGGTGAGTTTTATGGATACGTGGCAAGTGGTGCGCACTGCAGGGACGCCGAATGTTGCCGAATGGGGCGGTTCTTATTCCACCGGCGGCTATGCGCGTTGGATGAGCGGCTATAGTAATTATTATGCTGCCATGCAAAATAGAATTGTCGATTTCTGCGCCATTCCTACCGATTCACCGGATGGGATTCTTACTTTAAAGCAGTGGCTGCACAATCGCTTGAACGGCGAAGAGTATGGCGGACTTGTGAACTTCTATTCCACGCACGTGCCACAAGGACACGAGATGCAGAAATTTTTGCCCGAAGGTACTCCGTGCGCCGGAATGTATGTCGTTCCTTCTTTTACTTCTAGTGTCAATCATTCACAAACCATTGTGGGCTATAACGATTCCATTTGTTGGGATTACAACGGTGACGGTCGCTATACTAATGATGTGGATATTAATGGCGATGGTAGAGTGGATGTCAAGGATTGGGAAATCGGCGGAGTCATTTTTTGCAACACCTTCGGTACGGGTTTTTCTAACGGCGGTTATTGTTTTTTGCCCTATAAAAAATTGGCAGAATTGCCCGCAACCGGCGGAATTTGGAACAGCTGCGTGTATGTTGTTAATGTGAAAGACCCTGTTTTTCCGCAAATTACCTACAAAGCAACCATTGAACATACATGTCGTGGGGAAATCAAACTGACTGCCGGCGTGGCTTCCAATCCTGCAGCCACAGAGCCGGAACATACGCTGGAATTTAATGTCTTTAATTATCAGGGCGGCGTACATTATATGCAGGGCGATTCAACCCAAGCAGGACTGAGGTTGGAATTGGGATTAGATGTCAGCTCGCTCCTTAATTACATTACCCCCAATAGTCCGGCAAAATTCTTTTTTAATGTTACTGAAAATGATGCAGAAAGTAACTCTACCGGTCAGATAGTAAATTTCTCCATTATGGATTATTGCGGCGGACTTGTAGTGGAACAGCCTTGTAATCAAACAAATGTACCTATTGCCGACAATGCCGTTACGACTTTGTCGCTGGTCCGTACCATTAATTTTACCAAACCTCATATCGATGCAACGATGCCTACCCCAATGGAGGTTTATTCCCCTTACCTTTACGATATTCCGGTTACCGGCGGAAAAGCTCCTTATCGCTGGGAAAAGACCAAAGATTATAACATTCAGGAATTTACCGCGAGTTTTCCTACTGTAGTCGGAAATTCGGTTTCATTAACCAATAATGATAATGGCTATGCGGCGATTGATATTCCTTTCGATTTTCCTTTCTATGGCGATTTTTTCAACCGCTTGTATATTATGGCAGACGGCTACGTAGCTTTTCGTTATGATACTTATAACTGGCCTTTTTTACAAAATGCTGATTTACAGGTTAAAACGACCAAAATGATCGCGCCTTTTAGAGCCAATTTGATTGTTTCAAATGTGAGAGTTGCCATGAACGATCAGGAAGTCGATATTGCAGTAACCGCTAAGGTTTCCGGTCAAAGCAGCAGCAATATTCAATATGTTATGAAGCTTTATCCCAATGGTGTCATTGAGTATTATTATGGGAATATGGCTTTTACCGGTTCTAATTTTCTATCTGTTCTTTCGCGCGGCGATAGTCGTCTTTTTCAGCAAACAGCAGTTTCCGGCACAACAGAAACCGCGATTTCGCAGCGTAAAATTCGCTTTACGCCACCGGCAGACATCGATTTTTTGCAATTATCCGAGGATGGCATCTTGACCGGAATGTCCACCACTGCCTTTACGGGAATGCCGCTTGCCGTTACCTGCTTCGACAACAACGACGTGCGCCACGATACCATTTTATTAATCAATAGTGAATATTCTAATTTATTGGTTATTACAAACATATCCATAACTGCCGGCGATGATAACATCGTTTCTGCCGGCGAAACCGTTGAGCTCGATATCACCGTTAAAAACCTCGATTCCATTCCGTACAATGATTGTAATTTATCTTTTCATATTTTGAGTGACTATGTAACCATGATTGACAGTACCGAATATTTTGGCTATATCGCGCCCGGAAATGAATATACCTTGAACCAAGCTATCCGTTTTGAAGTGGATGAATCCACTCCCCACCGCACCATTCTCGATTTTAATGTCAGAATTGATAACGACCGATTCCCCGTTACTTCGATGGAAGCGATTACCGTTTACTCTCATTTTATTGAAGTTACCGATTACCAGATTATTGATAACGGCAACGGCTTATTCGACCCCAACGAAATTGATACCATATTGGTAACCATTAAAAATGCGGGACAAGAACTGATCACCGATTTGAGTTTTCAAATTTATTTTCAAGAATCCGATATTTCTCTCATTCAACCCAATGCCACGATCGATACCTTATTTGTTAACGAGGAAGAAGACATTCGCTTTGTATGCCGCCCGACAGGAAATTTCGTGTCCGGTACCACGGTGGATGTTTTTATGGATATTTTCTTGAACAATCTTTTTTATCAAACCAATGTTTTTTCCTTTGTTGGAGAAACAAATTGCGAAGGTTTTGAAAATGGCTTTTCGGAAGACTTTAGCTTTGCCGATACACCTTGGCTCCTGTCCGACGATGCTTATACAGGGCTTCATTCTGCCATGTCGGGGGTGATAACTCATGTAGACACCTCAACCTTAATCTACACCACCACAGTTGTACGCGATGGAAACGTTTCTTTTAATTATAAGGTATCAACTGAAAATAATTACGATTTTCTCAATTTTTATATCGATGGCGCTTTGCAAGGGCGGTGGGCAGGCACCCGTGATTGGACACCCATCTCATTTCCCATCTTCGCCGGAGATCATATACTTACTTGGAAATACATTAAAGATGTTTCCGTTAACGGCGGGTCCGACAGAGTTTGGATAGATAATTTTTGCCTTCCGTTGGACAATGACGCCGTGCCGGAAATCAATGTTACACCCAGTACCATTGATATTGCAATGAATAACGAGGTAATAGATTACCCGGTTACTTTAGAATCCGTTACGCCCATTTATCTGCTCTTTGAAAATACAATATTGGACAATAATCTTAATCCTGTTGGGTGGCTCAACACCGACTATCCCAATGGCAGCATCAATGCGTTGGAATCTAAAACGATGAATCTACATATTGATAGTCGTAACTTATTGCCAGGCATTTATCGTCTTAAACTCTATACCGAAGCCATTAATGGGAATACAGTGACTACCCCGATTGTTATTACAGTGTTTAGCAACGATATAACCAGTTATCAATCAGATAATTGGAATGTAAATATTTATCCCAACCCATTCTCTTCTTTTATCAATGTTTCCATTGAAAACGAAGATCCGTTTTTGCCCGTTCAATTTGAGTTGTACGATTTGTTTGGAAAGAAACTGCAATCTTTTACCACAACTGAAAAGGATTTCACTATGAATATGGGAAATTATGCAAGTGGCGTTTATTTGCTGCGAATGATTGCGGATAACAGAGATGTTGAAGTAATAAAAATTATTAAAAAGTAAGATAGTGATTTTTAGTTCTCCACTCTTTTTATTCCTATTTTTCCCTATTTTATTACTCGTCTACTATCTGACTCCCAATAAAATAAAAAACTATATTTTATTGATATTCAGTCTGTTTTTTTATTCTTGGGGAGAGCCGCGATTTATTTTTGTGGTGGTTGTTTCTATTGCTGCCGATTATTTTATTGCCCGTCAGTTGCCCCGTTGCGAAAAGAAAATTCGCAAATGGTGGTTACTATTTTCAATTTTCATAAATGTCGGGGTATTGCTTTATGCTAAATATGCCAATTTTTTTGTTGAGAACTTGAACGAACTCTATCAGCTTTTGGGGTTGACTCCTTTTCAATGGTCGGCGGTGGCGTTGCCGGTTGGGATTTCGTTTCTTACTTTTCAAAAGATATCTTACGTTGTGGATGTTTACCGCGAAGAAGTCCCGCCACAGCGTAAACTGTCGGATTTGTTGCTCTATATTTTGATGTTTCCGCAACTGGTAGCCGGTCCCATCGTGCGCTACAAAGAAATTGCTTCTCAACTTACCGACCGCCAAGCCGGCGATACTTATTCAAACCGTGTGGCCGGTTTTTCGAGATTTATAGTTGGATTGGCAAAGAAGTTGTTGATTGCTAATGTGTTAGCCGAGCAGGTGGATATTATTTTTGCGCTGTCGCCGGAATATTTTTCTACCGGTACGGCATGGATCGCCATCATTGCTTATACCTTTCAAATCTATTTTGACTTTTCCGGCTACTCCGATATGGCTTTGGGTATGGGCAAAATGTTGGGCTTCCGATTTCCGGAGAATTTCAATTTTCCCTACATTTCTCAAAGCATTACCGAATTTTGGAGACGGTGGCATATTACGCTAAGTTCTTGGATGAAAGACTATTTATATATTCCGTTGGGAGGAAATAGGGTCCCGTTACCGCGCATTTACTTCAACTTAGCCACAGTCTTTTTTATATCCGGTTTTTGGCACGGTGCCGCATGGACTTTCATCTTTTGGGGATTGTATCACGGCTTTTTCCTCATATTGGAGAAGATGTTTTTACTCAAATTTTTAAAAAAAATCGGAAAATTCCCTGCAGTTGTAATTACTTTTTTGATTGTTATCATCGGCTGGGTGTTCTTCCGTTCCGACAGTATTGATTATGCCTTTCGCTTCATTGGCAAATTGTTCTCTTTTGATTTTTCGATGGATGAGTTCTATTTTGATGCACGTTTCCTAACTTTCTTAGGACTTGCCGTTTTATTCTCATTTATGGGCTATTTTAAGAAAATCGAAAATTTTCAATATCAGATATTTGGCGAGAATCCAAAACGGTTGTTGTTGATTGGCGGCTTCGTCGTTTCTGTTATATTATATGTAATTTGTGGGGGCGTTTTACTTTCGGGAGGACTCAATCCGTTTATCTATTTCAGATTTTGACAAGTCGCTTTAAGCGTGTCCCAAGTCTCGATAAGTTTCTGCCAAGGCATCATCATCATCAGTGATTATCAGCAATTTATCCTTTTCTTTGAGTATGGTTTTGCCGGTTGGGACGAAATAAACCTCTCCTCGTTTAACCATAATGACCAATGTCTTTTCGGGCATTCCCAGATTCATTAACATATTACCGTTTTTTAAAGTCTGCTGGGTCACTTCAATTTCGGAGGTAGCAGATTTGATCTCTTCCGGAAAGTCGATGTCGAAATTGTCAATTTTGCTTTTTTCTTTGGGATTATCAGCTACTCCCATCCATTTTGCCACCAAGGGGAGCGTGGTGCCTTGTAGCACAAGCGATACTAACGTGCAGAAGAACACGATGTTGAATATCAGTCGCGCATGTGGCACATTTTCTGCCAATGTGATGATGGCAAAAATGATGGGAACTGCCCCGCGCAACCCAACCCACGAAATGAAGGCTTTGTCGCGTCTCGATATTTTCCTAAATGGCAGCAACGAAGTATAAACCGAGAGCGGACGCGTGATAAATATCATGATGAAACTGATGATCAGTCCCGGAACTGCAATCGGAATTAACTCCCGCGGATTAACCAAAAGTCCTAAGGTTAAGAATAATAGCAACTGACTGAGCCACGATAAACCATCAAAAAAATTAAGCGTGGAACGTTTATGCACAAATTTAGAATTGCCAATGACTAACCCTCCAATATAAACTGCCAGATAGCCGTTCCCTTTTACATAATAAGTCGCGGAAAAAATAAATATGCAAAATGTTAGCACCAATATGGGGTATAATGAGCCGTTATCTATTTTTAATTTATTGACAATTAATACAATAATTTTTCCGAGCAGAAGCCCCATGACTCCTCCAATCACTAATTGCATCAAGACTTCTGCAATCGCATACCAATAGTTGGGTGCCGTTGCTTGTTGAACCAAACTGATGAGCGTGATGGTCAGCACGTATGCCATCGGGTCATTACTCCCACTTTCCAACTCTAAGGTCGGACGCAAATTATTTTTCAGGTGCAGCCCCTTGGACCGAAGAATAGAAAACACAGACGCGGAATCGGTAGAAGACATCGTCGCTGCCAAGAGAATAGCAGTAGTCAATCCCACTCCAGCAGCCGGCATCGTGAATCCCAAAATCCACCACGTAGCCAAACCTGTGGTGAGTGCCGTGAGCAGAACCCCTACGGTCGCTAAGACAACTCCCTGCGGAATAATTGGGCGAATATCCTTCAATTTTGTATCCATTCCCCCAGAAAAAAGAATGATACAGAGTGCAACCGTTCCAATGGTCTGCGCCACATAAATACTCTCAAAATGAATCCCTAAGCCGTCACTCCCAAAGAGCATGCCGACCGCCAAAAATAGAAGCAAAGCCGGAACCCCTAAACGATACCCCGCTTTGCTCGCTAATATGCTGACAAAAAATAAAACAGATACGACCAGTAGTAGTAGTTCTATATTAATACCCATTTTTTTTACTGTTTTTTAGGACACAACAACCTATCCAATTTCTTATTTTACCTAATATTATACGTAAAAAACATTATTTTGTTTAAAAAAAAAATGAGAAAAATGATGAAATAACAACTGAGCCAATCTACAAATTCAACGACGAGGTTATTATATATCGATGTTTTAGAGGAAGTTATTGATTTTTGCAGAAAATTTTTCTTTAGATAAAATTGTAAGGATTTCTCAAAAAAAACATGAGGCTGTTTGCTAAAATTATTGTTCATTTTACAAATCAACGACCAACATTTGGCACAATTCCCATCCTTTGGAGACCTGGTTGTAAGCGGGGGGGGGTACTTCAACTATAAAAAAAAGATTTTTTTGTAATAACGATCAACTGCCTCGTGAACGAAACGATGTATATGAAGAATCGAAAATTTGATGCAGGATTTGTCAAAGAAATTTCAAAGCAGTAGAATCAATCAAAAAAAAATGTATATTTGCAGCCCAAAAAAAGCAAGGTGGAAAGCAATCAAAAACAAGACGAATTTAAGCTGCGAATCTCTGGTAAGGAGATTGGAAAGTACAGTTATTCAATAGATTGCGATAAATCGTTCTTTGAAATTTCCGGGCTTTCAGATGTGGAAAGCGGGCTTCTTAAATTGCAAATTGAGATGGAAATTTTGGAGAAAATGATACTACTTGATTTCCATTTTAAAGGTGAATTAGTACTTCCTTGCGACAGATGTCTGGACCCCGTGTCTGTACCTCTCGATTTTAAGGATAATCTGGTGGTTAAACTTGTCGCGATGATGGATGAACCGTGCGAAGAAGATGATTTATGGATAATTGATGAAAATACGTATGAATTAGACCTTTTCCATTTTGTGTATGAATCTATCTTGTTAGCACTGCCTATTCAGGTTTTACACCCCGACGATGAAGCCGGAAATCCAACTTGTAATCCTTTGATATTAAGTAAATTAAAAGAACTCTCACGCACAGAAACACATTTTGAAGAAGATACGGACCCACGCTGGGACGCTTTAAAGAATATAAAAAACGATCAATAAATTTAAAACAAATAAGCTATGCCACATCCGAAAAGAAGACACTCAGCAATGAGAAGAGACAAAAGAAGAGCACATGATTTTATGACTCCTCCCCAATTGACAACTTGTAGCCATTGCGGCGCTGCTGTTTTAACCCACAGAATATGCCCTGAATGCGGTTATTATAGAGATAAACAAGCTATCGAAATTAAAGGAGCCAACGCATAATCGTTTGCGTTAGAAAGCCGTATGCTATGGAATTAATCTTTGCTACGCATAACCGGCACAAAATAGAAGAGGCAGCCGCCATTGCGGGTGCCGGGTTTTCTATTTTAGGTCTTACCGATATCGGCTGCTTCGAGGAAATTCCCGAAACAGCCGATTCTTTATTGGGAAATGCCACTCAAAAAGCCGATTTCGTTTTCCAAAAATATCACTGCGATTGCTTCTCCGACGATACCGGTCTGGAGATAGAAGCCCTGCAGAACCGTCCGGGCGTCTATTCCGCGCGCTATGCCGGCGAACATTGCTCCTTTCAGGACAACATCGATAAAGTAATGTCCGAAATGAGAGGTCAAACCAATAGAAACGCTTGCTTTAAAACAGTCATCGTGCTTTTCCTTTGTGGTAAAAAATATTCCTTCGAAGGAGAAATTAAAGGCGAAATCATAGAAATCGAAAAAGGAACGTCGGGGTTTGGCTATGACCCGATTTTCCGACCCCACCATTCCCCCCTTACCTTCGCCGAAATGGACGAAGTCACCAAAAATAGCATGAGCCACCGCGCCATCGCCATGCAAAAAATGATGGATTTTCTTTGTAAAAATCAAATTTGAGATTGATTTCTCAACTTTCTTTTAAAATGTTGCTGTTCGGTAAATGTTGATTTTCCCGATAGAATCATCTTTCCCTTCCAATTCCAAAATCTAATTTTCAAATTCTATTTCGAGTCGGCATCAAAGAAAATCCCTTAGGAACGACAGTTTGGTAGCAATCAACGATCAACAAAATTTTAAAAAACATGAGAAGCTATATGTCACTCCAAACACTCATCCAATCGCCGAATCAACTCCTCTTTGTCCAAATGTTGACCGATAAACACAATTTTTTGCATACGGTCACCGTATCGTTCATCCCAATCGTACATCAAACCGGGTTCTTGTTGCATCAATCTGATCAGCTCCTCTTCCGGCGCGGTGGCAAACCACTGTCCCACCTCTTTCAGGTTCATCTGCACACCGGCTTGCTCAAATAGATACGACATGTCGCGATTGTGCTTGAAATAGCAAACTCCTTTGGTACGAATGATATTCTCTGACCAATGGACATTTAAGAAATTTTCAAACTTATCGAAGTCGAAGGCAGGGCGACGAAAATAGACAAAGGTACTGATGCCATACTCTTCTGCTTCGCCCTCATCGTGATGATGGTGATGATGTTCGTGCTCTTCGTGGTCATCATCATCCACAATATGTTCCAACTCACGAACCCACGCGGCAGAGGTAGCAACACGTTCAAAATCAAATAGATGTGAATTGATGATTTGATCTAAATCCACCTGGGCATAGTCGCACTCAATGATTTGTGCTTTGGGTTGTAACGCACGGATTATCAGTTTGATGCGTATTAATTCCTCCGGATTAACCTCGGATACCTTGTTCAACAGAATCAGGTTGCAGAACTCAATTTGTTGAATAATCAGATTTTCGATATCGTCTTCATCAAAATCATGTTGGGTCAGATGCTCACCGCAGCCGAACTCACTTTGCAGGCGCAGGGCATCTACCACTGTAACAATACAATCCAAGCGAGGAACTCCGTTTTGCGTATACTCCTCATTCATATTGGGAATATAGGACAACGTTTGTGCAATGGGAGCCGGTTCACAAATGCCGCTCGCCTCTATCACAATGTAATCGAATCGCGCGGTTTCCGTTATTTCATCAATCTGTTTCACCAAATCCATTTTAAGCGTACAACAGATGCAGCCATTTTGCATAGCCACCAAACTCTCATCTTCTTTTCCCACAATACCGCCTTTTTCAATCAAATCAGCATCTACATTGATTTCGCCGAGGTCGTTTACCACCACCGCAAACTTAATCCCTTTTCGGTTCGATAAAATGTGATTCACCAAGGTGGTTTTCCCGCTTCCTAAGTAGCCGGTCAGTAGCAATATCGGAATCTCTTTTTTCATGTTCTATTTTATTAGTCTCTTTTTAAGCGCGCAAAAGTACTATTTTTTTAGAGTCGCTGTTGGGAAAAAACAAAAATGCAAAAGGGGAGCAAGGGGGTTGGGAATGTTGCGGCTAAATTAAATATTATGCGTCCCATTCTTTAGACCATTTTTATCCGAAGTGAAGGTGATTAGTCTATAGTAAAATGTAGCACGGCACAATCCGAGGAGCACGCACTGCCGGCGGATACTGAGTTTCTCACTTGACGATACCTTTTCACACCCTCTTTTCAACTCATGTAAACAACTTTTTTAAGAAATCAACATCCATCGTCAATTCTCCTATGGTTTTGTATAGCTGCTCTATCAACTTATCTTTCTGATTTTTTTAAATTTTGTGCAAAGATAATCACTTTAGCCGTTGGCGTAAATTTTGGGGAGCACTATACAAAACTTCCATAATATATTTGTTTGTAATTCATCTCTTTTTTATGCTATTTATATTTGACTTGTTTACTCACAATTTATCATTCAAATCCTTTCTTTTCGAGTTTTTCCATACATTTTACGGTCAATAGGTCTGTTTCGTAATTTCTTTCCCGCTTACCGTTTAGAATATCAAAAAGAAAATCGGTATCTTCTTCCGATAATACGTTTTTGTCTTGATTAAAACTCAGCATTTTATGTATTTGCTCTAAAATCAGAGCGTTTTTGTCGTCGTCAGATATTTTTACTTTTTTCATAGGCACCCATTTACCTATGTATTTTTCAGCTTTTTGCAGTAATTCTCTATTTCGATTAGCAACAATATCAAGTATCTCAACACCTTTTTGACATTCCTCATCTGATAAAGGCCTATTTTGTCGTAGTTTAAAGGCAATATTGGAAACAATACTTTGCTTTATGATATTGAAATACCCGCAATCTTTGCCCCAAGTACCGATTTCGTTCCACAATGCAGCAGGAATAGATTTTATTGTTTCTCTGTTTTGCGCAAGTTCTTCTTCGGAAATATCAATATCTGCTCTTCGTTTTGGTGGATTGTTTTCGTCTATCAGATCTTCTTTTATATCGTCGAGATTGAATTTCCAAGAATGATTTTTGACTTGTTCCCAGCAATCCTCTTTTTTTGCCCATTCAATATAGTGCGACACAGGCGAATTTTCCAAAATAAACTGATTGACTTGTTTCATCAATAAGTAAATACAATCAGATAGAGATTGCGAAATTACTTGGGTTTCCCAGATTTTAAAGAGATTTAATTTATAATCTGTGAGTATATTTATCAATGATAAAGTGTATGGAACAACGACCTGACGAAGTTCGCCAATATTGTTACCTTTTACTTTTGTGCCGTATCGTTCTTCTGCCGTTTTGAAAAGAATACATTTTGCAATGGAATCTTCAAAAAACACATTGTTGATTTTCTTTATATCGGGCAAATTGTTGGCTATAAATTGAGCATAATTCTTTTCGTTGCCTCGAACAACAATATGTGGTCCAATTACCAACTTTCGTCCATCGTGTATTTCTTTATATGCGTTGATAAATTTTGCAAGTTCAACCTTTGTAAACATATGTTTTTTGGGATATTTCCTATCAAATGCAAGTTGTTTGGCTGGTGTTGTTCCCTCACGATTACGCAAGGTTTTGTATTGTCCTCTGGCACGTTCAAAGAACCAGCAAGTTTGTATATTGCTGCGAGTAGTAATAGGCGAAAGAATGTAGCGCGACAACTTTTCAAATTGTATCAATGCTGGGTTGTTTGCCGAAAAATCGGCATCATTAACTTTGTTCTGGGTATTAGAACAGCGGGATATTTCGGAAACAATTTCGTCGTATTGTTCTGGATTTTCAATGATTGAAAATTTGACCTGAACAAAGATTTGAGAGATATCTACTTTTTCTTTTCTTGCAGTATTAAAAATGGAAGCGGTTGTTTGTCCGCCGTTTACTATTTGTAGGTTTTTAATGCACTTAATATAGTGGTTGCTTTCGTCAAGTTCGATATGATCAGCAGTGGCGGCAATGCCATTGTTGAAAGCCAAAAACATTTGTGGCTTGTTACGAATGGTATCGCGAATACCTTTGTTTATCTTTCCTGTGAATTGCAAAAACGAGCGCACATTTTGTTCCAATAGTCGCGCACCGTAAACCTCATATAATTTTGCCAAGCAATTGCCGGGAATTATAGCAATGTACGCTTTATAATCTGTGTTTTGAGAGTTGTTTGCCGATAAACAAGGTATTTCATAACTTTTGCCCTCGAAGTCGTCAAAGTCTATCTCGATTGGAACGCGGGATTGTTCGGAAATTTTGTACAGATAATTTATATCTATTACTCGGAAATACAAGTTATAATCGCCAATTGTATCGCTTTGAGGAAAATCTCCTTTATATTCGCCGTTTGTTAAAATAAAAGCAGTTACTTTTACAAGGTTTTCTTTGAGTTCTTGAAAATTAGCCAAAGTATCAGCAAACTCAAATATTTCGGAAGATTCTTCTATTTTTTCAACGTAACTTTTATCAATGGCTTTACGGAAAAAGTTAGTGATTTGTATTGTAGCTCTTTCTATATCAGACTTTGCAACATTTTGTATTGTTGTTGCCGTCTGATTAAACACAGAAATAAACAAATCAACTTCTTCATAGTTTTCGCTTATGGCATACGCGTTTATCTTGTGCTGCCCAGCCTTGCCTAAGTTTTTTTCGTAGTAAGCAACAGAAACATTTTCAGTTTCGCCTGCTTCAGCCAACATATCAACTGCAATTTGTGTAAAAACTTGTGGTGTAGTACTACCCTCATCGCCGCTGCTTTCTTGTATTGCGGCAATATCCTGCATAAACGTTTGATAGTATTTTTCTATGTCTGTCATAAATTACTGATTTTGTCAAACACGCTATTTTCTGCTACTAAATACTCATAACATTGGGATAGTATGATTGAGTATTTTACATCGCCTACTCCGTTGCGAATTTCTTTTTCTTTTATGCGTGGGAAATTTCCCCCTATCTTGTAGAAATTTTCATCTCTAACTTGATAGCATTTACTTTCATACAAATAGGCATGTTTTTCAAAATAACCAACCTCTAATAGTTTGCTATAAAAAAGGTTTAGAGCAGGAACATTTTCTTGCAATATTTCTTTGATTGCATTTACTTTGGCATTCAAACTTTCGCCGTTCTTTTTTGCAGCCTCAACCGATAAATGAAACAGAAATAGACTTTCCAAAAGTGTTTCGTCTAATTGCCTTTCGCTACTGATACTTACTTTTTGGTGGTTGTTGCCTGCCGTAGTTTTTACCTCAACTGCCCAATCGTTATATTGAAAGTCGCGTACCTCTCTATCTGTTCCTACCCAAGTATTAAGGGTATCAACTGCATCAACTGCATCTTCTTTGGCAATAATCTTTTGCAAAAAATGAAGTTCGCCATATAACCCTTGTTGTTCTGAGGGTGTTAAGCCTTCGCCTTTCATTTTTTCAAACAAAGCCTGCCATTTTTCGAGTTGGTTGATAATTGTCCTAACAACTTGTTCTTCTGAACTTAGCGACAATACAGATTGAATCATGTTTTCGCACATTACGGAGAAAACATCGCGACTTTGAGAATACAACAATTTTATTATTAGCAAGTTGTTGTTTATGAATGAATTGTCGTTTGTAAGTGTTACTTGCAAATCGCGCAAGTTTGAGAACGAAGAAACATCAATATGAATGCTTTTGTCAAAAGAAAGTGCAATTCCGCAGTGGCGTTCTGGGTTTTGAAAAACGGCGTAAATATATAAGTCTGAATCATCAGAATATAACCGTTTTAGCAATCCTATTTCGTTGGATTGTTCAATGCTTGCCCATATTTCTTTTATGTCACTTTTCATCATCTTCTAAATTGTCGTTATTATCATCAAAATCAATCTCAGATTGATAGAACTCATTTGCCAAAGCTGTGTTGATGGCAAATTCTACGGTATGTTCTGTCTTACTTTTGGGAAATACAATGGCAAAACCTATTATTGGATCGTCATCTGCCTTGAACAATATTTTATCTTTTGGATTTGCTCCCAAAGGATCAAGAGGGTAAATAATCAACAGCGGGTTATTTACGCTTCGATACATATCGCGAACAAGTTTTGGCTTGGGATATGTTTTTTTCCAATCCTTATCTTGCTGTGAATCTTGCAGTGCTTTTTCATAATCTTCATTATCCAAATCAATAAATTCATCTGTTTGATTTCCGACAATATGATTTTTTATGATTATATAAGTGTTCGTGTCGCCTGCGGTGTTTCTGGTAAAACATCCAGAAACAATTTTATTAGATAAATGGATTTTTTTTGTAGCCCTTTCTTTGTTCATCAAGGCTACACGCCACGAGAGAAGTTCCTTTGATTGATTAAGTTTGCGAACAAAGTTACTGATTAGCGTTAAATCTACTTTTGCAAGTTCTGGAGCAATAGTAAATTCAGAAAAGAACTTTAATACATCTTCTGGCGATACATTGGACCATAAAAAATCCTTGCTGTGCTTGGGTGGTTCTGCGGGGTTTCCCAATTTTAATAGGAAATTTTGTGTTGCTATCAAATTTTTGCGGATAATATCTTTGTCGGTCAGCAATTTATATGTTTCAACCAAACGTCCAGACCAAGAAACTTGTATTCTATCTACATTACGCATTTTCGTAATTGCAGTAATTTGCAATTGTCCGGGGTGTGTGCGTACTTTCAAAGCATATTTTTCGGGTGTGGCTTTGGCACTCCACATGGCATCAAATTCTTCGCGTAAATCTTCGCTTGCCATTGTTATATGTCTAAACCACTCGTTGAGTTCGCTGCTTGTAAACAATCGACACAAATCAACATACCCGGGGCGATAGCCGAACCAACGTCCCATTTGCATAAGAGTGTCGTACATTTTTGAAGCACGCAAAAAGTAACTTACCGACAATCCTTCCAGAGTTAAGCCTCGCGAAAGTTTGTCGCCACCGATAGCAATTACCGAAATTCCTGTCCTCTCGTTTTCGTAATATTCAAGTGCGTCTGTGGATTTGCCATTGATTGCCATTATTTTTATTTTCTGAACAGCGGTGTATAGATACGGTTTTATTTCTTCCCAAGTATGCACTTTCATTTTGCTGTCAATATCTTTGAATGAAGAGTTCAAGATATTGTGCGTGGTTGTACAATACGAAATGTAATTGACCGTATCTTCTTCAAAAATGCAACGGAACTCTTCCATAATTTCAGAATCTTCTTGTTCTATACCTCGTCTATAGAATAAGAATTGATTTTCGACTACTTCTTTTAGCGAGTTTTGCCAGATTAAATAGCGCGAAATGTGTATTAGCATTGAGTTGTGCTTTTTCTCTTGCCCGCGAGCAATACGAATAGCACAAGTAACAATGAAACATTTTATTGCTGTTTGAAGCGATTCTGGGAGCGAATTAGGTATTCTGTCTTCTCTCTTGTGTTTGTCAGGAAAATATTCGGCGTAATCGTCTATTTTTCTGACTATCTGCAATAAATCATCATTAGTATCATCGGCTTCAAGCGAAGTACCGAAAATTTTCTCTGCACCTATGTAATTGTTTGGTGCAGGCAAATTTATGATAAAATCACGAGGAAATAAGTCGTCTTTATCGAGAGGAATAAAGATATTAGCAAACGGCGTAGCCGTGTAACCAACATAACCGAATCGATAAAAATGACTTGTAATTTTTCTTATCCAACCGTTTATTGCTGTTGGATTTTCATCAGACTTTTTTGTATTGATTGAAGCAATATCGGCTTCGTCATCAATGATTAAAAGCGATTTGTGTGTGATTCTATTTTCGCCGTTGATGGTTTCCGCCTGCGAAAGTAACCATGTATTCAAACGTTTTAATACCGTTGAATTTTTCTTGACAACAAGTAAAATAGGGTTTGAAACATCAAAACTAATTCCGCCAGCACTTTCGGTTAGCGTTTTTTTGAAATCAGAATCTATGGTTGTAATGGAAATTGCAGTATTGTTTCTATCTAACACTCCAACTCCAATTCTATTGCTTCCATCTTGTCGCCAAGCCCTATCGTGTTTTGTGTCAAAGCCGAGAAAATCTTCGTCTAATCGGTGCTGTGTTTGACTGCGCAAATTGTTGTGCAATCCAGCCAATACGATAATCAAATTAAAACCCGCATCAGCGGCTTTACAAATTAGCCCTGTATAATTAGCGGTTTTGCCCGATTGTACTTGACCAACAACAAGTCCTTTTTTATCAATGCCTTTTACATTGTGAATAGTAGGATCGTATAGTTTATCCAAAATGTCGTCCGTAAGACGGTCTATTTCGTCAATAACTTTCGGAGCAAAATTCTTTGTATTTTGCAGATAGGTTGTGTAACGATTCCAAAATTTCCAATCATCTTGTTTGTGGTTGGCTTTGAAATCCCTTAGCCATGGAGTATTGCGCTCGTTATCAACCAGCATTTTGTATTCTTCCAAACTAACATTGTATAATTTCAACAATCCTCTATGAAGTTCTTCTTTATCAACAGAAGAAAAAATTGGCATTGACAAACATTGCTCAATGGCATTATTTATCTCGCTATCGGTTACACTTGATTTTTCGCCGATAAGAGAACGGCATATTTGTATTGCTTTATCTATCATAAGTATCTAAAATTTCAATAAGTTCTGGGTAATTATTAAAGGGTTCCATATTCAGAAGCAACATTTTTATTTGCTCGGTGCTTTTGCCGCTTACTTTTTGAGCATCAAAAATTTGCTTAATCATTGCGTTTAATACGTCCTTGTTGGTTTCCTCAAACGGAGCAGCGGTTTCACCTTGTTCCGATTCTCTAATGAAAACGGATTTTGTCGGTATAGTTTCTTCCACAAAACGCAAAAGATATTCAATTGCTTTTTTTGGGGCTGTTTCAGCCATTTTTTTGATTTCTTCTATCATTAAATGGTCTCGATTCACAAGGTACAAATATTTGTTGCCTTGTTTTTTCTCAAGCCAAAGCGGGTGAAAATCATCCTGTTTTCTTGTTTTCAATATTTTTCCTCTATGTCTAAACACCTCTACACCACGAAGGCGGACTTTTTGACCATAGCTTCTTATTTGTTCCTTACAAATTATTGGTGGTCTGGCAGTTGATTTCTTTATATCAATCTGCCAATCAGAATCTAATGTATTAGGTAAATCAATTTGTATGCGTACTAATTTATAATGTTCTTCCTTACGGAAAAGTCCTAACCAATCGCCAGCCAACATCAGTCGTTTGCCTCGATATACATAAAAACCTTGTTGATTACCCCAACCATTTGCCCCCTCTGCATTTTTATATGTTTCTTCTGTAAGGTGGCATTTGTGAGGTAAAACATATCCTTTCATTACGGCTTCGCCAATATATTCTTCTGGAAATGCTTGTGTTGCTCTTTCATTTAGCAAAAAAGGATTCCATGATTTTATTTCATATTCCCAACAAAAAAGTTTTATGCTTTTTTCTTCAATAAATCTATGAAACGTCATTGCTAGGTGTTGTTTGACTTTGTCCATTTGAGCCAAAAATTTGTCTTTTGCGGATTCGTTGTCAATTGACGTTTCAATTGGAATAATGCGGTCTAAGTTTGTCCAAATAACAAGTGTTCCAGATTCTAAGTTATCGAGAGCGTGTAAGTAATCATCTGAAATAGGTTGGCGAATAAGTTCCCACCTATTCGTTTGATTAACATAATTCAGATCCCAAATCCAATAACTCGGTGTAAAACCTGCTTTCTTGCTGACCATAATCAATTTCTGGCATTGCGAAAAAGAGGCTGTTTTTAACCCTAACCCGAAACGTCCTAAGTCTTTTTCTGGTCGCTCGTCCATTGGATTTTTTGCGCCCGGCTTCATAGCTTGTATAAGTTCTTCTTCAGTCATTCCGCAGCCGTCATCTAATATTGTGATAACAGAATTTCCGCCTTTCCACTCAGAATTGAACCATACACTCTTGGCATTTGCAGAAATGGAGTTATCTATTACATCGGCAACGGCTGTTTCTAAATTGTATCCAATTGCCCGAAATGTAAGTATCATCGAGGCGGCACACGGTTCTGCTACTGCTGTTTTCTCTATATCAGTGTAATTCATGAGCAAATTGTTCTTTTATTTCATGGGCAATTTTGTATGCTAAGACAACAGGGACAGCGTTCCCGATTTGTTTGAATGCGGCACTTCGGCTGCCCTCAAAGAAATAGTCATCGGGGAATGATTGTAACCGCGCTGCCTCGCGAATGGTAATTGAACGCACATTGTCAGTCGTTGGCTTTGGATTAGGATAAATATAATAATGACCGTCCATTGCAATATGGGCGACAACAGTATGGCAAACGCCGTCAGGATTAACAACGGAAAAACGATTTAGGAATGTTTCTTTGTTTTTATGTTTTTGGTGGTCGGCAGGAATATCGGTATAAGACAATTGTTTTTTGTCTTTGTACCATTTTTTGTTTGCCATAACATATATTTCTCTATCGTTGAGGTTGTTGGGGCGTGCGATATGTTGAGTAGTAAAATCAAATGCACTATTGCGAATACCTGACTTATTCAAATAGAACATATCTTCTAATGGCTTTGTATATCTAATAGGTTCACACAAATCGCCTTCGCCCGCCTTGCGTTTTGGTAGGTCTGAAAACAAATCTTCAAGAACTTTATATTGACATTCTTCCGCCTTTAATTCAGGATAATGCAATTGCGTATCATTATTCCAACCTACAATAATCATTCTATGCCGTTTTTGCAGAACGCCATGCTCAGAGGCAATTTGTTCCTTGAAGTCTATTTTATAGCCAAGATTCCCCACAAGCCTTTGTAAATCTCTAAAAGGTTTGCCACCTTTGGCGGTACGAATACCCAAAACATTCTCAAACACAAACATTTTGGGTTTATAGTATTCAAGAAACTTGACATAGTATTTGTAAAGTTCATTGCGAGGGTCGTTTTCTACTTCTTTGCCCATTCTGGCACGTCCAGCAACAGAGTACGCCTGACAAGGCGGACCGCCAATAACAATATCTACTTCGTGATTGCCTTTGAGTTCATCAATCTTTTTGAAAATGGTATTAATTGTATCTTTTCCAATTTCTGATTGAATCACAGTATCAATAACTTCTGGCGGAACTTGTTCCCAAAGTTTGCTGCCATTTTCTTTCTCTTGTTTATTTTGTAAGTATTCTTTGTAAATATCTAACCTATTGTGTTCTTTCAAATAATGAAATGCGGCGCGAGTTCGTAAGGTATCGCACGCATAATTATCCATTTCGATATGAGCCAAAGGCTTAAATCCTGCCCGAATAAAACCTTCGGACAAGCCGCCTGCTCCTGCGAATAAGTCTATGAATTTTAATGCCATCATCTAACAAAGAAATATTATTATACTTATTATGCGTCCCATTCTTTAGATCATTTTTATCCAAAGTAAAGATAATTTCTCCTTACTATTTTGACATTGCAAAATTACATTTTTATTTCATACATTTAATCCTTTTGTTGCATTTTTCTGATTTTTCAGCGCGAATATTGTTCCTCAAATGTAGTCCTCCCGCCAATCATCCTTTTACCCTCAACTACCTAAAAAAACAAAACCTTCTCACTACGAGAAGGTTTTGTTTTTTAAATATTAGAAAGGAAGTAGGATAACTCCCTTCTATCATTTCATCATCAATTATCTGACCACTACTTTCTTCACAACGTTTTCTCCGTTTTGGTAGGTTGCTTTGATAAAATAGATTCCGCCGCTCCAATTATTTACGTTGATAATCAAGGCATTATTGGAAAAGTTGGATTCATAAACCTTCGTACCGATGGTTGAATAAATCGTGATGTTGGTCACATTACTACCCTCAATGACGAGTTGGTCGCTCACGGGGTTCGGATAAATCCGAAGCAGATTATCATGCTGATTCTCCTCAATTCCGCTCAGGGAGGAGCAAGCACTGTTCGACATGCCGGATTCTCCGTCGTTGCAAATCGCACTCACCGTATAGCAATATTCTATATTTCGTGAAACATCGGTATCGATATAGTTCGTTGCCGAGGTCGTTTGGATTAAATTATTGTCGCGGAATACTTTGTATGCCACTGCATTGGCAGAAGGCGTCCAAACCAAACCGATTTGCATTTGACTTGGAGTCGTCGTTAAGTTGGCGGGGGCATCGCAATTACCGCCACCTCCGCCGCCAACAGTCGCACAACTGCTATTGGATAGCAACGATTCAAAATTGGCAGGGCAGTTGGAAGTAATGGTATAACAATAGGTTCCATCAGCCAAATTGGGGTCCGTATATGTGCCGCCGATGACGTTGGAAGCAATCAATTCGCCGTTACGATATATATTATAGGTATTGCCCGTTACACTTTGCCCTGAAATAGTGATGTCATCGACGCAAAACATATATTGGTCGTCGGAAGTGCAATGAATAGCCACATACTTGGCAGCTGCGGGGACAGTGTAGGAATAGAGTTGCCAATTGGTATTGGTCGTTACAGCCGATGAGGTGAGATTGATAAAATCCGATTCGTTGGTTCCGGAGGTGGAATAGGTGGCATAGAATGTCTCATCAGGGTAACCAGTTGAATAAGAGCGTGCATAGAAAGAAAAAGTGAATGGTTCGGTGTAATTCAGCTCAGGACTAATCATCCAATCGTTGTTGGGATAGGTAATGCCATAATAGCCTTGGGCATTAACGGCACACCCAAAGAATTGGTCGCCCGAATGTGCGCTGATTGGGTTTAAGGTGGTTTCCGCCATATTCATAACGATATAAGCCATTTCACTTCCTTCGTTGGTAAAATCAATACTGCTGTAATTAACGGTGGGTCTGCCATCGCCGTCAATATAGCTCCAATTTAATGTTCCCGGCGAGTTAATTTCAAAGGCGGTATGGCTCTCGGCATCATCTTCGTAAGTGATGGTTTCAACGGAAGAGTTGTCGTCCCAAGTAAGCAAAACGTTATTGTTATTGGCAGTTGCCGATAAGCCGGTTGGCGCATCGCAGTCGCTGCCCAATGCGGTCAAAAGTATCGTATTATTCCATGTATCGTCTCCTAAAGTAATGGTTACGGAAATGGTAAATTGGTGACCGGTTTCCACGTTGTTGGCAACAGATAATTGGAAGCCGTTGGCAACGCTCGCTGTGCCGCCGTTGGCACTCATCGGCGCATAATAGTCGGTATTGTCAGTAATGGTTAATAACGGGTCGTTGCAGGAAATCACAACGGTCGCATATTCGGTAGTAGCCACGCCGCCGTCATTTCTAAGGGAAATGGTGAGGAACGGATTGCTATTGTAAGTAACGATTTCGGGGGAATAATCGGCTACGGTCAAGTAGGGAACATTGCCGGAAACGCAATTTACATCTTGATAAATGGTGGTTGTATTAAACGCAGAGGCAACCAATAGAACGTTGCCGGGGGTAAAATTGTGGGTAATGGTGATGTTTCCGTTGGCATCGCTCAATGCTTTGTAGTAAACGTCGTTTTGCGAAATGCAAACCAAGGCGTTGGCTATCGGGGTGCCGGCAGCGGAAACGGTTGCCGTAAAAGGAATTCCCGACATCACGGTCGTATTGGAGAGTGACAATTGGTCAGGCTGTTTCGTCCGAAGTTGCAAAGAAGCATCGCCGAAAGTTGTCCACGTCTGAACCGTCTCAACATCATCGGTTGTGGAACTCTCCGCCAGCATCAGGTTGGCAGAATTAACGGTAATGCAGCCCCAATGGGTACGTTGTTCGGAAGTATTGATACCGTTCTGACCCGAATGGTCATCGTAGTTGAAACCGCCAATCAAAATATCGTAGAAATAGTCTTGACCTCTTTGCGGAGGAGTCCACGGTTGATTGATGGTGGACATCCACGTAACAACTGCGCCACCGTTCTGTTTTTTGAGCCATGCTTCTGCAAAACAATCGCTACTGTTGTGGAAAGCACCGTTTACGCAAGCTACTGAAACGATGAACGGTAATTTGTCGCCATTGGATAAATTGGCGATATTGCTGTTGCTGAAACCGGTCGTAACGAAGTAAGTTTCCGCACCGTGTCCACAATAGGCAACGGTAGAGGCCCCTTGGTTGAGGTGTGAGGAAAGGTTGGACGCTGATGCGTTGGGCCCATAATTTTGTTGATGGGTGTTGTAGGTAAAGCCGTCAAGACGTTCAGTATAAATTCGTTGTATGTGAGTATAGTCAATTTCGCCGTCATCGCCCGTGCCGCTTCCTTCGTCAGAGGCTACTCCGATAAAGGTTTCACGCCAATTGGCATCCATGTTCGGATTTTTTTCATAATTGATGGCTTTGTCCACCTGAATGGTCAATTGCCCCGACGTGGAGCAAGAAAACCGACCAATGGAGATGTCGGGATAATTGTCAGAACCGACCACGCAGCCCATTTTCGGGTCGGTGGGGGAATTATCCACGGATGCATCTGATTTTATATCACTCCAATCGCCTACCAATTGGACAAACATGATGTTGTTATTATTGTTGTATTCAGTTTGAATTAAGGACTTTACGTTTGTTCCTGCCGAAACGACCTGTTTGCTGACGTTGTAGCCTTTCTCTTTTTTCCATTGAATATAAGGTGTGATGGCGGTTTCGTAAGCAGGAGTAGTAATTACGAGAATATCACCATATTCACTCAATGGTAAATCGTAACGGGAAGGTTCGAAATTCATAAAAATGCTTTCATACATTCCCACGGCTTCTTTGAGGGGGTGTCTGTTTTCGGAGGTAAGCGGGTTGTGCGCAGGTTGGTCGTTTTCTACCAATTCTACTTCAACATGCGTATAGACGCGCAAAGTGTTGGTGACTGCATTATACTGAAACGGGAAAAGGCGTACACTGGTACCCCTGACATCACGAATAATGAAAGGAGATTCCATCGTTGCCAAGTCGGTGGGATAAAACTGATTAATAACAGATTCTGCAGCAATTTGATACGGAATTGTTGTAGGGTCTTGGTCTCGGTAAATGGTACCGCGTGACGGCAGAAGGGGTGCGGTCAAGGGGATATCTATAAATTCTGTTGCCGTTATGTGTAAATCCACATCTTTGTTGGCGGGCAACTGAACAGATGCACTGATAAATGGCAATTCTGCCCAACCCTTATCTTGTGTTACTGTAGAAGATTCAAATTTAATCATCTGATAATCAATATTTTCCTTGCTAACTTGCGATAATTCCCAACGATTTATATCAAATTGTAATTGATAAATATTGGGGTTGTTTTGAGAAAAATTGATTTGATAATCTTTGGAGATAGTTGGCTCAATCACAAAACTTTGCGAAAACCCAAACTGACAGCAAATGATTAAAATGAGTACTAAATATCTTTTCATAAGAATTTTTTTTTGAGCGACAAAAATACATTTTTTTTATTGAATAATCTGTTTTTTATGAATTGTTTTTTTTACTATTTTTGTCACCGATATATAAACAAAATGATGCGCAACCAAAGAAAGAGATATTGATTAAAATATTGTAATTATTATAAACCATTTTAAATAAATATATTATGAAAAGATTATACCAAACAAATGGATTCAATCTTTTATTGATGGCAATTATTATCGGTTGTTTTCTAATGACCGCATGTGATATTAATCAACCATCAGCGAAGCAAAACGAAAAGATTAATATAGAAAAGGAAGTCTTACCGAATGCGGTTACCGACATGGACGGAAATAGTTATAGTGCCGTCAAGATAGGGGAGCAAGTATGGATGAAAGAAAATCTCCGCACCACAAAATACGCCGACGGAACTCCCATTGAATTGGGCAGCACTACCAGTACCACTACGCCCTATCGTTATTATCCCAACGATGATTCTACTAATGTCTACACTTACGGTTATTTGTACAATTGGAAAGCGGTAATGCGCAACAGTAGCAGCTCCTCTTCTAATCCGAGTGGAACACACGGTATTTGTCCCACCGGCTGGCACGTCCCGAGCGATGCGGAGTGGAAACAATTAAAGGACTATTTGGGCGGAACCGATGTCGCCGGAGGTAAGATGAAAGAAGCCGGCACCTTCCATTGGTGTTCACCGAACGAAGGAGCCGATAACTCATCAGATTTTTCTGCGCTACCTGCCGGCGGCTACTATGGCAATTACAACCATTTTGGCACTTACGCCGCCTATTGGAGTGCTACCGGGTACAATAATGACAATGCGTACTACTGCTATCTATACCATCCCCGTGCTCGCGTGGGTTTCTACAACAACGATAAGAACTATGGCTATTCCGTCCGTTGTTTGCGCGATTAAATAAATACAATCCAATGTTCTTGCGCAGCGGGGAGATAGGGTTCCCTTATATATACATGTATCCCATTTTCCACTCCACATTTTCATTTCAATTTTTCATTTTCGCGTTTCATATTTCCAATGTTCAAAAATGCGAAATATTTCAAAAAACTCCGAAAGGAGGGGTTTAAAATAATTGAAAAAGGTGTAAAAAGTGATAAAAATGGATAAAAAATCGGTTAAAATAGGGGATATATGATTATTTAAGTTATTGATAATTAGTATAGATATAAAAAAAAGAAAAAAAGTTTCATAAAAGTGTTGTAAGAAAACAAAAAGTAGTATTTTTGCAGTCCCGTTTTGCAGGTCATACGGACAAGAGGAGAAGGATGCGGCGCAGGGCAGCAGGGAAGAAGAGGGGAGATATGACAGGGGCGGGAATTAAGTTCTTTGAATGGATGGAATGATGTAGCAAATAACTCAAGTAATTTTTTTGAGATAGCTTTA
>Ga0265294_10000402_pt1 | contig 58065 bp, 86 predicted proteins | sample MunlanPumphouse3_FD_192504 | JGI IMG/M metagenome (GOLD analysis project Ga0265294, IMG submission 192504) | Groundwater microbial communities from a municipal landfill in Southern Ontario, Canada - Pumphouse #3 | ecosystem: Environmental > Aquatic > Deep subsurface > Groundwater | place... | reverse complement strand
CTGAATATATCACAAGATATATAGTAGAAAACACTTTGGGCAAAATGTGTAGTGAGAAAAGAGAAGAACTCTTAATCGGAAATGGGATTTTAATCCCATCAAACCCAAAAAAACTAACAAAACAAGAACAACAAACAAAAGAAAATCTACTTTTATATAAAAACTGGCTTCTAAATCTAAAAATCCTAGACCCAGCTTGTGGAAGTGGAGCTTTTTTGAATCAAGCTTTGGAATACTTAATATCTGAACACAAAAATCTACAAAATGATTTAGCACTTATGGGCGATTTGTTTGCTTCATATATGGTAGAAGAAGAAATCCTTGAACACAATCTTTATGGAGTGGATATAAATGAAGATGCCGTAGAAATAGCAAAACTAAGTTTGTGGCTACGAACTGCAAAAAGAGGTAGAGCTCTTACAAAACTAGCAGACAAGATAGTTTGTGCAAATTCACTTTTAGAGATGCCATTTAGTGAAAATAGTTTTGATGTAGTGATTGGAAATCCACCGTATGTAAGAGCTGATAGTTTAGGAAATTCTTTAGAATTTAGAGAAACTTTAACAAATTTAAAATATTTTGAAACACTTAGTGGAAAATGGGATTTATATATTCCTTTTATAGAATTATCATTAAAACTTATAAAATCAAAGGGCTTTGTATCATTAATCATTCCTGATGCATATTGTCATGCAGAATATTCAAAGAAAAGTCTAGAATGGATTACAAAAAATAAATTTTTATATCAAATTGACTATTATCCAAATATTCAAATCTTTGAAAATGTTGGAGTAAACAGTGTAATTATAAATCTAAGTAAAAATATTTTCAATAATTTTAATCAAAGAATACATAATAATTCAGAATCATTTTTAGATAATTATTCTCAAAATTATCCTACAAATTTTAGATTAGATAGTAAAGAAACATTAATTAATGAAAATAAAAACTACTATAAATTAAATCAAATTTGCTATATAACAAAAGGTATAGTAGGTAATAGTGATGAGAAAAAGTTTAAAGGTGAATTTATAGTAAGTGATTTATTATCTAATCAAAAAAACTCTATTCATGCCAAATTATATTTTGAAGGTAAAGATATTGAAAAATGGATTTTATCTAATAAAAGATATATTGAATATGGTACAGAGCGTTCTCCGAGCAAATGGAGTAGAAAAGGTTTTACAGAAATGTTTGAAGGTTCCCCAAAAATAGTATCAATGAGAAGCCCTGGAATGAATCCTAGAGCTTTTTTAGATATGGAAGATGGATATTTTAATGAAAGTGCTATCGGTTTTAAAAGATGGATAGATTTAAAAAACATACAAAACAAAAGTATTTCAGGGAGTTATGAGAGTGAAAATGAAAGGTTTGAATTTGAGAAATATTCATTAAAATATTCATATTTTTTAATTTTAGCAATTCTAAACTCTTCATTAATTAGATATGAATTAAATTCTAATAGAAGAAGTAATATTCATATTTATCCTGATGATTGGAAAAATTTAAAAATACCAATTATTAGTGAAAATAATTTCAAATTGGCAATAACAATAGAAAACAATTCAAAAATAATTATTGAATTAAATAAAAAACTACAAGAGCTAAAGCAAAACTTTATAAATGAACTAAATCTTGAAAAAGTCCCTACAAAGTTACAAAAATTTGAAGAGCTAGATTTTGATGATTTTGTAAAAGAGTATGCAAAAGCAAAAAAACTAAAATTTGCCGATAAATTAGAAGAGAGAAATTTCAAAAATGAGTGGCAAAGACTTTTTGAAAATGATAAAAAAGAAGTCCTAGAAATCCAAAATCAAATCAATATTACAGATAAAGAAATCGACCAAATGGTTTATAAACTCTATGATTTAACTCCTGATGAGATTAAAATTGTGGAAGCTTAACTAAAATAAACTTCTTCTTTATATTATTAATTAAATAAATATCGCTTATAGTATCTTTATTTTCTTTTTTCTTTCTTGTAAAATAGAGGAATTTTAAAAAAGGAGTTTTTATGGTAAATAAAAACAAAGAAGAAAATTTTCGTACCAAAGAATTGCACAAAGTGGCTTTATCTTCATTTGTGCAAGGTAGTTATGAATTGGATAAAACAATTCTAAATCTTTCAGTAGGAAGTTTGGGATTTATCTTTACTTTTGCAACAACTTTTAAATATTCAAATAATATTTTAAGCTGTCTTACAATCTTAGTTTTTTTAATTTCATTGTTTAGTTTTGGATTTACTATTTATAAATTACTAGATGTATTTAAAATAAATAAAGAGTATTTTGGAAAAATCATATCAAGTGAAGATGAGCAAAATATTTATAGATTAGAAAATAAAATGGATAAAATAGACAATGCAATATCCATAATGTTTAAAATTTCTATATTTTTTGCATCTATATTTATATTACTAATTGTAATTCAAAAAAATTTATAAAGGAGATAAAATGTCTAATAACAAAAATAAAATATTTGCACAAGATAGTGCTAGTGGACTTTATAATAAAAGTAAAAATTATACTAAACAAGAAATAAAGCCCAAAGATAATAATTCAAAAAAAATCAACAGTAGTAAAAAATAGTTTTTACAATATATTAAGGAGAAGTAATGATAGAAATTTTTAAAAGTAAAAAAGAGCTTGAAAATTTAGAAAATATCTGTACAACAAATGAAAAAACAATCGACCAAATGGTTTATAAACTTTATGATTTAACTCCTGATGAGATTAAAATTGTGGAGAATAATTAATGAAAATTTGGAGATATATAGATTTGGCAAAATTTATATCAATTATGTCTAATAAATCATTATATTTTACAAGTTTTTCTAAGTTTGATGACCCTTATGAGTGTTATTTACCTGAAGTTTATAATAAACCAATAAATACATTAATAGAAAATAATAGTCAAAAAATATATGAAAAAGCAAAGATGAAAATAAAAAAAATTGAAAATGAACATCCAGAAAAATATTTAGATGCAATGAAAAATATTTCTAGTATTTATGAAAATTCTTTATTAAAATATAAGAATAGCGTAAAGGAATTAAGAGATAAATTTGGAGTAAGTTGCTGGCATATAAATGAATATGAAAATGAAGCTTTGTGGAAAATTTATACAAATCAAGGACAAGGAATAGCTATTGAAACTAGTGTTGAAAAATTAAAACAATCGTTGCAATTTCATAGAAAAATAACATTTGATAAAGCTAGATATGAAGATTTTAATACAACTATCTTTGAAAAAAATCATAAAAATTATTGGGGATATATCAAAAGAAAAGCTTTTGAATATGAAAAAGAATATAGGGCTGTTGCACCTTTAGATGAAGAATATTTGGGAAAAGGTTGTTATATAAAAGTAGATTTGGATATTTTAATAGAAAAAATACATATTTCTCCAGCCATGCCAAAATATTTTTTAGAATCAATAAAGTATTTGTGTCAAGGTGATTTATCTTTTTTACAAGATAGAATTGCTCAATCTAGCCTATATAATAAATACACTAATTAAAAACAAGGAGAAAATAATGATAGGAATTTTAAAAAATATTTTTAAAAATAAAAAAGATAATGACATTACTGATAATCCATTTGTTATAAAAGCAAGTCCTGAGATATTAGAACTGCAAAGAAAATGTAAATTAAGAGCTTTTAATGAAGAGTTCTCGAAACAAGATTATTTAAAAATTGAAAAAATTGAAATTTTCAAATCTTTTGTCTTAGGAGAGATTTGTATAAATAGCATAGAAGGAAATACTGTTCTTAGTGTACAAGAGAAAAAAGACTTAGGATTAAGCACTAGACATAAAGCTACAAAAGAAATTTTGGATTTTTTAAATTTAAACAATATTCCAAGTGAAAAGTTAAAAACAACCAGTCTAAAAAAGATTATCTTAAATTTTTATAATAGAGTTTATTCAAAATCTAATTATTATTTTAATTTTGAAGAATATAAAAAAATAAATATTACTAAAGTAAAATATATTGTAGGTGTACTTGAAACTTCTTGTAAGTGGTGTGTTGAAAATGATAATAAAATTTTTAATGTTGAAGATTTTATAGAAATAATGGATAATAATTGCAAATGCGAACATAATGGTAATGTTGTTATGGCTGAGATTAAGTAGTATAAAATGGGAAATAAATTTAATAAATTTTTTAGCGATATATATCAAGGAAGTGGAACTTCAATAATTATTATTAGTTGGGTACTAGTTTCTTTTCATTTGACTATATATTATAAATTTAATAATTGCATTGTTTTAAATAATGCAATAAATATTTTTAATTTTATAATTTGGTTTTTTTTGATTGTAATTTTTTTCCATTTTTTTATTTTTTTGATATTTTTTTTAAAGAGTAAAAGTAAAATAGGAAAAGAAAAAATAATTTATATTGAAACAACAAAAAGACAATCTGCTTATGTTAGTAGTAAAGTAAATATTATTATTTTACCTTTTTATTTGCTATTAGTTTTTTCACTGTCTAAACTTATAGTAGTTTTTTATCAATATTATCATAAAGGAATAGGTGAAGATATTGCTATTAAAATTATTATATTATTAGCTATTTTTTTAGGTTCTTTATGGGCATGGTGTTCTTTTAGAGAAACTTCAACTAAAATATGGAGCTTTTGGGCGACTGTTTTTGCTATTGGTTATGTTTTAATAAATATATATTGGGAGTATTTTTTACCATATCTAAAATCATATCTTTCAACAATAAATTGTATTTTTAAAACAATAATTGCAATTTAAAATCTACCTTTTGACAAATAAAAAACAAATTTTCTTAAAGAAAGAAAACAAATTTATTTAAATAGCTATTTTATGGGCACTTTATATAAATATTTTATTTTATTAAAAAAACAAATTATCAATAAAATATAAAAAAGAGAATTAAAATGAACCATATTGAAAAATTTTTAGCAAATGATACAAAAGGATTTGAAGCTAGAAAAGAGCTATTTGAAAAGATTTCAGATGAGCTTTATGCAATATTTTATGAAAACAAAAAAGTAGATTTTGATATAGATTTACTCTTTGAAGAGTGGATAAATCAGCTTGGTTTTTTAGGTGAAAGCATTAAGAGTTTGAGAACTATTTTTTATGTTATAGAAAATGAAGATAAATTTTTATCTTATCACCTAAAAGAAGTCAAAGGAACTCTTATTGTACATAGTGAAAGATGGTTAAATCACTTTGAAGAACTTACAGCAAATGAGGCTTTGATTTTACACAAAGTGTTAAATACTTAGTTTTAAAAGCTTAAAATATAAAAATCAAAAATGGTTTTTTAAATATTGAAAGATTTTCCAATCTCATATCCCTCATAATAGTAAGATTGTTCAATTCCTTTAAAAATAACTTCTCTATCATCTATTTTAGGAGTTAAATTTTCACTTAGGAGTGTTCTAATTTCTAAATCATTTATAGGGCTTCTTTCCATTGCTTGAAGATATAGTTCTTTAGGAACATTTTGCCAATTAACAACTTTTTTAAGTTCTTTTTTGAGTATCATATCTAGCCATATTCTCATGGTTCTGCCATTTCCTTCTAAAAATGGATGAGCTATGTTCATTTCAACATATTTCTCAATAATCTCTTTAAAATTGCTTTGTGGCATTTGCTCTATTTTTGGTAATATCTCTTTTAGATATAAACTATTTGCAAATCTAAATCCACCTTTTGATATATTTAGTTCTCTTAGTTCACCAGCAAAATCATATAGTCCATCAAAAAGATATTTATGTATTTGTTGTAAGCCTTTTAATGTTCCAATTTCAATATTATTTATGTCACAACTATCAAATAATTTGTATGCTTTTTCTAAACTTTTTTTGTCTATATCTTTCATTATTAGCCCTAAATATAATTTTTTAAATATTAATATGGATTATATCATTTTATGGTTTTATCATTAATTTTTTAAGTAATTTTATTTGAGTTTAATCCCGCATTTAGAGAATAAATCAAGCTGATAGTATCAGGGGAGTGATTAATTCCCCCTTTTATTAATATCTTAGTAACACTTTGTAGCGAATACTAAGAGTATTAAAAGTAATACTATCAATTTGGAAAACATTTGTCGACCCTTTCATCTTGGCATTCCATCGTGCCTCTCATTGATGAAATATCAACTATTTTACCCAAAAAAAAAGGAAGAGCTTTAAACTCTTCCTTTTAAATGTCAATACTATCAGGTAATCACTCCTGAAAGGCTAACAAATGTTTTTTCCAAATCAGTGCAATTATATCAAACTATCAAATTGATGTCAAATAAAATTCATTTATCTAAATATTTTATATATAAGTTATTAAGATAACAAAAATGTTCAAAATCAATTATCTATTTCATTAATTATTTATAAATTTTGCAAAGCTTTGATATAATCGTATTTCATTACAAATTAATTAGAAAAAAAGGTTTAAAATGCAGATTATTATTACGATTTCACTTTTACTTATAATTGCTACAGTTATTATTTATAAAGTAAATGATAAATTTGAAAAAAGAGAGTTTATTATATTTTTAGCAACGATTTTTTTGGCAACAATTGCCTTTTTATATTATGAAAATAAACAAGAAAATTATCTTCCAAATATGTTTATTGAAAAATATGAGCAAGAGTACAAAACTACAATAAAAAGCTTAGATTATGAGCTTCTAAATAATAAAGTTGTAAGTAGTAAAGATAAATTTGTATATAAATTTATCTACACAGTTTTAAAAGAAGAGAATGAATTTTTATGTACTCTAAGCAATGTTGAAATTAATAAAATAAAAAATGAGTATATTTTTGTAAACTTTGATGGCTTAAAAGAGGAGTGCTTTAAAAAGTGAAAAAAGCAACAAAAGATGATATAAATATTATAAAAGAAGCATTTATAGAGCATTATAGTGATGCTGTTACAGAGCTTAATTATAAAAATGATTATGAACTTTTAATTGCTATAATTTTATCTGCTCAATGCACAGATAAAAGAGTAAATATAATAACTCCAGCTTTGTTTGAAAAATATCCAACCGTTTTTGACCTAAGTTGTGCAAATCTTGATGATGTAAAAAAACTTATAAACTCATGTTCATTTTTTAATAATAAAGCTCAAAATATTATTAAAATGGCAAGAAGTGTTATTGAAAATTATGATGGAAATATTCCACATGATCAAAAAGAGCTTATGAAACTTGCAGGTGTAGGAAATAAAACAGCAAATGTTTTTATGATTGAATATAAGCAAGAGAATCTTATGGCTGTTGATACACATGTTTTTAGAGTTTCTCATAGATTGGGACTTAGTGATGCAAAAAATGTAGAAAAAACTGAAGCTGATTTAGTAAAAAAACTAAAAGGTGATGATTTACATATTTTTCATCAAGCTATGGTTTTGTTTGGAAGATATATTTGTAAGGCAATTAAACCAGAGTGTGATAAATGCTACTTCCCACAAGTTTGTAAAACAAAAAGTAGTTTTAAGCCTAGCTAAATTATAAAATCTAAATATATTTTGCAAAACTTTGATACACTTCGCCTTATGAATAAAGAAGATTTTTTTATAAAACAAATATCAAATAGCAAATACAATGGTGATGATGGAGCATTTATAGATGGGTATGTTTATTCAATGGATGCTTTCTTTGAAAATGTGCACTTCAAAAAAGATTGGATAGATAAAAATTTTATTAGCCTAAAGCAAATAGCTTATAAGTCAATGCTTGTGAATATTTCAGATGCAATAGCTATGAATGCAAAACCAAAATATGCACTTATTTCAATAGCAATTCCAAAAAGTTATACAAATGAAAATTTAAAAGAGCTTGCAAGTGGTTTTAAAAAAGCTGCACGAGATTTTGATTTTGAGATTGTTGGTGGAGATACTATTGAAAATTCAAAACTAGATATTAGTATAACAATAGTTTCAAAGACAAAAAATCCTATTTTTAGAAATGGTGTAAAAGAGGGTGATTATCTTTGCTATACTGGAAAATTGGGCTCTTGTAAAAAAGATTTAGAGACTCTTTTATCTGGAAAAAAGATAAAAAAATCTTCAAAATTTATAAAACCAACTTTAAGATCAGATTTTTTTTATGAAGCATCAAAATATGTAAATGCTGCTATGGATATTTCAGATGGTCTTTTTTTGGATTTAGAAAAACTTTCAAACTCTTCAAATATTGGATTTGAGTTTTTTAAAGAGATAAAAGAGGAAGTTGGAATTTCAGGTGAAGAGTATGAAATACTTTTTTCTTGTAATAAAAAGAATTTAAAAAAGATAGAAAATATTGCAAAAAAATATGAAATAAAATTAAATATTTTTGCAAGAGCAGTAATAGGAAGCTATAAAAGTAGTTTTTCAAACCATCATTTTAAAGATTAAAAAAAAAGATATAAAACTTAATAAAAGGATAATAATTGAAACCACAAAGATTTCTAAATCACTCACAAATTGATGTATATTTTAAACAAAGCAAAGATGATTTTGTAGTAAATGAAGTACCACTTTATGAGTTTAGTAATGAGGGTGAACACCTTATTTTAAAGCTTAGAAAAAAAGATTTAGCTACTTGGGATGCTATTGAAATTTTAGCAAATTATCTAAAATGTAGTACTAGAGAGTTTGGATATGCTGGGTTAAAAGATAAAAATGCAATGACTGTTCAACATATTTCTGTGCATAGAAAATATGAAGACGCTTTGAAAAGTTTTAATCATGAAAATATTAAAATTCTTGAAACAACTTATCACAATAATAAGATAAAAATAGGGCATTTAAAAGGAAATAACTTTTTTATAAGATTAAAAAGAGTTGGACTTGTAGAAAAACAAAAAATAGAAGAGGCATTTTCAAAAATTGCAGTTTTTGGAATGCCAAATTATTTTGGTTTCCAAAGATTTGGAATAGATGGTGAGAATTATAAAAAAGGGAAGCAGATAGTTGAAGGAACTCTAAAAGAGAGAAATCGAAATTTAAAACAGATGTTTATAAATGCTTATCAAAGCTATCTTTTTAATTCATGGTTATCAAAAAGAATAGAAATATCAAAGTTAATCGAAGCTTTTGAGCCAAAAGAGATTTTTGAAAAGCTATATCTTCCACTTGATGAGGTAAAAAGAGCTAAAAAACAAGCACATCCTTTTAAAATATTAACTGGTGATTTATTAAGTCATTATCCATTTGGAAAGATTTTTATAATTGATGATTTAGAAACTGAAAGTCAAAAGTTCTTTGAAAAAGATAGAGTACCAACTGGGCTTTTATCTGGAAAAAGAGTAAAAAAATCTGAAGGTCTTGCATATGAGATTGAAAAAGATTTCGAAGTAGAAATGAGTGAAGATGGAGCTAGAAGATTTGCTTTTGTTTTTCCAGAAAATTTGCAAAGTAATTATAAAGAGGACAAAAATCATATGGAACTAAGTTTTTATCTCCCTAAAGGTTCATATGCAACTGAGTTAATTGCAGAGATTTTACACTAATTTTTTAAGTGCTTTTTTGCTAGTATCAAGTTTAAACTACACAAGGGGATAAAAAATGAGATACGAGGAACTGATTACGGAGCTGTGTGAAGTTATCAAAGAGACAGAAATTGATTCACAAGGAATTTTTGATAATACTGATGAAATTTCAAATATTATAGATAATATTAAGATTCCTCTTCATAAAAGAGAGAAACTAAAAGATTTGTTGTCAAATATTTATGGTATTTTACAAAGACAAGATTTACATAGACAAAAAATAGAGAGAGTTGTAAATTTTGTTTGTGATAAAAATGATATAGATAAAGGTCAGTATAATATAGCACCTAGTGCAAAAACAATAGATGCTACAGAAGATTCTTTAAGTGAAGATGAATTAGCAGCTTTAATACAGAGTATGCAAAATAACTAAAAAAGCTTATGCTTTTTTAGTTTTACTATCTTTTTTATTAAACTTAATATCATCTAAACTTTTAAATATTTCAGTTGTACATTTTTCAACTGCACTTGCTTTTGTGTTTAAAATCTCTGGTTTATCACCATTTGAGTTTGATATTACCAAATCTTGAAGATTTTTATAAAATGTTGTATCTAATAATTTTATATCTTCTAAAAGTTTTTTATCTGAGATTTTACTTACATTATCGTTTGAATTTAGCCAATCTTTTATAGAGTTATCATCAACAACATTAAAGTTTTTATAATCTCCTAATTTTGAGTAAACTTCATCTTTTTTCTTTAAAAGATTTGTTTTAAGTAAAGCAGTATCATATACTAAATCAACATTATCAACTTTGTCTAAACTATCTTTAATAAAAGATGTTCTTGAAGCAGCAGTTACTAAATAGCTAGATGTATAAGCAATAGAAGTTGCCATATTAGATATTTGTTCAGCTACTTGAGCATTTTTTTGTGTTGAAGAATCTAAAGAGTTAATTGCATCATTTATTTGTAAAATACCACTCTCTTGCTCTTTTGAAGCAGTTGCAACATTTTCTATTGTTACTAAAGTATTTGAAATACTGCTATTTAACTCAGAGTAACCATCTATCATATTATTTGCTATGCTTTTTCCATTGTTTGCTTTTGCACTTGCTTTTTCAACTATATCTTTTATCTCTTTTGCGGCTTGAGCACTTCTGCTTGCTAGGTTTCTAACTTCACCAGCAACAACTGCAAAACCTTTTCCAGCTTCTCCTGCAGTTGCTGCTTCAACTGCAGCGTTTAATGAAAGAATATTTGTCTGGAATGCGATTTGATCAATTACTTCAATAGCCTCATTTATAGAGCTAACTTCTTTATTTATATCATCCATAGATTTAGCTGTTTGATTTGCTAATTCTTGACCTTTTTGTGCTGAAAAACTAAGCTCTTGAGCTAGTTTTGACATTTTCATTGTTGATTGAGTATTGGCTTTGATTGTAGACGTAATCTCTTCAAGAGCAGCTGCAGTTTCTTCAAGACTTGCAGCTTGTTTGCTTGAAGAGCTTTTAAGCTCCAAAGATGTATCTGAAAGAATTTGAGTGCTATTTTTTAGACTATTTCCAGTATTCATAACAATAGCTAAAAGCTCCGATGTATTGTTTCCTACTAGATTTATTCCACCAGCAAGAGAACCTAAATTTCCAAAAATTTTATCATCTTTTAAAGTATAATCATATTTTGATTCAGCATATTGTCTTAATGCCTCATTTATTTTATCAAGAGTATCTTTTGTTTTTTCAATCATAACATTTAGTTTATTTTTTAAATCTTCAACATGGTGGTTCGAAGCTGTATTATGAACTTTATATACAAAAAATCCATTTGCAGTTTTTTCTATTACATCATTTGCTTCTTCAATTACAATTTCATCTTGTTTTAAACCTTCTCGCACCTTATCCATATAAGAGTTGAAAAGTGATGCAACATCTCCTATCTCATCATTAGATTTTACTTTCAAAGTAATATTTGTATCATTTGAATGAAGTAGATTACTAAAACCTTCTTTTAATATCTCTATAGAGTTTGTAGCTTTTCTTACTATAAAAAATATTAAAATAATTGTAATTAATCCCAAAATAGCAGAAGTAAAAGAGATCTCTTTTAAAAGTGATTGAATTCTTTTGTCTGTCTCTTCAAGAGAAAAAGTAAGGTCCATAACTCCAATTACATCTCCTACATTTTGGTTTGCATGACAAGCCATACACTCAGGTGTAGCAATCATTGGTTTTATCATTCTTATTGTATGACCATTTTCATCATTTGTTTGAATTATTTGGTTCTCTTTTGAATCAAAACTTTTTAATATTTGAGGGTCATTTGTAAAAGGAGTTGTAACAGAGTATAGCTCCATTAACTCTTTACTTTTTGCTACGGTTAGATTTTTTACACCTTTTATCTCTCTTGCTTCATCTTCTGCTTTTTTAATAAGTACTGGATCACCTGTATTCATTGTATTTCTTAAGGTTTGAAATATTGAAGCATTTAGCATCTCTAAATTATCTTTTGCATTTGCTATCGAGTCTTTTGTTACTTTTGTTGTTGTAGAGTAAACTATAATGGAACTGCTAATAAACATCAGCAAAAATAGTGCAAATATAATTTTGCTGCTAATCTTTTTTGTTATAAAATCAAGCATATTTAAACCCTTATTTTTTAAGTGGAATTATTATATACTTTAAAATATTTAAAAAGTATTAAATAAGAGCATAGTTTGTTTAAATTAAGCACTCTTTGTAAAAATATAATAAAAAATAAAGTGAGAGTATATTGATAGTAGGATTAATTGGGAAAGTTGTTAAAAAAGAGCCAACATCGCTTCAACTAAATGTTGGTGGTGTTATATATGAAGTTTTTGTATCTTTAAATTGTAGTTCAAAAATTATTTCAGATGAAATAACTCTTGAAATAACAGAAATAATAAGAGAAGATGCACATAATTTATATGGTTTTTTAGATAGTAATGAGAAGAAATTATTTGATACAGTTATAAAAATAAATGGAGTTGGTCCAAAAGTAGCACTTGCGATTTGTTCAACTTTTACTCCTAGTTCATTTGCTCAAATTGTTACTTCAAATGATGTAAATATGCTAAAAAGAGTTCCTGGAATTGGACCAAAGGGAGCTAGTAGAATTTTGGTTGAACTTAGTGGCTTTATTGTAGATGGAGCAAGTAGTGATGAAGCTACAAATATAAATATTGAAGCTTCTTTGGCTCTGGAGAGTTTAGGATTTAAAAAAGATATTGTAACAACAATTTTAAAATCTTGTACAAGTACAACTACATCTGAGTTAGTTCGTGAAGCACTTAGAAAATTACAAAAATAGATAAAGGGAAATAATTATGAAAATAGCAATAGTTTTTGGTGGTTTGAGTTTTGAGCATGAGATATCAATAGTGAGTTCTATTTCTATGAAAGATGTTTTAAAAAATGAGTTGATATATTTTTATATTGATGCAAAAAGAGATATTTATGAAATTCCAACAAATAAGATAAATTCAAAACTTTTTAGTAGTGGAGAGTATAAAAAATTTGATAAAGTTTATTTCAAAAAAGGTGGTTTTTATAAAATTTCTGGATTATTTAAAAAAGAGCAAAATATAGATTTTGATGTAGTTTTAAATTTATCTCACGGTGGAGATGGAGAAGATGGTATTTTATCATCTGTTTTGGACTTTTATAATATTCCTTTTATAGCTCCAAGAACTGAAGCTTGTGTTGTAAGCTCTAACAAATTTATCACAAAAGGTTATGCAAAAAGTGTTGGTGTAAATGTATTGGATTATAAATATTTTACAAATAAAGATAGTGTAAAAGTTGATATGTTTCCAGTTATTTTAAAACCAGTTAAACTTGGAAGCTCTATTGGCGTTTCTATTGTAAAAAGTCAAGAAGAGTTATCTTATGCCCTTGATGTTGCTTTTGAATTTGATGATGCTATTATAATCGAGCCATTTATTAGTGGAGTTAAAGAGTATAATTTAGCTGGAACAAAAGTAAATGGAGAGTTTATATTTTCAATTATTGAAGAGCCTCAAAAAGCTGAATTTTTAGATTTTGATAAAAAATATTTAGATTTTTCAAGAACTTCAAAAGCAAAAGAGGTTGATTTGGGTGATAAATTAAATTTAGAGATTAAAGAGAGTTTCAAAAATTTATACAATACACTTTTTGAAGGTTCAATTATCAGATGTGATTTTTTTGTAATAGATAATAAAGTTTATTTAAATGAAATAAACTCAATTCCAGGTTCTATGGCAAACTATCTGTTTTCTGATTTCCAAGAGTTATTTACAAAAGTTGCTTCAAATCTTCCAACAAAAAAAGATATACCTATAAATTTTGAGTATGTAAATAAAATCCAAGTTGCAAAAGGAAAATAGATTTGGCTATTAAAAATATCGTAGTTGATGGTAAAAATTTTGATTTATCTTATGAGTTAATTAATCCTACAAAAAAAGAAGATATTTTGTTTTTACATGGTTGGGGTTCAAATAAAGATATTATGAAAAGTGCATTCTCTTCTTATTTAAAAGATTATAGGCATATTTATCTTGATATGTCAGGTTTTGGTAAAAGCCCAAACAACTACGTTTTGACTACAAATGATTACTCAAAAATTACAAAAGAGTTTTTAAACTCTATAAATTCAAATTGTAAAGTTATTTTTGGTCACTCTTTTGGTGGGAAAGTAGCTACTTTATTGGATCCAAAAAACTTAGTTTTGTTAAGTAGTGCTGGAATTTTAGAAGAGAAGCCAACGAAGGTTAAACTTAAAATATTTTTTGCAAAACTTTTAAATAGTTTAGGTTTAAAAAACTTTACAAAAGTTTTTAGAAGTAAAGATGTGGATAAAATGAGTGAAAATATGTATGCTACTTTTAAAAATGTTGTAGATGAAGATTTCTCGTCATATTTTTCAAATTTTAAAAATAGTGCTTTGATTTTTTGGGGAGAAGATGATATTGCTACATCTTTAAAATCTGGAGAAAAAATAGCAAGTTTGATTAAAAAATCAGTTTTTACTTCATATAGTGGTGACCACTATTTTTTCTTAAAAAATGCAAAAAATATATGTGAAAGAGTAGAAAATGGAATATCTTAGTATAGTTACTAAAATTGTTTTAGTTTTAAGTTTGGGTTGGTATTTGATTACTAACTTACAGTGGTACAACTATAAATTAAGCAGAGTTATATTTAAACACCACAAATGGCAGTGGCATTTAACATTTTTTATCTCTCCAATAGTTCTGTTTTTTCTAATTCCTAGCCCATATTTTGATATATACTTTTTTGTTTTATATTTCGTAAGCTTTATTTTATGGAATAGAAAACTTGATAGAAGTTTAGTTCTTACAAGTAGAGTAAAAAGATTTTTGACTATTTTACTAATAACTCTTTTTGCTCAAATTTCATTATGTTTAGATGATGATTTTTGTGCAAAAGTAACTCTGTTTTTAACTCTTATTGTGACATTAATTTTTTCAAATATTATAGAAAAGATACTGTTTTTAGCTTTTAAAAATAGAGCAAAAAAGAGATTATTAGAAAACAAAGATTTAAAAATTATTGCAATTACAGCATCTTATGGAAAAACATCTATAAAAAACTTTTTACATCATGTTTTAAAAAATCACTTCAAAACATATAAAACTCCAAGAAGTGTAAATACAATTGTAGGTCTTGTTCTTGATGTAAATAAAGATTTACCAAAAGATACACAAATATATATAGCAGAAGCAGGGGCAAGAGTAAAAGGTGATATAAAAACGATAGCAAACTTTTTAGAGCCACAAATTGCTATTATAGGAAGTGTTGGAGAACAGCATATTGAATATTTTAAAACTTTAGAAAATATTAAAAATACAAAAAAAGAGCTTTTACTATCTCCTAGACTACAAAAAGCATTTGTTCATAATAGTGCAAATGTTACTCAAAGTGAAAAAATAGAGGAGTTTCCAAATAATCTTCATATAGTAAAAAGTAATCTTGATGGACTTTGGTTTGATATGGAGTTAAATGGAAAAATTGAGCATTTTTATGCTCCAATTTTGGGAAGTTTCAATGCTATAAATTTAGCAGCAGTTGTTTTAGTAGCAACTCATTTAGGAATGAGTGTTTTAGAGATAAATGAAGCTTTAACAACTTTACCACAAGTAGAACATAGACTTCAAAAAATTGAAGCAAACGGTAAAATTATAATAGATGACTCTTTTAATGGAAATCTTGAAGGAATGCTAGAAGCCATTAATATCTCTTCAAACTATAGTGGAAGAAAAGTAATAATAACTCCAGGACTTGTAGAATCAACTCTTAGTGCAAATATTCTTTTAGCAAAAGAGATAGATAAAGTTTTTGATTTTGTAATAATAACGGGAACTTTAAATGCAAATATTTTAAAAGCAAATATAAATGAAGATAAAGTTTTTGTTTTAAAAGATAAAACAATGCTTGAAACAACTTTAGCAAGAACTACAAAAAGTGGTGATTTAATACTGTTTGCAAATGATGCACCAAATTTTATATAGGATAAAAAAGTGGAACATATTTATGCACCTTGGCGATATAATTATGTAAGTGACAAAAAAGTCGAAGGTTGTGTTTTTTGTCATATTAGTGAGAACTTAGAAGATGAAAAATTACAAGTGATATTTAGCGATGAGTATTGTTATGTAGTTATGAATAAGTTTCCATATAGTCCAGGGCATATTATGGTTATACCATATTTTCATACTTGCAATGTTGAAGATTTGGATGAAACTATTTGGCTAAAAATGAGTATTAGAGTACAGCAAGCAGTGAGGCTTTTAAAAGAAGTTATGCCATGTGAAGGTGTAAATATTGGTATGAATTTAGGAAAAGCAGCGGGTGCTGGAATAGAGCAGCATGTACACTATCATTTAGTTCCAAGATGGATTGGAGATACAAATTTTATTACAACAATAGCTCAAACAAGAGTTTATCCAGCTTCATTTGAAGAGATTTATAAAAAGTTAAAAGATAATGCAAAAAAGTATTTTTTCTGAGATAAATTTTAAGTAATTTCTTATTTTCTTTTTATATAATTTTTATTATGGAAATATCAAATAATAACCTTTATTCTTTAAATATAGATTATTTTTCAAAAGCTAAAGCTCAAAAAGAGACTAAATCAAATGAGCAAAAAGTTGAACCAGATACTAATGCTGTTGAAAAAAATGAATCTTCAACAAAATCTAAATATGAAGAAAATCAAGAGAAAAAAGAAAATCCTACAAAACTAACAAGCGATGAAGAAGCAGAAGTTTTTAAACTTAAAGCCATAGATTCAAAAATAAAAGCACATGAAATGGCACATAAAAGTGGTCCAGCTTCAAGTGGTGGAGCAACATATAGTTATACAAAAGGTCCTGATGGTCTAATGTATGCAACAGCTGGAGAAGTTCCTGTTGAGATAAAAACAGGAGATACTCCACAAGAGACAATATCAAATATGCATGATGTTATTGCAACGGCATTAGCACCATCAGATCCTAGTCCACAGGATTTATCTATTGCTTCTAAGGCTAGAGTTATTATGATGAAAGCTCAACAAGAGTTTACAAAAGAGATGCAAGAGCAAATAACTAACTCAAATGAATACTCAAAAAATGCAAAAAATGAGTATGAAAAAAATAGCAATTTACAATCGCCAGATGAGATTTCTAATATTAAAGTTTAGAAATAAGTGTGAGGGTGTAAGAGAAATGTATGTATAAAAATAAAGGGCTTTTTTTATTTTAGCTTCGATTTTATAGGGCTTTGTGTGTAAATTATAGAGCGGTTGTAGAAATGTATGTAAGGTGTTATTTTCCCTATCTTTCAGTATCTTCATTTTAATAGAAAAAATCAAAGAAAATTCAACTATAAAACTATCAATAATAAGCCGATAATATAGGCTATAAGGCTGTAAAAAATTAAAAGAAATTTAGGGGTAAGAATTTAGTATAAATCAATTCTGAAGCGGTTGTAAAAGTAGAGCAAGTAAACCTAGCAAGTAAACCAAGTAAACTTTGAGCAAGTAAACTTATTTTAAGTACAAAGTACTCTAAAAGTAGTGCAATGTAACCTAGCAATGTAACTAATGTAACTAATGTAACTTAGAGCAATGTAGCCTAATTTTAATTTTAAAGCAGTTGTAAAAGTGGAGCAATACAACCTAGCAATACAACCATTACAACTTTGTGCAATACAACCTATTTTTTTAATATTTTAAACTTGCTTTTAAAAGTAGTAAACATTACTAACATTTTAAAAGCAAAATTTATAATAATTATTCATAAACTACATCATATATTCTTTTTGTTTTATCATCTACTTTTGCTGATATTGATTGTTCAACTACTGCACCAAAAGAGTTTGTTCCTCTGTATATGCATCTAATAAACATGTATGGACTCTCAGTATTTGTTGTGTAACTAGTTAATGTTTTTACATGCTCAAATGAAGCAGGATTTTTCATTTCTGATTTTATGAATTCTATAAATGGTGAGTAACTACCATCCCATTTGCTAAATAGTGGAATAAAAGATGCTCTATCAATATAATTGATATTTTTATAGTCTTCTCTTTTTGTATCGTTATAGCACCATTCAGATATTTTTCCTAATAGTAAATCAGGACTTTTGTTCCATAAGTGATCACTTATACAAGTATAGAATTTATTGTAATATTCTGGATTTACTTCTTTAGATTTTGCATAATTATTAGAAAAATCTTTTAATTCATCTAATGATAAATTAGTAGCATCTCTTAAAGTTTTATTCTCAAGAGGCTCATCTGGAGATAGTATGAACCAACCAACTATTACAACAAAAAATATTATGAATATTTTTGTAAAGAGTCCACTTCCTTGTTTTATATTGGCTTCATCTATCTCAAAAGTTGCAAATGATTTTGTCATACCATTATCTGTGTAGTCAATATACTTATACCCTTTTTTTTCGTACTTTGTTTTTATTCTTTCTAGTTCATCTAATCTTTGTTTTTGTGTGAATCCTGCAATATCTATGTTTTTTTTCATTTTATTTCCCCTAACTAATATGTTTAAATTTTATTTTTGAATGCTTAGAATTTTAATACCTAATACTTGAAAAGGTAGTTGATTTTCTTTTGGATTAAATACTTCTTTGTCGTATTTATCATTGTCTGAAATAATAAGTATAGTTCCATCCATTTTAAATTGAAGTCTTTTTATGAGTATTTGTCCACCATATTGAATAGCATATATACCATTTGTACCAAAGTTTATATTTTCATCTATTAGAACATAATCACCATCTCTTAGTGTTGGCTCCATACTATCACCATCTACTTGAATACCTTTTATTTTATTTGTATTTATTGGAGTTCTAAAGAAGCTTTTATCTAGAGATATAGTATCAACTGTTTCTATAACATAATTATATATACCTTCACCAGCTCCAGCTCGTACATTTAGAAGATCAATAAAATAGTTATCTGAATTTTTCGTAGTGTCATTAGAGATAAACATTTCGCCTTTGCCAGTTAATAGCCAATTTGAGTTTATATTAAACATATCTGTTAATTTTGCTATAAATTCCATAGATGGATTTACTTTATTTTTCTCATATCTAGCTAAAGATTGTGCTGCTAAATCTATTTTTTCAGAAAAATTAGCTTGATTAAAACCTAGATTTTCTCGTGCTTTTACTAACCTATCACCAAAATTCATTTATTTTCCTTAACATAATTGTTTATTTTCTCTTGACATTCTAAACATATTTGATTATACTTTCATTCACTTACCAACCAGTAAGTAAAATTATAACCAAAAAAGAAAGTGAAAACAAACTTTATTTTTTGAACTCCTTGATTAGCGAGAGCTATTGACCGCCTAGGGAGTATAAAAAGATAGGAACGGATGGGTGTTTGGTTTATACACGGTAAAAGATAGACTTTTTTATATTTATTATTAAGCCCACTATTTTAAATGAGATTTTTCTAGTGAGCTTAACTTTGAATATTAGGAGATATTGTTATGTACTACATACCTTTTGATTGGTTGTTTTTTCTAGTGTGTTTTGTTTTTTTTATAGGTTTTTGGGTTGCTTCTTAGAAGTATATACATTTTGAATTTGTTAGTTTACAAGTTGGAGCAGATAATAAGTGTTTTTTCTGAAAATCACAAACTAAAGTTTTGGGTTCTGCATTTTGATAAAAAATAATAACTCTTGTATTTTCTCCAAATCTTGCGTTGTCATTTTTTGGAGTTTTCTCAATAACACTACAAGAAAATTTCTTTTCAGTGATAGTTTTATTTAAGTATTTTGCTAGAGCAAAACCAGCTGTAAATGCAGTTGCTAATAATCCAATAAGTTCAGATATTTCAAAGTACATATATTCTCTTTTTTCTTTAATTATAACATATATTTATTATTAAGTCTTAGTAGAAATGAGCACTCAACTAAGGCTTAACTGTGAATATTGACTTGAGTAACGTTGAAGTGAGTATTTATAAATTATATAGGAGATTGATTTGATTAATAACAGAAATATTAAAGATATGACTTTAAAAGAGAGGTTTGATAGTAGAGGATTTGCAGTAAATAAGTATGCAAAAGCCTATGGAGTAACACATCCAATTTTAAGTGGAGTTTTAAGTGGAATGTACAGTGGAAAAAATACTCCTGAGAATGGAGCAACTAGAAAAATAATTATGCAATTAAAGAAAGATAAGGTTTGGATAGGAAGACTACCTTGGGAGGTATAGTATGGAGTTTACAGCTAAAGATTTAATTGATAAATTAAATTTAACAAAAATGGCAGTATCAAAAGCTTTAAAAAATATACATTTTGAACTTAAAGTAGTAGAAGGTAGCACAAAACCTGTAAAACATTATTTATATAATGATTTACCTCAAAGATATAAAGATAAATTAGTTGAGCTTGGAGTTGTAAAAGAAGAGAAAAAAGATGATAGTAAACTTACTAACATTTCAAAAGCAAATTTTACAAATGTATATTTAATGGCAGGTCCAATTAAACAAGAGATAGCACTTGCAAGATGCAAGCTAATCAAGTTTTATTTGATGAGAAAACTAAATACAAATAGGATGACTTGGTTAAAAGAGACTCTTAAAAATAATATAGAGTTTGATTGCTTAGGTGATGTAACTCAAAGGCAACTTGATACTTGGCTTAGAAAATATAAAGAAGCAGAGGCAAGTGGAGCTAATTTAGTTGAGATATTTATTGATACAAGAGGTGCTGTTGCTGGAGCTGGTGTAAAAAGTTTAGATGATAAGATGAAAGAGATTGCTATTGCATACTTTGTGAAAGATAGTATTATAAATATTTCTGAAATATATCTAAATATGAAGCATAAGTTTGGAGAGCTTTTACCATCCTATGATGTCTTAAATAGATTTTATAAAGATTGGAAAGAGAAAAATCCACTTTTATATGAGTTTGCAAAAAGCCCAGATAGTGCAAAAAATAAGTATATGCCAGCTATTGGAAATGCTAGTGAAAAAGCAAAATATAAAAATCACTATTGGGAACTTGACTCTACACCTGCTGATATTATATGTTCTGATGGAAAAAGATATACAGTTCTTGCAGCAATTGATGTTTATACAAGAAGAGTTGTATTTCATGTAGCTGAGAGTTCTAGCTCATTTACAATATCTCAACTGTTAAGAAAAGCAATTTTAAAACTTGGTATTCCTGAGAATGTTGTAATAGATAATGGAAAAGACTATACATCAAACCATTTTATGAGTGTTTGCTATAACTTGAAAATAAATCCAATTATTGTACCTCCATTTAGTGGTGATAAAAAGCCACATATAGAGAGAATATTTGGAACTTTAAGTAGACAACTCTTTATGCAGGTACCAGGATTTATTGGTGCAAATGTTAGTCAAAGAACTCAAATACAAGCTAGAGCTTCTTTTGCACAAAAGATAAATTCAATAGAAGCTTGGAGGAGATTAAATGCTAGCAGAACTGATGAAGAGAAAAACTCAATAAAAGATGCTTGGAAGATTAAAAAAGAGAATTTAGGATTAAGACTTGAAGTACTTAAAACACCTGATGAACTTCAAGATTTACTTGATAAATGGGTTTTAAATATTTATGAACAAGAAAAGCATGGAAGCTTAGGAATAAGTCCTGTTATGAAATGGAATAGATGTCCTATAAGTGTTAAATCTATACCAGATCCAAGTATTTTAAATTTACTTTTGGGTGAGAGTTTCACTAGAAAAGTACTTAAAAAAGGTATTGCTGTTGATGGTCTTACATATTGGCATGAAAATCTAATTGATTATATGGGACAAAATGTATTTATTTTAGTTCCTGATGATATGGGATATATATTTGTTCATCAAACAGATATGCAGTTTATTTGTATAGCTGAAGACCCAGCTCATACTGGACAAAGTAGGGCAATGGCAAAAAAAGCAGCACAAAGATGGAATGCATTAACAAAACATCTAGACAAGATGCTTCATGAAGCTAAAAACTTGGCTGATGTTACTATTGAACATCGAATTGAAGCTGTGAAATATAGAGTCGAAACTCATACAGTAGCAGTCACAAAACGAAGTGAAGTAATAGATGCTGCTATAAGAAATGCACCAGTTATTGAAGCTGAAGATTTAAAAGCTTTAGAAAAATCAACTAAATATGATTTTAAAACAAAAGATGAAGATGGAAAAGTGGCAAAAGTTCTTCCAAGTGGAAGACCTGCGTTTAAAGGAAAAGTAGAGAGGTTTATTTGGGTGTTAGAAAATCCTAAGCAGATGAATGAAAAAGACAAAGAGCTTATGGAGAAATACCCAGATTTATATGAAATTGCAAAATCACAAGTAAAGGTAGGATAAAAAAATGCAACATAAATTTATACAAACAACAAACTATATTAACTGTTTAGAAGCTATGAAAGAGTTAGCAAGACTTCCAAGAGATATGGAAAAAATGGGTCTGTTTTATGGAAATGCTGGAAGAGGTAAATCTTTAATTATTGAAAAATTAGCAATAGATGAAGGTGCTGCACTTGTACGAACACTTGGAAGCTGGACACCAAAACAAATGATGATGGATATTTGTGAAGCCTTAGAGATAATGGATACAGGAACTACATCAACTTTACAACATAGAATTATAGATGAGTTAGCTATGAGTAAAAGAATATTAATAATTGATGAAGTTGATACACTCTTCATGAATGGTAAAAAGCAACTACTTTTAATGCTAAGAGATATACACGATATGGCAAAAACTCCAATAATCCTTACAGGAATGGAGAGCTGTGACAAAATGTTTAAACGTGATACTCATTATTATGAGAGATTTTCTAGAAAAGTAAAAATGGGTGATACAACAGAGCATGATATAAAACAGCTTTGTTTAAATTCTGATATTACTATTGAAGATGATTTAGTAAAACATTTTTTTCATAAATATGGAAATTTTAGACCTGTAAAGGTACTGCTTAATGCACTAGAAGAGTATTGCGAAAACAATGATATTAAGAATGCCAGCTTAACAACATTTAAAACAAGTGCTGTGGAGAGGATAAATGAAAAATAGTAACTTAGAAGATAAGGTAAAACGATACATAAAAATAAAAAAGTTTTTTATGTTTAGTGATGCTCTTATGATTACAGGATTAACAAAAGATATTCTTTTGAAAATCCTTGAAAGCTTTGAAAAAGAGGGTTTAATCATAAAAGATAAAGATGAGAAATCTTTAATGAAAAGCTCTTATGTTGTTATTAATGCAAAAAATAAAAAAGTCTTAAATAATCAAGATATAAAAATTGATGTTGAATTGATTAAAGCAATCAAAAAGCTTCTTTTAGAAATTAAAAAATTGAATAAAAAAGAATTCTTTTATCAAGAGCTAGTGCATAAAACTACTCTAAGTAAAGGAGTTTTTGCAAAAGTAATAAAAACATTTACTCAATTAAAAGTTTTACAAGAAAGTGCTGATGAGATAAACAAAGATATTAGGTATTTTAAAATAGAGACAACTTTAATTGATGATTTACTTACATTTCTAAAGCAAAAAAAATATAAAGAGTTGCAAGAAATATTAGAGGGTAAAAGAGAGTTAGTATATTTTGAGATACCAGATGATTTATGCAAAGTTTTAAATGTCATTATTAAAAATGAAAGCTTGAGTAAAAATGAACTAGCAAAGATGGCAGGGCTTACAAGAAAAAGATTGGGCGATTGGTTAGTATTACTTAAAAAAACTGGAGTTTTAATGGATAGTTTTAAAGAAGATAGCGAAGATATATATATTTTTTCTAGCAGTAGGTCAAAAAAAGTACTTGAATATATAAACAATGGTGCTTATGAAAAAGATAAAGAGCTAAAGCAACTATGGAAGCTTACGAACTCTTAAAGCAAGAGATTAAAAATAAGTCTATAGGAAAAGTTGCTCTTGAGTTAAAACTATCAAAAGCAACTGTGAGTTTAGTAGCTAGAAAAAAATATCCAAATCCCCAAAAAATATATCAAAAAATCAAAGAAAAGTATCAACCAATAGAAATAATAGGTGTGCAATGCACAACAAATGATTTAATCCAGCTTTTAAAGGAGTGTGAGCAATGATAGAAATTATATTAACTCTTTGTATAGGGTTTGTGAGTGGTTACATGGTTTGTTCAACAATAAGAAATATAGATAAAAAAGACAAAAAAATACCTTTTAAGGAGGGAATATGAGTACAACAAATGGTATGCCTACAATATGTAGAGGTGTAAACAGTAAAGGTGAGATTGTTCTTGTGGTTAAGAAAGGTTTAGTTGGTGTTCAACTTACTAATGATGAAGCAAAGTATATAACTCAAATGTTAGGTCTATTTTGTGGAATAAAGAATGTTAATGATGAACTACACTGTGATAAAAAAGCAAATGAAAATAGCACAAAAGAAAAACCTCTTGGAGTTTGAACATTCATAGAGCTATTAGACACCCATTAAAAAGTCTTTTAATGGGACCCGTCGTAATAAAAGATGGCTTTATTGAGTGCTCAAAAAAAATTAAAAGGAGATTTATGCCAAAAATAAATGAAAAAGGAATGTGGAGAAACAAAGAAGGTGACTATGTTCATCCTGACATGATCACACCAGATAAGCAGCTAGAAGATGAGACTGTTGAAAAGCTAATCGTAGAAGCTGTTAAGTTACAAAACCAAATGATAGATTTTAAAGTTAAGGCTTTTGAAGAGTGTTATGGGTTTGTTGATCTACTTAGACAAAGATATGACATGGAAAGAATCACAAGTAAAAGTGGAACTGTGACATTAAAAAGTTTTGATGGAACAAAAGTAGTTGAGATACAAGTTGCAAAGCTTATATCTTTTGACCAAAAGCTTAACCTTGCAAAAGAAAAGATTGATGAGTACTTGACTTTAAAAACTGATGGAGCAGATGCTGAGATACAAACTCTCATAACAAGAGCTTTTGATGTTAAAAATGGAAAAGTAGATGCAAAACAAATATTAAGTCTTAAAGCATATCCAATAACTCATGAACTATGGAAAGAAGCTATGAGTATGATTGATGATGCTATTGAGATTGTTGGAACTAAATCATATATCAGATTTAAACATAGAAAAAATGATGAAGTTGATGGAAGTTTGGAAAATATTGTTTTAGATATTGCTGGGCTTGAGATAGATAGTAAAAGTGAGGTTAAAAATGAAAGTATCTAGTAAAGGTTTAGAGCTTATTAAAGAGTTTGAAGGCTTTTCTAGTGTTGCATATTTATGTAGTGCAAAAAAAGCAACAATAGGTTATGGAAATACATTTTGGGAAGATGGAACTCCTGTAAAAATTGGGGACCAAATATCTAAAGAGAGAGCAGAGACTCTTTTGAAACATGTAGTAGATAATTTTTCAGTAGCTGTTGAAGTTGATATAAAAATAGAAGTAACTCAAAATCAATTTGATGCAATGGTTAGTTTAGCTTACAACATAGGATTAGGAGCTTTTAAAAATTCTACTCTTCTTAGACAGCTTAATCGTGGTAATTTTGTAGGTGCTAGTCAAGAGTTTTTAAGATGGAATAAAAGCAATGGAAAACCACTTCTTGGTTTAACTAGAAGGCGAGAAAGAGAGAAACTTCTCTTTGATAGCTTATAGGAGTTGAAATGCTAAATGAAGTAACTAGACTTACAAAAGGTGATTTTTCAAAGTTTAAAGAAAAAAAATATCAAGTTGAAAGAGTGAGATTTTCTGGTTTAGGAGTTGTAAAAAAAGGAGTTGTTGCTACTTTTGATACAAGAGATAAAGCGATTGATTTCTTAAATGGTCTAGATAAAAGATCTAGTGATGAAGAGTCGTATTTTAGAATAAAAGAGGTAGATAGGTGAATCCACAAGAAGCTTACTATTTTGAAGAGAAAGAAGCTAGAGAGCAAGCTCAAGCTGAAAAGATGAAAGGCAAAAAGATAGTTTATGAATGGATATACAAAGTTGGTAATGAACAACATTGGCATATCTTGAGTAGGCTTATGACTGATAGCGAAGTAGCAATATGGCTTAAAGATTTTGAGCAACCAATTAAATACAAAAAAACTGGTAGAGAATTTATTGTAGATGACGATACCCCAAATTAACGAGAAAATAAAAAAAGATAAAAGAACTCGACAAAATTGCAACATAACTACTTTTTTATAACTGAATATTGCTCGTCACAATGAGGTAATTAAAAAATTGTTTCATAGAGCACTCTTTTAGAGTGTTCTATTGAGATTATTAAAAGGAGTGAACATGAATATAAAAACAAAATTTGATCCAGAGGACTTTGTATATGGTTTACATAGAGAAGAGATAGTGAAAGCAAAAATATTAAAGATACAAATAACAGCAACTTTTGAAAAAAATATCTTTAATTACAACATAAAACTAGAAGGCAGAAAAACACCTTTATGGGTAGATGAGTCTGAACTATATTCTAGTGTAGATTCTTTAATTGATGATATGAAAAATAAATTTATTGAAAAGCAGGTTAAAAATGAACATATTGACAGTTGATACAGGTAATACAAAGCTTGATGAAGCATATAAAAGGATGCAAGTGCATATTTGCACTTATGACAAGGTGGATGAGTTTATAAACTATTTTAAATCTATCACAAAAGATAAAAAAGAAGATGAGCTTTTAAACTGGCTCTTGAAAGTTTTATTTTGGGAGTTTAAATATGGAAGAGAAGCTAATGCATACAGAGAAAATATGAGTGATTGGGAAGTTTTACTTAATGCTTGTAGTGATGATGAAAAAAACGGGCTTGAAGCTTGGATTAAAACACAATTAAACAAAAAAGGAGTTTATGAAAATGTTTAATTTTTTAAATGGAAGTATTTTAAATCAAGATGATTTTATACTAGAAGATAGAAAGGCTTATATAAAAGATTTTCTATATTCAAATAATGTTTTAGTTATATACTCCCCGCCAAAGCAGGGTAAAACTTGGCTTGGCTATGGAATAACAACAACACTAGCAAAAAGAGATGATGTAAGAGCTATTATTTATGTTGATATGGACAATAGCCTATCTTCTTTAAATGAAAGATCAATAGACAATAAGCTTATAAATATACCAAAAGTTAGATATGTTAGTCGTGCCAAAATAGATTGCTCTCCATTTGATTATCTTAAAAAAATAGATAGTGAAGCTAAAAGAAACAATTATAAAGACATTGTATTTGTACTAGAGACTACAAAAGATTTTGTGGATACAGATAGTAAAAGCCAATCTGAAGAGTTTATGCAAATAGTTATGAGAATGAGAGATGCAGGAGCTACAGTAATAATAATGCATCATGCAACAAAAGCTGGTAGGACAATATCAGGAGTTCAAGTATTTATAAATTCACCAGACAACGTTTATGAGATGACTCAAAAGGCAAAAGAGACTGATAAATTACACTTCATGCTAAGTGTTACACATGCAAGAACACTAGTTAAAGATATAGGGCTTACAGTCTCAACAAAGACTCTAGAACTTGAAAAGCTTGATGAAGTATATGCAACTATGAGTGAGTATGAAGAGAGCTTTGTAAGAGCTGCAAAAGATACTTTAGAAAAGTATCAAGAAGGGCTAGGACAAACTGAACTTTTAAATAACATAGGATTTGAGAAAACTGACAAAACTGCAAGAGATACTTTAGAGAAGTTTACTGATAAATTTTGGAGCAAACACCAAGAGAAAAAAGGTAAACCAATAACATACACATTAATTTGCTGAAACCGTTACAACCACTACAACTGCCATAAATAAAGCCTTATGTTATAGGGGTTGTATAGGTTGTAACGGTTGAACTATAAAAGGATAAATATGACACAATCACAAATAGAATATAAAAAAAGATTAATTCAAAAAATACAAATAGTTAAAAACAATGTTTTTGCAGATGATGAAATGAGAAAAGAGTTCATACTTTCTCGTTTTGGAGTGGAAAGCTCTACAAAACTTACTATTGATGAGTTAAAATTACTTCTAGATTTTTGCAATAGAAATGTAAGTGATATACCAATTTCAAAAGCAACGGAAGCACAACTTCATAAAATCAATACTTTATGGTTAGATAAAGCTAAAAATAAAAGTATAGAAGCTATGTGCTCTTTTGCTTCAAAGATAGCTAAAAGACAAGTTGGATTTATTAATGAGCTTAGAAAAGATGAAGCCACAAAGGTTATTGTGGCTTTAGAGAATATGAAATAAAAGCTAAGATTTAATTCTTAGCTTAAAATATAACTATTTGAAATATATTTATTAAAATATCTTTTAAATGGCTATTAAATATATTTTATATTGCAAAATGATATATTGTTTGCTATAATAAGGCTAATTTACTTTAGGAGAGGATATGGCAACAGTTACAAATTATGATTTATTTGAAGATTTATTTCATTTTATTAAAAACCCTAATGTTGAAATAAGCGATGTTATCAAAGAACATGGTGGTTCTAGTTTATATATTCCATCTTATAAAACAACTTTTAGAAACAATGAAATTTGCGAAGAGTACAAAGAAAGACTGGGAGAAAAAAGACTAGTTAAAAAGCTTTCAAAAAAGTATGAACTTAGTGAAGCTCAGATACTTCTTATCACAAAACCTCTCAGGGAACCAACTTTATTTTAAACCACTCTCAATAAATTCAACTGTAATTTCTGTAATTATATTTTCTACCCCTTCATATAAACTACCATCTGCATTTATAGGTAAAAATGATCTAGCTGGAATAGTAAGTTTTTTATTCCTTCCTGCATTGTTAGTTCCAAATTGATGAACAATAGGATAGAAGTAGTCATCATCATTTACAGTAGTTATTCCAACTATTGCACTATCATTATCAGATTCACTTATTAATGCTCCTTGCATACCACCATCATAAAATAGTTTTTTGTCTGGTTTGCCTTTTTTTTGTTTAAACAAATATGTAGCACTCGACAATGGACTCCATGGTTTATTATTCCAGTCTCTTTCGTTTTCAAAGCTATCCACAGCTTGATTTTTTAAATAGTTTGCAATTTCACCCATAAGTGCAGCTGTATCTGTTATGTTACCTTCTATATCTTCAAGCTTTCTCTTTACGGCTTCTATATTTTCAAGCTTTAGTGTTATTTGCATTTTTTACACTCCTTTGGTATAATTTTCACATTAAAAGGATGGGTTAAGATAATGAGGCAATGCGAGCTCTGCCCTGCAAAAACTTAACTCTAATCTCGCTTTAATCCTTTTGATAAATTAACTTTTCTACTCTTTTATTTTCAACAGTTCCAGCACTATCTATAACATAAGCACTTACACCTGTTGTTTTATCTTTTAAATATTCTACAAGAACAATTAAAGCTCTTTTTGCACCTGTTTCAGTTTTATAATATCTCATGTACTTTTTTACAACTCTACTATCTTTGTCTAAGTATTTATCACTTGTATTTTTTAATTTCTCAAACTCAAGGTAGATCTCATCTGGATTTTGTAAAGTATCTGCTAGCTCTAAAATATAATAGTTTCTATCTTTTCTATTTATTTTACTTCTCTCTAGAGTTTTGAAAAAATCATCTGATATTAATATTGGATCATTTGTTTTATCAATAAAAGTTTCACCTTCTTTAACTCCAATAGATTGATAAAATCTATTTTTTAAACCATCATAATCCAAGTTCTTTAATTCATTATTTCTAGCACTGTTAAGCAATGGAAGATATTGTAGTGAATCATCTAAATTTATCTTTTTTAGTGCTGCAACATTTGTATTTTTACCTACATTATAATTCCAATCTTTACCAGCTATGCTTTCTATTTTACCTTCAATAGGGGTTAATCCTCGTTTCTCAATATCTTTTTTACTATGAGCAGTAACAGTACATTTACAATTCCAATCATTTGGAGGATAATTCTCTTGCCAAAACTCATCGTCTCTATGAAATACAGAACCATGTAGTTTTCTATGAGAGTCTCTTGTATTTTCCAATAAAGCACTTCTATACATCCAATAAGTTGATAATGGTAACTTCATCATCTCTTCATATCTTTGCTTTTGATAAGCTACTCTCATGTTCGTATCGTATATAGTTTTTAATCTGCTTGAGCCTATTGTTATTTTCTTTATTTCACCAGTTTTTGGATCCGTTATCTCTTGTGTTCCCCACCAACCTTTTTTCTCTAAAGTTGGAATAATACTTTTTTTCCAAGCTTCAAAGTTTTTTCCAGTTTTAAGTGCATCAACTAAAGATTTATGAATATCATTTAATAAATCCATTCTTGTAACTTTTGCAACTGTAAAGGCTTTATCATGAGCTTGTTTTAAAAGCTCATAGTGATTATAAGTAAGAGTTAGTTGTTTGTTTTTTAGATAATCTACAATGCTTTGTGGAGTTTTTTGAAAATCTATTTTAACCATTAGGATTCTCATCTTCTATGCTAGCAACTCCTAAAAGTGAAGCATTAGCAAGATATTGATTTAAACTATCTTCTAGCTCTTTTGTATCAAAAGTAGGGTAAGCTTTAAAAAGATTATCCAGCATCTCTTCGTAACTTTCACTTTTATTTACTATTTCTAAAATTTGCTTATGAAATGTAAGTGCTAAGTTTGAAAAATCTATATTATTTATATTTCTATCCAATTCATCTTGTGGAAGATTATTTAGAATAATTGGATTTGCTCTTGAAATGTTACTATTGGCTATTAAGCTATTATTCTTTTGTTCTATTTCAATAACTTTAATGTTATAAGTTGCCTCTATGTACTCTTTTGTAGGTTTGAATCCCATATCATGAATAACTTTGTCTCTATCTGCTAAAGGTTTATTTGGATCATCTTTATCTTTTAATTTACCTTTTATTTGATGTTGAGTGTTATTTACTTTTTGAAAAGTCCAAATAAGCTCTCTTATGATTTGATTTACAATATTTTCATCAGCTTGAGCTAAATCTTCTCTTACTTCATTATGAACATTAGCAGCTGCTAAACTTCCACCTTGAACATTAGCAGTTAAATTTCCACCTAAAATTACTTCTCTTATTTGATTATCTATATATTCAACTAGCTCTTTAAAATTTCCACCATCTTTTACAGTCTCTATTTTTATCTCATCTTCAGTATCTAGTACAGCTCCATCACCACCAAGCATATTATAAATTTCATCTGCTAAGGCATTTTTATCACCTTCAGTTTTACCAATCACCCAAGGAGTTCCAAATCTCTCAAGGAGTTCCACCCAAAATTGAAGTGAAGCATTTTTAAACTCAACTAACCAAAAAAGAGTTTGTATTAAAGGCTGTCCATAAGGTTTATTTGGTTTTGCTTTATAAGTTGCAGCAATAGCTTTATCAAAAGGTATATCTTCAGCATATCCCAAACCATTAAATTTGAGTTTTCCATTATCTAGAATAAAATTTTTATAATCTCTTTCATGTAAAGTTGGAATAATAATGCCATTATTTACACTCCAATTTATCTCATATACTCCAAACCCATAGTATGGGATATCTAAAATTGAATCTATTGCATTAAAGCTAAATGCATCTTCTAAAGCTTCTTTATAACTTTTATTTTCACACTCAATTAAGATCTCTTTTTTTAAAGTACTAGCTTTTCTATTTCCAATTGCAGCAATTACTGTACCATCTCTCATGATTTTATCTATTGTCTCATCATCTAGCCAACTGTTATGAACTGGTAACTCAAAAAGTGGCTTTAAAATATCTTTATATCTTGTAAGGTCTCTTACTTTAACAGTTTGTTGTTTATTATTTACAAATAGTTTTTTTATTGTTTTAAACATTTATTTTTCTCTCCTATTTGGTCTTTTATGTCTAGTATTAGTACTTCTTGTATTGGTTCTTTTCCCACCATTTTGTGAATCTTTTTTTAATCTTCTTAATCTACTCATGGCATAGACCTGTTGAAGTGGATCATGTAAGTCATCATTTTCAGCTTCAGGAAAGTCATCCATTTGTGCAAATAACTCAGGATGATCACCTACAAATATAATATCTTCATCATCAAGAGGAAACTCAAGCTCTCCCATACGGTCTTCTTTGTTTTGGGTATGGTGTGTAAATTTAAAAGTAGGTATTTTTTTTAAATCCTTTTCTCTAAAACAAGCATCTTTTATCCAATCTCTAAGCATATAAAAACCACCATTTTTATCACCACCTAGCATATCTACTTTCATTTTTTTTAAATCTTTGATTACTTCATCTACTACAGCTTTACCTTTTATTCTTGATTGTTTTGAATAAAATATATAAAGTTTTTGAGCAGCAAGGCTTATACCACCTGCAACTCTTCCGCAAAAGTCCCCTTGATTACTATCACCTTTAGCATCAACTGCCTCATAGATATAATCAAGCTTTGGCATTTGTGTATGGCTTATTTTTATAAACTTGCTTGAGTCAAACTTTTGGTTTTCACTATTTGGATTATTTTGTTGTTCCTTTTGAAAGGCTTTGTTATTAGCAGCTCTTTTTTGCATAAGATACTCTAAACTTACAGCATCCCAAAGTAAAACAGCCCCTTCATCCATTAGTTCTTTATTTTCTAAATAGTAGTTATGAGCTTCTTGAACACCATCATATTTGAATATTTTTGAGTACTCATCCCAAAGCTCTATATTTTTTGGATATTGAACTAAAGCACGAAACTTTACAGGATGCCAAAAAGCTAGTTTTAGTTTTCTAGCTAATACACTATCTCGGTGTAAAATAGTTCCTATGTATAAAATATCCATAGACCCATCTACACTTCCTAAGTTATCAATTGCTTCATCAAGCCAATCTTCTAGTTTATCTCTTTGAGTTCTACTTCTTACATTTGTATCATTTTCTAAATCATCTATGATTGTAAAGTCTGGTCTGTAAGTACCATGTTTAACTCCCCTTACTCTTTTTCCAGAACCATAGGCTTTTATTTTGATATTGTTATTTGTAACTATCTCTCCAATTTTCCAAACTTTACCCATTCCACAAGCATTTGGAAAATCTTGTTTTAATCTATCATTCTCTTCTAGTTCACACTTTATCGCTTCCACTAAAGTTTCAGCTAGTTCTATTGCATCAGAGAAAAGAGTTATAAAATGTTTGTATCCATTTACAATACACCAAATAGGAAAAGCAATAGATACATCAGTACTTTTTCCAAATCCTCTTGGAGCTGCTATTGCAAACTTTAATCCCATAGGTTTTAAATCATCTATGATTTTGTAATAAATAGTTTCAAGTTCATCTTGAAGTTTTGATTTACCTTCTAAACTGTAGTAGTGTGGAAAGTAAGTCCTTCTAAAATAGTGAAAATCACTCTTTTGTTGTTCAATTCTCTCTTTTGCTTTTGTTGGATCAAGTAAAGTTGAAACTTTGATTTGCTCTTTTAGTTCACTAGCAAAATCACTAACCCAAGTTTTATACTCTTTTCTTGTAAGTTTTAAAGCTCCTATTTTTGTGAAGCCATTATCAAGAGCTGTCGAATAAGTATCATCTAAAAAATTTAATAATTCAGATTTTTCAAATAGTGACATTTGCTAGTTCCTCTTGAATTTCATAAACAGTTTCTATTACTTTTTCCATGCAATCAACACTAAGTTCTCTTTTTAAAGAAGTTAATATTTTTTCAATAGTTACTTTTATAATTCCAAGTTTATAAGCTTCAGGATCTTCTTGTCTTGCAATTTTTCCCATTTTAGAGAAACTATCACCTAGACTTACAATCATTTGAGCTTTGTTTTCAACACTCATTTTTTCGTTCTCACGAATTTCTTTTAGAGTTTGATACATGTAAGTTATAAACATAGAGTACATGTTCTCTTTTGTTTCTTGAGTCTCTTTGATATGCTTTGTTGCTCTTAATGTAAGCCAATCAAAACCTTCAGCTTTATCTTTACTTTGATAATTTGCAACTGTTTTATCACTAACTTCTAATGCAAGAGCTATATCTGCATAGCTTTTATTTGCATCTACAAATAAGCTTCTAGCTAAGATTCTATTTCTATCTGCATTTGATAATTTCATCTAAACCCTTTAAAATCTACTCTTTTTTTATTTTGGTGTTTAAAAGCAAAGTTCTTTGGAGTATCTTGTGCTTTTTCTTTCTCTTCCATATTTGTAAGAAGTCTGCCTGTACTCATCTTTAGTAAATAAGCTTCATTCTCTTTTTTTAACTCTTTGTCACTATCATTTATCAAACCATTTTTTCTTCTTAGTTCATAGATTGTAAAATCAACAATAATTTTTTTAAGAAGTGGTGTTGGATTGTTTGGCAAAATTATAAAAGACTCACAAAAAGAGATTGAATCATTTAATGCATCATCAATTACATTTTGATTTAAAATTCCATTTGCATTTAAATCTGATAACTCTTTTAATTCTTGCTCACTTATCTCTTTTAATAAATCTTCATTTGTAATCACTTTATAAATCCTTTTTAAGGCGTTTAAAACCCGTTTAAAACTTAAAATCTTTTTTTATTCGATATATTTATCGTTTTTAATAAAAAAGCTCATATTTTTGAGATATGAGCTTTTTATAAAAATTGCTTTTAGTTTGAAAAAACTAAATTAATTAAAGCACTTGGTCTTGTACAATATGGCATTGCTTTCATCTCTGTATCAATTGCATATCCTTTTCCTCTTTCTAACTCTTGTGGAGTAGCAGCAAAAAACATTTTTGGTGCAACTTTTACAGCTTCAGTGTGATCTGCTCTTCCATAAACAACTTCATAAACTTTTTCTGATTTTGGAATTACAATAGCTGTGTTCTCTTTTAAGAATTTTTTATTGTTTCCATTTTCATCAGGATATGAAGCTCTATATGGAACAAATCTTTTTCCATGTAAAACTAAAATTCTAGTTCCCTCTTCATCTATGTAAGATGCAGTTTTGTTGTCAAACTCTCCAGCTGTTTTTGCTTTAGTTACAACTTTGTTAAAAAAGTCATTTGAACATAAAATATCGTAAGGTACTTCAGTTCCTAACTCATCTACAAGAGCATTATCAATTTCATTTAAAACAACATCAATCTCTTTGTTTTTAAACTCAATTGGAGTTGCAGTACTTCTAAATTCAAATAGAACTTTTCCAGAACCATCTACAACTTTTCCAAACAATGCACCAACACACATAAACTCTAAAGTTGTCATGTAGTCATCTTTATGCTCTTTTAAAATTGTTGCTATTTTTCTTGATACAGCTTCAGCTTTTGCTTCACCTTCTAGTGATTCAAACTCATTTATCTCATGTGGCAAGATAGTATCTTGTAAACCAAATCTTGGAAGTTTGATAGTGATTTCATAAACATCTTTTAAATCTTTAACCAATCTTTCTGCACCAGGAAGTATTGTTTCAAGAACAACTCCAGCACCTTTTCTAATCTTTAGTGTTGCTGTATTTCCCATAACAGGCTTTGTATTTGCTTTAAAATACTTATCAAATATCTTAGAACTTACTGCTTTTGTTTGTTCAATTGCAGTTAAAATTGTTGTTAAAGTCCATAACTTTATTACATCTTTAAATTTCATCTTTTCTCCTATTTTAAAATTATTCTGTTAGCAAATAAAAACTCTTTATGAGAGTTGTCATAGCCTTCTAAGTATTTTTCTCTTACAACTCCAATTAGTAAAACTTCAGCTTCACCAGTTTGTGTTATTGATTCACAAAGAATTCCATTTGGTTCACCATCAGCAGCTACTACATCAAAAGTTTCACCACCATCAACAGTTATTAATACCTGCCCAACTTCTAGAGCTTCTTTATCTTCAGGTAAAGTAACTATTCCAGTTGTTGATAAAATTTTTTTAACTACAACATCACTTTGTTTTTTAAGTGTTACAACACTTACATTTTGTCCTACATATGGCATTAATTAATTCTTCCTAATTTAAGTACATCAATTTTATTGTTTTGATTATTGTTGCTATTTGCATACATATCGTTGTTTGGAACTGTAATAGCAGTCATTGTTGATAAAAGTTTTTTAAGTTCATCAGGATTTGATTTTCCTAAAGCAATAAGTGACTCTTTTTGTGCAGCACTTACTTTGTTTAATGCAATTGCATTATCAACTTCAGTTTCAACACTTTTCTCTTTCTCTTTTTCGATATCTTCATTTTTTGTTTTTAATTCATCTTCTAAAGATTTAACTTTAGCTTCTAAATCATCCATCTTTTTTTGTTCTTCTGGTGTCAGCATTGACTCCTCCTTATTTTGAATTTGATTTTGTTTGTTATTAGCTTTAATCTCTCCTAGCTCTTCCATAAAAGGTCGGTTAGTTAAAGCAGCACTATGTAATGTCCAACCAATATTTGTAGCAGTTAAGCGCTCAATTGTATTTGGTAAAAACACTGGACTAATATATTTATATTTTCTACTTTTTATAAGCTCTAAACCAGTTTCTAGCCATTCAATTTTTGCCCATAATTCATCTCCTTTAAAAAATAGTTCTTTTATCCAACCATAAGCTGCACCAGTTCCTTGAAAAACTGTTGCATGGTCTAAATCTATAACTCCATCCACTTTTGCATTATCAAAGTTTGTTTTTATCTGTTTTAGATCTTCTAAACTTAGAGAAAAAGCTCCATTACTATGACCTTTCCATTCACCTGTAACAGCTATTTTAAGTTCATTGCTTTTTTGATTAATAGGAAGATTGCAAACTATATATTTACTCAAATGTCTCTCCTTGCGAAAATGATGTTTCTATATTAAATTCTATGTTTTTTTGAAATATAACAAGGTATGCATTTTGTGCTTTTGCATCTAGTATTTTTTTTGAAGATTTTAAAACGATTGGTTCTGATTCTAATATAGGCTTTAAATGTAAGGCTTTATTTACTTCTTTAATTAAATGGTAAATGCTATATCTTTTATCATCTCTTGTTTTTTCATTTTTACTAAAACTAGCAGCTACAAGATATAAAGAAAAAGTAAGTTTTTGTTGATAACTATTTATAGGATTTTCACCTAAAAAATCAACGTATATTGCAGGCATTTTATTATGATCTATTTTTATATCATTTAGTGAACTAAACTCACCATAATATGTATCTACATTTGGAGTGATTGTTTTAAGTATCTTTTTTAACTCTTCTTCATGCTCTTGCAATATTCCACCTCATATATTTTAATTAGATTGAAATCTTATTGATAAAAACAACGATTATAAAGCCTTATTTTTTAGAAAAATGCTTTAAAAAATTAGTTTAAAAAAATCTATTTCTTTATAACAATAGAGCCTTGATTGTAAAGTTCGGTTCATTAAATATATAAGGTGAATGTATGGACTTTTTAAAATTCTTCGATTTAAAAACAGTTTTATTTGTACTTTTAATAGCAGCTTTAAGTTTAATTAGCTTTTCTCAAAGTTCTGAAATTAAAACTTTAAAAGATGAAAAAATAACAACTCTTGAAAAGCTTGTTAAATCAGAGCAAGAGTTAAAAAAGTGTGAAGCTAAAGTAAATGAACAAAATCAAAAAATAGAAGATATGAAAGTTGAAGTTACATATATAGAACCAAAAAGTATAGAAAAAGTTAAAAATGTATTTATAAAAGATTCGACCTGCGAGTCTGAGTTAAAAGCATATAAGGAGTTATTCAATGAGTAAAATATTAGTACTTCTATTTTTATTTACTTTAGTATTTACAGGATGTGCTCCAAAGATACAAACAGAATATATCTATAAAGATGTGTATGTTCCAGTTAAGTGCAATGCAAAAATGCCAATTAAACCAACAAATGATGGAAACTTTGAGTCTCATAAAGAAAAAATGTTTTATTTTTTAAGAGCTGAAGCTCTTTTAAAAGAGTGTATAGGAGCTAATGATGAGAGTAACTAGTAAAAAACAAAAAACAAAATCAGAGTTTAAACTTTATGATGAATTTCTTTGTGTAGTTGTTTTAGTTGTTTGTGGATTATTTGCTTATGAAATGTTAGTGAGTACGGGAGTTATAAGATGAAATTAGATGATTTACTTTTCATGTGCATTTTATCAGTTATCTCTTTTGTGGCTGGTGTAATTGGTCTTATAAATAGAGCTGAACACATAAACAAAGAAAAATTAAAAGACAAGATTATATTTTTATGGTTTGGTGGAGTTAGCTCTGTGTTGATTGGTCTTATAGCTTATGAGATAAGTTTTTATTTTTTACAAAATCAAAGAGTTTGTTTGGCAATTAGTGCTTTTTGTGCGTGGATCGGAACAAGATTATTGCTTGAAGCTCAAAGTCGAGCATTACATTTTATTCAAAACTATAAAAAAGAAGATTAGATGTTAAATTTAGTAGAACTAAAAAGAAGATTAGAAAACATTGTTCAAGTTGGTCAAATTAGTGCTACAAAAAATCAAGATGGAAAAGCACTTGCTAGAGTAGTTGTGCATGACGTTGGTGAGGATAAAAGAGTAACTGATTTCTTGCCAGTGCTTAGTCTTGCAAACTCATTTTTTAGAGTATTTTTTCCAATAAGAGTAGGTGAGCAAGTTTTAGTAATAAGCCTTTTTGGTGATGCAAATAAAGGATTTATTCTTAGATCTATATTTAATAAATCTTGTAAAGAGCCAGATGGTGCAAGTGAAAATAAAGCAATTGTTGAATTTGAAGATGGAGCAATTTTCTCTTATGACACAAAAAGTTCTACTTTAGAAGTTTTAAACCCAAAGATTATAAATGTAAAAGTAGGTGTTGCTGTAAATGTTGAAGTAGGGCAAACAGTAGTTATAAATGTAGGACAAAGTGCAAAAATAGTTGCACCTACTGTTGATATAGAATCTACAACTACAACTATAAAAAGTGCAAACATAAACTTACTTGGACAAACACTCATTCAAGGTGGAATTACTACACGAGGTGCAGGAGGTGGAGCAGGTACTTTTAGTATAGATGGAACTTTAGATATTACTCAAAATTTATCTACAGGTGGAGATGCAAGTATTGGTGGAAGTATTAGCGATAGTAAAGGTGATTTAACAAATCACTCAAACGAAGGGTACGGAAGAGATTAATATGGCAAAAAGAATATCAAAAGAAAAAAGCTTTAAGCGAATAATAGAAACTCCTTTAGGAACTAGAGTTTATCTTCCACATTTTGGTTCAAGAATTCATGAGCTAATAGATAAAACAATGAACCAAAAGTGGGTTTTACTATTTCAAAAATATCTATACGAGTGTTTTTTTGATGAAAACTGGAAGCCTTGGGATGATAGATTAATTCCAGATGGAGTAACTGTGACTTTATTTGATGAAAAAGAAGCAGCTATTACTTGTGAGATTAAATTCCAAGATGGAACAGCTTTATCATATAGCGTAGGAAGTGAAAAATGATTAATGTTGAATCATTACCAAAGCCAGCTGTATTACTAGAACTTGACTATAACAAAATCAAACAAGCAAATATTGATGAGCTTAAAAAACTTGATCCTGAATGGGAGCATATAGAATCAGATGATTTAATGCCAAATATCGAAGCAAATGCATATAGAGAGTTGCACTTAAGACAAGAGTTTAATCAATTAGCTCTAGCTTTCTTTTTAGCTACGGCAACAAAAGCTGATTTAGATCATTGGGGAGTTATTTTTGATTGTGAAAGACTAAAAGGGAGTAAACCTTGGGCAAATTATACTTTTAGTTTAAGCGAAGCAAAAAGTAGTGATATAACTATAAATAAAGGTTTAGCTTTAGCTGATGATGAGAGTAAATATGAAGCTAGATTACTTGAAGATATAGTTATAAAAAAAGGTGAGCTTGAAGCTGTTGGAAGAGTGGAACTGCAAGTTTATACATCAAGTAGTGATGTTCAAACAAATAATATAACTACAACTCTTCCTTACATTTTAAGTGCAAAAGCCACTTCTGAGTTTAAAGCTGGATCAAACGTAGAAAGTGATGATGATTTCAGATTTAGAATACTTTTAAGTATGAGTGACAAAAGTACAGCTGGTTCAAGTGCTACTTATAAATCTTATGCATATAAAGCAGATGAGAGAATTGAAGATATAAAAGTTGTAAATGGTTTAAAAGATTTTTCTACTTACATACCTCTTTTTTTAGGAAAAAATGAAGTTGAAATTATAGAAGGGATTAGAAACTTAATAGCTGACTTTTGTACTGTAAATGTTTACTACTATTCTCAAAATGCAGATTTATTAATGAAGCAAAGAATAGAAGATAGTTTAAATAGTGAGAGTGTAAGACCTCTTACAGATTATGTAAAAGTTGTAGAAGCAACTCCAAAACTATTTCAAGTAGAAGCTATTTTAAATTGTGAGAAAAATCAAGAGTATGGTTTGATACAAACTCAAGCTGTAGAAAACTTAGAAAACAATTTAAGAAAATTAAGAAAAATAGGGGAGAGTATTACTTTATCTGAAATAAATGATTTTTTAAGAGTTGGTGGAGTTAAAGAGGTAGTTATTGTAAATCCAACGCAAAATATAGAAGTGTTATCTCATGAAATAGGAGTGTGTAATGATTTTAATATCTCTACTGCCACAATCTGAAGATAGTAAGTTAAAAGCTATTGATTTAGCTTATGAGACAAGAGTTGCAAAAATAAAACAAGAGCTGCAAGTAATATCAACTTTGGCTCAACCAAAAAGAGCAGATGAAAGATTTTTGCCATATCTAGCACATAGCCATCAAGTTGCTTTTTGGAGCAATGATTTAACTTTAGATGAAAAAAGAGCAATTATTGATTTTAGTATTCATCTTCATAGAAAAAAAGGAACTTTGTTTGCTTTAAAAGAGGTTTTAAAAAGATTAAACATTGATGTTAAATTTTATGAGTGGTTTGAATATCAAGGACTACCATATCACTTTAAAGTAGATGTTGATTTTTTAAATAGACCTGTTGAAGATAAAGATTTAAAAATTATTGAAGAGTTTGTTGAAATTTATAAAAATACAAAAAGTATTTTAGAGCTTATAAACATAAATATAAAAACAAATCTAAAAGAGAAATATGCAATGGCAACTCTTACAGGTGAAGATATAGAAGTTTTACCATATACGGTAAGAAATTTAAACTTTTATCAAAAAGAGATATATGCAACAGCAATAAAAATAAGTGAATGTATCACTTTGAATTTAGTAATAGGAGATTTATAAAAAATGGAAAACTTTTATACTCTGTTAAGCAATACAGGAATAAATGCAATTATCGCTGCACGTGCTAGTAATAGTGAAGTTAAATTAACAAAAATAGCAGTTGGTGATGGAGATATTATACCTTCACAAGATATGACAGCTTTAAAAAGTGAAAAGCATAGGTTTAATATAAACTCTATTATTCAAGATATAGATAATCCAAACTATCTAATAATAGAGGGTGTAATTCCTTCAAATATAGGTGGATTTTATGTAAGTGAAGTAGCAATTTATACAGACCAAAATACCCTTTTTGCAATTGGAAGTTTACCAAAAACGTACAAACCACTTTTAGAAGAGGGAAGTGCAAAAGATTTAACTATAAAAATCTTTTTAGAAATAACAAATGCAGATAGTGTAACTTTAAAAGTCGATGATAGTGTAGTTTTAGCAACTAGAAAATTTGTATTGAGTGAACTAAAAAAATATGCACTTATTAATGGTGATGAAACTAAGAGGTTTAAAGTAGCTGATGCAGTTGAGTTAAATGAAGCAATCAATAAAAAACAGTTTGATGATACAGCAGTAAAACTAACTGGAAACCAAACTATTGCTGGTGTTAAGACTTTTAGTTCTAATATAGTTGGAAATATTACTGGGAGTATTACGGGTAATTCAGCAACCGCTACAAAACTAGCAACAGCTAGATTAATAAATGGAGTGGCATTTGATGGTAGTGCTAACATAACAGTACGTGATGATACAGCAGTAAAACTAACTGGAAACCAAACAATAGCTGGGGTTAAAACATTTAGTTCTAATATAGTTGGAAATATTACTGGAAATTCAGCAACCGCTACAAAACTAGCAACAGCTAGATTAATAAATGGAGTGGCATTTGATGGTAGTGCTAATATTACAGTAGTAGATAGTACAAAAGCACCACTAAATAGTCCAGCATTAACTGGAGTACCAACAGCACCAACAGCAGGAGTAGCTACAAATAATACACAGATAGCAACGACAGCTTTTGTTAAATCGGTAGTTAATGCTTCAGGTACAGTAGGATATACACAAAGTTTAAGCACAAATGGCTGGACAAAATTACCAAATGGTTTAATTATACAATGGGGATTAGACCGAGGTTATGATGATGCTTTTGCAATGTCTCCACGTACTATAACGTTTCCAGTAGCTTTTACTACTGCTTGTTTTTTAGTAAATGGGCAATCACAAAGTTCTTTTACATCCTTTGAAGCCGCAATGTATAACGCTATATCAACTTGGAATAAGACATCTTTTGTTAGGCCTTGGTGGATAGGTAGAATGGCATGGATAGCGATAGGATATTAAGGAGATAACATGAAATACGCAAATATAGAAAATGGAACAAATAAACTTTTAGGATGGTATGACAATGAAATTCATTTAGAAATACCAACTCCAAATATAGAAGTTACAGACGAAGTTTGGCAAGAAGCCTTAAAAATAAATGCGAACTGCTATGAAAATGGAAAATTTATAGTTAAAGATTTTAGAACTCCAGAGGAAATTGAAGCTTATGAAAAAAGCCTTATTCCAAAAACTATAACTCTAAGACAAGCTAGATTGTATCTTTTATCTATGGAGCTTCTTGATGATTTAGAAAACATCATAAACCAAAATAGAGCCTATCAAATAGAGTGGGAATATGCAAATAACATAGAAAGAGAATCACCTTTGGTAAAAATATTAGGAGAAACTCTAAATTTAGATGATACTGCAATTGACAATATGTTTATGGAGGCTTCAAAAATATGACACAAGAATTAATAAAAAAGTTTGAAAATGATGTAAAAAAAAGAAGTAGATTTTTTAGATTTCTTTTAGCTTTAGACCAGTTAGGAAATGTTTTATTTTGGAATGGTTCTCAAGATGAAACTATAAGCTCTCATATTCATAGAAGAATTGAAAGTGGCAAAGCAACATGGTTTGATAAGAAGTTGTGTTGTTTACTTAAAAAACTAGAAGATAACCACTGTGCTAAAAGCATTGGTGAGTAATAAATAAATTTAAAAAGGAGAAAAGAATGAGTCAAAATCGTGGAATAGTTGCAGGTTATACTGCTAGAAATCCTTATCAAATAAGAGTTACTTCTGATTTGCCACTTACTTTGGTTGTAACAGCTGAATGTCCAGAGGGAATATATTGTTTTGATAGTCCAGAAGCTGCACTTGAAAGTGTTTTTTTTAAAAATGTAGAAACTGGAAATTTAAAAAAGTATTTACAACTAGGAGTTGATGAGTTCCCAGTTATAGTGCCAACAATAGTATCTGTTGTAAATATAAAATATGAGGATGATGAAGCTGAAGTTAAAGTTGTAGATGAAGATTTGATGAAAAGCTCTATTATAGAAGCAGTTAATGCTCTAAAAAAAGCTTCAAGTACTATAAATAAAGCAAGTAAAATAAGTGCACCAGTATCATATAAACCAGATGTTATTTGTGTGCCAGATTATCATGTAAATGATTTGGATATTTGTAATGCAATGAAAACTGTTTGTGAATATTTGGGTGCAAGAACATTTATAGATTTAGATGCAGAATTAAACGCAGATGCTTTAGCTTTTAGAGCAAATTTTACAACAGATAGAATCACACCTATTAAATGTGGGTTAGCAAAATGGAACACAGAAACAAATCAATCAGAGTTTTATGATGCAAGTGCAATTGCTGCATTTTTAAGAGTATATACAGATGGGCAAAGCACAACAGGTTATGCAAAATCTATCTCAAATAGATTAGTACCTTTTTCAAGTGTTAAATATCCAGTTGAGTTTATAGCTGGTAAAAAAGATGAAACAGATAGTTTAACTGATAATCAAATTATGAGCTTTATCTCTCATAAAGGTATCAGAACTTGGGAATATGCAACTTGTACAAATACTATTTGGAAAGATGCAAGAAGAGTAAGAATCTTTGATTTAGCAGCTCAAGCAACAATTGATGCTTTATTTGAGTGCGTAGATAAAGATATGAGTGAACTGTTTGCAGCAAAAAGAGCTTTAGAAAACTTTATGGATGACCTTGTAGGTCAAGATATTATGGTTGATGGTTTTAGAGTTTATCTTGATACAAAAAGAACAACTCAAACAGCTATTGATAATGGTGAGTTTTATCTAATGGTAGATTGTGATGAGATGCCAAGTCCTAGATTAATCAATGTTACATATAACAAAGTGTCTCAAAGTGCTGAGAGAATTTATAAACTTATTGAGGAGGCTTAATTATGAGAAGTGTTATAACGGAAGTAAATTGTTTTATTGAAGGGTATGGGAACCTAGGAAGAGCAGTCTCTTTTAAAGCTCCTGAGTTAAAACAAAAATCTATAAATGGAACAACTGGAGTTGGAGATAGATCTTATGCAACAGGACAATTTGAGTCATTAGATAGTGAGTTCTCTTGTGCTGCTTTACCAGAAGCAGTTTTTAATGCTTTATCAAAACTTGATGAAGCAGAGCTTATCTTTAAAAAAGCTATTAGAACTGGCTCAAAAGTAGATAGTTACACTTGGGTTTTAAAAGGTGCTATTAGTGTAAGTTTTGGAGATAGTAAACCAGGTGAGATGTTAGATATTAAAGTATCTCAAAAAGGTGTAAAAAAATACATCCACGAAATTAACAATAAAGTTAAAGTAAAAATCGACCATGACAATCTTATTTGTGAGATAGATGGTAAAGATTTAATGGGTGATGTTAGAAGAGTTTTAAGAGCTTAAAATTAATAAAAAAGGAAAAAATAAAATGGCAAAAGAAATAAATAAAACAAAAGTGGTTGCATATCTTGGAGATTCAAAATTAGAGTTGGCAACTCCATTAATTGTAGCTGGAAAAGAGATTAAAGAAATTGTTATAAAAGAACCAAAAGTAAAAGACTTAAAAGCAGTAAGTCATATACATAATGATTTAGATAGAACAGTAACACTAATAGCAAATAAAAGTGGATTTACAATTGATGAGATTGAAGATTTTCCAACTCATATTTATATGAAATTACAAGGTTTGGTAGAGCCTTTTTTGCGTTAGGTTTAACTAAAGAATATATTTTAAAAGGTGCAGGTCTTATAGGATATATCTATCACTTTAGTTTCAAAGAAATTATGAAGATGAAAGTTAGTGAGTTTATGTTTTTTATAGAAGATAGTAAAAATTATATCCCAAAGGTTGATAAATGAAAATAGGTTTAGGTATAGAAATAGGGGCTGTTTTTAAAGGTCTTGGTGCTTTTAAAGATACTGCTAAATCTGTAGATGAATTAAATCCAAAAATATCAACTTTGGGGAAAATAAAATTAGGAATAACAGATTCTTTCAAAGCACTATCTTCTCAAGTAAAACTAACTACAAAAGATATAGAAAAATTTAACTCTATAAAAGAAAAAATGGAGAGTACTAATTTAAAATTAGACTCTTTGAAAAATTATAGAAATGATTTTAAATCTTCTATCATGGATAAAGCGGCTCTTGGTACAACTGTTGCTTTACCTATGAAACTAGCAATAGATTTTGAGAGCTCAATGGCTGATGTAAATAAAGTAGTTAATTTTGAATCTGGTGATGAAGCAAAAGCTTTTGAACAATCTATTTTAAAAATGACTAGATCAATTCCAATATATGCAACTGGTATAGCTGAGATTGTAGCAGCTGGTGGTCAACTAAAGGTTCCTAAAAATCAACTCTTAGATTTTACACAAGTTACTGCAAAGATGAGTACAGCATTTGAAATGAATGCAGCAGATGCTGGAGAGTCTAGTGCTACACTTATGAATATATTTGGTTTAAGTGTATCTGGAGTTTCTTCTTTAGGTGATGCATTAAATCATCTATCTGACAACAGTGCTTCAAAAGCAAAAGACTTAGTAGATGTTTTAGCTAGAGTTGGTGGAACATCTAAAGTATTTGGAATAACTGCTGAGCAAACTGCAAGTTTGGCAAGTGCATTTTTAGCTATGGGAAAACCTGCTGAAGTAACTGGAACAGCTATAAATGCTCTTTTACAAAAGCTTGGAACTGCTGATAAACAAGGTAAAAAGTTTCAAGATGCATTAGAGCAGATGGGACTTAGTACTCAAGAGTTAAAAGAGAATATTAGTGAAAATGCAGAGGGTGCAATAGTTGATTTCCTAACAAAAATTAATGGTATTGAGAATGATGAAAAGCTAGGTTTATTATCTGATATGTTTGGTGCTGAATATGCAGATGATATTGCTTTACTTACAACGGGATTAGATAACTATACAAGTGCGATAGGGCATTTAGCAGATAAAACTAAATATGCAGGAAGTATGACAAGAGAGTTTGAAGTCAAAAGTAAAACAACTGCAAATAGTATGGTTTTATTTAAAAATGGTATCGGTGAAATTGGTATAAATATTGGAAGTGTACTTTTACCAGCTTTTAACTCTATATTAAAACCATTAATAGGTATGACAAATAGTTTAGCAGATGCAACTAGTCAATATCCAGTTTTAACTAAAGTTATATTTGGTGCAACATTTGGAGTTATTGGACTTGGAATTGCACTTAGTACAATTGGTTATATGGGAAGTTTTGTAGTGTCAGGTTTGCTTATGATTAAAAAAGGGTTTTTAGCTATTCAATCTTCAGCTCTATTTGCAAAAATTGGAGTTAGAGCTTTTATGGGAGCAACTGGAATAGGGCTGTTAGTTGTTGGAGCAAGTTTAATATATGAACATTGGGAACCTATAAAAACATTTTTTTCAGAGCTATGGGATAATCCTATGAAAAAATTAAATGAGTTTTGGGATGGTTTAAAAGATATGTTTTCTTTTGCTAAACCTATGTTAATGGAACTAGGCAATATCTTTGGAATGGTAAGTGATGATGAACTTAAGGGTTTTAAAAAAGAGGAAGCCGAAAAAGAGTTGGCAGAGAAAAAGAAAAGACAAGATATAGCAAAAGAGTATGGTATAGATGAAAATTCAAATGAAATGGAAGAAAAAATAAAGGCTTGGAAAAAAGAGTCAAATAGTAAATCAAGCACACCATTAATTTTGCCAAAATCAGAACCTGTAGTAAATAATTCAACAATTATCAAAGAAGATAAGAGTAGTGATAAAAACACAACATTAATTTTGCCAAAAGCAGAACCAGTGCTACCAAATAGTTCTGTTTTTAAAGAAAATAATAGTTCATTACCTGATATTCCAAAAGTAAATGAGACATCAAATACTAAAATTGTAAACAATAGTCCAACTTATCATATAACTGTAAATAATCCAGCAGATGGATTTGATATAGAAAAAGAGATGAAAAAAGTTGAACATAAAAACAAAAATAAACAACTAGAGGATTTAGACTGATGATTTTAGGTATGTTAGGTGATTTTGAATTTAAGATGAATAAAGCAGAGTTTAATCAAGTTTCAAAGCAGATAGATTTTGGGTGGGTTAGCTCAGATAGAATAGCTAATCACTCAAAACATCAAGTAGCTACAAAACCAAAAACTAGTTTCTCTATATCTGGGAATTTAATCATGAAGTCTATTTATACTTTTGATAAGTTAGAAAAATTAGGAGAGCTTCAAGAGCCAGTTCTTTTAAGCCTTACTAATGCACAACCTGTATTGGTTGTTATAAAAAGCCTTAAAAAAGATATGAGTAGATTTATAAAAACAGGTGAATATATGGAGCAAGGCTTTAGTGTAGAGCTTGAAAGATGGTACAAATGAAACTAACTATTACACAGGAAAATAAAAGATTGGATGAAATAGTTTTTTCTCATTATGGAACACTAGATCACTTTCAAAAAGTTCTAGAACTAAACAACATTACTAAAGTTTTTTTACCTTTAGGTGATGTTATAGAACTTCCAGATATTGAAGATTTAGAAGAGAAAAAAGATGAATTTAGTGAAGTAGGAGGTTTATGGTGAAACCTAGATTTAAAGTAGTTGTAAATGGAAAAGATATGACGCAAACTATAAACCAAAATGCTTCAAAAATAAGCTTTCATGATGAAGATGGAACATCAAGTGATGATATAAGACTAAGTGTTGAAGGAAGCTTTAGAAGACCAGCTTATGGTGATGAGATAAAGCTTTGGATTGGTGATGAAAATGCCATGATGTTTTGTGGAACTTTTGCTGTTCAAAACTCTAAAGTAAGTGTAAGCAATGGAAGTAAAATTGAGATAAGTGCAACTGGAGTTGATTTCTCAAGTGGAACAAAAGTAAAAAGAAATAAAAGCTATGAGAATATAAGTATCAAACAAGTAGTAACTCAAATAGCAAAAAAACAAGAGTTAAAAGTAGAGTGTGATTATGATGATTTATATGTAGTTCATATTGAGCAATCAAATGAATCAGATTTACACTTTTTAAAAAGATTAGCAAGTGATTATAACGCTTTATTTGCTATTAAAAATAATACTTTAATCTTTAAACAAAAAGTTAAAGGTGATAAAAAGTCAGATGGACTACCTAGATATAGTTTAAATATAAAAGATATTAGTTCTTATGATATTGAAAATACAAATAAACAAAAATATAACTCTTGTACAGCTTCTTGGCATGATACAAAAGAGAATAAGCAAAAGAGTGTAACCGTTGGTGATGGTGAACCAGTTAAACATATAAAAGGTTCATATCAAAATGAAGCAGATGCAAAATCAAAAGCTCAAGCAGCACTTCAAAAAGCTTCAAGTCAAACTAAAGTTGGAAATATATCTTGTGCTGGATTTGTATGTTATGCAGGTGGAGTTTTAAATCTATCTGGAACAGTAGAAGATGATGGAGAATATCATATTAAAAGTGTTAATCATGATATAGATACAACTGCTGGTTGGAAAATATCCATGGAAATAGAAAACTAAATCTCAAAATAAACTACAGCCACCATATTTCCCATTTGCTTTTGCAAATGGGAGCCCAACTACCACCCCTGATAGCTGCATAAAAATTTTACAAAAAAAAGAACAAAACTTTAAAAAAAGTGATGTTTTTTCACAAAGGATAATTATGCAAAGAACTAAACTAAAAGCCCCATTTGGTTGGGTAGGTGGTAAAACTCAATTAGCTAAAGATATTATTGATCTAATTCCACAAGATCATAAAACTTATATAGAAGTTTTTGGAGGAGCTGGAAGTGTACTTTATCAAAAAGAACCAAGTAAACTTGAAGTTTTTAATGACATAAATAGTGAGCTTATAAATCTTCATAGAGCTATAAGAAATAATCCACAAAGCTTGAGTATTTATTTAAATGATTTGCTTATCTCAAGAGAGATATTTAATGATATTAAATCAAAACATTTAAGAGGTAGAAATAATATTGAAAAAGCAGCTTTTTATTTTTACCAATTAACTCAAAGCTTTGGTTCCAAAGGCGATAACTTTGCTATGGCTGCAAAGTCAGGACGAAAACCTAAAAATATATATAGAAATTTTAAACTTATAAGTGAAAGATTAAAAGGTGTAACAATAGAGAATATGAGCTTTAATAAACTTATACCTTTATACGATAAAGATGATGCCTTTTTCTATGTAGATCCACCTTATGTAAGTACAGAAAGCTATTATAAAAATATAGGTGAATTTGGTATTAAAGAACATGAAGAGTTAGCAGATTTACTATCAAAAACTAAAGGTAAATTTTTACTCTCATACAACGATAGTGTAATAGTTCGAGAGCTATATAAAGGTTTTAATATTAGATCTACAAAAGAGATAAGATACACTCTTGGAGCAAATATGCATGGTAAGAAAAAGAGTGTAAATGAGGTATTTATAACTAATTATTAGATAAGACTTTTAAGTCTTATCTATCAATAATAATAGAATCATTTATTAGATTCTGTAAGCATTCTATATCACCAGATCTGCATGAATTAATATTAAGGTCTAAATCATTAGCTTTATTTAAAACTTCAAGATATTCATTTATTAGATTCTGTAAGCATTCTGTATCACCAGATCTGCATGAATTAGTATTAAGACCTAAATCCTTAGCATTATTAAAAGCTTCAGTATATTCTTTTATTAGAGTTTGTAAGCATTCTGTATCATCTTCTTGACATGAAGAAATATTAATTTTTAGTTCATTAGCCTCATTAAGCACCATTTTATATTTTTCATCCATTTTTAATTTCCTTCTTTTTAACTAATCTAGGTAAGTATTTTAACTAAAATTTTATAGTTTATGTTCTATTTAGTAACATTTTACTTACCGATTGGTAAGATTTAAGAGGGTATTAAAAGTAAATTAGTATAATTCAATTAACACAAAGGTGTGTTATGTTTAATTGGTATACTAGAATTAATGAATATCAATCAGTTGGTTACTTGTTGATATAGATCGTCATTTCGATGACAATAAATGTAGTTAATATTAGGGCAATGGTCCTTTATTAACTTTTTTAATGAGTGCGAGATTGTTTATTAAAAGTTGCATAGTGCTCCTTTTATTAAAAGTATAGCCCTGAGATTTATTCTTAGGGCTTTTTTTTTGCTTTGTGTCAATAGAGAAGTGGATATACCTTGTACCATTCCGAACCAAGAAGTTAAGTACTTCATCGCTGATAATACTGTATTTTTCAAGTATGGAAACGTAGGACGGTGCAAGCAAAGATAAACTTTGAAATTGGGAGGTAATATTATGCAAACAATACTAAACGAACTCGCACTCGTAGCGTATGCATTACTTGCTGTTGGGTATACACTAACAGTATTTACTGAAATAGCTAAAAAATTCTTTCTATAGAAAGAGAGAGATTCCAAGGGACTTAACCAATCCCAAGGTTTCTCTTTTTTTTGCTTGTGAAATGTAGGTATAATTTTTTTATGCAAAACTATAACGAAATCCTAGAAAAATTAAAAGATATACTTTCTAAAGAACTAGATAATAAAAAAGTATTTGATAAAGATATTGCTCAAGCTCTAAATATAAACTATGATGTTTTTAGAAAAGCAAAACAATACAATAGAGTTCCATATTGGGAGATCATGCAATTTCTAGCCAAAAGAAATATATCTATTAATTGGTTCTTCTTTAATCAACTTCCAGAAAGCCTTATTGAAAATACATCTAACTATATTATATTAAAGTATTACAATAATGTAACAGGCTCAGCTGGTCTTGGAACTATAAACTATCACTTAGATCAAAAACCACTTATTATTGATACTCAAGTATTAGATTACATAAATAGTAACTATAAATATACAGAACTAATAAAAGTTAATGGTGATAGTATGTATCCTTTTATTCATGAAGATAGTTTAATCTTTGTTGATACTTCAAATAAAGATATTAACAATAAAGATGTATTTGTTGTTAATGTAAATGATGAACTATTTATCAAACAAATTATCTATCAAGGTAATTCATTCACTCTAAAAAGCTTTAATAGTGAATATAAAGATATAAATGTAAAAGCAGATGAATTGGTTGTAATAGGTAAAGTAAAAGGAGTACTTAATAAGATTTAATTTTGCTTATGAAATGTAAGTAAAAAAGCCCAAAAAGTACTGTTTTCTTTAGACACATACATTTTAAAAGCAAAATATTAACATTTCTAATGCGTTTTAACAATAAGTATGGAAATTGTATTAAATAATAAGATTATTGCTATTCTTAATAATAACTTATTTTATACCAAAAACCTACTTTTATTCCTTTATTAAAGGAAATAAATTTATTAATTTATTTTCAAAAGCCCCATAATTATTGACATTTAACGCTATTTGAGTTATAATCCGCGTCCACTTAATGTGGTTAGAGCCATTTTTTGGTGTCTAACGAGTTCTTTAAAGGAAAAAAATATATGGAAAAAATCAGATTAAAGCTAAAAGCTTATGATCATAGAGTTTTAGACAGAAGTGTTGCTTCAATAGTTGAAGCTGTTAAAAGAACTGGTGCTGATTTAAGAGGTCCTATTCCTCTTCCTACAAAAATCAGAAGATATACAGTTATCAAAGGTCCTCACGTAAACAAAGATTCAAGAGAGCAATTTGAGATTAGAGTTCATTCAAGAATTATTGACATTATTTCAGCAACAGCTGATACAGTTGATTCATTAATGAAACTAGACTTAGCTCCAGAGGTTGATGTTGAAGTAAGATCAATGGGTCAAGAATAAGTAGAAAGGGTAATACAAGATGGAATTTATAGTTCAAAAAATCGGTATGAGTAGAACAGTATCTGTTCCTAGTACAGCGGTTACACTTTTAAAAGTTATTGATACAAAAGTATGTCAAGTAACTGATGGTGTAGCACTAGTTTCTTATAGCAGTGGTAAAAAATTTAACAAAGCTATTGAGGGACAACAAAAAAAATATAACCTATCTAAAGAGTTTAACAGATTTGCAACAATTACTGTAGCAAATAGTGAAGCTGGAGATTTAGATGTTGCTGGTTTAGGTGAAGCAAAAATCGTTAAAACAACTTTTAGAACAAAAGGTAGAGGTTTTACTGGTGTTGTAAAAAGATGGAATTTTGCTGGTGGAAGAGGTTCTCACGGACATAGAATGGGTAGAAGAACAGGTTCAATTGGTAACTGTGAGTTCCCAGGAAGAGTTCAACCAGGTAAAAAGATGCCAGGGCAATACGGAAATACAAATGTATCTGTAAAAAATGAAGTTTTATCATTTGATGCAGAAGCTGGAGTTTTAGTTCTTAAAGGTTCAGTATCTGGTCCAAATGGTTCATTAGGAAAAGTAAAGGTTGCTAAATGAGTAAAGCAATAGTATTAAATACAAAATTTGAAAATAGTGGTGAAGTAGTTTTACCTGCTAATTATGAAGAGATAAATAAACACAATTTATACTTATATGTAAAATCGTATTTATCATCTTTAAGATCTAATACAGCAGCAGCAAAAACTAGAGCACAAGTAAGTGGTGGTGGTAAAAAACCTAAAGCACAAAAAGGTAGTGGAGCTGCAAGATGGGGATCTAAAAGATCACCTTTATTTGTTGGCGGTGGAGTTACTTTTGGTCCTACAAAAAGAAACTACGAGCAAAAAGTAAATAAAAAGCAAAAAGCTTTAGCACTTAAATATGCTTTAAATGCACAAGCTAATAATGGTTCACTTTTTGCTGTTGATTCAATTAAATTAGAATCAGGTAAAACTAAAGATGCGGTTGCAGTTTTAAGTAAAATAAACAAAAGAGATACATTAATTGTAGTTGATACAATTGATGAAAAAACTTATTTAGCGTTTAGAAATATTAAAAACTGTTATATGATTGAAAAGCAAGAAGTAAATGCATACTTAATTGCTGTATATCACTCTGTACTAATTGAAAAATCAGTACTAGAAGCATTAACAAAAGAGGCTTAAGATGGCAGATATAACAGATATTAAATCAATTTTATATACAGAAAAAACAATCGAGCTTCAAGAAAATGGTGTAATCGTTGTTCAAACTAGTCCTAGAATGACTAAAACGGGTTTAAAAGAGGTTTTCAAAGAGTATTTTGGAGTTGTTCCAACAAAAATTAACTCTTTAAGACAAGAAGGAAAAGTTAAAAGATTTAAAGGGAAACTTGGAAAAAGAGTTGACTTCAAAAAATTCTATGTAACATTACCTGAGGGCGCAGCAATTGCGAACCTTTCAGCATAAGGAGTAAGAAATGGCAATTAAAAAATTTAGACCTATAACTCCTGCTAGAAGATTTATGTCAGTTATTGATAGTTCTGATATTACTTCAAAACCAACAGTTAAATCTTTACTTGTAAGAGTAAAAGCAAATGCTGGTAGAAATAATAACGGAAGAATTACTTCAAGACACAAAGAAGCAGGTGCAAAAAAACTATACAGAATTATTGATTTCAAAAGAGATAAGTTTGATGTTGTTGGTACTGTTGCAACTATTGAGTATGACCCATATAGAAATTGTAGAATTAGCTTAATTTCTTATGCTGATGGAGACAAAAGATATATTATTCAACCTGCTGGATTAAAAGTAGGAGATAAAGTTCAAGCTGCTGCTTCAGGACTTGATATTTTACCAGGAAATGCAATGAGATTGGTAAATATTCCTATTGGAACAATGGTTCATAATATTGAGTTAAAACCAGGAAAAGGTGCACAATTTGCTAGATCAGCTGGTGGATATGCACAAATTATGGGAAGAGAAGATAAATATGTTATCTTAAGATTACCATCTGGTGAAATGAGAAAAATCCTTAATGTTTGTATGGCTACTATTGGTGTAGTTGGAAACGGGGATTATATAAATATGGTAATTGGTAAAGCTGGTAGAACAAGACACTTAGGAATTAGACCTCAAACAAGAGGATCTGCGATGAACCCTATTGATCACCCACACGGTGGAGGAGAAGGTAAAACGAATTCTGGAAGACATCCTGTTACTCCATGGGGTATGCCAACTAAAGGTTATAAAACTAGAAAGAAAAAAGCTAGTGATAAACTAATCATTTCAAGAAAAAAGAAGTAAGGGTTTAAGATGGCAAGATCAATAAAAAAAGGACCTTTCGTAGATGCACACTTATTAAAAAAAGTTGTAGCTGCTAATAGTTCAAAAGATAAAAAACCAATTAAAACATGGTCAAGAAGATCTACAATTCTTCCAGATATGATTGGAATAACATTTAATGTACATAATGGTAGAAACTTTGTTCCTGTAAATGTTACAGAGAACCATGTTGGATATAAATTAGGTGAGTTTGCACCAACTAGAACATTTAAGGGCCACAAAGGTTCTGTTCAAAGAAAGGCGTAATAATGGCAAGAGCGATATTAAAATTTATTAGAGTTTCTCCTATTAAAGCAAGATTAATTGCTAGAGAAGTTCAAGGAATGAATGCAGAGTATGCAATTGCATCTTTACAATTTACTCCAAACAAAGCTGCTGGAATTATATCTAAAGTAATAGCTTCTGCTGTTGCAAACTCAGGGTTGGATTCAGCTGATGCAGTAATTACAAGTGCTAGAGTAGATAAAGGACCAGTTCTTAAAAGATTTACTCCAAGAGCAAGAGGTTCAGCTTCACCAAAGCATAAACCAACTGCACATATTATGATTGAAGTAGCTGCATCTACAAAAGGAGACAAGTAATGGGTCAAAAAGTTAATCCAATAGGTTTAAGATTAGGTATTAATAGAAATTGGGAGTCTAGATGGTTTCCAAAATTTGAAACAATGCCTGCAAATGTAGCTGAAGATGACAAAATAAGAAAGTTTGTTAAAAAAGAGTTATATTATGCTGGAATTGCTCAAACTGTTATTGAAAGAACTGCAAAAAAAGTTAGAGTTACTGTTGTGGCTGCACGTCCAGGAATTATTATTGGTAAAAAAGGTGCAGATGTTGAAAAACTAAAAGACTCTTTATCTAAACTTGTAGGAAAAGAGATAGCTGTTAATATTAAAGAAGAGAGAAAACCTCAAACTTCTGCACTACTTTCAGCTGAAAATGTTGCTCAACAATTAGAAAGAAGAGTTGCGTTTAGAAGAGCTATGAAAAGAGTTATGCAAAATGCACTTAAAGGTGGAGCAAAAGGTATTAAAGTATCTGTTTCTGGAAGACTTGGTGGAGCTGAAATGGCAAGAACTGAGTGGTATTTAGAAGGAAGAGTTCCTTTACATACTTTAAGAGCTAGAATTGATTATGGTTTTGCAGAAGCTCATACAGCTTATGGTTGTATTGGGATTAAAGTTTGGATATTTAAAGGTGAAGTTCTTGCAAAAGGAATTCCAACTGAAAAATCTGAAACTACTGAGTCTAAACCAAAGAGAAGACCAGCAAAGAAAAGAGGTAAATAATTATGTTAATGCCTAAAAGAACAAAATTTAGAAAAATGATGAAAGGAAGAAATCGAGGTGAAGCTCATAGAGGTAACTCTTTAGCATACGGAGATTTCGGAATTAAAGCTGTTGAGCATGGACGAGTAGATTCAAGACAAATTGAAGCTTCTAGGGTTGCCATGACAAGAAAAGTAAAAAGACAAGCGAAAGTTTGGATTATGGTATTCCCTGATAAACCACTAACTGCTAAACCTCTTGAAACAAGAATGGGTAAAGGTAAAGGAAGTGTTGATAAATGGGTAATGAACATTAAGCCAGGAAGAGTTTGTTTCGAAATGGCTGGAGTAGATGAAGGTTTAGCAAGAGAAGCATTAGCTTTAGCTATGCATAAACTACCATTTAAAACTAAATTTGTAACAAGAGATAGCGAAAATGAACTATACTGAAATTAAAGATAAAAGCTTGAGCGAATTACAAGCGTTATTAAAAGAAAAAAAGGTGCTTCTTTTTGAATTAAAAGCTAAGCTAAAAACTATGCAGCTAACAAATACATCTGAATTAAGAATAGCAAAAAAAGATATTGCTAAAATTCAGACTGCTATGACAGCTCTAAATGCTAACTAAGGATCTAAGTATGACACATAAAAGAGAGATTCAAGGTGTAGTAGTAAAAAGATCAGGTGACAAAACAGCTTCTGTTTTAGTTACAAGATCAGTTTTACACCCAAAGTATCATAAAACTGTAAAAAGATTTAAAAAATATTTAGTTCATGATGAAAAAAATGAGTTAAATGTTGGAGATAGTGTTATTGCTGTTGAATGTAGACCACTATCTAAAACTAAATCTTTTAGATTAAAAACGATCCTTGCAACAGGAGTTAAATAATGATTCAAAGTTTTACAAGATTAAATGTAGCAGATAACACAGGTGCTAAAGAGATTATGTGTATCAAAGTTTTAGGTGGTTCTAAAAGAAGATATGCAACTGTTGGTGATGTTATTGTTGCTTCTGTTAAAAAAGCTCTTCCAACTGGAAAAATTAAAAAAGGTCAAGTTGTTAAAGCTGTAATTGTAAGAACTCATAAAGAAGTTCAAAGAGAAAATGGTTCATTAATCAGATTTGATGACAATGCTGCTGTTATTTTAGATGCTAAAAGAGAGCCAGTTGGAACAAGAATTTTTGGACCAGTTGCTAGAGAAGTTAGATATTCAGGATTTATGAAAATCGTTTCACTTGCACCGGAGGTACTATAATGGCTATTAAATTAAAAATTAAAAAAGGCGATACAGTTAGAATCATCGCTGGTGATGACAAAGGAAAAACTGGAGAAGTTTTACAAGTATTACCAAAAGTAAACAAAGTAATCGTAAAAGATTGTAAAGTTGCTAAAAAAACTGTTAAGCCTGATCAAGAAAAAAATCCAGATGGTGGATTTATAAACAAAGAGATGCCAATTGATATTTCAAATGTGGCAAAAGTGGAAGGGTAAAAGATGGCATCAAGATTATTAGAAAGATATAAAGCTGAAATTAAGCCAGTTCTTGAAGCAGAGTTTTCAAAAAACAAAACTTTAACAGCAAAAATTGATAAAGTTGTTATCTCTGTTGGTGCTGGTGAAGCTATGAAAGATACTAAGTTAATCCAAAATATGCAAGATACAATCTCTTTAATTGCTGGTCAAAAAGCGGTTAAAGTTATTGCTAAAAAATCTGTTGCTGGATTTAAAGTAAGAGAAGGTATGCCAGTTGGTATTAAAGTTACTTTAAGAGGTGAGCAAATGTATCACTTTTTAGATAAATTATGTAACATTGCATTACCAAGAGTAAAAGACTTTAGAGGTCTTAACAAGAATGGATTTGATGGAAGAGGAAACTTTAACTTCGGACTTGATGAGCAGTTGATGTTCCCTGAAGTAGTTTATGATAACATCATTAAAACACACGGAATGAATATCTCTATTGCTACAAGTGCAACAAGTGATGCTGAGTCATATAGATTGTTAGAGTTAATTGGAATTCCATTTACAAAAGGAAGAGCGTAATGGCAAAGAAATCTATGATCGCTAAACAACAAAGAACACCTAAGTTTGCTGTAAGAGCATATACTAGATGTTCTGTTTGTGGAAGACCTCACTCTGTTTATAAAGATTTTGGTCTATGTAGAGTTTGTTTAAGAAAAATGGCTAACGAAGGTTTATTACCTGGTGTTAGAAAAGCTAGTTGGTAGGAGAAAAAAGCTATGATGAATGATTTAATCGCA
>Ga0265294_10000400_pt1 | contig 58293 bp, 47 predicted proteins | sample MunlanPumphouse3_FD_192504 | JGI IMG/M metagenome (GOLD analysis project Ga0265294, IMG submission 192504) | Groundwater microbial communities from a municipal landfill in Southern Ontario, Canada - Pumphouse #3 | ecosystem: Environmental > Aquatic > Deep subsurface > Groundwater | place... | reverse complement strand
TTTGTTGCTTCCATGCTCATATTCAGAGACATACATATGTTTTAGTGCGTTCTTTTTGAGGCAACCACCTTTTTCTACTCCTACATCTTCCCCTTTTCGGTGCGCATATTTTTGAGGCAATGCGTCCTGAATTTTGAATTCATTTCTCTATTGGAATATTTTTCGCCTCTGGTGTACACTTCTCAAGCGGGCGTTTATCCGCAGCAATGCACCAAGCTCTCTTTCCACAAGCCCAGCGTGCTGAGCGATCCTTTAATAACCAAAACGATCTAGAAATTATTAACGATGAATACTCCTATCACAATTGCCGTGACCGGCGCCGCTGGTCAAATTGGATATAACCTCCTTTTCCGTCTGGCTTCAGGTGCCGTCTTCGGCCCCTCTCAGCCCATTAGCCTCAACCTTATCGAAATCGAACCCGGTATGCCCGCTCTGGAAGGCGTGGCTATGGAGCTGAGCGACTGCGCTTTCCCGCTCCTCCAGGATGTCGTCCTGACCTCTGATCTGGATAAAGGTTTCAGCGGCGTCAATTGGGCACTGCTGGTGGGCAGCGTCCCCCGCAAAGCCGGTATGGAGCGCGGAGACCTCCTCGGCATCAACGGCAAAATCTTTACCGGTCAGGGCAAGGCCATCCAGAAAAACGCCGCCAGTGATGTCCGCATCCTGGTCATTGGCAATCCCTGCAACACCAATTGCTACATTGCCATGAATAACGCCAAAGACATCCCCGCAGAGCGCTGGTTCGCGATGACCCGCCTGGATGAATCCCGCGCTAAGGCTCAGCTCGCTAAGAAAGCCGGAGTCCCTGTCAGCCAGGTATCCAACCTGGTCATCTGGGGCAATCACTCCGCCACCCAGTATCCCGATTTCTACAATGCCCGCATCCAGGGCAAACCCGCCACCGACCTCATCAGCGACGAAGCCTGGCTCAAGGGTGAATTCATCACCACGGTCCAGCAGCGCGGTGCCGCCATTATTAAAGCCCGCGGTGCCTCTTCGGCTGCCTCCGCTGCCAATGCCGCTCTTTCCACCGTGGCCAGCTTGAGCACTCCCACTCATCCCACCGATTGGACCAGCGTGGCTGTCTGCTCGGATGGCTCCTATGGAATTCAAAAAGGTCTGATCTGCTCCATGCCGATCCGCGTCGACAACAAGGGCTGGAACGTCGTTCAGGGCTTGGAAATCAATGATTTCAGCCGCTCCAGAATTGATGCCAGCGTCGCCGAGCTCAAGGAAGAAGCCGACGCCGTCGCCGACCTCATTCAGAAATAACTCCTCCTCGAGGGGTATACGAAAAAGACGTCTGGGAATCCTCGGGCGTCTTTTCTTTTTCCTAAAAGCGGGCCGGTCTCACGCCCTCGGATGCGCTTGATCGTACACCCGTTTGAGCCGCTCCACCGTCACATGCGTATAAATCTGCGTCGTCACGATATGCTCGTGACCCAAAAGCTCCTGAACGCTCCGCAAGTCGGCTCCCGCATCCAGAATATGCGTGGCGAAACTGTGCCTCAGCTTGTGCGGTGTAAATGAGGGGTCCAGCCCCGCCAGTGCCAGATATTTCTTGAGATTATGCTGGATGAGCCGCGCTGTCGGTGCCTCTGCCTTGGAGCGCGAACTCCAGAAAACCGGCTCTTTCTCCTCGGGCACCGCTCCCAGCTCTTTCCAGTAACGCCGGATTGCCTCCAATGCCGGTGCCCCAATCGGTGCTATCCGCTCTTTCTTCCCCTTACCCATCACCCTCACGGATTGGCCGCCAAAGGATATATCCTCCACCTTCAGCCCGCAGAGCTCGCTGATACGCAGCCCGCATGAATAGAAAACTTCCAAAATCGCCTGATCCCTCCAGCAGGCGTGAACCTTCTGCTCATACTTGAAGCAGGGCTCTTGCGCTCCTTCTCCCTTTTTGCCGCTTTGTTTGCGTCCCTTCTGCACCCGCTCCAGCTCAACCAGAGGCGCCTCCAATAGCCCAACAACCTGCTCTTGCGTGAGAAATTTCGGCAACCGCTTTTCCTGTTTCGGCATCGAGATATCTTTAATGGGCGTCGTCTCGAGCAGTCCTCTCCGAATCAGAAATTTGTAAAAAGATCGCAACGCCGAAAATCTCAGGTGGATCGCCGCACGTTTGAGCTTCCGGGCACCCAGGCTCCGAAGATAGGAGCGAAAATCCTCCCGCTTCAGCTTGAGCCAATCGGCACGCCCCCCGTTGTTTTTCTCATACCACGAGCTGAATTCCTCTAGCGCCTGCCGGTAATTCCGGCACGTATAGACCGAAGCCGCCCGCTCGGCAGAAAGATAATCCAGAAAATCCTCCGCTTCCTGCGCCAGAATCACCTGTCTCTCCTGCCCCGAAGCCTCTTGACCTCTTTTCACCCCTGCCACCGTTTCTCCTCTTTGAAAATCAACAAGGGATACGAATCCTTTCAGAACCGCATCCCTTGCTCGAAAAATAACTTCTTAAAAAGAAGCTCTTAAACTATGCGAGTGGCCAGCTACCTCTCCAGAACGGCATCATGAGATTGCTCGCTTCCACATCGCCCACGATCTGCTCTGCAACCGGGTCCCACTTGATCGCGCGGCCCAAACGCATCGAGATCATGTTCAGGAGGCAAACCGTGCAACTGCGGTGCCCGATCTCCACATCGGCAAAGGGACGGTTCCCCGTGCGGATGCATTCCAGGAAGTTGCCGTGATGGCTGCTCGTGCGGCCCAGGTCAACCTTGAACTGCTTGCGCAACTCGCGGTTTTCATTGCCCAGAGGACCGTTTTCGTCAATCAATTCCAGCCATTCGGGATTCGATGCTTCCAGCGTTCCCTCGTGAATATGCTCGAACACCCAGCCATCGGTACCGACAAATTTAATGCCGCGTCCGCCGGGGCTCGTACCCTCTGGGACCACCGTACCGCCAACCAGTTTCACTCCGCTGGCATACGTGTCCTCGAACTCGAATTCCATCGGCGTGTCATAAATACCATGCTGGTCATCCCAACCGCGTGCCTTGATCTCGACTGGGCCCGTATCATCGCTGTTGTTGCCCAGCTGGCCGATATCGATTACGTGCGCACCGCGGTCAGACATCTCGCCCGCTCCGTAGAGCAGATTGAAACGCCACTGATGATGCACTCTCTCCTTGTAGTACTGCACCACCGGAGTGTGACCCATCCAGAAATCGAAATCCAACTCCGCAGGTATCTTCTGCATGCCAGGAGGTACTTCCTTGAATTGGCGAATCTGCTGATGATGTGCCTCAACCGTCGGCATCTGGATATACATGGTCTGCAACTTGCCGATATAGCCGTTGCGAACCAATTCCGCCGCATAACGGGCATTGGCGCGGGAACGCTCATGGCTACCGGTCTGCAGCACTACGTTGTACTTGCGCACCGCATCGCGAACCGCCTTGCTCTCGGCAATCGAGTTGGCCAGCGGCTTCTCGCAATAAATATGCTTGCCCGATTTTGCCGCGGCTACGCTGATAACGGCGTGCCAGTGGTCCGGTGTACAAACCGTAACCGCATCGATATCTCTGCGGGCCATGATTTCACGGTAATCACTGTACTTCCGGCAATCCTGGTTGCCATAACGCTCATTCACGACCTGTGCTGCCGCATCCATGCGTTTGCTGTCCACGTCACAAACCGCCACCACTTGGACCGACTCCGGCGCCAAAAACGCCCTCATGTTTCCATTGCCCTGACCACCCTGGCCAATCGTGGCCATCACGATCTTATCGTTTGCTCCAAAAGCACGGGAGGGGATAATGGTGGGGAAACCGATCATCGCGGCAGCACCCACGAACGAACCGGCTTTTAAAAACCTTCTACGTGATAATTTCTTCATACGTGGGCCAATCCTCTCAGTTAGTCCCCCGCTTTTCAAGGAATTTATCGTTTTTTTGCCAATTTTTTTTCTCTCGCTATTGCTTGACACCACCCCTTTTTTACGCTCTAATCTCCCCCTGCCTTGAGGCCGATAGGGCGTATGGGCGTAACCAATGATGGTTTCCCCCATCTCCCCTCGGTAGGGCCTGGAGAGGAGTGAATTAGAAGTGACTGAATTAAAAGTTAGAAAAGGCGAACCGCTTGAGCGTGTTCTGCGTCGGTTGAAAAAGCGTCTGGACCGCGAAGGTGTTATTCGCGAGGTGCGCAATCACCGTTATTTTGAGAAACCTTGCGAGAAAAAACGCCGCAAGATGAAAGTCGCACGCTTCTCTGCCATGTTGGCCGCGCGGCATGCTGAAATGTAATTGAACCCTCTGAGGAGTCTGCTCCTCTTTGTGAGTTCTGCGCTCCCGGTCTTTTCCGGAGCGGGAGACAAGTCTCTTTTTAAGGACGATTCCTCAACGGGAATCGTCCTTTTTAAACCTGACATCCTGCCTTTTACCCTCTTCTCCCCTCCTTTTTTAAAAAATTTAAAAATTTTAAATAATATATATCCCTTTCACTATAAATAACTTATAGTAAAAACACCCCAATTTCAGCAACGTCGCGGACATTTTTATTTCTACAGTGCACTCATTTCTGCTACACTCAATTCTGGAACGGCTTGGCGTACTGCCCTGCCCAACCGAGATCTTATGTTTTCGTTGCAGAGGTTTTTTTGTCGCGATGAGAAATTCTTCGACTTGATTGAGGCCCTGGCCCAGTCAAGCTCATCCAGTGTCAAGACTCTCGCCCACTTTTTGCTCCACCCGGATGATGTGGCTTCGGTAGACGGCATCGTTCAGAAACGCCGAAAAAGCAAAGAGCTGAGTGATGAAATTGCGCATCAACTATGCGTCTCTTTCATTACTCCCTTCGAGAGAGAAGACATCGAAGCTCTTACCTCCTCACTGACCAAGATCAGCAAAACTTCCGAAAAATTCATTTCCCAGTATTTCCTCTTCAGAGATGCTATCCAGCACGATGATTTCCACAGGCAATCTGAACTCTTGGAGAAATCCGCCGACCTCCTCTATGATATGGTCAAAAAGCTCCGCAAGAATCCCAACGTGGAACAAATCAAGGAAATGAATTCCAATCTCCTCAATTACGAAGCTGAATCGGATCGTATCATGCTCATCTTCATGCAGGAGCTCTTCAATAAAGCTGATACTTCCATGGTTAACCTTCTGGCTAATAAAAATTTGCAGGAGCTTCAGGAAAAATTGACCGAACGCTTCCGCGATGCCGGAAATATCGTCTTTCGTATTGTGTTGAAATACTCTTGAGTCCCCTTATGGGAACATTCAACTACTCAACCGCTCAACCGATTTGTTCTTCCTGAGGTAACGCATGATTCTCGTTCTTTGCGTCATTGTAATCGCCTTGGCCTTTGAGTTCATCAACGGCTTTCACGACACCGCTAATGCCATTGCCACTTCTGTCTCGACTCGTGCTCTCACGGTCCGCAATGCCATTATTGTCGCTTCAATTTTCAACCTTATCGGTGCCCTTTCCGGCCATGCCGTCGCCAAAACCATCGGTAAAGGCTTGGTTGATATCAATTTCATTACCCAGGAGACCATTCTTTGCGCGCTCCTTGCCGGCATTATCTGGAACCTTATTACCTGGTTTTTCGGCATCCCTTCGAGCTCCAGCCACGCCCTCATCGGCGGCCTTTGCGGTGCGGCTCTTTCAGCCTCCAATATGAATTGGGGCGTCATCCTTTGGCGCGTTACCGACGGAGAAAAAGTGACCGGTCTTTGGCCGCAGGTGATTAAGCCTATCTTTACGGCACCCGCCGTCGGCTTCATTATGGGCTTCCTCTTTATGGGCCTGCTCCTGTGGCTGTTCATGAAGTTCAAACCCGCCCCGGTCAATCGCTTCTTTGGACGATTCCAGATTTTCAGCGCCATGTGGGTCAGCTTCTCCCACGGTGCAAATGATGCTCAGAAAACCATGGGTATCATCACCTTGAGTCTGGTTTCCGCAACCGCTGCCGGCACCTTCGCCTTCCTCCCGGAGTGGCTGAACTTTCTCAAACTCGATGCGGCGAATTTCGATGTCCCCGACTGGGTCACTTGGTCCTGCGCCATCACTATGGCCGCGGGAACTGCCGCCGGCGGCCGTAAAATCATTAAAACCATGGGCACCAAGCTGGTCCGCATGTCCCCCATTAACGGCTTTGCGGCTCAAAGCGTCGCTGCCTTTGTTATCCAGGGTGCCAGCCATTGGGGAATCCCCCTCTCCACAACCCACGTCATCTCTACCTCCATCATGGGTGTCGGCGCCACAAAGCGCTTCAGCGCAGTTAAATGGGGCGTTGCGGGCAACATGGTCTGGGCCTGGGTCCTCACCATCCCCGTCACTGGTTTTATCGCATTTTGTATCATGAAGTTGATCCTCTGGATTTCCCCCAATTCCGCCGCAATCCCGCCGCTCTAAACGGGCTTTTTCCCCTCTCCTTTTTTTAAAAATTCTTTTTATATAAGAATTGCCTTACTTTTAAGGGGAGCTCGTGGGTAATATGAGGAGCGGTTGCTTACATTTCAACATCCTCTCCCGGATGCGCGAAATCTAAAGAGGCCAGCTTTTTGGTTGAATACGTTATGTCACGAATTGAAGTCTTTCCTGGTGCCTTTCAAGGTCCTGCTTTCTTGCACCCGGGTGAAAACTGCACTTGCGATTGCGAGCGCTCTTCTCTCCCTCTTGCAGTTCACTCCGACGCATCTTTTTCATATAGCGATTCTGTTCATGAAGGCAGCGCTTATCCCACAGGTGCATTCACCCTGCTTAAACCATTCTTCTACCCTAAGGATAACGCATGATTCTTGTTTTTTGCGTCATTCTGATCGCCCTTGCCTTTGAGTTCATCAACGGCTTCCACGACACTGCCAATGCCATTGCCACCTCCGTCTCGACTCGTGCCCTCACGGTCCGCAATGCCATTATTATCGCTTCAATTTTTAACCTCATCGGCGCTCTTTCCGGCCACGCCGTCGCCAAAACCATCGGTAAAGGCCTGGTCGATATCAACTTCATTACCCAGGAAACCATTCTCTGCGCTCTCATTGCCGGTATTATCTGGAACCTCGTTACCTGGTTTTTCGGTATCCCGTCCAGCTCCAGCCACGCCCTGATCGGCGGCCTCTGCGGTGCCGCTCTCTCTGCCTCCCACCTGAATTGGAATGTCATCCATTGGAGCGTCCTCGAGGGAGAGAAAATGAAGGGTCTTTGGCCGCAAGTCATTAAGCCTATCGTCCTTGCGCCCGCCGCAGGCTTCTTCTTCGGCTTCCTCATTATGGGACTCCTCCTTTGGCTTTTCAGGTCGTTTCGACCCAGCCCAGTCAATCGCTTATTTGGCAAGCTCCAGATTTTAAGTGCCATGTGGGTCAGCTTTTCCCACGGGGCTAATGATGCCCAGAAGACCATGGGAATCATCACCTTGAGTCTGGTTTCTGCAACCACCGCAGGCACCTTAGCCTTTGTGCCCGAGTGGATGGATTTTCTCAAACTCGATGCAGGTAAATTCAATGTACCAGACTGGGTCACCTGTATCTGCGCCATCGCCATGGCTGCCGGAACTGCTGCCGGCGGCCGCAAGATCATCAAAACCATGGGCACCAAATTGGTCCGTATGTCCCCAATTAACGGCTTTGCTGCCCAAAGCGCTTCAGCCCTGGTCATCCAAATCGCCAGCCATTGGGGAATCCCCCTCTCCACAACCCATGTCATCTCTACTTCCATCATGGGCGTCGGCGCCACCAAGCGCTTCAGCGCAGTCAAGTGGGGCGTCGCTGGACACATGGTTTGGGCATGGATACTCACCATCCCGGTGACCAGCGTCCTGGCCTTTGGCGTCATGAAGTTGATCCTCTGGATTTCCCCCGGTTCCGCCACAATCCCGCCTGTCTAAAAAGCCCGTTTCAATGCGCATATTTTTGGGCAACGCAATTTTTGAGGCAATACATGTTTGCGATCATAGCCTGTTGTCTCAACTACTTCGTTACGCATTTGGCCCTTAGCCTTTTTACCCCTGAGAAGACGATAGCGCTTTTTAATTCAACGTACTCTTTTGTAGCTTCCATGCTCATATTCAGAGACATACAGTTTTAGTGCGTTCTTTTTGAGGCAACCACCTTTTTCTCCTCCTCCCTCTTCCACTTTTCGGGGTGCATATTTTTGGGGCAATGCGGTGCACATTTTTTTGAAGCAATACGTAAATTTTGCTTGCATCGAGGCTAGGAACTTTACATACTGGAGAAAGTTTGATTTGGAAATCACAAAAAAACTATGAAAAAAATTGTCTTAGGTTGTCTTTGTTTGGGGTTAGGTTTAACTGCCGTTGTGAGCGCTACTCTCGTCATGCACCAATGTCGAGCTACGTGCTCTCTACAGAATGGTGAATTGTACCAAATGGAATGGAATTGTCCAACAGGAAAGGATTGCCTTGCTTTTTGTGGTGCTGTACCCCCAGTAGGGACTTGTGTTGATGTGCGCTAATACTAGGTCTAGGTTGGCCCATATTGTCCTATTGGGATTACCGGTTATTATACTGATAGTTGCAATTGTTTTTCATAAAAATCTCCCCCCGGAAAATTTGGAAGAAATTGAAGCACCCAGTAGCAACCCTGTTTACGTTGACCTTAAAGAGGCGTGGTTGACGAATAAATTTGAACCTCTTTTTGCATCTTCTAATCTAAGCAGCAGAGTGAAAGATTTGAATATTCGCTTCACTGACTGCGAGGAATTAAAAACCGAATCCTCTTCACTACGCGAGGCTGTGTGTAGCATTTTACAGTCTCTAACTTCCGAACAGTTTGATAAGTATTCAAATGCGAGAGTTGCCGGGAAATCCCATACAATAAATCCCAAGGCGATTGCTTTGCAGCAGGGTATCTTGCAGACGTTTTATAACACGAATCCTTCGGGCAACTTGGAAGATATCCGCAGGGTCTATTGGGAAATAATAACGGATAATGGGAAAAACGCATCTTTTTGGCAATCTATATGCTGGGAACAATCTTGGGTAGACTGCCTGAAAACGAATAAGTTTGATTTATTTGCATCCTTGGGAAATTTTACGAGTTTTGCAATGCAGCAATTTCCTAATTGTGGTGTAGTTGGGTATTCTTCGTCATTTAAATACACACCTACCCCAGAGGAAGTGTTTGAACAGGAAAAGCAAATAGCAGCTGCACATGCCTATATTCTGGTCAAAACAAGTGAAGAAAAAGCATATCCTCTTATTTTTCAATTTCATTGGGCTCCTTCCATTAAAGCCTGGCTGCCGGATTTCTTGGCTGTAGCGTATGTCGGATCCAGAAAAATGGATCCCGTTTTCTAGTTCTTCAAATATGATTCAAAATTTCTTTCTTCAATCTGTTGCTATTGCTCTAACAATCACTGGATTAGCCAAAATTTTGAGCATTTTTGGAACTGCTGAAATACTGGAGAGATATGAACCTATTCTAGGATTTTCTTTCAGGTTAACTTTTTTGATTGTTGGCTCATTAGAATTAGGAATTGCTTTTTTTTGTTTTTTTTCAAAAAGGAAAGTTCTGTCCATAATATTGGTCGGTTGGTTAGCAACTGTGTTTACGTTATATAGACTCGGATTATGGTTTATCGGATGGCAACATCCCTGTCACTGTTTAGGTGAATTAACTAGTTTTTTGCATATTTCTGAATCTTTCGCTGACATGACTATGAAATATCTCATTTTTTATATTTTTGTGGGATGTTTCATTTTCCTATTTAAGAAATATTTCATTTATAAAAATTAAAATAATTATATTTTTTAGAGGCAGTTTGATTTAATAATCTATTTCTAAAATTAAAAATGTTTTTTATTTTTTTATTATAGTTTTTTTGTTTACATAATACCGTTTTAAATAAAAAATAATTCACTTTTAATATTTAGTGTAAATATGACTAAAAACATCGATGATGATGTTTAGCACAATGTGGATCTATTTTATTTGATAGTTTTTTAGCCCTTAAAGAATTTGGCGAATTATGCATTAGAATTTATTTTTTTGAATAATACATGAAATATACTACTTACATTTTTAATTATTTATAATACTAATATTCACTTTTATCAAACGGTCACTTTTATCTTCCCTTATTTCCTATCCCAGTGTGTTACTATGACATACTTCTCTGAAATTTTACTTTGAGTAATAATTGGAAAAAATTTGAATGGAGAGGCATATATTGGTCCACTGTTTTAACTTTCTTGGTATTGGTACTATCGAAACTAGTACCGGGGTGGGGGCTGTGGTATTCTATTACTGATTGGTATCGTCCTCAAATCAATGCCTTGATGGATGGACGTTTATGTTTGAGTAATACGCTCAGTGACCTTCAGCACGATAATGCATGGTCGGGCGGTGGTGTTCAACAAGTATGGGGATTGGGTGTGCCCTTCTTGCGATTGCCTTTTGAATGGCTAGCGTGGGCATGTGGATATGACGCAGCCCCGAATCGGCTGGTATTAGGCTTCTGGATTTTCTGCGCAGCCTTCTGGGGCTATCGCGTATTGATACACCAAGAAATTGAACAAGCCAGCACGTCCTTTGGCGCGTTGCTGAATACGAGCCAACACGTTTATCTTCAGAAAATAATAGGTTTGCTATTGCTGTTATTTTTTCCTGCGTTTATTATGCTTTTAAGCTCTCGCATGATGGTCTTTGAAGAAGCTTTAGCCTATACCTACCTGTATGGAATTATAGAGGCTTTTACCCTGCTTTGGTTTATCCACAAGCTGCAATTAAAGAGGTGGCTTATTCTTTGTACAATGGCAGGATTGGGGGCTTTTATCCGTCCGACGTTACTTTTTTATGGTTTTTCCTCGCTTGTGACGAGTGTGCTGGTGCTTTATGAAAAGCGTCCGTATTTGACACAAGTAGAAACTCAAAAGAATTGTCAACTGCGCTATGGTTTTCAAAGTTATTCATGGCTTATGGGACCAATTCTTTTTATCCTAGGAGGAGGATTACTTTTTCTCACAAACTTGCAGAGGTTTGACAACGGGTTTGAGTTTGGCCACAAGCTTAATGTGCAATGGGGAGACGCAATGTTTGGTTCGATGTATTCAACCAGGTTTGACTACCCCTATGAAAATGAATCAGTGGTCTCAGCAAGCAAAGAACTTTTTGGGATGCTTTTTCTGCCAGCGAAATACAACAACGGCAATTGGTATGAACAGAATTTATTTCCAGGTCAATCAAAAACCTTTCGCTGGAGGGAGACATACTTGAGAACGTATGATATGTCGGTTCTCGGCTTGGTATTGTGTGGTTTCATTGCGGGAGGACTGACTCTGGGTCTAAGAAAGCAAAGAGTACAGAAATTATTTTTTGATAACACTTTAACTTATTCATATCTCGCTGAAGTGGCGTATTTGACTCTTTGGAGCTTTTTAGCCGTTATGCCATTGGTTTATTTCTATCTTTGGACACCAGTCATCACCTCCCGCTACATGTTGGATTTTGCCCCAGCTTTTGCAGTAGCTATTTTTGCCTTTTATCGGTATGGACTTCAGCGGATAAAAAAGCCCGAGTTAGCCACCCTCCTTGGGGTAATCTTCTTGGGTTGGCTCTTAGCAGATACTATCTTATCCCTGCACGTTGTAGAACATGGTCCAAGCTGGCAGACTTCTGTTGGTCTAAATACTCAGGTATCGTCACAGCATTACCAACAGCCCGGGAAAAACGAAACATATTTTGATGGCCTTGGCTGGGATAAAGAAAGTGGTGCATCAAGTCCAATTGTCACCGTATTTCTCCACAATGTTGATTTTCTGGAGCTTGAAATCGAGGCAAACCAAACCCTCATTCAAACGATGTCGCAAGCGGGGGAAACAGATTTCCCTAAAGCAACCCCAGAGGTAATCCGCGCCAAGATTGGTGTGGAATATCTAGTGCGTGAATCCATTTCCTTTACTAAAAACGGATGGAAAATCCGTTTCAAAGGACCTCACAAAAAAGTATATCAAACCGGGTATCAAGTCGTATTCTTAGCGATGATTGCCAAAGAAGATCTAGGCTATATGAATAGCCCTTGGCTGCTCAAATCTGTACGGTGGAATCAGACCGACAAACCCAAAAGTGTTACCTCTTATGTGGCTTCTGTTGAGTCTCCCGAGTTGTCCAAATCATCTCAAATCCCGCCTGTCTAAAAAGCCCGTTTCCCTCCAACTTCTTTTTACGATTCCCGTTTTTTTTTAAAATCTCTTTACTTTAATAAGTAATTGGGTTCTGATAGGAAAAGCGTTGCTTGAATTTCTAACGTCCCGTCGGGGACGGGTAACCTGAAAAAGGCAGCATAAACGTTGAAAACTTTATGTCTTTTATTGAAGTCATTCCTGATGTTTTTCAAGGGATCACTACATTGTTTCATAGTGAGCCCAAAATCGCAATCACTCGAATTTTCCTTATTCTCCTCGGGTTTACTTTGATGTATTTGGGCCGGAAGGGTGTCCTGGAGGCTATGATTATGATTCCCATGGGATTGGGAATGGCCACCGTAAACGCTTCGGTGATGTTTTTTGACCCCCTCAGCATCCATGCTCCCCACGGGATGAGCACCCTCTTCCTCGAAGCCCAGGTGGGCTCCGGACTCGAACCGGTACAGGCAGCAGCCGATACCATTAAAATCCTCGGCATTGATTGGCTTCAGCCGGTTTTCTCTCTCACTTTCAGTAATAACCTGATCGCTTGTCTTGTCTTCTTGGGAGTCGGCTCCCTTCTGGATATCGGTTACGTGCTGGCCCGCCCCATCGTATGTATGACCATCGCCATGTTCGCTGAGCTGGGCACTCTCGTTGTCTTCCCTCTGGCGGTCTATTTCTTCAATTTCACCCCGCAGGAAGCCGCCGCTATCGCTGTCGTCGGGGGAGCTGATGGCCCCATGGTGCTCTTTACGGCTCTGGTTTTGGCCCCGCCTCTTTTCGTCCCTATCTCAGTCGTCGCCTACCTCTATCTGGGCCTGGCCTATGGCGGCTACCCCTACCTGGTGAAGATGATGATCCCCAAAAAACTGCGCGCCATCAAAATGCCGCCGCCGGTCAAACCGCCCGTCGCCTATAACTCCATGGAGAAAATGATCGTTGCGGCTATTTTATGCGTCGTCCTCTCGCTGCTCTTGCCCATTGCCGCACCCCTCATCTTCTGCCTCTTCCTCGGTATTTCGATCCGTGAGTCAGGCGTCAAACCTCTCCAGGACCTCGTCAGCGGCCCCATGCTCTACACCGCAACTCTCTTTCTGGGACTCACCCTGGGCATCCTCTGCGACGTAAATACGATTATGGATCCCAAGGTCCTTCCGCTTCTCCTCCTGGGCATGCTCTCGCTGCTCATCTCGGGTGTCGGCGGCATCCTGGGCGGCCTCTTCATCTGGTGGGTCACCGGCGGCAAAGTGAATCCCGTTGTCGGCATTGCCGGTGTCAGCTGCGTCCCGACTACGGCCAAAGTGGCTCAAAAAGTCGTCAGCAAAGAGAACCCTTCTTCCATCATTCTCCCCCTGGCCCTGGGGTGCTGCATCAGCGGTGTCATCACCTCTGCTATCATCTCCGGCATCTTCTGCAGCCTCCTCAAGGCCGACTCCGGCTTTTTAGTCAACTTGCAGCAAGCTCTGGGAAATGTCGTTCAGTAACAAATTTGAGTCATAAACAATTATCCATTTTATCACCATGGTACTAATTAAATTTATCCTCTCACTTTACCTCATGGCGACCGTCGTTGCCTTTTTTATCGCCATACTCTTGGGCTTGATGGGCCGCATCATCAAAATCTTGAATATCCAGGAATTGCACCCCGTTTCAATCCCCGGAACTCCGCCTGGCCAGATCATGCCCCCGGCTGCTGAGGCCGACTATACCGAAATCGCAGTCGCCATCGCGGTTGCAAAACGAGAAAGCTCCAGTAAATAAGTACCCAAAAAAATTTTAACCCATGAAAAAAATTCACTTTATGTTGACTGCCTTCCGGGATGGATTCCAGTCCGTCTTCGGAGCAAGAGTATTTTCCAAGGACTACCTGCCCTTGATTGAGTACGCCTCCAAGGAATGCGGTATCAAACATCTGGAAGCCGGCGGCGGCGCCTTGTTCCAATCCGCCATCTTCTATACCCGCGAAAATGCTTTCGATGTCATGGATAACTACCGCAAAGCCGCCGGGCCCGATGCCGAATTGCAGACCTTGGCCCGCGGTATCAGCGTCGTCGCCTTGAAGGCTCAGCCCAAAGACGTCATCGACCTCCATGCCAAAATGTTCAAAAAACATGGGATCACCATTATCCGCAATTTCGATGCCCTCAACGACGTCAATAACCTCATCTGGAGCGGGCAGTGTATCCACAACGCAGGCCTGAAACATGAAGTCACCGTCACCATGATGGAGCTGCCTCCCGGTTGCACTGGCGCACACGATGTCCCCTTCTACGAAAAAACGCTCCGCAGCATCCTTGATGCCGGCATCCCCTATCACAGCGTCGTCTTCAAAGACGCCTCCGGAACCTCCTGCCCGCATAAGGTCCATGAAACCATCAAAATGGCCCGCAAACTCCTGGGCGATGAAGCTCACATTGTCTTCCACTCCCATGAAACCGCCGGCACTGGCACTGTCTCCTACATAGCCGCCATCGAAGCTGGCGTGAGCCAGATCGATCTCAGCCTCTCTCCCGTCTCCGGCGGCACCAGCCAGCCCGACGTGATCACGATGTGGCACGCTCTGCGCGGCACCAACTACACTTTGGACATCAACATCGACAAAATTTTCGAGCTCTCCGAAATGTTCAAAGAAACCATGAGGGATTACTTCATCCCGCCCGAAGCGACCAAAGTCGAGCCCGTCATCCCCTTCTTCCCGATGCCCGGCGGCGCTCTCACAGCCAATACCCAGATGCTCCGGGATAACAACCTCATGGATAAATATCCCCTCTTCATTGACGCCATGGGCGAAGCCGTCCGCAAAGGCGGTTTCGGCACATCTGTCACCCCGGTCTCTCAATTCTATTTCCAGCAGGCCTTCAACAACGTCATGTTCGGCCCCTGGAAGAAAATCGCCGAGGGTTACGGCAATATGGTTCTGGGTTACTTCGGCAAAACGCCCGTCCCGCCCGATCCGGAAGTCGTCAAAATCGCTTCCGATCAGATGGGCAAGCTCCCCACGACCGATCACCTTTCCGCCCTGGAAACCGACCCCAAGAAAGGCCTCAAAGCCGCACGCGAAGCTCTCGAGAAGGAAAATCTCCCGCTCACCGATGAAAACCTCTTCATTGTCGCCGCCTGCGAAGATAAGGGTATCACTTTCCTCCAGGGCAAAGGCACCATCGGTGTCCGCAAAATTTCCGAAGAAGATAAAAAAGCCGCTGCATCTACCCCGAAAACTCCGGCCAAGGCCACTCCTCCTCCGCCGAACGCTTACGACGTCGCCGTAAACGGTCAGAATTACAACGTCCGCTTTGATGGCTCCAATGCCATCGTCAACGGCAAGACCTTCCAGGTCAACGTCAAAGAAGCCAACGGAAGCACCAGCGAGGCCGCGGCCGATACGACCTCCAAGCTGACCCTTACCGAGATCAAATCTCAGCTCCCGGGCCTCATTCTGCGAATCGAGAAAACCGTCGGCGCTCAGGTCAAACAGGGCGAAGTCATCCTCGTCGTCGAATCCATGAAAATGGAAACCCCCATCACCGCTCCCCATGACGGCACCCTTACAGAAGTCAACGTTACCCAGGGCGTCCAGGTAGTCTCCGAACAGTTGGTTGCGAAAATATTGGGTTAATTGCATTGCCGGATTATAACGAAAACAAATAGTGACTGAACCGACAGACGACAAGTTTTTCACCCGGATTTTTCATCTTGCCGATGAGTCTGGCACGTCTCTTGCGTGTGCTCTCTTTTGATTTATGAGTGACGAGCCTATTTCCGAATCCGCTGCTAACCTCAATATTCTCAAACTCAGCGTCATTGATTCTACTAACCTCTTTGCAAAAGAGCGTTTCAATGAACTCATGGACCGCACCGCCGTCGTCGCAGATTCTCAAACTGCAGGCCGTGGCCGCGGCGGTCGCTCATGGTATTCCCTCCAGGGCAATCTCTTCCTGACCCTGGTCCTTAAACCCAATCTCCCCTTTTCTAAAAACTCGGCTCACCTGGCCATGACCCATTACACGGGCGTCACCCTCTGCCTCCTCCTGGAGAAAATGGGGCTCAAACCCGAAATCAAGTGGCCCAATGACGTCCTCATCGAAAAGAAAAAAATAGCCGGCATCCTCGCCGAATCCATCCCCATGCCCATGGGCAGACTCGGCATCGTCGTCGGCCTGGGCGTCAATCTCAATATGCGCGATTCGGACCTGGAAACCATCGACCAGCCAGCGATCTCCCTGGCACAGCTCCTTCCTCCCAATAAACGGCCCTCACGCGACCGCTTCCTCCGCCAGTATCTCAACCTTTTCTTTGAGCAGTATGAACTCTTCTTCAGGAAGGGTTTCTCGCTGATCGCCTCCACCTACGACAGCTTCCTCCTCTATAAAGGCGAGCGCGTCCGCCTCCAGACCGAGCACAGCCTCACCTTCGGGACCATCAAAGGCGTCGGCCCCGATGGCGCTCTCTACCTGGTGGGCGATGACAATAAGCTCCGCGAGTATTACGTCGGCGACGTCTGGCTCGAAAAAGCCTGATAGATCCCCCCACCATCCTAAGGATCCGCATTCTTGATGTCTGCGGAGCATACCCATCTCATAGCCTTGGGTCGCATCTAGAATAATCTGTGCAAATCTGCGTAATCTGCGGTTAAAAACTTCCTCATCTACGGTTAAATCGTTTTCCTCTGCACCCCTTCCGGGGTGCAGCATATTTTAGGTATGCGGAGCATACCCATCCTATAGCCCGGGGTCGCAGACCCCGGGTAAGACATCCCCCACATTCTTTCACGACCCCGTAGGGGTCGCACCCGTCTGCAACGGATTCATGCCCGGAGGTCTCCATGTCCATCTGTCTCCGTGCCCGGCGGGCACACGCCTCGGAGAGGCGAATGTGCATAACCGTAGGTGCGGCTCCCGCAGGGAGACGTACCTACGGATACAACCGCCCCCCGTGCTCCCGCCTGAAGGGCGGTACTTCACAACTTTCCACACCCATCCTCTTTTTCTGTGCAAATCTGCGCAATCTGCGGTTAAAAACTTCCTCATCTGCAGTTAAATAATCTTGCATAACCTCAAAAATCATCCAGAATTCCAGGTGGACTATTCTCGTAATATAATGAACACCATCTCTCTGAGGCGCCTTTGTTTTGTTCTGGCTTTCATTGTCTTGATCCCCGGATGCGAAAAAAGAACCTCCAAAATAAGCAAGTGTGTGATGAATCTGCATACGATTCAAATTATCAAAGCTGAATGGGCTCCTGAATTTAATCAGCCTTCGAATGCGATTCCGACGTGGGAAGATTTAAAACCCTATTTCCCGCCGGAGTGGTCTAACACTATCCCTGTATGCCCTATCTCCCCCAAAAATGGTACTTACATAATCAATCGCGTAGACGAGGACCCTAAATGTACCGTCTGCGGAGATGGGTATGGAAATTTTTAATGTGTTATTAAAAAAAATATGATAAATAAAATTAACATTTTTATTAAATTAATATGTTCATTTTTATTACAAATAGTAATAGCGTTTATTCTAATAATATTTATGATAATATTCTTTATATTTATATTCCCACTATTTATCAACCCAACCTATTCAAACACCATCAAGCCCGAAGAAGTAGGCTCTGTTATAATTTATTCTGTAAATCCTTTTCTCAAAAGCGTTGAAGACGACACTTTTGGTTATGAGTTAGATAGAGGTGAAATTAATTTATTATTTAAAGACATGAAGGGACAGTCTTTTGCAACCTGGAAAGTCCCCTCGCTCATGGTTGTAAACTACAAAAATGGTGAAAGTGATCATTTTGCGGTAGATGTTAGAGCTCGAGGTGAAGAACTCAAAACACGAAAACAGTTTTCTTTTGCGGAAGAGTCCGCACAGGAATATCGGAAAATACAGAATCGGGCTCATCAGAAATGGCGTCTTCAGAGGATACTGCCGCCTGATGAAAAGCGTCTTCTGCTCAACTTCTTATCTCAACAAAATCAAAGTAATTTCACCTTATCCGGAGACAAATCCTATATGTTGGCTTTTGGAATCCCAAAACAGGAAGCCTCGCTCAATCGCAGCTACACCGGAACTCTGACAATAGGAAACGCCACGAATCACCTGGTTGCGGAATATGCGGCCCGCCTTCCGGGGTGGAATCCCACAAATAAGGAGATAAAAATTCCGTTTACCGTTCCAAATCACGCCCCGGTCAACTGGCTTGAAGATGAGGAAATATCAGGATATGTCCTTGATTTCGATTATGGAAAAGAGAATCTTATCTCTTTGGAAATGTTTATGGTGGACCTTCTTGTCGAGGGCACTTATACCCTCTCTGTAGACTTTTCAACACCACCACCCGATAAGGGCACCCTATGGCTCATGGTTTGGAAAGTTGATGAAGAAGAAAAATAAAAGATAGTAACATTTTCTATTTTATAACATTATCTGGATATGTTACCCATAAGTAAATCGCTTTCCACCGCATCCGCCAGGATGCACATTCTTGAGGTATGCGGAGCATACAACTTTCATAACCCGGGGTCGCAGACCTCGGGTAAGATATCCGTCCTTCTCCTTCCTCGACCCCGTAGGGGTCGCATCCGTTTCTCCCTTTCAAATAATCTGTGCAAATCTGCGTAATCTGCGGTTAAAAACACCGTAATTATGCGGATTGTCCTCTTGACAAATCCCTCTCATCGTTTACGATATCGCCCGGACAATAACAGAAGATGCCATGAACCGACGTGAATTCTTGAAGATTTCCGCAGCTGCAGCTTTGGCCTCGGGCTTACCGGCCTCTCTCAGCGCACAAACCCCGTCTCCCCAACCGGCTTCCACCGTCGAGTCGCGCATCCGCCTGGGCGCCCCGGTCTACCACAGCCAGGATGATATTGAGCTCTATGCCCGTGAGCACCGCCGCCTGGCCTATCGTGCCGCCTATAGCCCCAATGTCCGCCTGCAGGATACCGACCGCATCGCCGCCATCCGCAAAGCATTTCAGAAAGAAGACGTCCAGATCGCCGAAGTCGGTGTCTGGAATAACCTCATGGATCTCGACTCTGAGCGCCGCAAAGAAAACCGCCGCCGAATGGTCGAAGGCCTGGCCTTGGCCGATGCGCTCGGCGCCCGCTGCGTCGTCAATGTCGCCGGCTCCCTCAACCCTCAGGCATGGAGCGGCCCACACAAGGATAATTTCGGCTCTGATTTCTTCGATGCCGTCGTCGAATACTCCCGCGCTATGATTGACGAGGTCAAACCCAAAACCACCTTCTTTTCCCTTGAAATTATGGGCTGGAGCATCCCGCATAACCCCGATTCCTATCTCAAATTGATCCGTGCCGTCGACCGCAAACAGTTCGGCGTCCATTTCGACCCCACCAATATGATCAATTCCGTCGAGAAAATCTTCGACACCACCACGCTCCTCAATGAAGCCTTCGATAAGCTGGGCAAGTACATCGTCAGCTGCCACGCCAAAGACATCGCCTGGGTCGTGGAAAATCAGGTCCACTTTGTCGAAGTCATGCCTACCACCGGCGAACTTGATTACCGCACCTTTTTGAAACGCCTGGCCGCACTGCCTCAGGAGCCCCCGCTCATGATTGAGCACCTGGCCAATGAAGCCCAGTATCTGGAGGCCGCCGACCGCATCCGCAAAGTAATGAAAGAAATCCCGGTTTAGCCCGAAGCGAAAACCTTTCCCAACTCCTGAAAAATCAAACCCACTCTGCGAAAATCAAAATGAACTCCCTCAAACTGAATCTCTCCCTGGCTCTCTCGCTCCTCCTACTCTTCCTGGGCCAGATAGAGCCGCTCCGAGCCTGCTCTTCCGTACTCGTCACCAAAGGCGCCTCCGCCGACGGCTCCTGCATGATCACCTATGCCGCCGATTCTGCCGGATTCTATGTCTGGCTCGATATCCTCCCGGCCTGCGATGGCTCCATCCGTCCCGCCGACCGCAGCGCCTACATTCCCGACGCCCTGCCGACCTGCAAGGTCCTCGGTTTCTATGCCCTCACCCGCGTCAAAGGTTTCCAGGGCATCATGAATGAATACCAGGTCGCCATCACCGAAACCACCTTCGAAGGCCCCTCTGAGCTCCAAAACAAAGTCGGCTCCCTGGAATATACCGAGCTCATCACTATCACTCTCCAGCAGGCACGCACTGCCCGCCAGGCCGTCGAGATCATGATCCGCGAAATTGAAGAGCACGGCTATATCGACCTGGGCGAATCCTTCTCCATTTGCGACCCCAATGAAGTCTGGGTCTTTGAAATCGTCGGCACCGGCTCCACCGATCCTAAAAAGGATACCGGCTCCGTCTGGGTTGCCCTAAGAGTCCCCGATGGACATATCACCGCACACGCCAACCAGGCCCGAATCCGCGATTTCCCCCGTAACGACCCCGAGAACTGCCTCTATGCTCCCAACGTCGAATCCTTCGCCATCGAGACCGGCCGCTACGACCCCAAAAGCGGCAAGCCCTTCTCCTTTGAAGCCGCCTATGGCGGTATCGACGACACCAGCAAGCGCGCCTGCGAAAAACGCGTTTGGAGCTTCTTCCGCCGTGCCGCTCCTTCTCTGAATCTCTCTGATGATTACGCCCAGAATGTTCCCGGCGCCGAGCTCTACCCCTGGTCCATCGCCCCGGATAAAAAACTCTCCCTCAGCGATGTCATGGCACTCACCCGCGACCGCTATGACGGCACCCCTTACGATATGCGTACCGGTATTGATGCCGGCCCCTATGGAAACCCCGTCCGCAATCGGCCCCTCACCTGGAAAGTGGATGACGTCCGCTACGCCTGGGAGCGCCCCATCTCCGTGCCGCAAACCTGCTGTACCATCCTCACTCAGTCCCGCTCCGGACTCCCGAATGAAATCGGCGGCCTGACCTGGTTCGGATGGGATGACGCCTATACCTCCTGCTATTTCCCCCTCTACATGGGCATGAGCGAAATACCCGATTGCTGCCAGACCGGTAACGTCGACCGTTTCGACCCCGATTCCAGCTGGTGGATTTTCAATTTCGTCGCCAACTACGCCTATGGACGCTTCTCGGAAATCTACCCCGATATCCAGAAGGTCCAACGGGAGCTCGAGTCGCATTTCCTCAAACTCCAGCCCGTTATCGAAAAAACCGCCCTCTCCCTCAGCGAAACCGACCCCGAGTTGATGCGCGCCTACCTCAACGACTACTCCAATTCAGGCATCCTCAAAGTCCATACCCGCTGGAGTAAACTGGCCGCAGACATGATCGCAAAATTTAACGATGGCTACATCCGCTCTCCCTCCGGCCGATATCCCAATGTCGGCTATCCCGAGACCTGGCTCCGCAAAGTCATTCAGGAAAAAGGCGACCAGTTCCGTCTGCCGCCCAAGGAAAAGGCAAGCCAATAGGGAGACCGCTTTGCCCATCATCCGAAACAGAAAGGGGAGCCCCTCTTATCAAGGAAACTCCCCTCTTTTTTAATCTGAATAGGCCCCTCTACTCCACTCGCGCGAAGATAGAAGTCTCGAAATTCTGGTAAGCCATGTAGTTGCCCCTGAACCAGAGCAGGCACTCACTCTGACCATGCTTGCGCGGAACATAGGGTCGTAAATTGTCGCCTCTGGAGTATTCGCTCACCGCGCTCCAATACCAGCTCCGGCCTCCATCAGCACTCTCACCCCGGTAAATCTCCCGGTGCGCGCTCCGCGCTCCCGTGATCGGGTTGAACTCGCTGCTGATATAGACCCGGCCCGGGTGCTCACAGTCGAAAGTGGCACCGCCCACGTAGTCATCTTCTCCCCGGTAGAGCTGTGCTCCGGCTCGGGCGATCTCGCTCGAAATCCACTTTTTGGAGCCCTCATCCCAGCGCGCGTAAAAATACCGGATATCCCCATCGCGAACCTTCACCGTATGCAGCACCACCGGGCTCCCGGCACCGTCATAGGCGATATCCCAAATCCAGGGTCGTCCGTCCGTCTTACCCGAGTTCCCGGGATAGACCGACCCAAACTTGTAAACCACCGACCCGGCCTGAGTCGGAATGGCACTCATTCTCCCCAGCGCTCCCAGAGGCTGCCCGTCGCTTCGGACCACTGCCCCGTCCCGTATTGCCAGGTGATAAACCGAGTTATTCACCGTCCGCGGATGCCCGTCCGTATAGAGAATGTCGATCCGGTCCCGCCCGTTGGATGCGAATTTGGTATAAGGCCGGTCCTTGTGGTTGAGGAGGTGAATCAGCTCCAGCCAACTCTCTCCGTTATCTTCCGAGAGGAGCAGCGTCGGGTTCCAGTTCGCGCCCCGGATGAAATTATAAATACGCCCCGGCTCATTCTTTAACTGAAAGGGATTGTTGTAGCAGACACCGCCGCGGAATTTCTTCGCGCTCCAGTCCACCGCGATCTCTTCTCCCCAGTCCTCAATGCTTTTGGGCGTCTTCACCAGCGCATAGCGCATGAACATCATCTGCTGTGAGCCGTGTGTCGAATAGAATGCCGCTAACCGCCCATCCTCCATCTCCAGAAAACCGATATTGTCATGGTCGTCACGCTCGCGCCAACTGCTGAGCACGCTCTCAGTCCCCTTGCCCAACGCCATATCCCAGGCATTCACGCAGACGGCTCCATCACCGCGGACATACCCTGCATAGAGAATTCCATCGCGCACGATCGCCCGTGGGTCATTGAACCAAGTCCAGGCTCCCGAAGGTGCCACCTCTTTGCCCGCCTCGCGGCTCTCAGGCTTCAGTTCCTGAATCCTCAAATTCTTCCAGCGGATTTCCCGTCCGGTCTCGGCCTCCGAGCCAATCCCATGCACCTGCAGCGCGATGAAGCCCGATGAATCCAGCCCATCTTCCAGGTCCGCCACGCTGACGTCGTTGAGCCACGTCTTGAGATGCGCCCCGCGAGCCTCCACGCGCACACGGTTCCACTCATTCTGCCGAAACGCCTTTTGCGCCTCAGGTTTCTCCTTCAGGTCAAAAAGCCATCCGCGCCGGCCCTCGTCATAAATCCCGCAGGACCACGCACGACCGGATGGGTCGATCTCAATCTGATACCCGTGCACACGCCCGGCGGGGATCTTCCACTGCTTCTCTCCCCAGCTGTATGTATGCTCCGCTTCAAAACAGTGGCTCCGTATCTGAACCCCCGAGTTCATCCGGCTATCCACCCGATACTCATATTCCAGAATGAAATCGCCGTATTCGCGCTCGGTACACAGAAAACTGTTGCCGCCGGCCTTCAGCTTTGTCGTACCCACCACGCATTCATCCTCCACTTTGTAAGGCGCGCTTCCTCCGCGCTGAACCCATCCCTCCAGCGTTTTGCCGTCGAAGAGCCGTGTCCATTCTTCCTCCGCGCGGGCCCCGTTACTCAAGAACATCACGCCCGCCGCCAGAAGCAGATACCTCCCCATCCATTGAATCCATCCTTTTCTCATATGATTTTCTCCATCTGGAAAAAATTCTAAACTCAACGCACCCTCCGGGCAAGCTTCAAAATCCTCGCCCTATCCTCCTGCCGCACCCCACCGGATGCGCTTTAAAGAGATATCCGAACCCCCTTACACAACCGGATTGCGCCAGGTCGATGGCGGACCGTAATCAATCCGGGAGATGTTTAATGGCCGTGTGGCCGATTCCGGCCCCCAGGTCCCCGCGGGATAAAACTCTTCAGGCGTCAAATCCTTCCCGTACCAGTGACTCCGGATCACATCGGCGATACTCCAGGCCGATTCCACCTCATCCCGCCGGATAAAGAGCGTCGAATCCCCGGCCATCGCCTCCAAGAGCAGCCTCTCGTAAGCCTCCGGCGTATACGCCCCAAACTCCGCATCGTAGGAAAAACGCAACCTCACAGGCCTTATCTCCGTGCTGGAGCCCGGCACTTTCCCGTTAATATGCAGCGTAATCCCCTCATCAGGCTGAAGCCGGAGCGTAATCGAATTCTGATCCAGATTCGCCCCGCACTGCGCCGCAAAAAGCGTATAAGGCGCCCGCTTGAATTGAAATCTCACTTCGCTGGCGCTCACCGGCAGATTCTTCCCCGTCCGCAAATAAAAAGGCACCCCGGACCACCGCCAGTTATCCACCAGTAACCGTGCCGCGACAAATGTTTCCACGTTCGATTTCGGGTCCACCTTGGCCTCCTCGCGGTACGCTATCCTCGACTCGCCGTCCACCTCTCCGGCCGTATATTGACCGCGAACGATATCCTCGGCCGCCGGCATCCGGATCGAGCGAATCAGCTTCACCTTCTCATCCCGAATCGCCTCGGCTTCCAGCGAAGTCGGCGGTTCCATCGCTGCCAGCGCCATCACTTGCAAGAGATGGTTCTGGAGCATATCCCGCGTTGCTCCGGCCTCCTCGTAATATCCACCCCGGCTTCCTACTCCGATCTTCTCGCTCACCGTAATCTGGACATGCCCCACCATCTGCCGATTCCAGAGCGGCTCAAGGACACTGTTCGAGAAACGGAACATCATCATGTTCTGCACCGTCTCCTTACCCAGATAGTGGTCGATCCGGAATATCTGCGTCTCATGAACATAGAGCGAGATATCGTCACAGAGCTTGCGTGCGGAGTGTAAATCGCTCCCGAAAGGCTTCTCCACTACCAGACGCTGGCCGTTCTCGGCCGCACTGCTCATTTTTAAGAGGCCCGACCGGCTCAGATTCTCGATAATCTCCACATATTGCGTCGGAGCCACTGCCAGATAAAACAGCAAATTCTCCCTCAGTTGCGGCTCGGGCGCCTGGTCCACAACCTCTTTCAGATTCCGATACGCCTCATGATCCGAGAATTCCCCCTGGAAATATCTCACACGGGAGGCGAAGTTAGTCCATTCCTCCGTGTCAACCGGCTTGGTCCGCGAATAGCGCTTCAAACCCTCCAGGAGCTCTGACCTCCAGCCCTCATCGCTCTTGGGCCTCCGCGCGAAACCGATCACCCTGTAAGGCAGGGGCATCTGTTTCTCCTTGTGCAGATGGTAGAGCGCCGGGATCAATTTCCGCTGCGTCAAATCCCCGCTGGCCCCGAAAATCACAATCGTGCAGGGTGTTATCTTGCGACGCCGTGTATCCAGACGGCAAACCCTCGGCTCCTCTTTTGTCGGAATATGCTGTGTTGAAAACATAATTTTTCAGGCGTTAATACCCCTTCCCAATTAATATGCCATAATTCCCGGAAATAACAATATCCCCAAACCTTTTTACTCCTATAATCACGCAAAAAAACTCTCTCAAGAAAAACCGGAAGAAAATGAAGATGGGGAAACCTCCCCGAAAACCATGGTGCGTCTGAGAGGATTTGAACCTCCACGGATTGCTCCACTACCACCTCAAAGTAGCGTGTCTGCCAATTCCACCACAGACGCACAAGGCGCAGACACTATTAATCAGTTCCACCCCTCTTTGCAAGACTAAACCCGAAACACTCTTCACTTTTTTGTTTTTTTCTTCCATGAGCTGCTCTTTTCGGCCTCCGGACTTGAGTTTATCGGCCCATTCCCCTATCCTTCGCGGGTCATGAGAACTCGAAAATCGTTGTTTTTTGTCGGCTCGCTCCTTGCTCTGCTAATTCTGGGCCTCGTTCTGCCCTCCGCTCAGGCGCAAAACTCCCCAGAGCCTCTCACTAAAGAAGGCGACCTCGATTGCTTTGTCGCCGCCTACTATTTCCCCAATTACCACCCCAATGATTCCCGCAACCGGAAGCTCAAAGGCGAAGGCTGGTCCGAATGGGAATTAGTCAAAGCCGCCAAACCCCGTTTCGAAGGCCACCACCAGCCGAACGTCCCTCTCTGGGGCTACACCGATGAATCCGACCCTAAGGCCATGGCCCAGAAAATTGAAGCCGCAGCCGATTATGGAGTCGATGCCTTCATCTTCGACTGGTACTACTACGAAGACGGCCTCTTCCTCGAGAAATGCCTCGAACAAGGCTTCATGAAGGCCACCAACGTCAACCGCCTCAAGTTCTCACTCATGTGGGCCAACCACGATTGGATCGATATCCACCCCTGGAAGCTCAATACTCCCCAAACTCTCCTCTACCCGGGCAAGCTCTCACCGGAGGCCTTCGATAAAATGTGCGACTATGTCATCAACACCTATTTCAAACACCCCTCCTACTGGCAAATCGATGGCAAACCCTATTTCTCCGTCTACGACCTGAGCCAGCTTCTGGCCTCTTTCGGCTCCGTCGAAGAAACCCGCAAAGCTCTCGACCGCTTCCGCGAACGCACCCGGGCAGCCGGCTTTAATGGCCTCCACCTGGAAGCCGTCGTCTGGGGCCAGCCCGTACTCCCCGTCGAGAAAGTCCCTGCAAACCCCGTCGAGCTCGTCGATAAACTCGGTTTCGATGCCGTCACCTCTTACGTCTGGATCCACCACGTCCCCCTCAATGACACTCCCCAGACCGAGTTCCTCCAAGTCCGCGATAAATACATGGAATACTGGACCCAGGCCGAATCCCAGTTCAAAGTCCCCTACTACCCCAATGTCAGCATGGGATGGGATTCCTCCCCAAGGGCACACCAGGATGACCCTCACGGCAACTTCGGTTATCCATTCACCAACTGCATCAAAAACAATACCCCCGAGGCCTTCAAGGAAGCCCTCAAGATGACGCGCCAACGCCTCTCCAACCGCCCGCCCTTGCAGCGCATCTTCAATATCAATTGCTGGAACGAGTGGACCGAAGGCAGCTACCTCGAACCCGATACCGTCAACGGGATGAAATATCTGGAAGCCGTCAGAGACTCCGCCAAATAAAGGGATAAACGACTGAAAGCGATTGAGAAAGGCCCTTAAAACCGCATTTTCGTTCAATAGACATTCAAAACGTCTTTACTTCCTCAAAAATGCCGTTTAACCTTTTGCAGCGGTTGGCCTCCTCTATAAAGAGGCTGATTCTGTAGGGATCGTAAAAATATAAACTGAATATGAATCTGGGAAACTCTTTGTTAAAGAACTGGTTAACCTTACTGGGAATTGTCGCTTCCCTGGGTGCGCTCTTTGTTTTTGTCCTCCTTGCGGCTGTCGATTTCTTCTTCGGCCACAGTAGCCCCTATTTCAGCCTTCTGGCCTATGTCGCCGTACCGGCCGTCTTTGTGGGAGGTCTCTTCCTCATCGTTGCGGGCCTGGTCATCTGGTATTGGCTCAATAACCGCCCCGATGAACCCGGCAAAGGTTTGTGCTCCTATTTTAAGGTGAAGGCCCCGGACCTCAAACTGGATTTGGGCAAGTTCTCCACCTGGCTCGTCCTCGTCTCCTTCCTGGTTGCCATCGGCGTCTCCGGCGCGGTCGTCGCCTTTGCAGGTTACAAAGTCTATCATTGGAGCGAAGCCGATGAATTCTGCGGTAAGGTCTGCCACAACACCATGGAGCCCATGGATGTCGCCCATGCCAATAATCCCCACGCCAAAATCAAATGCGTGGAGTGCCATGTCGGTCCCGGTGTCGAAGCTTACCTCTACGCCAAAATTAACGGCACCCGCCAGCTCTTTCAGAATGTGACAGGTACTTATCATACTCCCATCCCGGTACCCGTCGCCGCTATGTATGGCCGCCATCTTGATGGCAAAACCAAAATCGAGCACACCTGTATGGAGTGCCATTGGAATGAGCGCTATATCGGCCAGCGCGGCAAAACCTTTAACCACTTCCTCCGCGATGATGGCGATGCGAAAAATGTCTATCGCCTGAACTTCAATCTCGGCGGCACCGACCCCAATAGCGGCCTGGCCAGCGGCATTCACTGGCATACTGCCGAAAACAGCAAGGTCGAGTTCGTCACTGAGGACAATAAGCGCGAAGGCAGAGTCATCTGGATTCGCACCACCAACCAGAAAGGCGAAAACAAAACCTTCTCACGCGATGAAGAACAGTATGACCCTGCCACTCAGAAGCTCTTCACTATGACCTGCCTCGAGTGTCATAACCGCCCGGCTCACCGCTATCTCTCCCCTGTGACCGCCGTCGATATGGCCATGGACCTGGGCTCTCTCCCTCTGGAACTGGGCGAAAACATCAAGCTCAACGTCATTGAGCTCCTGATCGGTGAATACGAATCGCAGGACGAGGCCTTCGAGAAAATCGCCGAAGGCATGAAAGTGAGTTACCCCGAGAGCGAGCACCTGGCCGTTGCAACCAAGACTGTCCAGGATATCTATCGCCGCAATATCTTCCCCGAAATGAAGTCCACCTGGGAAAACTATCCCAGTAACCTCGGACATAAGGAGTCCTTAGGCTGCGCACGCTGCCATAACAGGTACGTTGTCGATGAGGAAGAAGGCGAATCCATCCCCAACGGTTGCAATAGTTGTCACATCATTCTTGCTCAGTCCAAAGAAGGCGATTTTGATGAGGCCGATCCGAAGGGTCTAGTTTTCAAACACCCCGACGGCAGTAAGCAGCGCAATGTAGCCGCTTGCATCACCTGCCATCACGGAACCTACTAAGAGTGAATCAGGGATTGAAACTCATGGGCAAAATGAATTCACCTTGATATTGCCCCTCTAAACTCCCGCGGGAGCCCGCTTGCGGCACACGTTGCGCCAGGAGAGCTCCCGCGAGGTTTATCCCCCGCATGAAACCACCCGTAATTTTCCCAAACCGACAAACCATCCCTCTTACCTCGTGAGCCATACCTTTGAACAGTTCCTCAAACGCAAACCCGTCATAGGCGAAAATGTCTTCCTCGCAAAAGGGTCCGTCGTCTGCGGCGCTGTCACTCTCAAAGATCATGCCTCCGTCTGGTTCAATGCCGTCCTGCGCGCCGATATGAACGAAATGACGATCGGCTGCCACACCAATATTCAGGATAACGCCGTCTTCCACGTCAGTCTGGATGCCCCTCTGGAGCTCGGCGATTATGTGACTATCGGCCACGGCGCCATCCTCCACGGCTGCAAAGTCGGCGATAATTGCCTGATCGGCATGGGCAGCATTCTCCTGGACCACGTTGAAGTCCCCCCCGGCTGCATGGTCGGTGCCGGCTCTCTGCTCACACCCAAGCTCAAAGCACCCCCCAACAGCCTCATTGTCGGTTCTCCCGCGAAAGTTGTCCGCGAGCTTAAACCCAAAGAAATTGAACAGCTTAAACTATGGGCCCTTGAGTATTCCGCTCTGGCTCAGTATCACCTTTCAAACCCGGTCCCTTCAGATTCCTAAACTTTTATGAATATCTCCATCATTCTTGCCCATCCCAACCCGGAAAGCTTTAATCACGCGATTGCTCAAACCCTCTGCCGGGCTATTCGCGCTCAGGGACACACCCCCTGGCTGCACGATCTCTACGCCGAAAATTTTGACCCCCTCACACCCCTGGCCGAGCTGGCACGCGACCCCGGCACACTGCCCCCGCTGGTCCAGAAACACATCGACGAAATTTGCGCTGCTGATGGCGTTATCATCATTCACCCCAATTGGTGGAGCGCTCCTCCGGCCATCATAGCAGGCTGGCGGGACCGCTGCCTCAGAGCCGGCCTTGCCTACCGCTTTGAACCCGATGGCAAAGGCGGAGGCCGCTCCGTCGGAATGCTCCCGGCACGCTTTGCCCTGATCCTGAACACCCAGAATACCCCCATTCACATCGAAGAAGAGGTCCTGGGCAATCCCATGGGCAAACACTGGAAGCAGGTCGTCTTCGGCCTCTGCGGCGTCAAAGACTGCACCCAGAAATTGATCGGCCCGGTCATTACCAGCACCCCCGAGCAACGTTCCGAGTGGCTTGCGCAAACAAGTGACTGGATTACCCAAAAACTGGCATCCCTCCCGCAGAAGGAATAACGCGAATTCAATCACCCTTTAATTTATTTATGGCTGATAACAAAGAGAAAAAACAATCCGACCTCATGGAGAAAATTGTCTCCCTCTGTAAAAGGCGCGGATTTATTTTCCAATCCTCCGAAATTTATGGCGGAATCAACGGCTTCTGGGATTACGGTCCCTTAGGCGCTGAGCTCAAACGCAACCTGAAAGAAATCTGGTGGCGCAGCATGACCCGCGACCGCGATGACATGGCCGGATTGGATGCAACCATCATCATGCACCCCAAAATCTGGGATGCCTCCGGTCACACAACCACCTTTGCCGATCCCATGGTAGATTGCCTCCTATCAAAAAAGCGCTTCCGTGCCGATCAGCTCACTCCTCTCTCCGGTACCGCCTGGTTCTGGACCGGCGCCGTCGATAGTGATTCGGGCAAAGTCTGCAACGATCCTTTTTCCATGCTCCAGCTCCCGGGCAGGGATGCCAACGCCGTCCGCAAAGGCGCCATCCAGTTCTATAAGGGACGCGGTCTGGAAAATCCGCAGCTTCAGGGCGAAACCACTAAAGGGGTAACCAACAGCACTCAGTACAATGAGGAAAACGGGTCACTCCTCACCGAGCCCCGCGCCTTTAACCTCATGCTCAAAACGCATGTCGGCCCGGTCGAAAGCGATGACAACGTCGCCTACCTCCGTCCCGAAACCGCTCAGGCCATCTTTGCGCAGTTCAAAACCGTTTGTGAAGTCTCTCGCCAGTCCGTACCCTTTGGCATTTGCCAGATCGGTAAGGCCTTCCGCAATGAGATCAATCCGCGCAATTTCACCTTCCGGTCTCGCGAATTTGAGCAGATGGAGCTGGAGTATTTCATCCGTCCCGATGAAGTCGCTGCAACTTTTGGCACGGTTCCCGAGGACGACCCGGGCGGAGAACCCCAACCCAATTGGGGCTGGAAAGCCTGGCACGCCTATTGGCTGCGCAAACGCCTCGAATGGTATGAAACCATCGGGCTGGAGCGCGATTGCCTCGAACTCTACTGGCAGGCGCCCGAAGAGCTCGCTCACTATGCCAGGGCGACCGTCGACATCCTCTACAAATTCCCCTTCGGGACTCAGGAGCTTGAGGGTATCGCCGCACGCGGTTGCTTCGATCTCTCTCAGCATCAGAAGTTCAGCGGCAAGTCCATGGAGTATTTTGATGAAGCAGCCAAGGCCAAGTACATCCCGCACGTCATTGAGCCCTCTGCCGGCGTGGACCGTATGCTCCTGGCCGTAATCTGCCATGCCTATCACGAAGAAACCGTGACCGATGACAAAGGCAAAGAAGAAGTCCGCGTCGTGATGAAGTTCCACCCTCGGGTGGCTCCCATCAAGGTCGGCGTCTTCCCGCTGCTCAAAAATAAGCCCGAGCTCGTCGCCAAAGCCAGAGAAGTCCAGGCACTCCTCAGGCCTCACATGAATGTCTTCTATGACGATTCAGGCGCCATCGGCAGACGCTATCGCCGCCAGGATGAAGCCGGTACTCCCTTCGGTGTCACCATTGATTTCGACACCCTGGGCGAAGACGCTTCCCTCAAGGATACCGTCACCCTGCGCGACCGCGACACCATGAAGCAGACACGGGTTCACATCAGTGAGCTCCTGCCCATGCTCCTGAGCAAGATACAGGGCCCGCAGTAACCACCCCGGAGTCTCTCCGGGCGGGATGCTCCCTTTCAAAGAATGAGCCGTTTGTTCCACTGGAATTCAAACGGCTCTCTTTTTTCTGATACAGCCCGATAAATTGCAAAATGCCCAAAACGATGCTACCTTGCAGGCATGAAGAAATATAAATTTCTGGCAACACCTCTTCTCGTTCTCTGCCTGTCGCTCCTGGGCCTCCTTTCCGGCGGATGCGCTCCGGATGTTCCTCTTCAGAATCAGGGCAAAGCCAAAGAGCTCTCTGTTTCCAAGTGGGTCAAGGGCGAACCGGTCGATGTCACCGATGGGAAAAATGTCTACGTCGTCGAGTTCTGGGCCACCTGGTGCGGTCCTTGCCTCCAAAGCATCCCCCATCTGACCAAGCTGCAGAAAGAATATAAAGATCAGGGGGTTGTCTTTATCGGTATCTCCGATGAAAAAGCGGAAGTCGTCGAGCCCTTCGTCGCTAAACAGGGCGAGCAAATGGATTACGTCGTCGCGATTGACCGGGATGGTGCCACCTACAAAAACTACATGTCAGCTCACGGCCAACGAGGCATCCCCTGCGCTTTTCTGATTAGTAAAGAAGGCGAGATTGCCTGGATCGGCCACCCTATAGCCCTGGATACGCCGCTCAAGCAGCTCCTCTCTCAGCCTTAACCCCGGGCATAATTAATCCCGATTCTGATCTCCTTCTCCCCAGCTTTCAGTAGCCCGGGAGGAATCTTGTGCCTGTTGCGCCGCCTTTTTCCGGATATCCTTGAGAGGGCAGTCGCCCTGGCACAAATCGCAGTTATGGCTGGAAAGTTTGCTGCACGTCTGCTCGTCGCATATTTGGGTCAGGTTCTTCACCCTCCGACCGCTAAGCCGGAGTATTCCCCCCGCACTCAGAATAATAATTAATACGACTAGAAATGTTTCCAAAATTTCTGCACCCGTTCTCTATCCTAAAAGACAATCCTTGAGCCTATCTGGAAGACAATCGTCGCCGAACACCATGCCAGCAGTGTCAAGCCAACCAATTGCCCGAAGGCCCACCTCCATCCGCCGCACTCCTGTTTCACGACCGCAACCGTAGCCAAACAGGGCGCGCTCATCAAACAAAAAAGCATGATGCAGAATGCCTGCACCGGCGTATAGTTCTCGCGCAGCTTCTTCCGAAGCGTATCCGAGCCCTCATCCGTTTCTCCCAGCGCAAAGACGATTCCCAGCTGTGTCACCACCAGTTCCTTTGCAGCCAGCCCGGGCAGCAATGCCGTCGTAATCCGCCAGTCAAAACCGCAGGGCCTCAAGACCGGCTCCAGCAGCTTGCCCACACGCCCCACGAGCGATGCCTCCAGCGATGCCATGGAGCGCTCGTTCTCGATTCCCGCGAGTTTCTCCTCCAAAACTTCCTCTTCCAGCCCGGAGGCTTCTGCCGCAGCAATCCGTTCCTCAAAAACCGCCTTCTGTTCCGCCTTGAGCCCGGGCCATTGTCCCGCTGCCCAGAGCAGCACCGACGTCATCAGGATCACCGTTCCCGCCTTCTTCAAGTAAAGCCACGAGCGATGCCAAATTGTCATAAGCAGCGAAAATACCGTCGGCCGCTGATATGCCGGCAGTTCCATCACGAAGGGACTCCCCTTGCCCTTGAATAAACTCAAACCCAATACCTTGGCCACAACCACGGCCAGCACGATCCCGATGCAGTACACCAGCCACAACACAGGCGCATGCCAACCTTCCGGGAAAAACGCCGGGATAATCAGGGCATATATCGGCAGCCGTGCCCCGCAGCTGAATAGCGGCAAAACCATGATCGTTACGAACCGATCCGCCTTATTCTCGATAATCCTCGTCGATATCACCGCCGGAACCGTACACCCGAACCCGATTAGTAGCGGAATAAAGCTCTTCCCATGCAGCCCGAAGCGGCTCATCACGTTATCGAGCAAACAGGCCGCCCGCGCCATGTAGCCCGTATCTTCCAGAATCGATATCGCCAGAAATAAGAGAACGATGTTCGGCAAGAACACCAGCACTCCGCCGACACCGGCCAGCACTCCATCCAATAACAAACTCTTGAAGGGACTCTCAGCCCCCTCAGGCCAAAATGACGAAATAAAATCCCCGAGCCACCCGAAACCATTTTCGATCCAGCCCATGATCGGCTCGCCCAGCGTGAAGGTCACCGTGAATACCAGGTACATCAGCACCAGAAAAATCGGCAGCCCCCAGCGCCGGCTCGTCAGAATCCCATCCAGACGCGATGTCCAACTCTCATGCACTTCCCGGCTGTGGATAACCGATTTGCACGTTTCCAGAATTGCCCGGTAACGCTGCTCGGCCAGGAGCTCTCCCACGTTCCTGCCCGCTTGCCGCTCCAGCTCTGCCGAGACCGATGCAGACCGTTTCACTACCTCCGCATTCCCCAGCCATTTCTGCGCCTGCGAGTCTCCCTCCAATAAATTCAATAAGAGCCACCGCCTCAAAACCGGCTTCATTTCCGGATGGCTCGCTTCCATCTCCCGGCTCAGTTCCGTCAGAACCGGCTCCACCTCCGCGCCGTAATTGAGCACGAACCCCAAGGTGCCTTTCTTGCTCGCCAACTCCACCGCCTTCAGGAGTTCTTCCTTCCCGACCGATTGAGACGCGATCGTCTTTACGACCGGCACTCCTCCGAGCCGCCGGGAAAGCTCCTCGCTGTCGACCTTCATCCCCTGCGTCTCGGCCTTATCGCTCATATTGAGAGCGATCACCAGCGGGATACCCATCTCCAGCAGCCTCAAGGTCAGGTAGAGATTCCTCTCCAGGTTCGCCGCATCCACCACGTTGACGATCACCTCCGGAGTCTCCTCGAACAAATACGCCCGAGCCACCTCTTCCTCCGGCAAACAGGAGCTCAGATTATACGTCCCGGGTAAATCAATAAACCGAATCTCTGAAAAGCTTCTCCGGCACGTTCCCTCCACCTTTTCCACCGTCACTCCCGGGTAATTCCCCACACGCTGCTGCGTCCCGGTCAGTGCGTTAAAAAGTGTTGTCTTGCCCGAATTGGGATTCCCCGCCAGTGCGACTCGCAGAACCGTCTGTGAAGTAGATGGATTTTTGCGCATATTTTTTCCGATAAAAAAAGAAATCGGTCTTCCGGCCTCTCACGCCTTTCAGAACCAATTTCTCTCTATCTCCGCTCTCTCTGTTTCCCCTAGAGCGGCCTTACTGATATCGCACGCGCGGCCTCCGTACTCAGCGATAAACGGCTCCTCAAGATCTCCACAATGAGCGACCCGCGCCCATTCCGGCATAAGAGACGAAGCGGCACCCCGGGCACGAAACCCAATGAGTGAAGACGTGAGGCAAAAGCGCACGGAGCCTGAACGCTGAAAACACGCGCACGGCTCCCCACAGGGATATCTCCCAGCGAATGGCTCTTGCAGCATCCTCCGCATCCGTTCAAAGTATGTGAAGGCATCGCATCCGAGAGCGAACCGGCTCCGGGCATCGTACCTTCATTCACAGTGGGCATCTTCATATTATATCTGATACAAATTCTAACGCGAATCTACTGAACTACTTTTTGGGCATTTTATGCTCCCGGCAATAGCGCATGAATTCCTTTTTCCATTCCTCAGGGCTCTCCGCGTTTTCCTTTATAAACCGGGAAAAGAGCCTCAGCCTCTCAACCAGCGCGTCGTCGGCTATATGCTCTATCTTGCATGCCACCGCTTCGGCCTTCTCTGGTTCGATCAAGAGCACTTCCGTGAAAAACTCCTGCAGCACTGTGTGCTTGCTCAGTATCTTCTCGGCCTGCTTTTCTCCCTCATCCGTCAGCGTGATGACGTCATACGGAGCATAATTGATCAACCTCTTGGCAGCCAGAACCTGCAATGCGGAGGTCACCGATGGCCGGCTCACGCTGAGCCGATCGGCTATATCTTTTGCGCGGACCCCTTTCTTCTCCAGAATCACAAAAAACATTGCCTCGAGGTAATCCTCCAGGCTCGCGCTCAATCTTTCAGTCTCTCCGCTCAAAATCTTATTTCCCAATCCACATCGCAAATTCAGCGACAAGAAGATTGTAAGCCATGTCTAACTTTTCCGCAACCCCTTTTTTCTCCTCCATCCACTTCCCCATTTCAATTCCCTCTTCCCCTACCAACGCCCCGGTCCATAATTGCAATCAGTTGCAACTATCGTTACGGGAGTTACGAAAAGGGAAGCAAGTGTATTGCAGCGAAAAAACATCAGCAGCTAAATGAGTTATATTTATGGAAGAGGAAAAGACCATTAACTGAACTTGCAACCAACTTGCTACTAACTTGCAACCTCCAGTTTTTCCTTGATTGGGGCCGCAAAAAGAGAGAGGATACGCCCCACTGTATTTGATATGAAAAAACATTTAATGATTCTGACTGGCGCAGCGGTACTCACCGCAGGTGCGCTGACGTCTTTCGCCCAGACCAGCCCTTTCCTGGGTAAATGGGCACTCACCATCCCCGATGCCGGAGCCGGCTGGCTCGAAATCACCGAGGCTCCCGGCGGCTATCTGGATGGCTCGATCCTCTGGGTCTCCGGCAGCGTCGTCCCCCTGGATTGCGTCCTCATCTCCGAAGGCAGAGATGGCAATCAGGCCCTCTCTCTCATCCGTATCAACGAAGTTGAACGCAAAGATGCTCAGGGCAAGGTCGTCCGCGTCCAGAAATACCCCGAGGTCCTCATGGGCTCCATTGGCGATTCTGCCGATACTTTCACCATGACCCGGATCGATCCCAAGCGTGACGGCAAGGGATTCACGACGTCGCAGTTCACAGCCCAAAGAATCGCACCGCTTCCCCCGGCCCCGGACCTGAAAAATCTTAAATTCGGCGAGCCCGTCGAGCTCTTCAACGGCAAAAACATCGATGGCTGGCGCTTGACAGATGAAAACGCCGTCAATGGTTGGTTTGCTCAAGATGGAATGCTCGTCTGCAACCCCAAACAGGAAGAAGGCAAACCCCATAAAAACTACGGCAATTTGAGAACCGATGCCGAGTTCGAAGATTTCAACCTCACCCTCAAGGCGAAAGTCGAAAAAGGTGGCAATAGCGGCATCTACCTGCGCGGCGTCTGCGAAATCCAGGTTGCCGATACCTACGGCCGCCCGGTCGATTCCCATAATATGGGCGCCCTCTATAGCCGCATCACTCCTTCCGTCTCTGCGGAAAAACCCGCAGGCCAATGGCAGGAATTCGATATCACCTTCTGCGACCGCCATGTCACGGTCAAGCTCAACGGTGAGACGGTGATCAATAACCAGCCCGTCGAAGGCTGCACCGGCGGCGCTCTCTGGGCAGATATCACTCGCCCCGGCCCCCTCTATCTCCAGGGTGATCATACAGGCGTCATGTACAAGGATATCAAACTGCGCCCGATCCTGAAGTAATTCCAACGGAGAGGAGGCCTCTCTTGGCGTGCCTCTCCCGGTAAAGCGAAAGTCCCATCGGCCTGGAAACCGGTGGGACTTCTGTTTTCGCTTTCGAACTGAAACCTATTTCTCTTTGGCTTTGCCCGAGAGCGATTCGTGCTCTGCTTCCTTGGCCTTGGGCGCCGGTGCAGATTTGAGCGGAACTCCGTTCTCATCCACCACGATATCAACCGGCACCTGTATTGTCCGACCGTCGCTCGTCGTCACATACTGCCACTGCCGCACCACATGCGTGCGCGTATTGAAGACGTTGCCCGTCACAGCTGCAGCTCCTTCTCCCACGCCCGCGACAAAACCGGCCGTATTTCCGACCACGCCGCCCACAGCGCCGCCTACGGCTCTTCCGGCTGCAGGACCGGGCTGATTCGGATTCGTCACTCCGATTTTATTCGGGTCCGAAGCGCATCCGCCCAATACCAGCGCGCCCAAAGAAATCAGAACGGCGGCCGGAAAGAAATTCTTTAAATTTTTAAAACTCATAAAATGAACTCTCCATCCACGATTTAATGTAGGCCCTTTACACCTGAACGTCAACACCGGCCTTCTTTTCACCCGGGCGCACGCAAATTTTCTGAAAAAAACGTGAAATTTCAGAACAAAATTGTTGCCAGAATTTTTTTTCTCCGTTAGAATCCCCACAGTTTAGACATTCTTAACCACTACTGATTATGCAAAAGCTGGAGATCATAGAAGAAATTAAGCCTCTCTTGGATCGGGCGCTGGCTGAAATTCACAAAAGCGATGTTCTCGAAAACCGTAGAATTATCAATCGCGCAATCGCCCTCTTCACTCAGGAGTTGGAGACCTGTTCCCTGGCCGGGCAGGTCGTCCTCAATTCTACACGTTACGGTGAAATCCTCATGTACTCTCTCCACGAAACCAACTACTCCCTCTTCTCCTCCGTCGTGGAATTGTTGCAGTGGCACATGCTCGAGCAAAGCCATCATACCGGCTTCCTCTGGGCCATGACTGTCCTGCTGGAGCGTATTAATGATTTGAAGCTTTTTAAAAAAATCCTCGATCTGGGCCTCATCCATGAGACCCTGCACGAGATAAACAATCCGCAGCCCAAGCCCAAAGCAAAAAAGAAAGCCAAGGCGAAGTCAACAATCGACGCCAAGGTCAAAACGACTGCCAAGACGAAGGCTGCAAAAAAAAGTAGTAAATAAAAGAGATGACAGCAAAAGCCATTAAAGCCGCTACAGCGAAAGCTCCGGCTAAAAAAACGCCAGCTGCTCCGGCCAAAGCCGCCAAGGCTCCTGCTAAAAAGGCAACAGCCAAGAAGGCTCCTGCTCCAAAGGCACCAGCCAAGAAAGCTGCAGCGCCTAAAGCTAAAGCTCCTGCCAAAAAAGCCGCTACCACCAAAGTAGCCGCCCAAAAGGCAGCCGCTCCCAAGAAAGTTACTAAAAAGGCCGCTACCCCCAAAGTAGTCGCCCAGAAGGCAGCCGCTCCCAAGACAGTTACTAAAAAGGCCGCAGCGCCCAAAGCCTGCGCCCTCAAAACAACTGCTTCCAAGGCACCTGCTAAAAAAACCTGTGCCAAAAAAGCCAAGGCCTAGTGCCTGGATTGAGTACAGGCTCGCGTTTCCTCTTCGGGGAAGCCGGCCTCATCTCGCTTTTTTAACAGTCAACGCTCCTTTTCCTCAAAAGGGAGCGTCTCTTTTTGGATAATTTTCCCCCTGTCTAAACTAACCGTTCCACCCGCTGCTCCGCCTGTTCCACCCGCAGAATTGCGGCAATCCGCTCCGCCGTTTCTCCTCCGGCTTCCAGTCTCAGTTCCGGCGCGATCTCCGCCAGGGGCTCCATCACGAAGCGCCGCAGAACCGCCCGGGGATGCGGGATCACCAACCGGGAATCGTTTCGCCACTCACCCCGAAAATATAGAATATCCAGGTCGATATTCCTCGGCGAGTTCCTCTCTGCACCCCCGATACGGCCTCTCCGCCGCTCATATTCCTGCAGGAGGTTAAGCAATCTCTCCGGGGCCATCTCCCTCTCCAGCCGGAACCCTGCCGCCGCATTGTGGAAATCCCCGCTTCCCTCAGGGCACCCCACCGGCGAAGAAATCCAGATCGAAGATTCCGCCCAGGCGCTCACACCAAGCCCCTTTAAAAAGCCTAAAGCCCTGCGAATCTCCTCTTTCGAATCCCCCAGGTTAGAACCCAGCCCCACATAGATATCCGGTAAGTGCATTCTCATTTCTCCCTTTACCCATTTTTGCCTTCCACAAACAGCCCCTTCAATATAGGATATCCACCGGTTATGGAAAGGAAAAGTATGGACATCAAGGACCGACTTGAGCAATGGTGCGACGAAGCGATTGTGGTTCTCTTTGCAGCTGTGCTAATTCTCATGCCCACACTTTTTGGCGGAACCCACACGGGCGCCTTTGTCGCGGCAGAAATCCTGGTAGGCTCCTCTTTAATCCTCTGGGGCTTGAAGTTATGGCTCAAATCTTCTCATCGCCTCTTCTTCACTCCCACCGTCTGGGCTGTCCTGGGCTTAACCGCCTACGCCGCCTTTGAATACATGCGCTCTCCCATCGAGTTCAGTACCCGTCAGGAGATATTGAAAGCCGTACTGTATTGCTCGATCTTTTTCATTTTCATCAATAATTTAAGGCGAAGAAGACACGTTAAAACTTTCGCTTTCTGCCTGATCGGTATTGCCACCCTTATCTCCTTCTATGCCATCGCCCAATTCCTTTCCGGCTCCACGCAAATCCTCTGGGAAACCCAAGCCCCCATTTACGCTCACCGCGCCTCCGGCACCTATATCTGCCCCAATCACCTGGCCGGCTTCCTCGCCATGGTCGCACCCCTGGCGCTGGCTCTGACCCTCGCCGGACGCCTGGAGCAATACCAGAAACTCCTTCTCGGCTTTGCCACCCTTGTCCTGCTGGCCGGCGTTGCCGTGACCATTTCCCGCGGTGGATATGTCGCCGCTCTGGCCGCCGTTGCCGTCGTTCTGGGTATCTTTTTCCAGCGCCCCAAGTACCGCATCCCCTCTCTCGTAGCAGCCGGTTTTCTGGCTTGCGGTATGATCTGGTTTCTCATGAGCTCGCCTCCGGAAATCGGCTCCCGCTTTGAGCAGTTAACCCAATCCACTCAGTTCCAGGAGGGCCGCGGCGCTCTCTATCAGTCCAACCTCAAGATGGCCGCCGATACCCCCCTTCTCGGATGGGCCCCGGGCACCTATTCCACGGCCATCCATCAGTTCCTGCCCGAAAATATCCAGAGCGATCCCATCTATGCCCATTCCGATTATATCCAGTTCTTTATCGAATGGGGACCGGTCGGCCTGGCTGGCCTCTTGGCCCTCATGACCCTGGCCGCTATCGGCGGAACCCAAGCCTGGAAATACGTCCGCCAGAGAGGGAACTCCCTCAACCCGCGCGACAGCACCCGCACCGCTCTCTTCCTGGGAACTGTAGCCGGCCTTATCGCCATCTCTCTCCATTCCCTGATCGATTTCAACATGCACATCCCGGCCAATGCGATTGTCGCCGTCGTGCTCCTGGCTTTCCTCGTCAGCTCACTGCGCTTTTCCAAAAAGTCTTATTGGCTTAAACAATCCATCCCGATCCGCATCATCGCCACCCTCTTCATTCTCCTCTTTGCCGGTGCCCTTTTCTGGAGCAGCAGCCTCACTTACAAAACCTGGTCTCTCACCTCTCAAGCCGCCGCACCGGAGCTCTCCCTCGCCGAGAAAGCTGAGCTTCTGAATCGTGCCCAGAAGATGGACGGACAAAACTGGCAAATCGCCCTCCAGCGCGGCAATCTCCTCCTCCATGACGCCCTATCTCAGGAAGACGCTCAACTGCTTGATTGGGATCTCTCCCAAGCCGTCAACTCCTATCAATTGGGCCTCAAGCAGAATAAGCTCGAATACAGGCTCTTTGGGGGAATGTCCATGGTCCTCACCCTCATGGGAAAATATGACGAAGCAATGCCCTATTCCGAAGAAATGATGAAGCTTCGTCCCAATGGCTCCGATACCTCCGCAATCTATGGCTGGTGTGCCCTCTATAGAGGTGATTATGACCTGGCCGTCAAGTACTTGGAGCGCTCTATCCACCTCAGAAACGAGGGGAACGATTTCGCCAAAGATTGGTATGAAATTGCAGTCAGGCGTTTAGATGCAGAAAAAAACCTGAATTAATGCAAAAAAAACCTTTTTCGCTATTGACCTTCCTTGCTTTTGGCGTTAATATTCCGAAGGTTTTGGGTATCGTCGGTTACGATGGCGAATTTAAACTAGTGTAGATTATGAAAAAGATCGTTAAGACTTTTATGGTGAGTGCAACCCTCGTGGCTGCTCTCTTAGTAGCGGTAGCGGCGCAAGCTAAGGATGCTACCCTGACAGGTGCGACGGGTACCGTTGAGAGTTTGGGCAAGGGCGGAACTTGGCAGAAGGTTTCTGTCAGCAAGTCTGTCAAAGTCGGCTCGACACTCCGCACCGGCAGTACCGCCGGTTCATTGGCTTCCTTCCGTCTCCCCAATGTGGATGGTTTAATTGTCCTCAACGAAGCCACAACTCTGACTCTTTCAGAAGCCTCCAGCAAAACCGTCAGTGGCCAGAATGTATCTGACACGGTTCTTTCCCTGGCCGCAGGTCGCGTCACGGGTAAAGTCGGTGGTTTGACGGGTGCTTCCAGCTTCGTTGTGAAGACCCCTTCCAAAAACGTGGTCGTCAAAGGTCAGAACGCTGAGTTCTCCGTTTCAGTTGATGGTTCAGTAACCGTCACCCGCGGCACCGTCGATGTCGGAACCGGTGGACAGATGGTCGCCGTCTCCGCAGGCCAGACTCTCGCAGCTAATGCAGCAGCACCCGTTGCAGCTCAGCCGGGCGATCAGGCCAGCATCGCAACCCAGGTTGCCTATGGTAGCCGCACGGGTACCCCCGATGGTGGTACTCCTGGCGGGGATAATTTGGGCGAGCGCAATGCGATCAATCCTCAGTTCCACGATATCTATCTCACTGATGGATTCCTGGACAATACCGAAAGAGGCACCCGTTCTTCGGTCAATCCTCTCAGGGGCGGCAATGCTCCCGAACCAATGACTCCCTCGGTTCCCTCGAGCCCTGGAGTCTAAGAACTCGGTAAAATATCGTTAGATTTTTATGTCAAAAAAACCCCGGATTTTCCGGGGTTTTTCTTATTTTCAGAATTCTCTCTTCTCTTTCCCTAGGAACTCAAATATCCCTCTGCTCGCGCGATCCCGATCACATCCTCGCGCAGCACTCTGGCCGCTTCCTTCCGGTTTTCAGGCTTCTCCAGCGTCTGACCGAATACCAGCTTGGCCTTCACTTCCGGCGTGCTCATCAGCCGGATTAAATGCGGCACGAAACCCATATCTCCCCAGAAACAGACATGGCTCTCGATCCGGTAGGGCTCAGGCACTTTGTACCCCACCCAGGCACTCGTGATGGGGAAGCCACCCTCCACCGCCGGTTCAAAAAGTGAAGAATAGAACGGGCGAATCTCATGGCTGTTCGTGCTGGTCCCCTCAGGAAAAACCACCGCCACCAGTCCCTTCTCGATCACCGACCCAAAAGCCTCTGCCACGCGCTTCACGTCTCCGCGATGCTCCCGCGACACGTAGAGTGTCCCGGCCAGACTCGTCACCCAGCCCACGATCGGCCATTTCCTCACCTGGCTCTTCGCCACGAACACCGTCTTCACCTGTGCCGCGATCACCAGCACGTCCAGGTAGCTCACATGCGTAGAGGCCAGTATCCCACGCTCCGGAATCTTCCCTTCGCAGCTCCACTCCACATCCAGCGACCTCAAGACCCTCCTGCTCCAGCGCTGCAGCCACTCAGCCTTCGCCGGGTAATCCTCATGCAGCCCCGCCTTTCGGACACTCCGCCGATAATCCAGGACGGCCCGCATAATCTCCCGGCTGAATCTAAAAAACTTTCGAATCACTCTAAGTGTCTTCGCCATACGACCCCGATTCTCCCCAAAAGCATCCCCTCTTCCAAGCTGTTTTTACTCTTTGTATTTTTTCCTCATTGCGTTTAAACTCCGCTCCGTGATGAAAAAAATCTCCCTAGATAAAATTGTCACCCATTGCCAGAGCCTTCTCCGCGTCTCCGAGTTCGAAGACTGGACCCAGGCAATGAACGGCCTCCAGGTCGCCAACTCCGGCACCGTCACCCGAATCGCCGCCGCCGTCGATATCACACCCAACACCCTGCGTATGGCCCGCGAAATTAAGGCCGATCTCATGCTCGTCCATCACGGCTTTTTCTGGGGCGGTCTTCTTCCCTGGACAGGCGGCCGCTATGAAATGATTCGCGATATGATCCAGAGCGATATCGCCCTCTATAGCGTTCACTTGCCATTGGATGCTCACCCCAAAATCGGCAATAATGCCCTCCTGGCGCGTATGCTCGGCCTCAAAAACATCAAGCCCTTCATGAAGTTGAAAGGCCAGACCATCGGCTTCCGGGGCACCCGCAAAATCCATCGCGATAAACTCAAATCCCTCCTTGAAGAAAAACTCGGTTCCCCCTGTATGCTCCTTCCCTTTGGCCCCGAAACCTCTCAATCCATTGGCGTTGTCTCTGGCGGCGCTGGCGAGGAAACACCCGACGCCCATTTCGAGGGCGTCGATACCTACGTCACCGGCGAAGGCCCTCACTGGACCTGGGTCACCGCTCAGGAGCTCAAAATCAACGTCATCTACGGCGGCCACTACAAAACGGAATCTTTCGGCATACAGGCTCTGGCAAAAAACATCTCCGAAAAATTCTCACTCCCCTGGCACTTCCTGGACGACCCCTCAGGATTGTAATATCTTCTGAATCGCCAGATTCCCAAGGCACAATCCGAATACACCCGTCACGGCAATGGAGCTGGGTAGCGGCGCCTTGGCTCCGGTATCACCCATGCCATGTTCTACCCCGGGATTCTCGCTCTGCTCCGCAAGCGAAGGATGCGCCTTCTCCCGGCTGTAGACGCATTCCAGTGAGTTATAAACTTTTTCCTCAATCCCAAGCTCTTTAAACCTCCGGCGCAAATTCCTGGCCATCGGACATCCCGTGACCTCCCCCAGCCTGCCCGCACGCACATGAGTCGGATCCTGACGCCGCGCGGCCCCCATGCTCGAGTAGAGCGTGACCCCTCTCTTTAGCGCCTCAGTGATCAGCGTCGCCTTTCCGTCCAGAATGTCAATGGCGTCCAGAATCACCTCCGGCTCTCTCTCGAAAATCGGCTCGGTATCGGACGCCGTCTCCACCTTGAGGATCAGCGTTTCCATACGGCATTCCGGGTTGATATCCAGCACTCGCTCACGGGCAACCTCCACTTTTTCTCTCCCCAGTGTCGATTCCAGCGCAATCAGCTGCCGGTTGATATTGCTCGCCTCCACAAAATCGAAATCGACCAGGTGGAGCTCTCCCACACCGCTGCGCGCCAATGCCTCCACGGCAAAGCTACCCACGGCACCGATTCCCACGACTGTGACCCGTGCTTTCTCCAGCCGCTCAAGTCCCATTTTACCGATCATTCGGTAGAACCGGTTGAAACGAACCTCTCTCTGAATTCCTTTACCCACAGCCTGCCTTCAAAAATTTTTCCAGATTGGATTCGATCACTTCCTCAAGCTCCCTCTCCGATACTCCCAGTAAAGCGCTCACTCCTCCCAGAATCAGCCTCAAATCCGCCGGCTCACTCCTCGCTTTTCCCGATTCGTCCTTCAAAATCCCCGTGCGATACGGCTCCGGTCCCGCCAGGTCCGGTGCGTCCGTCTCCAGCAGCAGCCGATCCGGCCGCAGCACCCAAAGCGCCTGCAGCGCCTCCCGTCCGCGTCGGTTCTTTTCATACAACACCGTCCCCGCAAAAGAAAACCAACCTCCCAGCTCCACCAGTTTCTCCAGGAGCTCGCTGCCCCCATTGTAAGCATGAAATAGCATTGCCGGCGGCAACTCCTCTTTCGGAATCTTCTTAAATAGCCCCAGGAGTTCCTCCCAGGACCGAACGCAATGCAACGTCACTGGCCGCTTCAAAAGCCCGCCCAGCCTCAAATGCTCGCGTAAAAATGCCTCCTGAATCTCCGAGCTCCCCGGGTCATGATAAAAATCCAGCCCGCATTCCCCGATAATAGCTTCCGGGTATCGCTCCAGCCGGCTTGCAAGCCGTTCCTCCCAGCCTTCGCAAGCCTCTTTCACGTACCAGGGATGAATTCCGAAGGCGCCCACGACCTCGCCCGGATAAGCCTCCGTTAAAGCCCCGATCTCCTCCCAGCCGTTCTCGCAGGCCGCATTGCAGAGCATTCTCTCCACACCGGCTTGCCGTGCCCGGGCCATAATTACCGGGATCTCTTCAAACTCCTTAAAGCTGTATAAATGATTATGCGCATCAATCATATTCCACCTCCCGTCCATTCTCCGGCGGAGGCATGCGCCCTCTCCGGCACACTAGCCCACTGCAGCCAGGCCCAGCAAAATCAAAAGCTCCAGCGCCATCAGAACGCCTCCTCCGATCCACAAGGCATATTCCATCCACTTCAGTGAACGCTGCTCCATAGGGCTGCACCAGAGCTCCAGACGCACGCTTCCCAGCCTCACCTCGTCGCCGACGCGCAGAACCGCCTGAGAAACCTTCTCGTCATTGATCTGCACCTGCCCGGCACCCACGGTCCGGAGCACCACCTTGTCCGCCTCCTGCGCGATCTCCAGGTGCTTATCCCAGACTCCATCCTCCAGGAGACAAAGGTCGCAATCAGGAGCGCGTCCCACAAAAAAGGGAAAATGGCGCGCCACAACTGACTGACCCGCCATTTTCCCGCTTAAAATACGAAGCTCTATCATGGATTAGCAGGGTGCTCTGCACCCAAAATCCGCTTCTCGCACCCTAGCGCTTGGGTACATCGATGATATCTCCGGGCATAATCGGAAAATCTTTCGATGAATCCCGTTCGATATCCCGCGCGTTTACCCGGCGCGAATACTTGCCATCGGCGCTCGTCACCCGCACCCGTGTCTTGGATGCGAAGGTCGAGTAGCCGCCCGCCACCGCTATGGCCCGCGAGAAAGTCATGCTCGGAATATAAGCCGACTTGCCCGGCATCTTTACCTCACCGGTCACATAGAAATAACGCGCCTCCGAAGAAACCGTCACCACGTGCCCGCGGTAGTATTTGCCGTAAAGCTCTGTCAGCTCTTTTTGAACCTGGCTCTGTGTTTTTCCCTGGGCCTCATACTGTCCCACCAGGGGCAGCGTAATCGTACCGTCTTCGCGAATGCGTTCCTGATGAGGATCGGGCGGTTTGGGTATATTGGATATAATTACCGTCACCACGTCATTCGCCTGCAATGTATCCGTCGCCTGCAGCGCAGAAGGAGGCAACACCGTCGGCTCGTTTTTTGGGCCGAAAAGATCACAGCCGCTCAGCAAAGAGACCGCTGCCACCAGAAGTGTCAAAAACACCAATCCTTTTTTAATCAACTTCAAACTATTCATTCTTCCGTCTTGATTTTCACTTTCTGCCATAAATCACCCTTAGTATTTTTTGATACCGCCGGCATTTTCTTCAGGCGAATCCGTTGCCGCAGCCGCAGCCACATCATCACCTTGTGTCTGGCCCTGAGCTTCCGGCGTCACTTCGCCGTCAACCTTCACCTCGGCTCCCTCAGCCTTCTTGGAAGCATCCTCGCCCTTCTTATCGCGTCTTCTTCTGCGGCGACGCCCTTCGTAGCCATATTCACCGCTGTGGCTGCCGCCGTATCCACCCTCAGAATCATAGTTCTTGCTGTAGTAATCGTAGTAGTAGCCGCTGTAGTAATAGTAGTAGCTGTCCTGGTTGATGCTGATATTGTTCAGCACGATTCCCAGAAGATTGCCGCCCACCTTCTCGACCGTCTGCTTGGCACGCAGCGTCATTGATTGCGGGTACTTGCGATGCTGCACGACCAGAACCACCATGTCTACCAGGCTGGCCAGCACGGACGCATCCGAAACACCCATGATCGGAGGTGAGTCGAAAAACACATAGTCATAACGCGTCCGAACCTCTTCAAAGAATTCCTTCATCCGCGTCGAGTTAATGATACCCATCGATGTCGATGCCAGTTTACCAGAGGGTAAGAAATCCAGCCCCTTGATCGGCGAAACCAGAATCACCTCTTCCAGCGTCTTCTGCTTCAGTAAATAACTCGTCAGACCCGTCGCATTGGATACGCCCAGAATCCGGTGCAAACTCGGACGGCGCAAGTCGGAGTCGACCAGCAGCACTCGGTTGTCATTCTGCGCGAATACCGTCGCCAAATTCATGATCGTCGTCGACTTACCTTCTGCAGCGCCGCCGCTGACCACCGTAATCGTATTCATGGTCTCATTCTTGCGCCCGAAGAGAATATTCGTTCGCAAGACCCGGTAAGCCTCCGCATACGCAGCCGTCGGATCATCTTTCAAATACCCCACGTTCTGCGGGATAATACCGATCACGCTCGCACCCAGCGTCTGCTCCACTTCATCAATCGCCTTGAAGGAAGTATCCAGATATTCAACAAAGAAAGCAAATCCGACACCGCCCACTAGACCCACGATGATTCCTAAAACAACGTGCAGCGGCAAATTCGGCTCCACAGGCTTCAATCCGGGCTCAGCCGGGTCAGTCACCTGCACAATTGAGGCACGCGGAATATCCTGCTCAATATTTTCCACGCGCAAACGGGTCCTCAGTAAATCACGCAGCTTGGTCTCATTTTCCAACTCGCGCTTCGCATTCCAGTAAGGACGATATTTGGCTGAGTTCTCCGCATCCAGCTGCTTGGCTTCATCAAGCATCTTCTGGTTCGCCTCAGCCTGAGTACGAAGAGTCACCGCGCGGGACCTCAAACCGCTGATTGAACTTTTCACCCGGTCGCCAATCTGCTGATTGATCGTCTCCAGAACCTGGGTCAGTCTCTGCACATCCGGGTGATCCACCGTGTAAGAGACGTCCACATTGGCGAGCTCCTGTTCTGCCAAATTTTTCTTGAGGATAAGCTCGTTCAGAACCACATCGTTCGGGTTGGCCCCCATCAGGGACTCAAGCTTCTTCGCGTCATCCAGCGACTCGAGCTCAGCCAGGAACTTCTCCAGCTGTGAGCACTGCCCTTCCAGCGTAAGCCGTTCCATATCCAGTTTGCGGACCGCTTCGGGCTCCAGAGTCGGTCCCATCGCTCCTTGACCTTCGGCAATGTAATCAGAAATCTTTAATTCCAGCCTGAGTGTATCCACCTTTTCCTGCAACCCTCTCACACGGCCTTCATATTCTTCAAGCGTTTCGGTGAAAGTCTTTGCCGTCTGCTCGGAAATCTCTTTGTATTTTTTCAGGCGGTCTTCACGATATGCCGCGGCGATTGTATTAGCGATCTCGGCTGCCTCCATCGCGTCCTTACTCCGCACACTCACTTCGATGAGCTCCGTGTTTCGGAATTGGCGCACATCCATATCATTGAGCAGCTTGTAATACGCCCTTTGCAGCGAAAGATTCGGGATATTCTCCCGCGCGCTCCAGCGGCTGATCAGATTCAGATTCGTGATCACACCGTAGAGCACACTCTTGGATTTAATCACCTCAAACTCAGTCAACACGAAATAAGGATCATAACCGGTGTTGCGGGCTCCCTCGTAAAGCCCGGCGACATCCGTATCCTTACTCACTCGAATGCGAACCGTACTCTCGAACTTCTCCGGCAGAAGGAACGTCAATCCCACCGTGGTCGCCAGTACAAGCGAAAAAATACCCACAACCATCAGCTTGCGGGCTCGGATTACCCTCCAGTAATCCAGAAAATGTTGTGCCGGCTCGGCACTCTGTGCTGTCTTCGAAAAAGGTTTATTATCCATGCTCTAAAAAAAAAGAGGCCAGACAACTATTCCAGCCTCTTGTTGAATTCTATATCGTCTTTGCTTTTAAAGCTCCCCAGAGATTAATAGGTTGCTCTCAGACCCAAGGTCACGCGATTGCGGTCGTAATCCCGATAATCAATATTCGAGGTAAGATTATCATAGGAGTAGCTCAGGTCCACAAAAGTTCCGACCGGGCAGTCAAACCCTGTAATCCGATAGGAAAGTGAGGGTCCGATGCTGAAATAATCATCATGCGTATCGCCGCTGGAAGCGTAGCTCGGTGCCTCTCCATAAGAAGAATGCTGATAAACACCGCTAATGGCACCCTCAAGACGAGGCATAATCTGATGACGCACGGAAGCGAACACTGTCGTAACTTCGGCTTCCATTGCACCCCATTGTGAAGCGCCGATCTCGTGGCGAACGCCCAACTGTGCAGTACCATTCTCGTGGTACTCCCAGCGGAAATGCTCTCAACAAAAGGATTGACCGCATCCTCGTCCAAATCCAGCTTACCACCGGGAGCCAGAATGCCTGAACCTGCGGGAGATTCAAACCAGTAGCTCTTGTCGCTGTAATCCTTCACGTTCTGGAAGGAGGTGTACTGAATACCCAGGCGGGTCGTCCAGTCGATTCCCTTATCCAGAGTCAGGCGATAACCCAAATATCCGGAGTGGCTCAGACGATCATAAAGATCGCTGCCGTAGGTCGCACGCGCACCGGTTACATCATATAACTTGGTCCCGTTTTGTCCGTAGAGTTCCCTTGTTCCCGAGCCATCATAATCAGCATAATTCATCTGATAGCCCACGAAGAAACGGTTCACATCGTCCAGATCATAGTACAGGTCAATGTGAGGGGTATGCTCCATACGGTTCAGCACAAATGCGTAGTTATCATTCTCGAAATCCCAATAGGCATTCCGGTATCCCACTTCAAAGCCCATATCCTCATAGTATTTGACTCCTAAGAGAATCTCGGCGAAGTTGCGGATATTGTTACCCTCGGCGCGCGTCATGAATTGCTGACCGGCGAAATCTGAAAGAAGTTCAGGCTCCTGCGCGACAGCAAAAGAATCAGACAACTCCAAACGAACATTATCCGAGAACTGATGATTGAAAACCGCATCCACTAAATGGGATTGGTCATCTTTCGGACTCGAACGATCCCCATAGTAGGTATAACCATATTCATAACGGATGCTTGCCAATGTTTTGTCGTCCTGATACTTCAGTCCAACTGAGGGAACTATTTGAAAACCAAAGCTATCCTTGGGATCCACTTCAACTCCAGTCGGGAGAGTACCCTTCCAACTGGATGTGATGTTGTCGTCATAGAAACCACGAACAGACAGGGATGCGCTTAACCAAGGCAGAGACTTCTCACTGCTCTCTAACTGAGCTTGCGCAAAAACTCCTTGTGCTCCTGCCAACCCCAGAGCCACGGCACCCACAGATGCAATAATCTTTTTCATATTAAAAAACTGTCGTTGTTTTAAGTTGTTTCGTTAATCCAACCACCGTTACCGGGGCTATGTTCGCTCTTTTCCCCAGGAATGTCAACGGATAATCGGAAAAAATTTCCATTTTTTATTCCCCCCGCTATTCAACCAGCCTCCATCGATCCCACTCCGATAAAAGTAATTGATCCGGAAGCAGATCCGCAAGCGCATTTTTCAGAGGAAAAGTCCCGGGAAGTTCTCCGCGGGTGTAAAACCGCGTAACTATCCCTCCCCAACTCGGCTCTGAGCTCCCAAATTGACTCAGTTCACTCAAAAACCTTCGGTCCAGCGTCAGCTGTGTTAAATATAACCCTTTAATTGGAGAAATACTATCGTTAATTTTAAAAAATTCCCGGTCCGGATTTAACGGCAAACTAATTGCCGCATGTTGCCCATACCACGCAACCGCCCAGGGCATGTCCGTCGCGAACAATTCATCGCCCCGATAAAAATTGCTGATCCGCGACACCGTCTGAGGATGATACGGCGGCCAGACCAGGGGGAACGTCGCCGGCGGCATGAGCGCCAGCCACAACGGCAAACTCAAGACCGCACCCGTAAAACAGACGATCAGAGTCCGAATCGGCTTGAGCTCATAGTTGATCTGCTCAATCAGCGTAAAAATAAACGCCGAGCCAAATACGAACACGATCGGTAAAAAGACCATCAGGAGATTCTCGCTGTGAACCGATGAACCCGAGCCGCTCAAACCCGTCCGGGTCGCCGCTTGCGCTACACCCGTCAGTAGTATACAGACCACCAGCAAAAATCGCGTGCTGTTCAACCCCTTCTTCACAAACGGCAACAATATCCCCGCCAGAAAACAAATCGTCAGCCAGGATTCTCCCATCTGCGGGATACCGTTCCGGATCACCTCTGCCAGATTCTGGAGCAGCTTCCTCGGGTATTCATTGAATTCGGGGCCGTAGAATACCAAAATATCCGGCGTCGAAATCCTCTCCAGGATATCCCCTCCCAGCTTGGTTGTGCCCACCGCCGGCGCATAGGTCGCCAGCCCGAACGGCAAACCGCTGACCATGATATTCCTCGCTACCCACGGCGCCAGTATCATCCCGAACACCAGGAGAACCATCGCCCCGGCCAAAATCTTGCGACCGCTGCGCGCTCCCTGCATCACGTACCAGACCACCGGAATCACCAGCCACCCCAGGGCATACTGGTTGAGCGATGCCAGACCCGCCAGTAAACCGATGAGAGCTCCCATCCCCATGGTCCAGCCCACTCCGGGAATGCTTTCCGTGTCATTCACGTTCTCGGTGATGTTCGCCATTCTGAACGAAACCAGAGCATGAAAGAGACAGAGAAGAACCACCATCGATAGAATCGTCGGCAGCCCGCTGATGGAAAAACGCCAGACCAATTCATTCAGAAAAAGCATCACTGCCGCGAAGATGCCTATCTCCCGGTCAAACAACCTCTTTCCCAGCCGAAACGTCAGATAAACCGCTACCAACAGTAATATCTGGTTAAAAACGCAGATCACGATCTCCGGCAGGTATCTCACGTCCTTATCCTTCGGAACATATTGAATCGGAACCCCCATGAGCGAAGCTCCCTTAAAGGCCCCGGCCAGAAGCACCGGGTAGAGCGGCGGATTGACAATATCAGGATGGCCCCCGATCTTCGCATCACCGCCCGTCTGCTCCTTCACGATCGTCAGGCTCGAAATCCTCAGGTAATCGGTCACGTATCCCCTGCCCTGCGAGATATTCCGCGCCAGCTGCGCCATATCCATCGCTTCGGGATTGCTCAGGTTCTTATATTCCCGCAACCCGTAAAAAGAAAAAAAGCTCCCCACCAATAGAAAAAGAATTACCCGCCGCCACCAGCGCATCGCTCCCTCTCCGTCCAATAAGTTTACCAGCTCTTGAGCCGTCTTCATCTTCTACTATTCCTTCTGTAATTGATATTCCCTTAACTTCCGATGCAGCGTCCTGCGGCTGATCCCCAGCTTCTCGGCCGCCCGCGTCCGGTTTCCGAAAGATTCTTCCAATGCTCTCATGATGAGTAATTTCTCAGCCTCCTTCACGCTCGGAAGCGAAGCCGGGAAATCTCCCCCTTCAAAACGATGCTCCGAAACCGATTCGCTCCGGGCTTTCCCCGTGGCTCCGGGTTCCGTCTGCCGCTGAGGCCTCCACTCTTTCACGCTCGGAGGCAAATCCCGAATCTGAACCGCTGAACCGCTGGCAAAAATCACCGCGTGTTCCAGGCAGGCCCTCAATTCCCTCACATTCCCCGGCCAGGGATAGCGCCTCAATAGTTCCAGCGCATCCCGGCTCAGATGAGTCACCGCTTTCTGATTCTCCTTGGAAAACTCCTTCAAAAACTTTACCGCCAGTAGCGGTATATCCTCCGACCGATCCCTCAAGGGCGGCATCATGATCTCTACCACCCGCAGCCTGAAAAACAAATCCTCACGGAACGTCCCCTCTTTGACCATCTTCTCCAGGTCCTTGTTCGTTGCCGTAATGAGCCGCACATCCGCGCTCAGAGTCTTGCTCGACCCCACCCGTTCAAACGTCCGCTCTCCCAGAAACCGTAAAAGCTTCACTTGGATGGATGCATCGATCTCCCCAATCTCGTCCAGAAAAAGCGTCCCTCCGTGTGCCCGCTCGAAACGCCCGATCCGCCTCTCGTTAGCCCCCGTGAAGGCTCCCTTCTCGTGCCCAAAGAGCTCGCTCTCCAGCAGATTCGCATTGAGCGCCGCGCAGTGAACCGTGATCATCGGCGCCTTGGCTCGCGGGCTCAGCTGATGGATCGCCTTGGCGATGACCTCCTTGCCCGTACCGCTCTCTCCCCTCAGAAGCACCGTCGCCCGGGTCGGCGATACCTGCTCCACCACCTCCAGTATCTTGAGAAGCGCCGGCGATTCACCCACGACGTTTTCGAGCCCGAATCGGCTGCTCAGCTCCCGATGCAGCACCGTGTTCTCCTCTTCCAGATTCCGCCTCTTGAGCGCTCGGGTGATCCGCATCTCCAGCTCGTCAATCTGCATCCGCCCCTTGGACAAGTAGTCATCGGCCCCATGCTTCATCGCCTCGACCGCCACGTCCTCCGAACCGTAGGCCGTCATCAGAAGGCAGACCGGCGGCCTCGAAAGGCTCTTTGCTCGCCGAATCAATTCAAAACCATCCTCCTTATCCGCCATCCGCAAATCCGTCAGGACTACGTCAAAATTCTCCTCCTCCAGTAACCTCATCGCCGCCTTGATATCCTGTGCCAGGTAAATATCAAAGTGATCTTCCAACGCCGCGTTGAGACCCTCCCGGGTCGTCCGCTCGTCATCCACTATGAGTAACATCGGTAAAGCCATAGCCTGAACCTATCCTTCCTCCGGAGTCCCCACCGTTTCTGCACCGGCCGGATTGAGCAGCTGCGGTCCTTGCTCCTGCAACGGCAGAAACACCCGGAACTCGGTCCCGCAACCCTCCTGGCTTTCCACCTCTATCCTGCCGCGATGCGCACGGACAATTCGCTGCACAATCATGAGCCCCAGACCGGAGCCCTTCTCGTGCGTCGTAAAAAACGGGGTAAATAAATTCTTCAATTGCGCCTGGGACATCCCCGGGCCCGTATCGCCGATGCTCACCCACACCCAGTGAACATTCTGCCGCGTCCGCAAAGTCAACCGTCCTCCGCTGGGCATCACCTGCATCGCGTTCTTGACCAGATTCACCAGCACCTGCTTGATCTGGTCTACGTCAAAATAGGCCAGCATCAGATCCTCCCGCAAATCCAGCTCCACGAACATCTGCCGGTTTTCCAACTCCGGCTTCATCAGGTCCACCACCTCGCCAATCACGTCATTGAGCAAAGCCAGAACCAGCCGCGGAGGCGTCGGCCTCATCGCCTGCAAAAATTGTGTCGTAATATAATCCAGCCGCCCGATCTCTCCCCGCGCTATCTTCAGGTACGAATCCAGACGGTTGATCGAGTTTTTCCGGTCGCGCTCTGCGGCCCCTTCTTCAACGACGGAATCCGCCGCCTTGCGTTTTTTCCCGAAAACACCCCGTCCGGCTTTCGTTTTCACGGTTTCCTCCTGAGCTTCCAGGGAGTTCTCCAGCTTCTTGAGCTCCCGGCTCATGAGTTGCAGGTGAATACTGAGCGCATTGAGCGGATTACCGATCTCGTGCGCCACACTGGCCGCCAGAAGCGTCAACGCAGCCACCCGCTCGCTCTCCATCGCTTCAAAAGTCTTCTTACGCGTCTCGGTCGCATCGTGAAGAATCAGGGCGATTCTCCCTTCGCCATTCTCGGAACCGGCTAACCGAGCCACTTCCAGCCGGATAAACCTCTGCTGCGGGTAGTAAATCTCAAATTCATGCCGCTGGAATACCCCTACGCTCCCCTCACTGGCCTTCAGAACCGCCTTCCAGTCCAGTCCCGGCAGATACCGCTGAATCTCGTGGTTTTCATCCGCTCCTTTGGGAACTCCCAAGAGCCTTTCCACCGCCTCGTTGGCATAGAGAATCCCCCCCGATTCATGGGTCACCACCACCCCATCCTCAATCGTATGAAACAGTATTTCGAAAAACGCCCTCTCTCTCGCCAGCCTCTGAACCACTGTCTGCAAATCCTCCTGGGGTAGACAATCCAGATTCCCCAGAGCCCGATCCAGAAACCGGGTCCGCCGCTCAGACCAATGAGATGACGCTTGCGTTTGAGGTTCGTTCTTCAAAACCACTTCTTCCTTCGAATGTAGATGAAGATGACTAACGTCAACACGATATTGAGCCCCAGAACCCAGTAGGGACTCCAGGGATTATCCACGCCGATCTCCCAGAATCTCAGGTTCATCCCATACCAGGCTCCGATGGCCAGGGTCGGCGTCGTCAAAATGGTAAAGAGAGCCAGCGTCTTGATGATCTCCTCTGTCCGGTTGCTGCTCAGGTAAAGGTATACTTTTAAAATATTCGTCAGTGAATCCGCATAATTCATCGCCATATCGCTCAGGTAGGATAACCGGTCATAAACGTCGCGATAGTATGGCAACAAATTGGGACGAATCAGCTTGTAGCCCGGTCGGCTCAGCTTGGCCATCACCTCTTTCTGCGGCATAATGATCTGACGCAGATGGTAAACCTCTTTTCTGATTTTGATGACTTCGTTGAGCAGCTCGCTCTCCTCTTCATCCGACTCCAACACTCGGCTCTCCAGCACACCTACTTCGCTCCCGAGCTCATCCACCGCCGGCGTATAGTGCTCCACAACCGCATCCATCAGGAGATGCGCCAGGTGGTCAGGCGTACGCGCTGCCAGCGATTTTGCCCGCTCGCACCGCTCTGCCAGATACTGAATCGCCTTCAGGGATACATAGTGGAACGTCACGATGAAGTTCCTCCCGATGAAAAAATTCATTTCGCTCGTATCGAATACCCCGTCTCTCCGGCTGTAGTCCACGGCGTGCAGCACAATGAACAGATACGGATTAAAGGCATCCCCTTCCTTGGGTACATATTCATCGAGCTTCGGGCTGGGACTGTCCTGAATACAGTCTTCGATCGAAAGAGGGTGAAAGTGGAATATATCCTCCAAAACCCATTTAATCTCGTTCGGTGTCGGATTCTCCATATCCACCCAGAGAAATAGGTTTGTGTCGGATAAAAGTGTCGGCATCAAAAACGGCTCCAGATCACTGGTATGCAGTCGGCCCTGAGTCGTAAAAGCATAAGAACGCATCATAAGCTTAACTCTTTCGATTCCTTTTTCTTTTTATCTTACAAACGCTGCTCTTTAGAAAAGTCTCTGTAGCCGAACCTGCCGGTCTCCCCTTTCCTAAACGTGAAAGTGACACTTTGTCACACAACTCCCCTATCTATACCCGCCCTGTCCAAAAAGGTCAAGCCCGGCTCCCGTTTCCGTACCCTTTTTCTCCTCCCTCTTCGCCTCATTTTCCCGTGTTAAATTCCTCCAGACTGGTGCTTGATTTCCCTAACCTGTTTTCATACACTTCACTTGTATGATGTTAAGTCTCAAGCATAGCACACTGGCAGGGATTGTCGTGGCAGCCGCGCTTTGCCACTTTTCTCCCGGACTCACCCGGGCTAAAGATGCCGCCCTCCAAGGCTCAAGCCCCATCCCTTCAGGCCAGACTTCATCGGCCCAGACCCCGCCAAAAATTCCCGATTGGCTCTCCAAACCTCTGACCCTTGCCGATTGCCTCAATATCGCTCTGGCCAATAACAGCCAGATCAAAAAGTCTCAATTCGCCATGGAAGCCGCCACGGGCCAGGCCATCGTCAACCGGGCCATCGTTGTCCCCAAGGTTGTCGGGTCCATGAGCGTCGACCGCGTCCAGGATCGCTTTGTTGAGCAAATCCCCATCCCGGGCATCGAAATTCCCACCGACCACTGGACTTCCGGCATTCGGATTCAGCAGCAGCTCTTCCAGGGCGGCAACATCATCGCCTCTCTGAAAGTCGCCAAACACATCAAAGAGCAGGCCATCTATGCCCACCAGGCTTCCATTGCCGACACGCTCACTCAGGTCCGCGTCAAATTTTACGACGTTCTCCTCGCCATTGAAGAAATCAAGGTCAATGAAGCCTCCGTCAAACTCCTGGAAAATGAATTGGAGGATAGCCAGCGCAGGTTCAAAGCCGATGTCGTCCCGCGCTTCAACGTCCTCCGCGCCGAAGTCCAGCTGGCAAATGCCAAACCCCCTTTAATTAAGGCCCGCAACGATTACCGCATCGCCAAAAACGATCTCTGTAACCTCCTGGGCTATGACATCCCCAAAACCGTCTGGGATGATATCCCCCTCAATCTGGTGGGCGAACTGGAGGCCGAGCCCTTCGATATCGACCTGGGCGTCGCCATGGCTCATGCCATTGCCAACCGTCCCGAGCTGGGTGCCCTCCGCGAAGCTGAGATCATTGCCCAGCAGGAGGTCTACCGGGCCCGAAGCGGCTACCTGCCCGGCATCGTCGGCTACGGCGGCTACCAAGGCAAAAGCAGCGATTACAAAACCGATCTCTCCGATGTCCAGCATGGTTGGGTCATCGGCGGCGAGCTCAACTGGACGATCTTTAACGGCTTCCAGACCAAGGGCCTCACCGATACCGCCAAGGCCAATCTCGCAAGCTCTCAGGAGGACCTCGTTGCCACCGCCCGCAATATCGAAGTCGAAGTCCGCAGCACCTACTCCACCTTCATCCAGGCCAAAGAAACCCTCGATTCGCAATTGAAAAACGTGGAGCTCGCCACGGAAGCACTCCGCCTGGCTCGCGCTCTTCAGGATGCCGGCAGCGGAACTCAGCTCGATGTGCTCGATGCCGAGACCTCCCTCACCCAAGCCCGTACTACCTGGGTCAATGCCTTGCGCGACTACGCCGCAAGCCTCGCATCGCTCGAGCGCGCTATCGGCCTCAATATCATGCAGGAATCCGTCAGCAGCTCTTCCTCCGGAACATCCGCCCCGAGTAATTCTCCCATTCAACCTTCCACGGAATTGCCCACCCTCTCTGTGGAACCCGTGCAAGCGCCTGCCCAATAGGAGAAGAGGCAACACCTTTCAGGCGCAGCCCTTGCGCTGCAAACTAAAACACCCTCCCGAACCGGGAGGGTGTTTTTTTTGCAATCGAATCGGAAGCTCTCTATTTCACCGATACACTCAATATCTCGACCTCTCCCTCCAACACGATGAGCCGAACAGAATACAGAACCCCCTCTTCATATTTTTGCGAGTCCGTAATGAAAAAAGGCGTCATGTTAACCTTTCTCCTGGCCTCTGCAGACGCTTTCACCACATCCTGCTTCGCGCCCGGGTTTTCATTCATCTTTACTGAGCCGCTAGTGGTCGACTTGTCTTTACCGTCGAGCATCAATTCAACCTTATAGGAGTCAGTTACTTTAAGTTCAAACTCAAGCTCATATTGACCGCTCTTGGGCACCCGGAATAAGTAGGAAACATTCTGGTCCTCATTGGGTTTAATGAGCTTGGAGCCCGTCGCCTCAGGCTGCCGCCGGGGTGTATC
>Ga0265294_10000399_pt1 | contig 58329 bp, 53 predicted proteins | sample MunlanPumphouse3_FD_192504 | JGI IMG/M metagenome (GOLD analysis project Ga0265294, IMG submission 192504) | Groundwater microbial communities from a municipal landfill in Southern Ontario, Canada - Pumphouse #3 | ecosystem: Environmental > Aquatic > Deep subsurface > Groundwater | place... | reverse complement strand
GGAAAGCTTTTTTACCCATAAGTGACTCCTACGTATTAATAAACCTATAATTAGTTAGGTTTTTGATTATGTTATGATTAGGGGCAGTAAGGGCGACATATTTATTAAGCCTTTGAGCTTCTAAAGGAGTCTGCCCCCCTGTCCCTAAAACCCCTATTGGTTGATTAAGCCATCGAGCTTGCGTCAAACGGGAGATTGAGTTTGGGACATGTCTTTCAACCCCATCTGAGGAGGTTCTATGATGAGTAGCATTATTGGTATCGACGTTTCGCAGAAAAGTTCCTCGTTCCATCTTATTGAAGCAGGGAACAAGGAAGGAATCGACGGTTCGTTTCCCATGACCAGAGAGGGCTTTGAGTCCTTGCTTGCCCGGACGGGCTGCACCAATGCCCCCCGCTTTTTCATGGAGTCTACGGGCCGCTATCACATCACCCTGGCACACTTTCTCTTGCAGAAAGGGCTTCAGACGTTTATCGTTAACCCTGTATTGGTCAAGCAATTCAGCAAAGGCCATACCCTGAGGAAGACCAAGACTGACAAGGTCGACGCCAGGCTCATCGCACGTTTCGCCGAGCGTGGCACAGGAACAAAGAGTAATACCAGGAGAACCATGGACGACCAGAGACTGAGCATCGCACGAAGAAGAGAACAGGTAGCTGAGGAGGTTGCCAAGACCAAGACTCAACTGAAAGCTGACCTTACTGTCGCATTTCCAGAAATCCTTTCCCGTAATGTATTTACCCTGGGAATGCTTAGATTCTTGAACCGTTTTCCGTGTGCCGCCTCCATCTGTGAAGCCACGGATGAACAACTGCTTCTGGCCCTCAAAGGAGAACGGGGGAGAGGACTCTCGATCACGGTTACCCAGCTGAGGGACCTTGCCAGTGGTTCGATCGGACTGCCCACTTGCGGCCCTCTTGTAGCCGACAGTGCTGAAAGTCTCCTGTTCCTGAACCGCAAGCTTGATAGGCTCACAGACCAGCTGCTTTGCCTCGTCAGGCAGACACAGAGCGAGGAGATGGACATCATCACCAGTATCCACGGTATAGGGGACATCACCGCCGCTCACTTCCTTACCGAGATTGGCTCCATCGACCGTTTCGAACGGTACCAGAGCCTCATCGCCTTCTGTGGCACAGACCCCGGAATCTACCAATCGGGAGCTATCACAAAAAGGGGAAGGATCACAAAGCGTGGCAATGCTTCCCTGCGCAAATACCTCTACCTGATGGCCATGGGACTCATCCGTTGCAATCCCTACTTCAAGACATACTACGACAAGAAGAGAGAGGAGGGATTCCCCCATCGCAAGGCTATGGTCGCATTGATGAACAAGCTGATCAAGACACTTTTCGCCATGCTTAAGAAAAAGGAGAAGTTTATTGTGCAATCTTGATGATTTATTCATTCTTTATAGTTGACTCCTTTGGTTAAGACTTCATGGAACCGATGGCTAATGTAGATTCAAAAAAATCTTCTTCCTCTCCTCCTTCGCCAGTCTCTAACGCTCCTATTGAGCCAGAAGTAAACAAGAAGGTCCGTAACTCATCATCCCATTTGTCCATATTGCGGCGCAACCATTCAATAGCCATACAAGCGTGCTCTATTTCTTCGTCGCGGTTATGGGCCATGATTTCCTTGAGTGAAGGGTCTTGGGTTGTGGCAACACGTTGGTTATACCAATTTATTGCCTCAAGCTCTTCGCAAAGACTTGTGATGGCGCGTGAAATTTCTCGCGTCTTTTCATCTAATACTTCATACGGTTCTGAATATGCCATAATTCCTCCCAATCTTTTACGTCTTAAAAATATACTCTAGCTTCAGTATAACAAAAGTTGTTATTCCAGACCAGCACAATTCTTCGGATAAAACAATAGCCGCCATTTCTGGCGGCCTTCAGGGGTGGATGTACCCTACTAATTATTTGATTTTTACATCAATTTTCTTTGGTTGCTTGACGGGAAGTTTCGGAATGGTGACTGTTAAGACACCATTTTTGAATGTTCCTTCAATTTTCTCCTCATCAATCCCTTCAGGGAGTGCAAAACTTCTTTCAAACCTAGTGCACGAGCGCTCACGAATTAGATAATTTGGGCTCTCTTTCTCTTCCTTGACCTCTTTCTCTGATTCGCAGATCGAAGAGATCTTGAGGACGTGTTTGTCAACATGGACATTCACATCTTTCTCGCTGTACCCAGGAAGTTCTGCTTCGAGGACATACATCTTATCATTTTCCCAAATATCTACTGATGGGGATTTTGTAGATGGTAAGCCCCAATTATTCCAAAGACTGTTGAATAAAGTATCAAAATCTCGGGTGACTCTCACTGGATTTGGATTTCTGCTAACTACGTACTTCATAATTACACCTCCGTAATTTTATTATTTAAATTTCACTGTCCGTTTATCCCGGACACTTATATACACGCAACAAGCGTGCCAAGTTCGATTGTTTATATAAAACAATCTCGCAAATTCATACTGTGTATATAATAACATAATATCAAAAAGATGTTAAGGATAGAACTCTATGCATACCGTAGTGAAAAAGAGAGAGTTTTGGATGATAAAATCCATAAATTGTATCAAAATGTCCCATTTGAATTTAAACAATCATAATTTTGTTCAAAGATGTCCCAAAGGCTACATGCTAAAAAACATCATTACAATAGGTGTTACTTTTTGACCCACATTTGTTTTCCCATTTATCTGGTCTTCTATTGACTCTTTCTCCGGAGACCTGTATAGTAGGTTCTTGTCGACGCAGGGTAGAGCAGTTGGCAGCTCGTCGGGCTCATAACCCGGAGGTCACAGGTTCGAGTCCTGTCCCTGCTAAAAAATAAGTTGTTTAAAATAAACAACTTGCGAGAGTCTTACCGGAATAACCGGCGTTTTATCAATCTGACTTACAGATGGGGTTACAGATAAACCCACTGAGAGGAGAACGAAATACGCCGGTTTTGTGTTTTCAAACGTCGCGGACAGAGAATCTACTACGTCCAAATCAAGGATCCAGAAACAGGAATGTACCTCCCTGCACGCTCCACCGGAACCACCGACGAGAGTGAGGCTACATGATTGCAGCTGACTGGGTTCGTGATGGTTTGCCAGCAGTACAGAAGACATCCAAGAAGAAACCAATCCAAGAGGTCTATACCCTTGATTCCATCGTGCATGTCTTGGGCAAGGTGGAAATTGATTCAAAGGATGCACTCAGGATCACCTCGGTACTCCAGGATAAAGGCATCATCGGAAATGTCGCCATCCAGAAGAACTCCAAGAAAGAGCTGCTATTGATACCCTACCTCGAGGAGTTTTGGGACTATGAAAAATCTCCCTAGGTACGGGAAAAGCTTGCATATGGACAAAGCATTGGCAAACGACACTGCTATGAACAAACAAAAAAGATCCATCACTTGAAGAACTTTTTCCCCGCTACTACCAGGATCGTTGATATCACCCGGGATGATCTCAGGGAATTCCAGATCTCCCTAAAGGAAAAGAATCTCGCACCAAAGACCATCAACATAATCCTCACCGTTGGCTCGGTGGCATTCGGTTGGTTGATCGATCGAGGTGAGATCACAACAAATCCATCATCAGGATTAAGGAAATTTGCAGGAGAGTCCAAGAAACGAGATATTCTCACAGCCAAAGAAGTACAGCAGCTATTCTCAGTGAAATGGATTGATGAACGTTCTAGAGTAGCGAACCTGCTCTCCATGACTACTGGTATGCGTGCCAGCGAGGTTGTTGCATTGCAGCCTGCCGATATCAAAGAAGATCGCCTTATGATTCGTCACTCGTATAGTTTTGCTGACGGATTGAAAAAGCCAAAGAATGGGGAAGAAAGGGTTGTTCCCCTACTTCCTGAAGTTCGCGAGGAGTTGATCAACCTGCTTTTACAAAACCCTCATCCGGATAAGCAGTTCATTTTCTACGGACCAAAACCCAACAAGCCGATGAATATCGATGTACTGAGTAAATACACAATGTCTTACGGGGATAAAACTATATACTTCCCAATCTTATCAGATCCTTCTCGTACCATAATTTTTTTATCCTTCAATTCTTTAATTGCTCTTTGTACTGATCTCATTGAAAGTGTCGATTGCTCGGCTATCTGCTTTTGCGTCAATGTTCCATCCTGTTTGACTATGTGTAAAACTATCGCTGCATTCTCGGTAAGTTGCATCTCAGCAGTTTTTACACCGCCATTTACACCGCCATTTACACCGCCATTTACACCGCCATCAACTTGTTCATCAAGGATTTTAACTGCTTCCTTATTGTAAGGGAAACAAACTGAAATGAAGTGTTCTGATATTTCAAAAATATCCTTCGAGTAGGCTTTCAAAATCTTCTTCATTCCCGATCCGAGCTGCTCACATAAGTCCATATCCGAAAATATTCTCATGAGTTCCCTATTCCTAGGATGTGATCGTCCTTTGAAAAACTCGTCCTCAGTCAGACCAACTGGAAGTCCTCCGGTGGAGATGACTTCAATTCGATCATCATAAATCTCGAATACAGGATATGAACCATTGATATAGTCATTGTGAATTATTGCATTAAGAACCGCTTCACGCATGGCATCCTTATCAATTAGTCTGAGTTCTCTTCTAGCAGCATCTCCCCCAACTCTTACCACCGTAGTGTTGACGACTTCCAGTTTATCGAGAACCTGATATGCTGATTTAATAAGACATCCCCGACCAAATTCATTGCGTTCCAAGATATCAAGTTTTTGTGTTCCCCTGAATCTGGCTACTTTTACAGAGTTGCCATTGTTGTCTGCCATGAGATAGGCAGCATAATTATATCGATCATCTTCGGTATAAAGACCAAGATTTCTCAGAAAGAATTCGCTACTGGCATCATAACCTTTTTCAGCGTAGTAGATTCTCAGCTGAGTGAATGTGAGATGCTGGTTCGGGGAAACAACATTAGTTAGCGTATGTGCAACCCGACGCGAACTCAATTCGGCTATCAGTTTATGAGTCATTGGAGAAGATTGGGAACCAATCCGAGTATAGCAACCTTTCACACTCATTCCGTACTTTTTCAAATAGTAGGGCTTTTCCAATCCTTGTGCGACGGTGATGCGGATATATGGAATGCCATTATCCCGCTTTACTTCCACATTGAAAAGACCCATTGTAGCGGGCAAAATATTGTTCTTAATCCGATCGATAATCGCGAGGGACAACCGATCAGGATTTTGTACTCCATTAATAGTTCCATCATCGTTCATGCCGATGAACAGCTCTCCTCCCAAAGAATTCAAGAAGGCTACAATTTCTTTTTCGAAATCATCTGAAAGTTCTCTTTTGTATTCTACTGTTATGCTTTCCATGCTGGATTGTCCTTATAATTTCCTTTATGTAAGTATACCACGCATCGCAAAAGTTGTCGCATATTCATGTCGGCAACTAAAATCCGACTGAAGTGTAGAACAATTCTTTGAGCTTAATAAACCTCTCCAACTGTCTGATATATCCATCCATCTTCGACATGTTGATTACCATCGTTCTTAAAGCTGCCGAGGTATCTGAAGGGATCTCAACCAACTCCGGTCGGGTTGGTTTGACCATGGAGAAATCAGGGATCTTGATTTGTTGTGCCTTGCTAGTGGTCTCACATCCGTTCAGCGTTAAAACGAGTAACAATATCATTGGCGAAAGTAATGACTTCCTCATCAGTCTCGGTTTCTTGGATCTGCTGCTCTTAAATCTGTTGTTCCTCTCGTATCTCTTCATTTGCTTCAACTACTTTTTGGTTTTCCACGATGAATGTTTCGTAAACCTGATTTTGTTTCTGCTGATGGATTATCTGCTGTTGCTGAAATGTAATCTTCTTTGCCACCCTATTCCTCCTTGTAGGCTTTGAAGCCTTCGATAGTGCACTCGGTAAAATACTCCTCCATCACCCGCTCCTGGAGTTCTGAATCCCCGTTGATGGAGTTCTTTCTAAGCGCATCGAAGATCACCTTGTCGTTCTTCAATCCGATAGTGAGTCCGGCAGCTATGCTATGACAGCCTTAGGGCTCATGGCATGCAATAAAGACTACAAAGTAAAGTTTTTCACTGTAAGTCAGCTAGTACTTCTATTAAAGAAAGCTCTTTATGATGGTACTTTGGAGAACTTTTTATCTATTTTAAGAGCTCAAGATGTATTACTTCTCGATGAGCTAGGGTACATCCCAATGGATCTTGAAAGCGCACAACTTTTATTTCGAGTTGTTTCTGAATCATATGAAAGAAAAGCTTTAATCATTACAACAAATCTCCCCTTTTCTGAATGGGGAAAAATGTTTACTGATGATGAACTCGCTGCTGCCATGATAGATAGAATAGTTCACTATGGGCACCTTATTAATACTGGAAATAAAGATTGGCGCCTAGAAAACTCGTTAATGTTGGATAAGGTAAGGGAAAAATAAGAATTACTGATAGCTTGAGATGTAATGACAAAAAGTTGGAATTCCAATTGACAATTAATTTACTTTCATATTGACAAAACACATCACCTGGGTAAACTCGCTCAGTCCTGATACCTCTCCACCAGGAGAATCGAAGAGCAGCACGATCCGATCGACATTCTCAGAGGATGCAGCTTTCTGGAACACACTCTGCAGATATCCGGTGGGAAGACCTCCCATGAGCCAGGTCCCAAAACTCCACTGTCGTGAGAGTACTCCTTGGATCTTGATGAATGCCATCGTCCCATCGATCCAATACGGATCGACAATCTCATCGAAGGCCACCTCAAGATCCTTGCGGTCCTGTACTGAAAAGCTCATCTCCTGGATCTCACGAAGCGGCAGAGAGTACATGCCATCGATTGCCCATAGCCTTCTCATACCTCTTCCTCCTGCTTCACATGGGAAATCGCATCCTCGAGGCCACGACTTCGGATCTCCTCCATCTCGTCATGAAGATCATCGAGAACCTCATCAAAATCGAATCCCAAGGCAGCCGATTCCTTCTTGCGCGAGGATAGTTTCCTGAATTCCCCGAATGCGGAGTTGGGTCTAGCCGGGCCGAAGCTCTGGATCTCATCCCCAGGTCTTCCCTGCAGCACCACACCTGGTTCCAATGAGTAATCGGGAACGTCCATCACAGGACTTTCGGGATTGCGTGTGATCGGAGTCTTCCCAAGGATCGTTGAAGCATCACCAGATGGTGTCTTGATGAACAAGCCGAAGAGTGAGTTGACCTCACTGGCGGTGATCTCACTCTCGAAATACCGATCCAACTTCTTGATCGTCTCGGTCACCGGTGCTAGAAACGGTCTTCCCCGATACTCCCGGGGACGACGCGGGGTATAGCACAAGAATGCATTTCTCCGCTTGCTCTTCGCTCCGATGAAGGGAATGTAGATCGCTTTCTGATCGGCAAGGTCAGTATCACCAGGATGCACGTATACACCGATTGGTCGACCTTGGGCATCGAGTTTCACTCCGTTCACCATGGTGCGGGTATTGCTTTGGAAATGATCATTACGGACCCGATCGGCTTCGATGATGTTGATCTTCAAGGCGTTTACGGTCCTGTCTTCATGACCCATGGGCAAGGTCACCAACACATCCCCGCTGGTAAGCTTGCTCAGGTAGATGAGGAACTGCAACTGATTGAACGTGAACTGTCCGTTATAGTCGCAATCGGTACTCTCTGCCCACAGTTTCCAGCGCTGCTTGATCTGGGTTTGTAATGCTTCGATCTGTGTTTTCGATAGCGGAACCAAACCCTCCACAATGGAAGGCTGCATCTTCAATCCGCTACCGATCGTATTGGAAGCATTGAGAAACACTGCTCCCGCACCAATGGTGGTATAGGTAACCAGTGATCGGGAATACGATCGAAGCTGCGATAACGAATGATCGGTATCATCACCGACGGAAACAGTGTTGGAAAGTCCATGTCGGGTTTTCGCTCCGGTATACCCTCCACCACCATACGCAAACGCATCGATCGCAGCTTTCGCACGGATGCGCTTAATACCAAAAGAAGGAGAAAAATAGGAGATAACGTGATCCAAAGTGGTTATTCTAGAAGTTCGGTCTGACATGCAGTGGACCTCCCTTCCCATCAAGCAATGAGATCTGATCTGACCAGAAATGAATCATATCTTTGATCTCAGCGATATTTGCCCTGGTCACACGCTGACGCGATCCATCGGCATGAGTGATCTCATACGATGAACCGCTGATCATCACAGCATTCAGAGCACTAATAGCTTGATCTCGAAATAGGACCATCTGATCCCTTGGTATTCCCAACATGCCTCAAGTGTATTGGGATTAAGGGAGCATCAATAGGTCAGGATTTTGATTATTGAAAGGTTGCGAACTTTTAATCTACCAATCTTTGATAACTAATTATCATCCGAAAGTACGTGTGCAATATAATTAATTAGAGATATTGCCTTTAGACTGTTAACTTTCGTTCCATAGTCTAGCGATTCTCCATGTAAAACCATATGACGATTCAACTCAGAAAAGCCTGCTGGCCTTCTATTCTCAGGAGCGCCAATAGGAAGAGTACGAGCAAGAGGACTTAAGAGTGCAGCTTTGTATGTGTCCGATGCAATTTTTTCAACATAAATTGCTGTTTTTGGCTTCCCACCTGTTCTTATAAAATAATACTCATCAAATACTTCCTTGCATATTCCATCTGTCTGAGCAAGAAGAACTGGAATTGAAAGTTCATACTCTCCTTTTCTATGTGCATTAAAAGCAGCTTTTATTATTTTCTGGCGATTAGGATACTTTTCCATAATTGATTCTTCAATCTTATCAATTCTATCTTCATAGTATTCACATAACAATTCTTCTACTGCAGCTACTTCACCATCGGACAACATTTGTTTTAACTCCCAAAGTCCTGGTAATGGCATCCTCATATCTAAATACCACCCATGCTCACCAAGTAAGAGAAGGGCCTCCTGTGTACGAGGAGGTAACTCACGAAAAGTCTTATGGAGGTTTTCATAAACATGAATAAATTTTTCTTGAATTGCTCTCTGAAGATCTAAGGCGGGTTGTATGAATCTTGTCATGTCAGGCAGAAGATCTTGTGGGAGTTGAAAAGACTGCAAACTTCTTATTAATCGATTCTGCTCTTCAAGAAATGGAGCCATTTCTCTTTGAAGTTTATTTTGAACTTCTATAATGGGTTGAATGGCTTCTTGAAGTTTTTCGGTCTGTTCAATAACGTGAGAGGATATACCTTTCATCCGATCAGAGATTATCTTCCACTCCTCAAAATGAAGATCTAATGGGTCGAAAGGTATGTCTGCAGTTTCCAATATTTCTATCCTCTTAATTTATCTCAAACAGACTGAATTCCGCTAATTTATTCCATCTGATATTTCCCTATACTTCTGGAAGATTGTAAACTACCTATAATCTGGGTGAATTATCTCTTTTAATACAATTATCAGTTCATCCACAGTCATTGGATCTAAAGATAAAGTGTTTCGAATAGGTTCAAATGAGGAAAGCATTCTATGTGATGTCTCAAGAGTTGGCATATGGGAATTTAGACTGCGATCTTTAAATATTTGGAAACGACCCAAATTGTTGATTAAGAAACTAGCAATATTCATATGCTCTGATTCATTATTGCCATCAAATCCCGGGAATTTTGGGTCCTTGCCAAAAGGTTCTGCATCTTTCTCTAATTTTAATTTATCCTCATCTGATAACTCATTATAGGATTTTTCAATGAAACTCCACATGTCTAAAATATCAAGAACTTCCCGAACTTTAGGTGGTGTCTCTTGGTCTTCGAAAGGTATACCGGAATATTTCCAGGGAATCCCCCATTCATTTTGGCTGTATATAGCAGATTGTATAAATTCTGGTTCTATTTCACCTTCAATTTTCAACTGCACATAAAGCTCACTGAGCATTAGCAATATTAATTTCTCACCATCTGTGATTTTCATAAAACCTCCCAATCTGATTAGACTATTAATTCTCTTCTTTTTTACTATCTGTTAAAGATTTTGCTACAGGTAGGAATTCATAAATCTTATAGTAGATACTTTTTCCTATAGATTTGATATCTATAAACGCAGTTGCCTCTGAAAGATTTTCAATATCCTCTTTCAACGACAAACAAAGTTCTTTTGCGCGATTACTATCCATCTCATTAAAATGTTCACTTTGAGTATTTAAAAAAAGTGAGTACTCTTCAATTTCTTGTGCAATTTTATTAACTTCAAGTCCTTTAATTGTTAAATTAGTACATGAAGGACCAACTTTAGAAACGACTTTTATAATCCGATTCGTTTCAGCATGTACCTGAGAAGTCTCTACCAAACCTCTTCTTCTAATAAATTCATCTCTCACCTTTTTTGCCTCGGTAGCAGAATTTCGTGAGTGGACTGCTTGACGGTACGCATAGATTGCACCTCCAATAGAAGCTATTGATCCCAGAAATGTTAAAACTGAATCCATTATTTCAAATCCTTTCCCGACTTCCCTACAATAAATCGCAATACCCAATCGTATTAGTCCTACTTAAAGGTATTGTAATTCAATAATAACCTGCTAGCAATAATTATGTGTGAATAATAGCAAATAATTGCAAGAACTCAGAAAAATATTTTTAAAAATTTATGTAACCACTATAGAATCATACCCAACCGCAGCTGCCGCAGCTCTGGCATAAATATGGGTATCCAACGCTTCATTCCGTTCCCTGATCTTCACCCACTCCCATTTGACCTTAGAACGTTTGTCTTTCGGTGTGGTCTTTTGGAGAACTTCGGCACAAAGTTGCTTGAAATATTCATCATCACGGTCCTGGGGAAAATGACTCCAGCCGAATGGATATGGTTCATCACCCTCTGGTGGTTTTTGCTTCAACCAATGGAAAAGCTCACTCTTGAGAAACGATGAACCAACCTCGTAGTAAAAGAGAGCATTCCTCATATGCTTCCCACCAATATGATCAACCGCTTTTGCTCTCGAAATCGGAGCTTTGAGACGATCCGATCCTTGGATCGCCAGTACTCGGTCCTGAGGATATCCACGGCAGAAATGGTACACTGTCTCCGTGTTATATCCAGCATCGATACAGATTCCTGAGAGATAGAGATTATCACCTGTGGGATGGGACCAATGCTTGGCCATCAAAGCTGCAAGTTCGGTCCAACACCGATCGCTCAGGTTATTGGTAGAAGTGTCGGCAGTAATCACATGATACTCAACACTCCAATGTTCAAATCGCTTTCCCCATCCAATCACTTCAACCTCGATACGGTTCTCCTGGACATCAGCTCCTGCAGTAAGCATTAGGATCTCTTCGTGGATCTCTCCCGATCTCCATGATTCCTTCCTACCACGTAGGACTTCCCAATCCTGCTGCTGTGATTTTTCTTCCCATGTTTCGGCAAGTTCGTCATTGATGAATGAGATGAGCTTGTTCACATTGCCTTGGGAATCGAGCCACTGTTCGACCAATGATTCCCAGGTGGTCCACCCACAGGAGCATAGAGAGAACTAATCTGATAACTTCTCACCCGCTTGGATACCCGATTCGGATTCGTTGGTCTCCACTGGCCTTTTTTGAGCATCAACTCCTTGTGGTAGTTCTTGAGCTTACTCTTGCAATACGGACACTCATACCACACCTCCCTATCCCCAGATGGGGATTTCTCCCACTTCATCTGAGACCAAAGGAACACCTGATATTCTCCACAGTGAGGACACGGGACAAAGAACTTGCGCATATCACCAGAAAGGTAGCCCGCTTCGATTTTGCTTCTACCTTTGACTGAAGGCTTGGAAACCGCTACCGCTTTCGCATTGGGATAGGTTCTCAACCTCTTGAGAAGAAGCGTCCACGGATCTCCCCAACCATTGAGATCATCAGGCCACTCATCGATCTCATCACCGATAACAATCCGCTTAGGAGAGGAGATAAGATCGGTGATCGATCCTGCGTTACCAACGTTGAGTGATCCACCAGGAAACAGTTTGAGCCGGGTGGTATTCCCTCCCTCCAAAGTTCTCTTCTTCACAACCTTTGATCTAAGATCGGCAAGGTATCCTTGGTCCTGCAGCTCTTCGATGGTCACCGGTTCGATCAGATCATCAAAGATTGCCGATCCATCGGTTATCAATCCATGACCCATCCGATACGGAGTCGCGGTGAGCCCGATCACTCGGATATCGGGATTGGCCTCCTGCAGCTTCCCAAGAAATGTGCGATACACACCCTCAGCCTTATGCGACACCAAATGCGCTTCATCAATAATCACCAGATCGATATAACCGACTTCCTGATTGCGTATCGACTGGATACCGGCAAATGTGATCGGCTCTCCGATTTCCTTCTTTCCGATCCCCGCCGAGTAGATGCCCAGCGGCGCATTCGGCCAATGCTGCCTGAGCTTGGCAGCATCTTGTTCAATCAACTCTTTCACATGAGTGAGCATCAATATCCGAGTCTCTGGCCAATTCTGCAGCGCATCCTTACAAAGTTCTGCGATGATGTGGCTCTTGCCCGATCCAGTTGGCAGCACAAGACACGGATGTCCATCGTGCTGCGTAAACCATTTATAGAGTAGGTTGATAGCTTTCTTCTGATATGGACGTAATCCAATCATATTCATTTATATTTCCCGTGTAACTTTAGCTCTTGACAACTAATATTCAGATGATAATATTGGAGACACTTTTCCCGAAAAGGGGATTCAAGGAGGCGCCCACTATGGCAGAGTTTTTGAATTTCCCGGATCTGATCTTCACAGGTCATTATGTGAAGTCCTGTAACTAGGGAAGTAATTCTCCTTTGACTGGGAGCAGAACGAAAATTTAGCTTCACTGAGTGAGGCGAAGATTGAAGCCGGTTTCCCTGTTGTGGAATGACACACAACTTCGAAATCGGGCCGTGAGGATAATGCTGGAGTTCCGTGTTACAGGGTTGTGATAGCGCAGGGGAGTAATATGTGACCAGTCCAGAAATGGAAGGGAATATATCTCCACTGAATTGCGCACAACAATTCAGAGGGGAACTCTTCCAGTCTCTATTATGTGCAAAATTTTTTTTCTTATTTTTCCTCATGCTTGAATATCTCCCCATTGAATACTTCTCTCACCAGATCCACAGCAGGTTCACCAAATGGTCCTCCCACCAGAATCTCCTTGCTCGAATACCCATCCTCTCCGTTGACCACCATTTGATCTCCGACCAGATAACAGGCATTCCATGCATCACCCTTCTCCTCCACCAACTTCCATGGGACCAAATCCGGATGAAACACATGGGCTCGGCATCCTTCATACTGAGCATTCTTGGGAATCTCCGATCCCCACCACTCACATACCCAGGTACTCTCTTTGGTGGCGGTAGCATGAGAGCAAGTACGACAATTCACTTCCCGTATAGGCTGCTTTTCATGACAAAAGGAATATGCTGCACAGAGCGTAAGCGTAATCTCGCAGCCAATTTTATTGGCTACTCCTAATCATTATAGTGTAGAGATGAAAAGGAAGAAGTTATTTCTTTTTACCACGAAGTATATAGGGGGCTATTCTATCAGGATCGGGAGTAGCTTTTCTTAGGGTGTCGTAATAATCATCAATTGAAGAGAGGGCAACGTTATGAGGGAGCATTGCATCCCAGTCATTATCGGTTGTACAGGAGGCAGCATTGCTAAAGAGGTACGTGAAATATTTTTGAGGGTCAACTTTCATAGCTTTACAGGTTTCAACTAACGAATAATAGAGGGCAGAACTGCGAGCTCCCTGGGGAGTAATACAGAAAAGAAAGGCCTTACGTCCAACCGCAAATGGTCTTATGCAGTTTTCCGCGAGAAATACGTAATTACACATTTCTCGCGGAGCGATTGACCCGCCCGTTTGCAATGGGAGCGTCCAACTGGCTCTTTTCCAATACTGATAGTGGGGCAGAGGTTTCCAGCGTGATGTATACGCTTGCACAGAACGCAAAGCTGAATGGTATAAACGAGATGGATTATCTTTGGGCTCTCTTGGACAGAATTCCCAGCTGCTCCACCGAAAAGGACTGGGAGAAGCTTCTGCCTTGGAACATTGACCTCTCGGATATCGGTGAAAAGAAAGCCCTTCTGATTTCGGCAAAACCTGACCCGTTGAGAACTGAACCCTATGTTATTCGGGGAGGGAAGTACTAACCGCATAGATTTTGAACCCAGATAACCATACAAGCCATTGGGGTTAGAGGATGCTACAAAGCAACCTAGCCTCGCTTTCTTATGTAATAGTATCTAATAGAATCCCGTTTATAGCCATGAGGTCCCTCTTATGGTTTTATTATTACCTAGAACCGATAACAGTCACAGAGGGGTCGAATTTACAGTTACGTTGAAACCCAGAAGGTAGTTGAAGCAAATGAAGAGATACGAGAGGAACAAAAGATTGAAGAGCAGCAGATCCAAGAAACCGAGACTGATGAGGAAGTCATTACTTTCGCCAATGATATTGTTACTCGTTTTAACACTGAGCGGATGTGAAACCATAAGAGCAGCACAACAGATCAAGATCCCAGACTTCTCCATCATCAAACCAACCCGACCGGAGTTGGTTGAGATCCCTACTGACACCTCGGCAGCCTTGAAGGCAATGGCAATTAATATGTCGAAGATGGACGGATACTTTCGACAGTTGGAGATGTTTGTGGAATGTCAGAAATCCATGTATGATTCTATTTTGGTTATCAACTAGCAACTTAAAAACAAATTCGAAGAGAAGTCTCGTTTTATCAGAGATGATTATAGTGAAGTGCGGTAGATGGATATCTTGGGGGATAACTTGAATAAAGTTCTCATCTGTTGAGTCTGGAATATTGTCATTGCTAGCTAATCATATGATTCTAAAAGATTACTATCGTTCTAATATTTTGAATAATCCATAAATTTGTTGGGTACTTGAATCCATGCTCCAGGAAGGTTCGGGATTGGTTTATCGTGAAATTCCGCATCATTGGCGATGAGTATAAACTTGCCAGAAAACTCTATCGTATTATTTGATAAAGAGTTAAATAATTTAATGACCTTTTTATCTAGCAAACATGAAGCAAAAACATCGTCCCATAAGTGGATCGAAGAATTAAACTTATCAATTTTATTTCGTATGATTTCAGCTTCTCCACTAACATACCCATGTTCGATTATTCGAGTATCATACTTGTTGAGTAGTTCTCTTACTCCGTCCCTCTTTCCTATTCCGTAAATTCCAAGAAGCAAAAAGACATGTTGATGTGGATCATTCAAAAATGTATCTACTAATTTCAGTGCGTCAGTAATTGCGCTCTTTCCTCGACATCTTTCCATAATTTTCCCACCTCCTGAGGGCTTCTAGGGTTATTGACAAGCTGTGATCTTTTTCAATTGTTGGATATTTAACCTGAAGTACTTCCTTTTGTTAAATTGCAGTCAGGACATGCCACCTGTCCATTTTTCACTGTGGTTTTACCACCACGGGACCACGGAACAATGTGATCCGCGTGCCAATAATCCCAATCACAGTGAATGCCGTTACATCGTAGTTTTAATTGGCAATTTCCATTATCTCTACGATAGATTGCGAGTCGTTGTTCATGGGTAAAAATTCGTTGATCATCCCGTTGTTCGATGTCCGGAACGGCTTCAAAAAGTTTTCTGATGAGATAGTCATGTCGCCATTGGATTGAGTCAATTGCATCAGTGCTATGACTGATCTTCTCATGATATGTAATTATCTCAGAATTTGCTTGATCTTCTGGTAGCCGAAAGTTTTCTTTTCTAAATTGCTCAAAACTAAGGAACCAATCTCTAATCTGTAGTTCCTTACCTGTAATGTCAAATTTCTCTATTAAATCAGAAACGAGAATGTACAATGAGATAAGATTATATCTCTCAAGTTCTGGAGTTTTTTCTGGAAACATTAAAAACAGGTAGTCGAGCACTCTTTTTATCTTGTGAGCTTTTCTCCCAGATGAATCAAAAACAATATTGTCTTCATACATTTTGTTAAGGTCTCGATCTTTTACATTGGTTGGACCTCCACACAACTCTATCAGTGTTAATTGTGCTGAAACGTGATCGTGTGTATACCTACTATTTTTAAATTTTACTGATGTCGTGAAAATATTATGATTAGTTAATGCTTTGACAAAATCACGCATTTGACCTGGCATTGCATTTCTTTTTTCCTGAGCTTTCAGTGTTGTCCCATTCTGGAGCCTAAGGAACATTTCCCTGACCTCTTCTTCTTCTGAGTCAGAAATTACGACTACATCCAAAGGGTAGACATCAAATTCACCTCTGATATCAAACGGAAGATCGTCATATCTCATCTCGCTAATGTCAACACCATCAATAGAATCAGTCCCTTTAGGTATTCTAAATTCGTTTGCCATGAAAGACCAGATAGCCCGTAGTCGTTGTTGACCATCGACAACTTCATATTGAGTAGGATTTTTGCTTACCTGCCGTAAATATAGCTTGGGGATATCATAACCCCGTAGGATTGTATCCATTAATAATTGTTTTTGTGCAGTACTCCAGACTGCAGGGCGTTGGTAATCGGGATTTGTATCAATCTTCGATCTATATCCATAGGATGTGGAGATAGGCCAAGGCTTTTTATTCATTTCCATTTTTGTACTCCAGTATAAAGAGATCTTACTCACTATATACTAAAAGGCACTATGCGTAAACTTTTATACGCTGGAAATATAAAGCTGGGAATATAGATCGGGTAGGCAGGGGCCTCACGGCCCCAACCTCCCACACCACCAACGGCTTACCGTTCGGTACCGGGCGGTTCAATCAAACGACATTACCAATTGATGCATGGGTATGCATCAATCATTAACCTTGCTTCTTGCTCAGCTTCATACTGCCTACATAGGTAGTCATTGAAGTCGAGCTCGAAGTCACGCTCCATTCTCTTCTTGTGCCATTCTCTGTAGATGTTTTCGAAGTCTCGCATTCCAAAGTGCTCTTCCAGCATCTTGTTGGTAATCAGGCGGCCCATCACTTCGCTCATTTTCCAATAGCTACTTGAGGACCATCCGGTTATCTTTTCAATCTGCCATTCGGGTACTCCGGCTTTCCTGAGGTGACGTTTCCGACTTTTGGCAGTTGTAGAGTATCAGATTAAAAGAATATTATTTATCACGTTGAGTGGATACAATTTTCGGTAGATTATTGAGAGGACAGCTGAGGGGGACTCTCCAGAGAGAGCCCCCTAATTTCATTATGATAGTCACCTATTCCTAAATCACCTCAGTCAGTGCCATCCGTACATGTTCTGCTGAGACAGTCTGGTTTTTCTCCATCGAAGCAGCCAGCATGGCTCCCTTTGCCAGATTGTTGGCCCGTCTGAGCAAGCCTCCCGACCCTTGGTGTATTGCCATAATCGCCGAATCTGAGAATATTCCCTTCTTTGCCCCCGCCAGCCTCATATGGTGGGCAATGTATTCCTCCATCACCTCCTTGCGGATTGCCTCAAGGTGACTCCTTCCCATGATTCTTGAAGCCAATGGTTTGGCATCCGGTGTCATGAGCTTTTCGATGAGTCCTTCCTGACCGCAGAGGATGGTACTCATCAGAGGTGAGCTGTCCAGCTTGTATTGGGTGAGCAGATGGAGGTAGCTGAAAATCTCGGCGCGCATCATATGCGCTTCATCGATGACGAGCACCGGAGAAATTCTTCGGCCATTGATTTCAAGCAATTGGTCCTGTATCTGGCGCATCATCAGGGGCACCTTGTAGGAATTGGAAACAATTCCAAAGCATAAGAGCACCTGACGCAGGAACTCGACCATGGTGTAGGAACCGGCGGTGAACATGAGCACCTCATGCTCCCCTTTGGCAAGATTGTCCACCACATAACGCAAGCTGGTTGACTTGCCCGAACCCACATCGCCGGTTACCAGCGAGAAGCTCCGCATCGAGATAGCAAACCTGATGCGCTGTTGCATGGGTTCAAGGCTGGGTAGCCTGTAAAGGTCTGCAGTGGCAATTTCCTGGGGAAAGGGGTCTGCCTTCAGCGAGAAGAAATGCCGTATGTCCTTCATCATGACCTGCCTCCCGAAAAGAGGCTGCCGCTCTTGGCAGTGGCTGGTTGCGTTGTTCCCTCGCTAATCCTGCCGATACGGCTATTGGCATGCAGGGGAACCTCTGAGACAAACCCTTTTGAAACCCCATCTGCAAATAGTTCAACCCTGTCCAGTGTCTCGTAGCGCAGCTCCACGCGCTTACCGGCAAGGCCAAGGGGAACCTGATAGAGCCGTCCGGCAAGCCTGACGGTACGGTCGTTGCTGACTGTGCGCTGTTCGCGATAGCGGAAGTAGTCGGGCAGTTGGTTCGGGGCTCCCCGCAGCAGGTGGGCATCATCCAGATACCGTTGTAATGGGGTTTGGCCAGTGCTGCTGTGTTTTCTCTGGTGATACTGCTCATCCAGATACTTTTGCCACCGCTCGTTTAGCTCTTCTAGGGGTATACCCTCAGCAATATCAGGCAGAAATTGCATCCTTACCGTTCTATTAAAACGCTCGACTTTTCCAGACCCCTCTGGCCTGTAGGCAGTTGCATAACGAAGGGATATTTGCAGGGCTGCGCAACCTATACTAAGCCTGTGGTTTCGGAACGGGCTGCCATTATCCACATATAAAATTCGGGGGACCCCCCTGCTTTTGAGCGCTTTTGATAGGCAGTCTACAAAGGAATCGGCATTTTCACGCAAATAAAAGCCGCTTCCCACAATTAGGCGACTTTTGTCATCAAGAATCACAAATAGGTAGCTTTTGCGAAGCTTACCCTCATGGGTTACCCGTATTGCATGTAAAGCATCTGCTTGCCACAGATCATTACTGAGTTCCACCTCAAACCTCCTCATGTCCTCCTGCTTTTTTTGCGTCTTCTCTGCATGGAGCCTGAAGAGGCGGTAGACAGTGGGAAGGGCGATACGGTCAGCCTTGGTGATGATGTTGCGCCTGTAGGCCTCCTCCACCACCTTCTTGATGGTAAAAGCAGGCTTTTCCTTACGGATCTGAAATAAAGCGGCAAGCGTCTCATCCCTGATGCTCCTGGGGCGTCCACAATCGCTGCGGTCGGAGGGCATCAACGCTTCAATACGTTCCCCGTCTTCACGATAGCGACGCAGCCAGTTGAGTATGGTTGAACTGCCTATATGAGTGCGTTCGCTGAAAGGAATTTCCCATTCGCGTTGACTCAGCTGCTGTAGCAGTTTCTTCTGCTCTCCCCATGCAAGTCCCTTCTTCTCCAAAAGGGGGAAGATTACGCCGAAACGAAAGATTGCAATTTGTTCTTTTTCTTTGTCTGTCACGGTATTTCTCCTTCTATGGTTTGGGTTTGACCCTATATGAAGGGGACTGACGTGTTCAGTGCAAAAGGTAGGTAGGGTCTGCTTCCAGCACGGAATGGCAGGAGTCTCAAAGCGAAGATTTTACCCACTCCCAAGGGGAAATCCCTAGCCACATGATCTTCTAGTATGTGCATAGAAAGGCTGAGCGACTGGCTGTAGGCCCATCTCTTCAGATTTTGCCACCAATATTGTTGTACCTGTCGGCTTACCAATGAGTGGCTAAAGCGACCATGACGAACCTTGTGCAGCATTGCCTCTCTCATAAGTGCTAACGGATGAAGTAGTCGGCTCTGCCATCCAAAAGGCCTGAGGGTATGAACTTGTGTGCAGTCACAACAGCGCCAGCGCTTGAGCCAAAGGCCAGCACAGAATCCCTGAAAATATCTCAGTACATACCCATGTCCCCACAACCGAACACCATTGCAGCCAGGACAATGGCTAGGGCGTTCCCAACGGTAGGCTTTCCCTTGAGCTTGCAATTCTTTCAGATTCACATGATAATACAGTACTATGTTTATAGTTTGGGGAGCATGTATCTGTGTTAGGAGAATGCTCCCCTCTCCTTTCCTATGATGCCAACATGTTACTATATAATGTGATACTTAGTCTAAGACATCTTGATAATATCCAGAGATACGTAATTGTTTAATGTGGAAGCCAACAGCAGTCTTCCAAATCTTCCACAGGTATTGTCGTATCCTTCGTCTCAGCCAAGGGAGAAGGTCTTGTGTCAGCCAACTGGCAAGCGTTCCCCGTGCATAGTAGGCAAGCCATCCCATCACGGTCTCGTTCACTTCCTTGATGACTTGATACACAGAAACCCCTCGGTTCCTCTTGGTTGTTTCCTTGAGTTTCGTCTTGAGCTTCTGGATGCTTTCATCCTTTGGTTTGCACATCCATCTTCCGTGCTTCCTGCTGTTTCGTGTAATGAAGGTGAAGCCTAGGAAACAGGAGCCTATAGCTTTCCGGGCTTCTGTCTTTTCGACGTTCACCTTCAGCTTCAGCTTCCCTTCCAGATACTTCGTTGCGTTCTTCATCACACGTGCCGCCGCATAGTCGGATTTGGTGAAAAGTTGGCAATCGTCAGCATAGCGGACGAATTTCAGCCCTCGTTTCTCCATTTCCTTGTCAAACGGCGTCAGGTACACATTTGCCAGTAGTGGGCTCAATGGGCCTCCTTGGGGAACACCGAGTACGGTCTTCTCCGATTTGCCACCAACCATCACCCCTGCCTTGAGGAATACAAAGATTAGCCTCCTGATGTCCTTATCTTCCATGTCCTTGTCCACCAGTCCCATGAGGATATCATGGTCTACGGTATCAAAATATTTTGAAAGATCGATATCAACAACTTGATTGTAGCCCTTGGACATATAGAGCTGGGCGAGTCTCACCGCATCCTCTGCACTCCGGTTCGGCCTGTAGCCGAAGCTGAAGTCCGAGAATGTCGGCTCGAACACTGGTGTCAGCACCTGTACCAACGCTTGCTGGACTATCCTGTCCCTTACGGTAGGGATGCCCAGCAGTTCTCTTCTTGCCGTTTGCCTTGGGTATCTCAACCCTTCGCACAGGACTCGGCTTGTACTTCCTCGTGATAATCTCGCTGACAATCCTTTCCTGGTTCTTCAACAGGTATACCAGTGCATCTTCAGCCAATATGCCGTCAATGCCCGGTGCCCCGCCGTTGAGCCTGACCTTCTTGGCGGCCTTGGTCAGGTTGTCATCGGAAACGAGCTTCTCACAAAGCGTGGTGTTCGGCACTGTCATGCCTTCTCTTGTCATAGTTTCCTTCCTCCCCTGCTGTACAAATACAGGTTCCGAGCCGGTCGCTTGGTTTTCGCAATCTTCTCTTCCTCCCTTTGCAACAGGTTGGCGTTTTCGCTCTCAAGAGCGTTTAATCGTTCAGCCCTTCACGACATTCCGATGTCGCTACTATGGCTTCTGCTGACTTCTGCGGCCGAACAGTTCATGTCGCTTTGACACTCCATGAACCTTGTCCCTATCATCACCGATATTGCAGGCTAAAGGACAAACCGCAGACCTCCCCAGTTAAGAGCAATAACTTTCATCCCATGTGGCCACTGAATCTACCTGTTGACTTCGCGGTTGGACTTCGTCACAAACTGCAGACTCGTCCTGTCAACCGGCCTTATATCCAGTTTCTGTTCGTTGGCTCGGGAATTTGCCGCCGGCTTCCTTCACACAAGCACTCGCATGCTTGCACTTGCCTTGAGCTAGTGGTTCTGCCCTTGGCAGTACCGCACCCACAGTGGACTTTCACCACCTAGTTATTGCCCATGCTGGGCAAACAGATATGGTGGAAGGAATTTTATTCCTTCCACCATATATAGTATCGGATTACAATAAAACCAACAGATTTCTCTGCTGGTCTCTAAGTTCGATCACTCAGGTTTTTCCTTCATGATCTTTGTCTTCTCGATTAGGGCAAGGTGCTTTTCCCGAACCTTCAGGGTAATGTGGATCTCTCCATGATCAAGTGATCCAAGTTCTTGCTGTATCCAAAGGGCCAATTTCTGCAGCTGTTCTATTCCCATACCGGCTACCTCGAAGATCCTTTGATAAAATCTTCCAGCTGATCAGGACTGAACCTGACAGCAGCTCCGATTTTCACATACGGAATTCGTTTGGCTGAAACCCACTGCCTGAGTGTTTGGGCTTTTAGTGGAAATCCTACCTGGTAATCAAATTCTCGAAATCCTGCCAGGAATGCCCTAAAAGGTTACTTTTTGTGGATTTCGTGGAAGTTGTACTTGGTACCGATAACCCAAAGGCTGTCGAAGTTCGTGGAGATTCCATGACCGGTGTGAACATGTTCAACGGAGATATTGTGATATTTGCTGCGGGTTATGTATCGATGGATGGCATCTACGTACTCACCCTGAATGGCGACGTCTTGGTCAAACGAATAGAGTTCGACTCCGTCAACAAAACCATCAAGATCTCATCTGAGAATCCCCGCTACCCTGATGTCGGAGTCCTCCCGAAGAACTACGAAAACATAGAGATCCATGGAAAGGTTGTGGCGTGGTTTCATTGCCATCCGTATTGAAAATACTGAAACCAGATCCACATTACATTTTAGTCTATAATGAGTATCGCCTTAATAGGCTGCATTTTTTTTAACAAGAATTGCAATAAATGGTATAGATAGTTGAACCTTTATCAAATATTTTGCGTTATACCATAAATATTTCTCCATTGCTTGACAAATCGAGTGTATGATGGAGAATGAATGAGAGTGGTTCGAACATCTTCAACAATTACCATATTTCACCGGAGTGAGGATTGTTTATAATACGATTGTTGATTTCTTATTAGATTTCATCAATTTTATAACCACCACAATTTGAAGTGGAGTTGTGATGACACGTCTGGAAGATCTGAAACCTGGAAGTATTGTAAGAAACTTGGTACACCACCGAGAAGTTGAAGTCATACAGACAAAATGGTGGGGATCGACAGCATTGGATGTGACGTACAAGGATCACGATGGCAACCTCGGACAACAGATACTCTATAGGGAGCAAGAACAATCACTGGAAATTCTTCAACCCGGGAAACGTTGGGCTTTTGATGGAGATGGAAATACATTCAAGCTTCTCTCAGAAGCATATCGAATCCACCTAGCACACCTTTTCGATCCTTACCTTGCAGTAAATACATCATCGATAGAACCTCTTCCACACCAGATCACTGCGGTCTATGGTGAAATGCTTACTCGTCAACCATTACGCTATGTTCTCGCTGATGATCCTGGCGCAGGGAAAACGATCATGACTGGACTGCTGATCAAGGAACTGATGATCAGAGGTGATGTTAAACGTTGTCTCATAGTTGCTCCAGGCAACCTTGTCGAACAATGGCAGGATGAACTCTTCAGTAAATTCGGGATCAAATTCGCTATTATTACAAATGAATCAATCGAGTCCGCTGTCACTGGAAATGTATTCTCCGAAATCAACCTAGGTATAGCGCGTCTGGATAAACTCTCTCGGAACGAAGAGATCCAAAAGCGAATTGAATCTACAGATTGGGATTTGGTTGTCTGTGATGAAGCACATAAGATGTCAGCATCGCTTTGGGGAGGAGAAGTCAAATATACCAAACGATTCAAGCTTGGCCGACTGTTATCCAATATCACCCGTCATTTCCTTCTACTTACAGCCACCCCTCATAATGGAAAGGATGAGGATTTCCAGTTATTCATGTCCCTTATTGATGCAGATCGATTCGAAGGGATACAGCGTACTGCCAATCGGGCCGTGGATGTATCTGATGTGATGAGACGTCTTGTGAAAGAGGAACTCCTGAAATTTGATGGAAAGCCACTTTTCCCAGAAAGACTCTCGTATACCATCAACTATGATCTATCGGACGAAGAAGCAGAACTCTACACAGCAGTAACTGAATATGTTCGAGAAGAATTCAACCGAGCGGACAAACTCAATGGCGAAAGGAAAAATACTGTCGGTTTTGCTTTGACCATATTACAGAGAAGGCTTGCTTCTTCCCCCGAGGCAATCTACCAATCGTTGAAGCGAAGACGGGAGAAGCTTGAACAGCGTCTTTCAGACGAAAAGCTTAATCGACATCCCCAGGAAAAACTCTTATCAGAAGATGATCTTGAAGATTTTGAAGATGCTCCAGATTCAGAAATCGAAGAGATGGAGGAAGAGCTTCTTAATCAATCCTCTGCAGCATTGACCATGGAGGAACTGGAGAAAGAGATTCTGACGCTCAAACATATCGAATCCATGGCGAACAAATTGCGTGTCAGCGGGAATGATCATAAATGGGACGAGCTATCGCGCCTTCTCCAAGATTCACATGCAATGATGGATTCTGAAGGAAACCGAGAAAAACTCATCATATTCACAGAACATAAAGACACTCTCCGTTATTTGACCGACAAGGTAAGAAGCCTTATCGGGAGAGCCGAAGCAGTAGTCAATATCTCGGGGGGCATGGGACGTGATGAGCGTCGGAAGATCGAACAGCTATTCAAGCAAGACAAGGATTCGTTGATCCTGATTGCAACAGATGCTGCTGGCGAAGGCATCAACCTGCAACGCGCCCATTTAATGATCAACTATGATCTTCCATGGAACCCCAACCGACTGGAACAAAGATTCGGAAGAATCCATCGTATCGGGCAAAAGGAAGTCTGCCATCTGTGGAATCTGGTTGCAAAGGAAACCAGGGAAGGTATGGTATTCCAACGCTTGTTCGAAAAGCTGGAAGAAGAAAGAAAAGCTCTTGGAGGAAAGGTCTTCGATGTCTTGGGGAAACTGACGTTCGATAACAAACCTTTGAAAGATCTATTGGTGGAAGCTGTTCGCTATGGGAATTTACCCGAGGTACGAGAACGCCTCAACAAAGCAGTTGACAACTCCCTTGATCGGAAGGTGCTACTCGAACTACTGGATGAGAGATCCTTGACATCAGATTCTCTCGATGTCCATGCGGTCATGCGGATCAAGGAAGAGATGGAACGATTGGAGGCGAGAAGACTTCAACCTCATTTCATCCAAAGCTTTTTCATGGAGGCTTTTCCACAATTCGGAGGCAGGATAAGCCAAAGGGAATCAAACAGATTCGAAATCCCGTTTGTTCCATTCTCCATCCGAAACCGGGATCTTCCGATAGGAATTGGAAGAACTGTTTTGAAACGATATGAACGAGTGAGTTTCAGCAAAGAGTTTCTCAATATTCCAGGCAAACCGATCGCTGATCTTTTATGCCCCGGGCATCCCCTCCTGGACAGTCTGATCGATCTGATATTAGAGCAACGAGTAGACGTGCTTAAGCAAGGAGCCATATTAGTAGATGACTCATTCAAGTTGGAGAAACCTCGACTCTTACTGTATTTGGAAAGTTCCCTCCAAGATGGGAAACTGGTTTCCAATAACAATCGAAGAATTATTTCCCAACAAGTGCATTTCGTTGAGATTGATACCGAAGGAAAGGTTCACAATGCGGGTTATGCTCCGTATCTGGATTATCGAGTTCCTGATGAAGCAGAAGCCCAAAAAGTTAGAGAAATTATGCCGAAACTGGACTTACTCGATGATCCAGAAGTACTTGCCATTGGGTATGCAATCGAACACTTGATACCATCTCACCTTTCAGAGATTAAGAAAAGACGATTATCTCAAGTTGAAAAAATTGAGAAAGCGGTTCATGCAAGACTTACCGCTGAAATTCGACACTGGGATCAGCGTGCCAACGATCTCAAGCTTCAAGAAGCTGCTGGCAAGACCGGGATAAAACTCAACTCTTCCAGAGCACAAGCACGCGCTGAAGAAATCGCTTCTCGTCTGCACAAGCGGATGAATGAGCTGCAACAGGAAAAGAACATCTCACCTATGCCTCCTGTGGTAATCGGAGGAGCAGTTATCATCCCTTCCTATCTGTTGGCTGAGGATAAGACAGATACAAAACTTTTCGGGCAAGATCGAAAAACAATAGAAAGAATCGCAATGCACACTGTGATTAATATTGAACGCGAGCTCGGTTATGAACCGAAGGATGTCAGTTCGGATAATTGTGGATATGACATCGAGTCCAAGGTTCCCGAAGGGAATGCTTTCGATGAAGGCTGTTTGCGTTTCATTGAGGTCAAGGGAAGAACCAAAGGCTCTACCACCGTTACAGTTACAAAGAATGAGGTTCTCACCTCCTTGAACAAACCAGACCGATATATCTTGGCTATCGTTGAAATAGATGAAAACACTGTAGAGGCTACATATCTCAAAGGTTCATTTTCAACGATACCAGACGAAGCATCGACCAGCATAAATTACGATATTTCGCTATTATTACAAAATTCCCAAATAGTACTAAGGCAACAACGAGGATTACACCAATGAATAAGAAGAAGTTGATCGAAGTGGCATTGCCACTCGAAGCGATAAACGAAGCCTCAGCAAGAGAAAAGTCCATCAGACACGGCCATCCTTCCACATTGCACTTGTGGTGGGCCCGACGTCCTTTGGCTGCAGCGAGAGCTGTGATATTCTCGTCACTAGTGGATGATCCTTCATCACATCCTGACCAATTCCCAACGGAAGAAGCACAGGAGAAAGAACGCTTAAGATTGTTTGACATCCTGGAACGACTCGTAGTGTGGGAAAATTCAAACGATGAACAATTGCTTGAAGAAGCAAAGACAGAGATAGCTCGATCAACAGATGGAAATATCCCTGAACTGTTGGACCCATTCGCCGGTGGTGGAGCCATTCCACTGGAGGCTCAACGTCTTGGCCTAAAAGCACACGCTAGCGATCTTAACCCCGTAGCTGTAATGATCAACAAGGCGATGATCGAAATCCCTCCCAAATTCAAAGGTATGTCTCCGGTAAATCCAAAATCACGCTCTCAACTTGGCTCAGAGTTGGTCTGGAAAGGTTCAACCGGACTTGCAGAAGATGTCAAATACTATGGACAGTGGATGCGAGATGAGGCTTTCAAACGTATTGGGCACCTTTACCCCAGAGCAAAGCTTTCTGATGGTACAGAGGCAACAGTGATTGCGTGGATTTGGGCACGGACAGTTAAATGCCCGAACCCTGCATGTGGTTGTGCAATGCCACTTGCAAGATCATTCACCCTCTCAAAGAAGAAAGGAAAAGAGTACCATGTTGAACTTGATATGCAAGGGAACAAGATTCATTATCATGTTGAGCCAGGTGTTGCGAAGAAAATCGAAGGAACAGTGAATAGAAAGGGAGCAATATGCCCATGTTGCGGGGCACCGGTTGGTTTTGATTACATCAGAAATGAAGCTATATCCTCCCGTATGAATAGCCAATTGATTTCCATAGTTGGGGAAAGTAGAAAGGGACGCATCTATTTTTCTCCGAATACCGAACATATTAACGCTGCCAAATTAGATAAGCCACATGACTATCCATTAGGTTCATTATCTTATTACCCTGGATGTCTCAATACTAACGTTTATGGGCTGGACGATTTTAGCAAACTTTTCACAAACCGTCAGCTCACAGCACTCACAACATTTAGTGACCTAGTTGCGGAAGCACAACTAAAAGCTTATGAGGATGCAGTTGAAGCTGGAATGGCTAATGATGGGGTTGGCCTTGATGCTGGAGGATCTGCGGCGAAGGCTTATGGAGAGGCCATCGGTGTTTATCTAGCTTTCTTAGTCGATAAGCTCGCGGATTATAATTCAACAATTTGTAGCTGGAATATTACCAGAGATGGTCTCAGGAATACCTTTGGCCGTCAAGCAATTCCCATGGTCTGGGACTATGCAGAAGCCAACCCTTTTAGCAATTCTACCGGTTGTATTGATAATACGTTAACCTGGATAACAAAATGTATCCTTGAATTTCCTATTAACGCCGCACAAAGTCAAGCAAAACAAGCAGATGCGACCAGAGATAACGGGATGCGTTCGGTGATGATATCTACTGACCCTCCATATTACGATAACATCCCCTACGCTTATCTCGCAGATTTCTTCTACATCTGGATGAGGCAATCACTTAAAAATACTTTCCCAACTCTATTCAATACACTGCTTACACCTAAAGTAGATGAATTGACCGCAATTAGGTATCGATTTGATGGAGGGAGAACTGAAGCTAAAACTTTTTTTGAAGATGGAATGCTACGCACTTTTCGACAGGTTCATTCCTATACGCGTGATGATGTCCCAGTAACAATCTATTATGCATTTAAGCAGAGCGAAACAAAAAGCGAAGATGACAACAATACAGAAAGTATCTCAACTTTAACAGCTTCGACAGGATGGGAGACTATGCTTTCGGCGGTAATCCAAGCAGGATTTTCCATTACAGGGACATGGCCTATTCGAACAGAGCGAAGCGTTCGTTCTGTTGCCTTAGGTTCGAATGCGCTTGCATCCTCTATAGTACTTGTATGCCGAAAACGACATCCGTCAGCGTCGTTGGTTACGCGAAGAGATTTCTTGGCAACTTTAAGACGTGAGCTCAAACCTGCCTTAGTTCAGCTTCAACATGCGAATATAGCACCAGTGGATCTCGCCCAATCAGCCATCGGACCTGGCATGGCTGTCTATTCCCGAAATGGTAAGATACTTGATGCAGATGGGACACCCATGTCAGTTCGTGCTGCATTGCAGATTATCAACCAACTAATCGACGAATTCTTCAATGAACAGGAAGGAGACCTCGATTCCGAGAGTAGGTTCTGTGTGGATCTCTTTTCCCAAGTTGCGTTCAACCCTATCAAATATGGAACAGCAGAAGTACTTGCAACTGCAAAGGCAATTTCCATATCAAACTTGGCTCAGGCTGGAGTACTGACATCATCCAAAGGATCAGTCCAACTGATGTATCGTGAAGATCTCCAAGAATTTACCGTGTCAAATACCAAGATAACGTGGTTGGTCACCCAACAACTTACGTATGCTTTCGAGAAATTTGGAATTGATGGATCTTCAAAAATACTAGCTCGACTCTCAGGAACAATGGCTGAGAACGCGAAAGCGCTAGCCTACCGTCTTTACACCATAGCTGAACGTAAAGGTTGGTCCAGCGAAGCGTATGCATATAACGTACTGGTTTCATCTTGGATGGATATCCAGCAAGGTGCTGCCAATCAGAGGATATATCGAGAAGGCGAATTTCAATTCGATTAGGGGTTTATTATGAAAAATCACGAAATGGTGAATACTGGATTTAGACATGCTCTGAAAGCACTGGCTCCCTACGTCGCCAGAGAACTGAGATCTGCATATGGCGATCATTGGTGGCAAGATGGAGTATTAAACCGATTGACCCCTGAACAGCAAAGAGGATTGCCAGTTTCTGGCAGTGAGGAAGAATTGACCAATTCACTCGATATTCTCCGTTGCCTGCAACTCATAGATTGGCAGTGGAATGAAGTGTTCCGGAAGAAACTGGCGAACGATCATCGTAGCTGGGTGAAAGAATTGATTGGGGTTCGTCATGAATGGGCTCATGCAGGACAAGAAGATTTTGAAGAAACCTATACGTGGCGGGCTTTGGATACCATGTCAAGGTTGATCGATCAAATTGATGAAATTGAAACCGAATCTATCCGTGAATTGATTAGAACAGTTCGTTATGGATCGGTGGAAGGATCTTTGAATGTAAAAAACGTCCCAAACACTGAAAAACCCGCAATCCCACAAAATGCCGGAATAATAAAAACCGCACCAATCAAAGGATTACGCCCTTGGCGTGATGTGATAACCCCCCATCCTGATGTTGCCACCGGTCAGTATAAGAACGCTGAGTTCGCTGCGGATCTTGCACAAGTAGCCAGAGGGGAAGGTTCTATCGAATATCGGGATCCGGTTGAATTTTTTGCACGGACTTATATAACGGTCGGGATGAAAGGCCTTCTTGTGGAGGCAATAAAACGAGTGATTGGAAAAGATGGAGAACCTGTTATCCAATTGAAGACCGCATTTGGTGGTGGTAAAACCCACAGCATGCTTGCACTGTATCACTTGCTTAGAGGACGTACTCCTCTGGAAAAGATTCCTTCGGCAACTCCTGTATTGAAAGAAGCAGGAGTTACTTCAATTCCTCGTGTTCACGTAGCGGTTATAGTGGGAACCGCACTTGACCCTTCCCGCTCACGCAGACCCGTAAATATGCCAGGAATCACCATCAATACTCTCTGGGGAGAAATAGCAGCACAACTGGCTGAATCTTCTGGGAATCGAGAGTTGTATGACTACGTAAAAAAAGCGGACGGCAAGGGAGTGTCTCCTGGATCAAATTCGCTACGAGCAATGTTTGATAAATGTGGTCCTTGCATGATTCTCATCGACGAGCTCGTAGCATACGCTAAAAAACTCTATGGAGTTTCAGGATTACCAGCAGGTAGTTACGACAATCTCATTACGTTCATTCAGGAACTTACAGAAGCTGCTAGCACCAGCAAGAACAGTTTGGTGGTTGCATCCCTTCCAGAGTCAGAACTGGAAGTAGGTGGTGAAGCGGGACAGAAAGTCCTGGAGACTTTGGAACACACATTCGGACGCAAGGAAGCGATCTGGAAGCCGGTCGCCGCAAATGAAGGTTTTGAAGTAGTAAGAAGAAGATTGTTCCTTAACTGTACATCCCCTGCCGATCGGGATGAAGTATGCAATGCGTTCAGCAACATGTATACGCAGAATGCTTCAGACTTTCCTATCGAAACGAAGGAACTTGATTATCGGGATCGGTTGGTGAGCTGCTACCCGATACATCCCGAAGTATTTGATAGGTTGTACGAGGATTGGGCAACGCTTGAAAGATTCCAAAGGACCCGTGGTGTGCTGCGGCTTATGGCTGCGGTCGTGTATGACCTCTGGATGAAACACGATGCAAGCCTCATGATCATGCCGGCATCTTTCTCCCTGGATAACCCGATAATCAGGGACGAGCTTTCCCGGCATCTCTCAGAGAGTTGGAACGCTGTCATCGAGCGGGATGTCGATGGACCGAAATCAGTTCCTTATCAGAAAGACAAGGAACATATGAGATTCGGCAATTGCATTGCAGCTCGAAGGGTAGCACGAACCATCATGTTGGGAAGTGCGCCCTCTGTCAAACAGATGAATGTCCGTGGTATTGAACAATCCAGAATTCGTCTTGGTGTAATACAACCTGGAGAACAAATTTCGGTATTCAATGACGCTCTTTCCATATTACGAACTGCGTTAACATATCTATACAGCAATAATGAGCAGTCCCGATATTGGTACGATACACGACCTACGCTCAGGAAGACGATGGACGATCGGGCAAGTCGTCTAGCTGATGAAGAAGTATTACAGGAATTGGAACGAAGACTTAGAAGCATTCGAAGAACTGACCCATTTTCAGGAATTCATTGTTGTCCCAGCTCTTCACTTGATGTCCCGGATGAACAGACAATAAGATTGGTGATTCTTCCACCTAGTGTGGCACACTCTCCAAAAGACAGCATAAGCCCTGCCCTGAAAATGGCAATGCAAATACTTGATACAAGAGGATCTTCCCCTAGAATGTACAAGAATATGTTGGCATTTGTTGCTGCCGACTCCTCTATCAATGAAATGCTTTTTACCGAGATCAAGCGATACCTCGCCTGGTTGTCGATAAAAGCCGATAGTGATGAATTGAATCTTGATGCTTCGCAGGTAAAAGAGACCGAACAAAATATCAATCGCCATAATAGCACCATTGATATCAGAGTAAACGAATCTTTTTCTTGGCTGTTTGTCCCATACGTTGATGTGGAAAAGGACTTGCGAACTATCCAGTGGCATAGCCAACGGATCACTGGATCGAAGGAAAATTGTGCTGTTCGGGCAGGAAAGAAAATGCTGCAAGAAGAGGCAGTCATAACTAAATGGGCACCCGCATTATTGACGATGGAACTGCAAAGGTGGTTCTGGAAAGATAAACCGTTTGTGAAGGTCAAGGATCTTTGGGATTTCCTTTGCACCTATTGTTACCTTCCTCGATTGAGCAATTATCAAGTTCTAGAGAATGCAATTCAGTCTGGAATAGAATCAGATGAATACTTTGGAGTGGCAGAAGGTATAAAAGAAGAAGGTTCATACCTTGGGTTGAAATTCAAGACAGCCAATCATTTCATAGATCGCTCAAACTACTTGCTTACCGTTGATGAGGCTAAAAGGGTAATTCAAGAGAAAATCAAAAAGGACGAAGAAACTAGCTATCCAGATCAAGCTGATCAACCGGGAGGAGTCTCTGAAGATCATACGCCAGGAGATTTATTCAATCCCCCCTCCATAAAAGATCTACAGAGCCTAAAAGGTCCAACACATTTTTACCTTTCCACCAAACTGGACACAACGCGTTATATCCGGGATATCGGAAAATTGAACGAAGAAGTTCTTAATCACCTGCTGAGCTTTAATGGTAATAAGGTTGATATCAGATTGGATGTTCAGATTGACTTCAAAGAAGAAGTCCCCAGTGATATTATCCGAACGGTTACAGAGAACTGCAGAACTCTTAAAGTGGAGGATTCGGGTTTTGAATAACAAGTAATTTTCTTCAGAACAGACATTCTAACTAATAGATCTATCATTAGAATTTGTTCTGAAGATAACAATTATATAGGAGCGTTGTATGATGACAACTCAAGATTCTAATGTATATGCTCAAAGCATAATCGATTTTCTTGAACGAGCTCCTTTAAATATTAAGAACTCACTGTTAATATTCAAAGGATTTCAATTCAGCCACTATGAAGAGCTCTCTAAAAATGGCATTCCGCATATTTCGTCAGAATGGGGAAATAATATTAGCGATGAATATTTCAATGCAGAACAGGTACTTAAAAGATTCTTAGCATCAACTACCAGTTCATGGGCTTTGTATGAAGAATTCATCATTTTAACGAATACATTAAATGACCTTTCAATGTTTGAAAATCACCTATTGATTGTAGAAAATAATATTTATGATGAATTTTATCCTATAATGAAGTGGGATTCCTTAGACAACGAGACAATTATTAAAACATTAGAGGATGAGAATTTTCAGTCAGCAATCGGCTGGATGCGGAATGTTTACTCTGATTATAAGTTAGAAAACGAGACATTATTCATCTCATATATAAATAGACACTTTAAGATTGATACAAAGATTGAAATTCCAGTCATCGGTTTATATCCTAGGTCAGAATTGGGTACAAATGAATTCCTTGACCTTGAGAGTGTTGAACTATCCTCGTTACCAAATGTTTGCTATCAGCTAGAGATTGGCCAACTACAGCATAAAAAGTTTTTGCTACATGACGATGGATCTCCTTCGATGAGAGAAAGAATTCAATACATAAATTCATTGGGGAAATATTTTGATGTATTGTTATTTTGTAATCCATCATCGCATAGAAAAATTCTTGAAGAAGATAAGCATCTTAAGATACTAAAAAAATATTGGGGTGATGCAGCTAAATTTAAAAAAGGTAAGTTTTATGAAAATCCAGCGATATCTACACGAGTAGTAGATATTTCACAAGGTCACATCGTATCAGATGTAATTTTACAATCAGAGAGCGCCTTGACGACAAAAGACTCGAAATATTCAGATATTATTGTTACTGCACCAACAGGAGCTGGTAAATCAATATTTTTTCAGATTCCAGCGATCTATCTTCATGAAAAATTTAATGCAATCACATTGGTTGTTTCTCCTTTAGTAGCGCTGATGATCGATCAAGTAAATGAACTGGAAGAGCGTAACATACGAATTGGAACGTATCTCAACTCCTCAATAACATTCGAAGAACGACAATCTAGAATAGAAAGAATAAGGGTTGGCGAATTTTCGTTGATCTACCTTGCGCCGGAGTTATTGTTATCCTACGATGTTCGGTCTTTGATTGGAGGTAGAACGATTGGATTGTTAGTAGTAGATGAAGCACATCTAGTTACAACTTGGGGACGAGACTTCCGAGTTGATTATTGGTTCCTAGGTGACCACATTGAGAAAATCCGAAAAGGAAATTATAAGAATAAATTGGATGCTAGACCTTTCCCCGTTTTATGTTTGACTGCTACCGCGGTCTTTGGTGGAAATGACGATGTTGTCGGTGATTTACAAAATAGTTTACATTTGGCTTGTTATTCAGACCATCTTTACATCGGTTATGTGAGAAGAGATAACATTGTTTTTGAAATTAGACATCCCTCAAAAGTTAAACATTCAGATAAGGAAGAGAAGGTTCGTTTAGCAGCTGATGCAATTCATAATTTTATCTCAAAGAATCAAAAGACAATAATATACTTTCCTTATAAATCACAAATTGAAGACGTAATTCTACATATACAAAATTCTGACCACTCAAAGGATCTTAATCTTATTGAAAAATATTATAGTGGAAACATGTCCTCTATTGAAAAAAACGAAGCGTACATTAAATTCCGAAAAAATGAATCATTAGTAATGCTTGCAACTAAAGCTTTCGGGATGGGTGTGAATATTCATGATATTGAAAATGTATATCACTATGCTCCAACTGGTACATTGTCAGATTATGTCCAAGAAGTCGGAAGAGCAGCAAGACAACTCCCATCAGGTAAAGCGATTACAGATTATCTTAAATCTGATATGCATTATGCACGAACACTTTGGGGTCTCTCTGGACTAAGGCATTACCAGATCCAAGCAATAATGAGAAAATTGTACTCTTTGTTCGAGGAGAATAGACGAAGAAATATACTTTTTACACCAGATACCTTTGGATATCTATTTGATGATTCTGAAGTTGATACGAAGGTTAAAAGCGGGCTTATGTTATTAAGCACTGATCTCCTCGATAAATATCATTTTAATGTACTTAGTGTCCGACCAAAAAACTTATTCACAAAACAGTTTATTATTGTACCTTTTGCCATCGAGAAAAAATTTCTTGCAGATTATGGGACGTACTGTTCTAAAGTAAGAGATTGTTTCCCTCTCACTATGAAAGATTACGGAAAGAAAGGCCAGGTTGAAGAAACAAAAATTATTAAGTCTGGAGATGTATTTGAAATTGACCTAAGTGAATTATGGCAATCTAAATTCGAAAACTCTACTTTTGCGAAATTTAAATATGACTTTTTTTCTGGTAATCTTTTTTCTTACGGTAAAAAAAAGATTGTACCTAATGTAAGATTATCTATTCGTTATGAGAAAAGTTATTCTGATGTCAAAGGAAATTTTTCAAAATTAACTATCGCCTTACAGGACACATTCAATGATATAAAAAGGACGTACGGTGGGAAAAATTTTAAATTCTCTAGCTTTGTCGAGATTTTCCTTTCTCACTACAATAAAAAAATCAGAAAAGAATATATACAAATGCTCTTGGATCTATTTTGCTTTAATTCTGTAGATTTTACATATACTCCTCCTGAAGAATGGAAGTTTGTAGTTAGAAAAAAATCGTCTGAGGAATCAGCTCTAGCCAGTAATGAATACGCGATCAGAGGCAACAAGGTAGGCTATGTATCATCCAATCTACAACGATACCTAAGTGTAGCAGAACCAAATCTCGACTCAAAAACTCATGTTGTCTATCTTGGGCTCCCTCAAAATAGTGATGGGCAATCATTTCACCAATTACTTGCTTCTATGTTGCAGTTATTTGATATGGCCTCTTATGAAATTTCTGGAGGTAAAAATCCTGCTATTTTTGTCAGAATCAATGATCCACTTAAACTTAGGAGATTAATCGACGCTGAAAAAGATTATAGAAACAATGTACTTACAGGTATTGAAGCAAGACATAAGCGATCAATCAACATCATGAATCATTTCATGAAAGAAAGCTTTGACAATGAAATTCGATGGGGAGTTATTGAAGACTATTTCCTTGGAAAAGATATGTTAGTAGATCAAAAACTGGGAATTCTCAAAGATGTTTAGAATATGCTAAGGAGGTTCCAAAATTTCAAGAATTGATGCTCTACATATCCCATATTTACTAATTATAGTAATGATTCTCAAAATACAGATGAAGTTACAGATGGACTGGGGAACACAGATAGACCCACACAAACAGGTAAAAACTTACTCTTGATTTAAGTAATTATTTGGCATATTATTATCAACAAGAGAAAACGTCCGTTAATAAAGTATGGCTTCCTCATAACCCGGAGGTCACAGGTTCGAGTCCTGTCCCTGCTAAAGGAAGCCACCAGAGAAATCTGGTGGTTTTTCATTTATAGGGTCCAAAAGAATTATCTGCAGGGTGGATTTCTCATAGATGTTTCTGAATATTACGCACCCCTTCCGTTACTTTGAAATTAATAATCTTTTCTAAATCTCCTACCAAAAATAATAATAACTAAACACCAGTGGCAGGTCTCATCATTTCAGAGAACTGCATAATAGCCACACACCAACAAAATAGTATCTAAATAACACTATCTTGATTGGAGATTATTTCATCATTACTACTAGATTTTACCAAACCGTCGATTCTACTTTGATGGTTTTGAATTAAATCGATAACTTTACATTGACGGTATGTCTAAATCAATTCACTAGGCCAGTAGAAGGTTGGAGATGAATATTCGGTAGATAATACGTGTAGTAGGTTTACGAAATTATAGTTTTTATCTTTTTTCAATCTGATTAGAACAAGTAGCACATTCTGCGGGTTTAGCAACAAATTCTTTTGATTTAGTAGCTTCAACACTGGTAAACTGCGTTGCGCAGGCCATCATCTGGAAGATACAAGGCATGGTTAGGGTACAATTTACCTGAGTCCCCTCTTTTTGCATTTCTATTACACCGACACTTTTGAGCAGAGAGAGGTGCTTAGATGCGGTTGGGTTAGTCAAACCCAGATGGGCGGCTATTTCGCAAACACACCACGATCTTTCACTCAACTCTTCAATCATAGCAAGGCGAGCGGGGTGACCCAGCACACGAAATAATTTTGCCATGTCTTCAAACTGCTCTACTTTATTTTGGTTCATACACTGAATGTTGCAATATTTGGAAACTTTGTCAAGGTTTCCTATTGACATTTAAGAGAGATGTTTCCATTATTGGAAACAATATTAGAGTTTCCACAATTGGAAACATGAGGAGATATATTATGGTTATCCAAATACTTGGAACAGGCTGCCCTAAATGCAAAACTCTTGAAGCTAATGCACGTCAAGCTATCGAAGCTGGCAAGATTGATGCCACTATTGAAAAGGTAACTGAGATAGATAAAATAATGGAGATGGGCGTTATGATAACTCCAGCTCTTGCCATCGATGGAGATGTAAAAGTTTCAGGCAAGGTTCTTAATAAAAACCAGATCTTAGCTTTAATTCAAGGGAATTAACGATGGCTGTAAAAGACCTTTCTTCAAACAAGAAACTCCTTATTATTGCAGGAGTCTTCCTTACCATCTTCTTTATACCATTTACCAACCCTAGAGTCGCTAATGCAGTACAGGAAGCATTTCTCATGCTCTCTGATTATGCTCACGAGCATGTGTTGCTCTGCGTTGTCCCTGCTCTATTCATCGCCGGAGCCATCGTAGTATTTCTCAACCAACAGGCGGTCATGAAATACCTCGGACCTAAATTGAATAAGTTAGTGGCCTATTCGGTCGCTTCGGTTTCGGGGGCAATCCTAGCAGTATGTTCCTGTACAGTACTCCCGTTGTTCAAAGGAATCTACAAAAAAGGGGCTGGCTTAGGGCCCGCCGTTGCGTTCCTCTATTCTGGACCAGCCATTAATATTCTAGCCATAATTCTTTCTTATAAGGTATTTGGTTGGAAACTGGGTGCCAGTAGGATGATTGGTGCAATCATCTTTGCCTTTGTTATCGGCTTAATAATGCAGGCACTCTTTTACAAAGAAGATGAACAAAGGCTTGCTGATGAGAGACTCTTTAAAGATACCAGCGGCCCTGAGGCACGCACACTGGGCCAAATGGTTCTCTTTATGGTCTCCATGATTGGCATCCTCGTCTTCCTCAACTGGGCACCCTCTAGTGGCGCTAGTTCTTTGTGGGATTTCTTCTATCGAGCAAAATATTGGATTACGGGAGCCTTTGGATTAATCTTAATGTATGCCTTAATTCGCTGGTTCTCCAAAGATGATCTAATTGAATGGGGAGGCTCTACTAGAGATTTTGCTCTCCAGATTCTGCCGTTACTCTTTGGAGGTGTGCTAGTAGCAGGTTTTCTATTAGGAAGGCCAGGTCATGAGGCCTTAATTCCCTCTCAGTGGGTTGAATCTTTAGTCGGTGGTAACTCAGTCCTAGCCAATCTCTTTGCCTCTATTGCCGGTGCTTTTATGTACTTTGCTACCCTCACCGAAATTCCCATTGTCCAAGGCTTACTTGGTGCAGGGATGGGACAAGGACCTGCTTTGGCTCTCCTACTTGCCGGTCCTAGCTTATCGCTTCCTTCAATGTTGGTTATTGGCAGTGAGCTTGGATTTAAGAAAACTGCCGTCTATGTTATTCTGGTTGTGGTCTTTTCAACTTTTGCCGGAGTTTTATACGGAATGGTTGCTTAAAGAGCAGTAAAGTATGAATTGTTCGTAAGGCAATGAGGATCGAAGGAAATACAATGGCCGACCATAACCATACCCATAATAAAAATAGTAACTTATCTGGGAAGAAGATCTTTTGGGTAACCGTGCTTAACGCAACAATTACCCTCACAGAGATTGTCGGAGGTTTACTTTCCGGCAGTCTGGCCCTTCTCTCTGATGCCATGCACAACTTAAGCGATACTATTGCTATTGCTCTTTCGTATTTTGCAAACAAACTTGCTCGAAGACCAAAAGATACCAAACGCACGTATGGCTATAAACGTGCAGAAATCCTAGCCGCTTTTATCAACTCATCGGTACTTCTCGCCATTACATTCTTTCTCATAATTGAGGCTATAAAAAGATTTAAAAATCCGGCAAGTATTGATGGAACTTTGATGATGATTGTTGCCACAATAGGCCTTGCCGCAAATATTTTTTCAATGATTCTTTTGGAACGAGATTCCCATGGAAATCTTAATATAAGGTCTTCATATTTGCACCTTCTTGGAGACACCATCTCTTCTGTCGGTGTCCTTTTGGGTGGTATTGTGATTAAGATTTGGAACCAAGTGTGGATTGATCCCATAGTCACTATTCTGATTGCTCTTTATATCATGAAAGAGACGATCTCCATACTCAAGCAAACAGTAGGAATACTGATGCAAAGCGCAGCCCCGCTTGATTACGCTCTTATAAAAGAGACCATTGAATCTATGGATAAGGTTAAAAATATTCACCATGTCCATTCTTGGATGTCTAATGAAAAAACAATCCATTTTGAAGCTCACATCGATTTAGATGACATGCTTGTTTCAGAAGCCGAGCAAATCTTTGCAGCTATTGAAGAATACCTCATCCATGACCAGGGAATAACTCATGTTACTCTTCAGGCAGAGACAAATCGATGTGATGATAAAAACCTCTTTAAGTTTTAAGAGTTAGGAAAAGTTCAAATTCCCTCTAAATTTCCGGCCTCCTAGCCATTAGATCAACCTTCATCTACAAATTGATATGAGCAAGAAGTAGGGCTTCATTTCAGATAAAACTTATTCTCCTCTGATTGTTAATCCAGCAAAATTAGTTATTGAACGAGTTAGTGCCTGGACAGAAAATAGCGACAAACCACTCAGTTTTGGAGTGTTAAATCCCGATAATTTTACCCTATTTACCAAAAACCCAGTAATCGCAAGTTTTTTTTCGAGAAATCGATCAAGCTGATGAAATACGGCAAAGCATATGGAGGTTCACATCCACAGCTAATTGAAGGAGATATCTTCAAAATGATAATTAGTGTTCCTGAATTTGGAAAAAAAGGAACGTTGGTAACCAAGGATCAGGATTACGAGGCCCATGACAAACCTCTAGTTCTCTCGGATACAGAATTGTCAATTCTTAAAGCCGGCTAGGACACACCTTGGAACTCAGGAATTATTGGTTACCCTTGGGTATAAAACAAGAACAAGCAATTTCGAGAAAGCTATGAGATACCTAGGGAGTAAGTTGAATCTTATTGGAAAATCTAAAGACAATCCTGTATCCCCTTTTACTAGAACAATCTTATATTTCCACCCGCAACAACACTAATTATATCGAAAGTATTAAATACTTTTAAACCTCCATAGACAGTAAAGTTTGGAGCAATGAGATAGTTAAATATTCCACTTAAGTTCAGATTAAATTTAGTAAAAGCATTTGTATCCACACCTATTCCAAGAGATGAATCAATCCACATTCTGGGATTATCGAAAAAATAACGGAAATCTACGTTTGCATTTGCTAGAAAGTTGAAGACTTTGGTTGCTGCAGTATTAATAGTTGGAACTAGTTCTCCATCTACCTTCACATACATACGCTCATCGGCTAAGAGGGTTGCCCACTCACCACCTAACGCAATTCCCAAGCTAAAGACTCCCTTTGTCCCTGTTGTAAAGAAAAAGCTGGGTCGAAGTTGCGCATAGGCCTGCCACCCATATCTCAAATTATTCCATCTAGTAGCCTCAAAACTATACTCTTGACTCTGGTTAAGGTAGATAAGTTCTACTACTTTATCATCAATAGTATAAGCATTGGCTAAATCTCTGTAATACGTTCCATACAATTCAGATTTATCAGAAGTATACGTATTAAAATATTGGGCCGATGTATATTCCTGGCGGGCAATTTTTTCAACCATCGCCTCTGTTGGAGTAACTCCAAAATGTTCCATCGTATTCACTATCTTTTTAATAGTGCCAATAAAATACATTTTCCCGATTCCAGCACCAACTGCTGGAGTGAGATTGATGGTAAAAGTTGAAGCCCCTCCATCAAAAGGAAAATTCATGTAGAAGCGCATGCCCCCTGCCACTTGATAATAGGCAGGAAAGGAGCCAATAGAAAATGTATAACTCTTAAAATCACCAGAAGCTACAGCATTCATCCGCAATCCTGTGGAACCAAGTTGAAGATAACTCCCTTTCGATGATAAATCTAAGTGAGTATTTTCTGTATGATTAATAAAATAATAATCACCGGCTACCGCAGCTGTTATAGAAAAAGGATTTGCTAAATTTTTATTATATAAAATTTCGAATGCATCATTACCCCCTAAATTACCTGATAGATACAAATTTTGGTAAGTATAGGGGACATCCAATGTGTAGAGAGATGGAAACGAAACTGCAAATAATAGTACTGGCATTAGGAAAACTAAAACTAGTGTGATAATTCTTTTTTTCATACAAGGACTCCTTTGCTAGAGATCTCTGTCTATAGTATGAAGGGTCAACCCAATATTTGCAATAAAAAGTTACTTATTGTCATTATCATTGTCTTTTAATGCTTATATCTGGTCCTGTATTTCTAGTATTTTTTATATTTGATTGCATTCACACAAACTAAAAGTGATGCAATTTAGCTCCACCTATGTCTTGTAGCACTGCTAATTAATGAGAGAACCTGTCTATAACAGGTTCCCTAGTACTACTCACTTTGTTTCTCTGGTTCTATTCTTTGTTACAGGATTATCACTTTAGAGAAAACCTTTCTCCTTAAGATAGTTCTCAGCCACCATGCGAGGCGATTGTCCCTCTACCGCTATGCGACTATTTAGTGTCTGCAGGGTTTCAAGATCTAAACTCTTGAAAACTGGTTCAAGAATTGTTGCTATTTCAGGGTATTTTGTTAACACCTCTTTCCTAATTATGGGCGCTGGAGCATATACTGGCTGAATCTTGCGAGTATCTGCAAGTACTTTTAACCCCAGTGCCGCAAGCTGACCATCTGTTCCATAAGCCATCGCAGCGTTAACATTCTCCTGCCCTGATGCTGCAGCTTGTTCGGTCAACGTGGTATTCCCTCCTGCGAAGACTAGAAGTTGTTTATTAGTGAGGGTAAATCCATACCCAGCTTCAAAACTAGGTAAGGCAGCTTCGCTTGAGACAAACTCTTCACTAGCGGCAAGCTTAAAATGCCCACCTCTATTAATATATGCGGCAAGGTCCTCTAACGTTTCCAATGATTGGGAGACGGCTAAATCGTTTCTTATTGAAATTGCCCACGTATTGTTGGCTGGAGACGGAGTCAACCAAACAATATTATTAGCCTGTAAGTCCAACTCTGCCGCCTTTTTATAACCGGCTTGGAAATCTTTCCATACAGAGGCCTCTGACTGACCCGAAAAGAAATAGTAGGCATTCCCTGTATACTCAGGGTAGATATCAATCTCTCCGGCAATTATTGCAGAACGGACAATTGGTGTGGTACCTGTCTGAGTTTTATCAATGACGGTAAATCCAGCATCCTCAAGGACGAGAACAAGAATATTGCCCAATAAAGCTCCTTCTGTATCAATTTTAGAACCAATTGTAATTTCACCCTTGGTTGCAATCTCAGTAGTGCCTCCAGCAAATACTGGTATAGTTAAGATGGTTACCATTATTAAAAAAGTAACAACTCTTTTTATATGTAACTTCATGCATTTCCTCCGTGTAATAATCTTTTTGTACCGGTATTACTTAGAATACCGGGAATCTTTTATTGCTTCTTCTTTACATTGGATTTTTTTGTCTTGCCCTCTTTCAAATCATCAAAAATCCAAGGTAGTAACTCTGCTACAGTTGGATGAGGTAGCACCGTCTCTTGAAGATGGTGGTAGCTTAGCTTGGCTTGCATTGCTAAAGCTAACAATCCAATAATCTCATCCCCTCCCACACCAAAAACTGCTGCCCCAAGGATGGTATCATCACGTTTATCAACGAGGACTTTTATAAGACCTTGCGTCTCATCTTTCTCCTTCGCTCTACTGATCGAAGACATATTCATCCTAGCTACAAGATAAGGAATACCAGATTCTATAGCTTGCTTTTCGGTCATACCAACCCTTGCTAACGGCGGATCAATATAGAGTGAATAGATTAAATTACGATCCGATATCTTCTTTGTACCTCCCTCTAGCTGAGAGACAAAAACTTGTCCATCATGGACAGAGGTATGGGTAAAAGCTCCTTTCCCGTTCACATCTCCTACTGCATAAATGTGGGGGATGTTGGTACGGCATTGGTCATCAACTTCAATGTGGCCTTTTTCAGATTTCTTCACCCCTGCGTTTTCTAATTTTAGACCATCACTGTTAGGAAGTCGTCCAACGGCAACCAAAAGATGGCTTCCAGTAAGATTTTTTTGTGTATTATGTTGATTAAAGGCTACCGATACAGTTCCCTTTGTCTTTTGGGAAACAGAAGAAACTTCAACTGAAGTGTAAATATTAACTCCTTCATCTTCCAATATCTTTCTAGCCACCTCGCTCATCTCTTCATCTTCCCGCGAGATTACGAGCGAAGAATTCTCTAACACACTCACCTCACTACCCAATCTTCTAAAAGCTTGGGCAAACTCCATTCCCACATACGAGCCCCCGATAATTATTAGATGTGTAGGTAGTTCAGAAAGGTCAAGAATTCCTTTGTTATCGAGCCAATCAACACTGTCCATTCCTGGGATATCGAGAGAGCGGGCCCGCGTACCAGTATGAATAATGATCTGCTCGCCCCTAATTTTTTCTCCATTAACTTCTACTGTATGGGAATCAACAAAGCTACCAAATCCTCGGTAAAAGTCGACCGTCTCTTCCAACCAAGCAGTGAAGCCCTCACTTGCATTATTACGAATAATGTTTACGCGCTCCATCACTCTAGCAAAATTAGTAGTTTGAGAAGGGACTTGAATACCATACGATTCTGCCCGCCGCACCCTTTGTGCGACACGTGCACTAGCGATTAGGGTTTTAGTCGGAGTACAACCCCAGTTCACACAGGAACCTCCTGTGCGATCAACTTCAATAACCGCTACAGATCGTTTTAAGGCGAGTAGTTTACTAAGGATTGTTCCGGTTGCTTGCCCAGTGCCAATAATGATAAAATCATAACTTTTCATATAAGAAACCTCCCTAGGTAATTTTCTACTCGCTATACCTAATATATGAGGATGAAGATGAAACGACAAGTTAGAGCGTAAATATATGTTTAAGTGCGCTAGATATAGACTTTTCAACTACGTTAAATAATTACTTTGCCCAATCAAAAAACGGACACCTTGCTTCTCAGAGTTCCTGTTAGTATCTTCAGTTATAAGTGCTACATCGGGAAGCACAACAGAGAAACTTGTGTTAGTATTGGGTATGAAAAGTAGTTTCTTGGAAAGGGAGTTGAAGTGCAACAGTTAAGTTCTCGATCTACATTTAAAAAAAAGCTGGCTTTTACTGCGCTTCTTTTGTTCATTCTACATTATTTCTTACCCTTTTTTCTCGCTCGAGAAAACCGAATTTCTTCAGAAATATCTTGTGGAATGACTACTTTAGGCCTAATGTTTACCCTACTCTTGTCGCTTCCTCCCCTTCTCCTTCTCCTCTATGCCTTTATAAAAAGTGAATGGTTATCTGAAATACTCCTAAGTCTGGCTGGAACACTAGGGCTACTACTCCCTTTTGTCGTTTTAGCAACGGTTGGCCCAAATGTTGTTACTGAATTAGGCCCCTTTGCCCGGTACAGTCCCACCTCTGGCATGTATGTTTATCTGATAGCGGTAGTGGTCATCTTCCTCATGAAACCACGTATGCGAATCTACGACTATGTGGGCTTGCTTGTGGTTTTAGCTGTTGTTGTATATGTGGGTTCTCAAGGGAGCTATAGCCAACTCGGCATTTTCATGGAAGCAAAGAATTTTGGTTCACGCCTATCTCGGGAGGTGCTTGCCCATATTCGGATAACTGCAATTAGCCTCGCCATTAGCATTGTTATTGGCCTCCCCCTAGCCCTATTTAGCTACCAGAGCCAACGCTTGAGAAAGTTAGTTTTCCCTCTGCTCAATATTTTACAGACCATTCCTGGGATTGCTCTATTTGGTTTATTGATTGCTCCGTTAGCGGCTTTATCACAAGCTTTCCCTCAACTGCGAGCCTGGGGGATTAAAGGGATAGGCAACACGCCAGCCATAATTGCCCTCAGTATGTATGCTCTTTATCCCATCATCCGCTACAGCTTTACAGCTTTTACGAGCTTAGATGAAGATGTAATTCTAGCTGCTCGAGGGATGGGGATGAATTCCCGCCAAATTTGGTTCACTGTCCGTTTCCCATTAGCTATGGCGGGAGTTTTACATGGTATTAGAGTTGCGTTAGTGCAGACTATTGGTAATGCCACCCTTGCCAAACTAATTGGCGGGGACGGTTTAGGAGTTTTGGTTTTTGAAGGTTTAGGACAAGCTTCGGTCGACATGGTCATGTTAGGAATGTTGCTTATAATAGCCTTAACTGTAGCTGCTGATAGAATATTTCAAGTCCTCATTAACTTTTTTACCCCCATCCCATTGCGAGGCAAAGAGGCATTGCATGATTAATACATTGGAGGTTTAATGGCAGAATTACGCACCCACCCACAAATTCCTCAGACACACACGTTCTTAAAGGCTGACAATATTAGTGCTCATTATGGCGATACGGCAGCTCTGAAAGACCTCACTCTTCATATCCCAGCTAATCGCCTCACCGTCCTGATTGGGCCGAGTGGTTGTGGAAAATCAACCATGTTGCGGTGTTTCAATGGTCTGGTTAAAATTTCAGCAGGACGTATTGAATACGAAGGTGAATCTATACGAGCTTTAAGTGAAACCGATCTTCGGCGGAGCATGGGGTATGTAATCCAATCGATTGGTTTAATGCCACACATGACAGTTGAAGAGAATGTTGACTTAGTGCCACGCTTATTAGGTTGGGAACGTGCCTCGCGCAAGGAACGTGCTACTCGGTTGCTGCAGCTAGTACAGTTGGATCCTGAGGTGTACTTAGGGAAATACCCCAATGAATTGTCGGGTGGAGAAGCCCAACGGATAGGAGTAGCTAGAGCCTTAGGAGCCGACCCGCCGGTACTTCTGATGGACGAACCGTTTGGGGCAGTTGATCCTCTAACTCGGGAACAGCTTCAAAATGAATTCATCCGTATTCAACGCCAACTAAAGAAAACAGTTATTTTTGTGACACACGATATTGATGAAGCTATCCGTCTTGCCGATTTTCTTGTAATTATGAAAGATGGTCAAATCATTCAAGCTGATACCCCTGAAAAGATTCTTGCCACTCCGGCTAATGAATTTGTAGAAAATTTTCTTGGTCCGAATCGTTCATTAAAACGACTCACCCTTTTTACTGCAGATCACTGTATGGTTGAAGCTATTTCAGGCACTGATGCTAATGCAAAGGCTTACCTTGAACCGGAAACACCTGGTTGTTACTGGAAAGTTGATCCAAAAGGCATACCCTTAAGCGGTTTTGCTTGGGTACAGGGGAAAATCATAGAACGTCCAATTAACAACTCAGGTCATACAGTACAAAAATATTCTTCTCTTCGAGAATGCATGTCGAACATTCTAAGTTTGGGACTTCCATCTGCAGCAGTTGTAGATGAAAAAGGGCGCTTATGTGGGGAGGTACGCTTTGAAACAATTCAAAAAATCAGCATCTCTTAATAACCAAACCCCACGCAAAGCTCTTACCAAGCGGTTGTTCTTTTTCATTCTTCTCTTAACAACTCTCATCGTGTATATCTACTTTGAAAGTGTGCAACGCTTCATACTCTCAACAATATTTCCAAAAGCAGGCCAATACACTCACAGTCGCAAGACTATATTGGAAATGACCGGAGCTCACATAGGAATAACGCTTTTCGCTACTGCTTTATCGACGCTGGTGGGGGTAATCATCGGCATTTTGGTGACCAGAGATGCTGGAAAAGATTTCCAAAGGCTTGTGCTTAGATTAAATGCATTCATTCAAACCTTTCCACCTTCGGCTGTAATTATTCTAGCTTTTCCTATTCTTGGCTTTGGATGGAAGCCCGCCCTTTTAGCTCTTTTTCTCTACTCGTTATTCCCCATTCTTGGTAATACCATTGTCGGCTTTCAATCGGTCAGCCCCAGCGTGATAGATTCAGCTAGAGGGATGGGGATGACTGAGTCCCAACAATTATTGATAGCAGAATTTCCCCAAGCCATGCCCATGATCCTAACTGGAATTAGGCATAGTTATATCCTCAACCTCGGAACAGCTGCCATTGCAGCGGTGATAGGAGGTGGAGGATTAGGAACTATTATTATAAGTGGGCTCACATTGAGAAATTCTGCTCTGGTCCTCTCTGGCACTATAGTAATTAGCCTGCTAGCATTCATTGGTGAACAAGTTTTTCAACTACTCTACCCTGCCCAATCATAATAATTCTAATGTGTACAGCCATGAAAAAGCTAAATATTCTTCTGTAACCCTTCTCGTCTTTAAAGCTTTACTTTTTATCCACTGCCATGACGATCCCAAGATCAGCCATCCAAGGAAACATACAGCCCTGGATATCGGAAAACGGTAACACTTCATCTTTAATCTGGATCCCTAAAACCTCTTTCATGAAATTTCTACGGCGTTCAATTCTTTGCCAAGCTTCAGGATATTTTTCCTTAAAATTGGCTCGCAACTGGCTGTCTGCCAGGGCAAGTCCATCCTCGAGATGCATGCCAGGGAGTCCTACAGGAGCGGCAATGATATCACTTTGGATCGCCATGCCGTTTCGGAGAGGAAAATCATCAGTTTCAGTGAAGACACTGGTGGTCCATTCATCATTATGGATTAAATGACCAGGATTTAGACCGATTCCAAAAGAATCAAATTCTGGTATTTCCCTTTTGATACGCTCGACTACCGTTTTCCCAGTCACTCCAATTCCGATAGTTTCATACCAAATTACCATCATCCGAAAATAAGGAACAAGTAATTCGTCCCAAACTTTTTTGAATTTTGCGGAATCTGAAGTGTATAAACCAGTTCTAGCTACCATGGAGCTCCTATAGCCAAAACCAACATTACACACCGAATCTAATTGTAACTTATGGGAACCTGGGCTAGCTAAACCTTGACGAATACCTTCAGCTGTGAAGTTAACAACCGGGTGTGCAATCAACGGATCTCCATCAATTTCCAAATAGGAGGAAGCTTCAATTTCACTGACTCCTGGTTTTAACTTTGAAAGAAAATTGAGCACACTTCTTGATGTTTTGGTTCCAGCAAGTTCTAAAACTGCGATCTCATCAACATCCAATGTAGTGCGTAGCCCAAAACTTGGATCAACCATAAATGAAGCCACATTCTTCATCCCCTTTAAAGTGACTATTTGCTCAAGTTTTTCCACTAGAAAGTGAGGAAGATCAAACATGGTATCATAAGATTTACCTTCAGCAGGAATAAAATATTTCCACCCGATTAATCCAAGGCGTGATGTAGGTTTTATACCCATTTGGTTAAACGCTTTATCGAGAACTTCAATTGTCTCGGGATCTCTTTGTTGACCATTTAAACTAAAACTTTGGAATAACACCATATCTAAATCATAGGGAATAATAGTTGCATAAAGAACTCCTTCATTCCCTAGTAACAACAAAGGCTTTTTGTCCGGAGCAAGAATGAGTAAAGCTTCTTCAAAACGCGGATCGAATCCGGTAAAATAATGAAGATTCGCAAAATGCTCTCTATCTGCGTAGATAATCAAATGGGTCAGCCCCTCTTTTTTAGCGAGGGCCAATACTTTTTCAATTCTAGAAAGATAGGTTTCAGGCGCGAATACTTTCACAACTGATTCATGTAGTCGCTCAAATTGCAGTGGTTCTATACGGACTTGGGTAATATTCATCATTTTATCCTTTTTTTTGTAGTTTTATGAAAAACAGGCATAAACACTCCATTATGAGCAAAGGAGAATTCACCTGTTTTTGTCAGAGCGATTACTCCACAAATACCGTCAATGGCACTTGCTCGGGTAATATTCACTTTGCATGCCTCAGTTACATCTCCCAACTTCAAGTAATCTTGTGCAGTTTGGTAAGTAAGGCATAATCGTAATATTTTTTCTCCTTCTCCTGTAGCAGAAAGACCTATAACATCATTGCAATAAGTCCCACTGCCTGGTACGGCTGAATCCCCAACACGTCCTGGCATTTTCATCCGGATGCCTCCAGTTGATGTTGCTGCGACAAGATTTTTCTTGTCATCTAAGACAACAATACCGACTGTTGAAAATATATGATCATTGGCTCGAATCTCATCCATGTAGTATTGGACATTTTGCAACATCCGTGTCCGACCCTTAGCATCCTCAGAATCATTGCCTTGAGAGTCAATCGCAGGGTCGTAGAAAGGAAAACCCTGTAGGCGAGCAAATTGCTCAGCACCATCTCCTGAAAGAATCCAATGTGAAGTTTTTTCCATCACAGCTCTGGCTACTTTAATAGGATTTTTTACATTTCGAATGCAATGAACTGCACCGCAATTTTGTAAATCAGTCATCATAATAGCATCCATTTCAACAATTCCATTGAGATTTTTGAACGATCCAGTACCGGCGTCAAATAGAGGATCATCTTCCATATCAGTAAGTACTGCTTCAGCTACATCAACAGCCGATGCCCCCTCCAACAACATTTTATAACCTTTTTTTCCATAGGAAGTAACACCGTTTTGAGTCAATGAGCGCTCCTTCTCGTCTGGCGGTAAATCGTGACAACCTCCATGAAGAATCAATCCTACCATAGCAAGTCTCCTCTTGTTAATTTTGTAAATATTTTATTGATTAATACTTTTCAAAAATCGGGCAATACGCTCATTTTCATTTTTATAAGTAGAGAAAAATTCTGTTACTGAAGTATCAGCGGCAATAATTCCATTTTCTAAGAACAGCATCCTGTTTGCAATACGTTCTGCAAAGGGAATCTCATGTGTTACAATAAGCATAACCACCCCTTCGTTAGCTAATTTTTCAATAATTTTCAAAACCTCTACACTCATCTCAGGGTCTAAAGCGGAAGTAATCTCATCTAACAGCAAAGCCTCAGGATTCATCATCATCGCGCGGGCAATCGCAATTCTTTGTTGTTCTCCTCCGGAAAGCTCATTATGTTTCGAAAGCTCCTTTTTGCTTAATCCAACTCTGGCTAATAAATCTCGAGCTTGCTCAATTGCTTCTTTACGATCCTTTCTTAGTATCTTTGTGGGGCTGATTATCAAATTTTCTAGCACATTAAGGTGAGGGAATAAGATAGTTTGTTGGAACACCATACCACACCTCAATCTGATTTTAGAAAGGTTATGCTTATCTTTGACTGAAAGCCCGTCAACCAGAATATCACCTGAATCTATTGTTTCGAGTCCGTTAATACAACGTAACAAAGTACTTTTCCCCGATCCGCTTGGTCCAAGAAGAACTGTAACACCACTTTGATCAAAGTCAACAGTCAAATTGTCCAATACCATTAAGGACCCAAAAGATTTTGTAATATTTTTCACTTCTATCATAGCCATGGATTGATTCCTTTCTTTAAATATCATAATTAGAATAAAAATGCGAATTTCTTCTCCAATTTCTTTGCAAACTGCGAAAGTGGATATGAGATAATGAAATAAAGCACAAATACAATTGCCCAGATTAGAAATGGCCGCATTGTTCGTAGAGTTAGTATATGTCCAGCCCTAGTCAGATCTATCAAACTAATCAAGGAAACGAACGAGGAAACTTGTAGCTGATTTATGTATAAGGTAATGGTGGTAGGGATTAATAACCGTATTACTTGAGGGGCTATAATATAGAAAAATACTGAGAATTTCTTATGCCCCAAAGCATATGCAGCTTCCCATTGAAGGTGGGGTATTGCCTTCACTGCATTGTGGACTAGCACAGCAAAAAAAGCACCTGTGTTCAATGACATAGTGATGATTGCTGCCATCTTTGCACTTAAAACGATGTTTGCAATCACAGGCAATCCATAATAGACCAGAAACAATTGGACGATTAGTGGAGAATTTCTCAATGGCTCAATATAAGCCAACGGAATTACTGAAACTAATTTATTTTTCGAACACCGAATTAACCCTAAGACTAACCCAATTAGCGTCCCAAAAAAAATAGAAACTAACGTAATCCATAAAGTCATACCAGTTGCTTTGAGGAAAAAAAGGGCATCATAGGGTGATAGTTTTAAATATTGTCCGACCATAAACTTTTTCTCCAATCACAGGTTGATAGAAATTTTTCGATCAATTGCCTTGGCTAAAAATGACAAGGAAAATGTAAAAATACAGTACGCTACCAAAATGAATATATATACTTCAAAAGGTCTTGCTGTACGCGCCGCAACCGTTTTTGATGCCCCCATAAGATCGTTTACCGTTATAGAGAAAGCTACAGAGGACGTAAGTATCAAGTTGATAAAATTACTCGTTAAAGGTTTAAAAGCAATACGCAGTGCTATTGGAAAAATTATGTATTGGAAGGTCTGAAACCGCGAAAATCCCAATGCATAACTGGATTCATAAAATCCTTCCTTTACTGCCATTAGACCTGAACGGATAACTTCACAATTCCCTGCACTACTATTGATTCCTAATGCGATGATAGAAGTAATTACAGGGTCAGTGTGAATTCCTAATTCAGGCAACCCAAAATACAGGAAGAACAGTTGCACAAGAAAGGGAGTGTTTCTCAAGAATTCGACCCAAACAGTTCCCAAGAATCTGAAGAATTTACTTCTTGATTGCCGTAACAAAGCAACAACTAACCCAAGTAGAAATCCCAGAATCAACGCTCCGAGCGATATTATTAACGTGTATAGCGCGCCTCTGGAAAGTAGAGGCATATACTTTAGAAGAAAATTAAAATTCAAGTACATCGCGGAGTCTCCATTAGCTTTTATTAAAATATAATCCTTGCGGAGATAAAGAAATCCCCGCAAAGAATTATAGTACTCTATCTACCAAATAGCAATTAATTCAGCAGTTGGTTCTGTTCCCCACCACTTCAGATAAGTCTCCTTTTGCCACCCAGAGCTAATCATCCATGAGACAAACATATCAACCCAACGGACGAACTCCATGTCACCTTTCGGCATTCCAATACAAATCGGATCGGAAGTATAGAGTTTAGGAGGTGCAACCAACTCTCCTTTACTCTGCCCCACAGTGAAATCAATTAAAGTACTATCTTCGAACGTTGCATCGACCTTACCCTGCCTAAGTAAGAGCAACTGGTCAGTAAAATCCGACACGTAGACCAATTCCGCATTAGGAGCATATTTTATAGCTAAATCCTCTCCTGTGGTACCACGGGCTACCGCTATTTTAACGCCCAATTTGTTCAAATCTTCAACATCTTTGAACTCACTACCAGTCTTAACCATCATTTTTATACCCGATTTAAGATAAGGTGTTGAGAAGTTTATTGATTTAGCTCTTTCCAGATTACCCGTGATATTCGCAAATATGATATCTACACGACCAGAAGTGAGAGCCGGTATTCTAGTTTCTCCATCAACATCAATTATTTCCAACTTAACACCAAGGGTATCAGCCATTTTCTGGGCAAAATCAACATCGTATCCATATGGATTACCTTTATTATCCCTACCGCCAATGGGCGGTCCGTTTAAAGAAAGTCCAGCTCTGAGAACTCCACTTTTGATGATACTCTGTAACATGTTGGGCGTAGCCGAAACTTCACCTCCAGTTTGGGCGCTTTTAGTGGTTTGCCCACCACCACAAGAGATCAATGCGATTAATAGACTTGTTATCAAGACTACAACCAGAAAATTCCTCTTTTTCATAATTCCCTCCTCTTTCCACATCACAAACACACTACTGTATGCGCTTACATTCTATGTTTGAAAATTGCGGTTGTCAAGAAATATAAATTAATATTTACAAAATTCACGACTAAGTTAGAATTCCCAATCTTGCATCTCTGATAATCAATTGGGTCTCAGAGCAGAATATTTTCATTAATTAGCCGTTATCAATACGACAGTATTCAGCTTCCGGCGTTAAATCTTTTGAATTATCTCATTAAGAAATATCAAATTGCATAAACCATTCTTATCTGCAAAACCAATTCAACTTATTGCACTATAAAATTTGTGCTTAAGCAATTTGATTTCGGCTATTTGCGAAGTTAGAATAATATGATATTGTTATTATTGATGAAGCGCTTACATTTATTTTTACCAAAAACATATTAAAGAGGATTTATGGATGTCGAAAAAAATAACACAGAGAGAAGTTGCTGGATTAGCCAAAGTATCGACAGGAACTGTTTCTAGAGTTATTAACAACCATCCATTAGTTAGCAAAAAGGCAAAAAAAAAGGTTCTACGTGCAATAGAAACACTTAATTACACACCTAATCTGGTAGCCCGATCATTAGCCCAGGGACGTACGCAAAATATTCTTGTTGAATTCTTAGATAAGAATCCAATCCTCCCTTCAACATGGCAATATGAACTACCTATTCTCCAAGGAATCAATGACTTTTTTGCATTACATGACTATTCAATACAGATAGGTATGCACTCTCTCGATTCCTCTTCGCCAGAAAAACTCCTCAAAAAGATACTCTCAAACAAATCTGTTGATGGTTTCATTATCCTTACCTCATGGGATTTGGACAAAATGTTCGTTGATGCTTTAGCCAAAACGAATATTCCAACAGTATTTTTGGGAAATGGCCCATACAACTTCGAAGGAACCCCTGTCGGAACTACTATACTTTTCGATAATTATCATATCATCCAAGAAGCCTATACTTTACTTCATTCCTTGGGACACAGAAGAATCGCATTTATCACCGGTTCAGAAAATCAATTACATGCCAAATTACGATTAGACGCATTTAGGGAAGCTGCTCGAAAATACCAAGAAGACTTGCCCGAAGAGTACATTTATTATGGCGACTATAGTGTAAATTCAGGTACAGAGGGGATCCATGCCTTCTTCAAAATTCCAGAGACTCCAACAGCTATCATCTGTTCAAATGACCTCATGGCAATAGGCGCAATGAGAGCTGCTAAAGAGCTTAGTTTAAACATTCCTCAAGATATTTCCATTATTGGCTTTGATGATATTGAGGTAGCCCTCTATTCTACACCTCCACTAACCTCGGTGAAAGTTCCTACATACGAATTAGGGACTTTGGGAGCTCGTAAGTTGCTAGAATCAATACACGAGGGGATCCAAGGGGAAACCCATACACTCCCCTCCACTCTCATAGTGAGAAACTCAGTGTGCAGATTGAATGATCAAACGGATAGTTGAATGGTACATTTCGGGAAATAAGGGTCTTTTGACTATGTTCTTCCAACACACATATAATTCACATAGATAAATTTACCATACATATAAGTACAATAACTGGCTCCACATTACCCTTTATCTATTCCCTCTAAAAATTTACCAACTTTCGCCCATTGATCAATATCTAGGTGACTGCATGTTCTATTACACCTTACCAATCTCCTATTTTTATTTTAAGATGCAACTTCCTTATCTCTTCAGTAACTTCAGGATAAGTACAATCACTGCGGCAGAAAATATGAAATTCACGCTCCATCATTTAAACTAGCAGCAATAGGTATTACAAGTAGCTTCCTCGCCAAGTACTCGACCAAGCAGGCGGTGTTATGGCTCATAATAGAGGCCCTTTGGTTATCACAGATTAACCCATCTCACCTATAATGACGAATTAATGCATAATATCCCTACAATTCGTTACTTATGACGATTTACATATTAATTGAAAAATCGAAATGTTTTCTGTATAGCTTGGCTTTGGTGCTTATTAACACCTGCCTCTTCAGCAAATCCTTCCCATTGCCGGACTACTTCACATACCTCACGGACAATGGCTATAGCCCTACCTCTAACAAGATTGACACTTTTACCACATTCTATAAAATCTTCTGGAACAAAATTATCTCTTTTGGCATTCATTGACATTTGGTGGCTTCCCGTCCATCTACCCTCTTTCTGGTAACTGTAGGTAACATCGAAGGCGGGGGCCAAACTCCACGTCCCCTGCTTGTCCATTAAAAATGCAATATTTTTAACATGGTCATCTTGATTACGCGCCACTATATTAAATACCATCCGTCTAAAAAACTGCTCTACACTGGCCATGGGCAATCCCAAACGCTGTATAACCGAGAAGGCTTGTTCATAGCTATAGGCCCCAGCCATATTATAATCAAAATGGGCTAAGGCTCCTAAACTTTGCATGTGGAGTTTGCCACCACCAGAATCTCGGTCGAACCGACGGGTCATGAAGTGACTCCGCCCATGCTCCTTTAGTAAACGGCATTCGCTCATCACGATACCAGCCTGACGTGCCATCAGATAATAAGCATATTCAATCTTGCCATACCCAGCAGGATCAGCGAGTTCTTTATCTCGGTTACCTTGGACTCCATCAAACTTTAAAAGCCAATACTCAAAACCTGAGCCAGCATCTACCTGTCCTGATCGTACTTCACTCGTTTGAGGATTCCATGCAATTACTGCTTTTGCCCGAGCTCCACCAGCTGAAGTACCTACCTGTAAGATCTGTTTCAGGGAATCCTCTGGATCATGGTCATCAAAAGCTAGTACGAGCTTATCGCGTTGTTGGAGAACTTGGGAAGCCAACGTAACCAGTTTCTCAATCTCTAGTCTTTCACTGGAGAATTTACCAAATTCAGCTACTGGGTAGAATTCGAGCGCTCCCATCCCCCTCGTCCCCGTATAACACAACCGTTCAACAGCATTAAAAGAAGAGGGATCCCTCCCTTGCTTGGCAAGCCAGGCATCTATAAGCATATTTCCAAATCGGTCAGGCAAAGAGTCGGCTAACATCCCTGGCAATCCATGGAAGGTTGCCAGAGGGAGTTGAGGGAATTGATAGACTGTTCTAGAAAGTGGCATCACTAAAGGCGCTACCTCAATTCCACTTTGTGTAAACGCTGGGTCATATTCAAATACCGCATAAGATAAACCTTCTTCTAGAGCTACCGCACCAATTGTTCTCCCCCATAATTTTACTTCGGCTAAGGTGCTCATACCTATTCTCCCCATTCCCAAGGTTCTGACTCTACCTCTTTGGTAGAAACCCGCATTCTAGGTCTTTCTCTCTTTTCCAGTAACTCCATGGGGCGCAGTGTAGTTGAAGGCAAAATATTCTCGCACCTATCTAAGATTCCAAGGCTTCTGAGAACTCGAATAATACTCCTGCTTTGCACCTGCATCCCATTTTCGAGTCGTTCCAGAGTCCGTTTCCCAATTCCGGCTTGTTCAGCTAAATCTTTTTGGGAATATCCCTTATCAATTCTTAACCGAGCTAGGCGGTTACCAAATTCTTCCATAACAGCAGCATCACTGAGCATATTAGTAATTTTCATCGACAACTCCTATATCGTCTAATATTACGAGCTAATTCAGTAATTGTCAATAATTCGTCATTTATTACGAATTCTAGGAAGGTAAAAACAAATCTAAAAATCTCCCTGAGGCAGAATTCTGCAGGTCGAGCACGCCAACTTTTTTTAATATTATGGAAAGCGTGCTTGACATAATGCGATAGTAATGAAATACTAATGGAAAGCTAGCTTTCCATAATTTACAAAGGAGCGTATGAGTGAAAAATAGATTAGAGGAGATACGTAAAGAGCGCGGAATAAAGCAGGAAGAACTGGCTGCTGCTTTAGAAGTCTCAAGGCAAACTATCGGTTCATTGGAAAATGGGCGGTACAACCCATCTATAATTTTAGCATTTAAGATTGCCCGTTACTTTGGAAAAAGAATCGAAGAAATTTTTATTTTTGAGGAGGAAGCACTATGAAAACAATAAACAAAAAAATGATTTGGGCTGGATTCATGGCCTTGGCAGGCATATCATTATTATTTGTAAGCATTTATCGAAATGTGGAGAGTAGCACATTCACGGGTTTTGCTATAGGGATTATAGTAGTTTCAATTGTGAAACTTATTCGCTTTTACCGTATTTCTAAAAGCCCTCAAAAACTGAAAGATTACGAAATCATGCAAAGAGAAGAACGGTTTATTTACATTTCAGAAAAAAGCGGTCACTTTACGCTAACTATTATGTGGATAGGGGAATTTCTCACAATGTTTGTACTGATTTTGATTGGCAAAAATATGATTGCCACGATCCTAGCTATTGTCGCAGGAATTCAAGCGCTTATATACTTGGGTACTCAGTACTATTTTTCCAAGAAATATTAGGCCTTCAAAAAAAATGAAATAATGAAATCAAAAAAGTAGCCACACTCACACAGAGAGTGGCACTTTTTTATGTTAAGCACTTATAATAACACTTTGAACTAACCGAATCATCTAGATTTACTTAAAAGCGAAACTTTACGTTAATTCCTACATCCAAGTGATCAAGTAGTAGATCCCCCGTCATATTTCCAAAAAAGAAAACTGGATCAGGGGTCCAAAGAGTGGCCTCTAGTCCCAAGCCTAACCATTTTAAAATATTAAAATCGATACCTGTTTTGAGATGCACCCTATAAAGACTGGCTGGGGAAGTAACATTGCCTCCCTCAAAATGTATTCCTGAAGAACTTCCAATGCCTAGATATGGCTCAACAAACTTAATAGGAGCCCTTAAAATCGCTGTAAAGCCAAGAGCTAAATCATACTTTTGACCATCAAAATCATACGACAAAGCCTCAACATCAGCAGCCACCCCAAACCAAGATAATACATTCCACTGTAAACGAATTCCTGGTATATACTTGGTAAAATCTGCACCAGTGATAGCATTTAAGGGCATCTTATTGGTTATTCCAATGTCAAATACGCTGAAACCCTGTTCTACTTTTACTACGCTTGGTGGTTGCAATTCAGCTTCAACCGCCATGAGAGTTCCTAGGGAAACGAAAAGTAACACTAAAATCAGCAAAATTGATTTTTTAGACATAGAAAGCTCCTTCTCTTCTGCCCGAATTAATTTCAGGGAAGTACCTTATTCTAACGACATGTCATAAAAGTTGTCAACAAATCATTGAATCGATTACACTCTTTTTATTAAATTACGTAGCAAGATAATCCTTACAAACAAAATAGACCTCAGAGAAAGGAGATCCTCTCTCTGAGATCATATAGGTAAATACTATTAAGATAGTTTCAAAGTATTACTAGAAATACCATCTTAACGCGACAAAAGCTAATGAATTATCTTTATAAGATCCAAAGGTTCCTTCTGAGCCCACAAAGAGTTCAACTCCACCTTCAATTAACACACCATCTTCGATACTCCAGGTCAGTGAAGGACGAATAAGAGCATTTAAAGGATCAGCTTCAAAATAGACAAAAACCTTAGCTGTTAAGCGATCATCTAAGAAGGTATCTACTACCCTGAATGTAAACGTATGATCAAACTCGGAGAGCATTTTACCTTGCTCTATCATCCCATCTTTAAAGTCGTGAATATAAGAGAGGATATACTGGGCCGACATTTCAATGCCCCAAAGTCCCCAATCAAGACCAGCTAAAGCTTGCACCTGGTGGTGATTTTCAACATCTATTGAAGGAGGAGA
>Ga0265294_10000398_pt1 | contig 58410 bp, 48 predicted proteins | sample MunlanPumphouse3_FD_192504 | JGI IMG/M metagenome (GOLD analysis project Ga0265294, IMG submission 192504) | Groundwater microbial communities from a municipal landfill in Southern Ontario, Canada - Pumphouse #3 | ecosystem: Environmental > Aquatic > Deep subsurface > Groundwater | place... | reverse complement strand
CTGAGCCAGGATCAAACTCTCCATTATTATATAAATCGTTTTCCTGTCTCTCGCAAGTTTACTTCATTCATTTCACTCTATAAATTATTTATTAATTTTAAGTTCAAAGATCGAACCAGCGCACTTTCACTTTCGCGTTCCGTGCATTGGTTTTGTTAATTTACTAAGAGCTGTTTTTCTGTCAATATCTTTTTTACATATTTTAAGTTTTAATTATTCAAGAAGGGACATTAAAAATTCATTAAACACCAAATTTGAATAGGTTAGAGAGTAAAAGATTTATTAAAACTATTTTACTTTTAGTTTTTGATTCGCCGTTTTTGTGAGTGAACAGGTTATTTTCAGCATGAAGATTTTGGTAAAATGGGGAGTTGCTTCTAGCTACTGTCCTATTCCTACCGGAATAGGACGGGTTGATGGGGATATCCTGTACCCGGGGTCAATTCTGCAAGCAGAATGAGACCACCGGGCTAAACTATATATCCCCGTTGGGGATCGAGTTTTGGATATTTTTATCCAGGGTCCTTTTTGTTTATAGACAGATTTAGATTGGTGCGAGATCCCTTAACTGGGATTGCGGACGACCCGTCCGTATTCACTCACCTCCGAAGGAGAAGAGTCCTTAACTTGCAAAAAGCAAGGCCTATCTATCCCTATGATAGGGATAGATTTAATACGGACGTGGGCGTCCGCAATCCCAGTGAAGAGGGGAATAAAGAGCTCACCCTGCTTATTTTGTGAGTGAACAGGTTATTTTCAGCATGGAGGTTTTGGTAAAACGGGGAATTGCTTCCGGCTACTGTCCTATTCCTGCCGGATTAAGACTGGTTGATGGGAGTATCCTGTACCCGGGGTCAATTCTGCAAGCAGAATGAGACCACCGGGCTAAATTATATATCCCCGTTGGGGATTAAGAACTCCCCTACTTTTTTTTGAGTGAGCAGGTTGTTTTCAGCATGGAGATTTTGGTAAAACTAAGCTGTGCTTTATCTGCACACTCACTTGTAGCTTGATGAGTTTGCGATAAATGAACCTCTTAGCTACTGAAGAGGGAAGAAGAAATGAAAAGACATAGAACACAGATGACATAAATTCGATAGATTAAGACTGATAAGAAGGAAGTAAAATGAAAAGTGAAAAATAAAGGAAAAGATTGAGGCTTCTAAATCCTGGAAGAATTAAGATTTTCATTGCTCTTGCAATGATGCACTCAGGGATGAGTGCGTTCCCGGTGGAAGAGGTCGAAAGCCATCTTAATGCGTGCAAAATCGTGTAAAAGCTCTTCTTTTTAAGAAGGGCGGAAAATTTCCGCCCTTATATATGTTTTCTTCAATTATTCATTATTAATTCTTAATTATTAATTACTTAGAGCTTCTCTAAAATATGTCCCATTTTCTCTTTCTTTGTTTTAAGATAGAAGCGGTTTTCTTCAATAGCTTCGATTTCAATAGGTACACGTTCGGTGATATTAAGTCCATACCCACTTAACCCTACAACTTTTTTAGGGTTATTGGTTAGAAGCCTCATCTCTTTCACACCTAAGTAAGCGAGCATCTGAGCCCCAATTCCATATTCTCTTAAATCTTCAGGGAAACCAAGCTCAAGATTAGCTTCTACAGTATCTCTTCCGTGGTCTTGCAAGTGGTAAGCTTTAATTTTGTTAGCAATACCAATTCCGCGTCCTTCTTGATTCATATAGAGAATAATTCCGCGGCCTTCATCGGCTACTTTCTGGAAAGCATATTCTAATTGCTGACCACAATCGCAGCGACTTGAGAAGAGAGCATCGCCGGTAAGGCATTCTGAATGGACACGCACAAGAATATCTTTGCCATCTCCGATATCACCTCTAACTAGAGCAATATGTTGTTCTTGCGAGATTTTACTTTCGAAGATATAGATATCAAAATCGCCATAATGTGTGGGAAGCTTAGCTTTAGAGATTAAATTAACAAGCTCTTCAGTCGCTTTTCTGTATTTAATCAGGTCAGCAATAGTTATTATTTTGAGATTATACTTTTCCGCATAAATCATTAAATCATTTAACCTTGCCATGGAGCCATCTTCATTAATTATCTCGCAAATCACTCCCATAGGTTTGAGATTTGCTAATTTTGCTAAATCAACAGCAGCTTCGGTGTGCCCGGCACGAACCAAGACACCGCCAGTTTCAGCTATTAAAGGAAAAATATGTCCGGGTCTGACAAAATCATTGCTAGTAGAATTCGGATTAACAAGCGAGCGAATAGTATTTGTTCTATCTTGTGCCGAGATTCCTGTAGTGGTATCTCTTGCACCATCAACAGAAATAGTGAATTTAGTTCCCATCTTATCTGTATTATGTTCTGTCATTAGAGGGATCGCGAGTCTTTGGGAAGCTTCTTTAGTCATGGGAGCACATACTAATCCTTTAGCATTAGTAATCATAAAATTAATAGCTTCGGGAGTAATCAACTCGGCAGCACAGATAAGATCACCTTCATTTTCGCGATCTTCATCATCAACAACAATAATCATTTTTCCTTGTGAAACATCAGCAATTGCTTCTTTAATAGTTGCAAATTTGTACGACATAGTTCCTCCGTTAATCATCAATTGAGAAATTTGTTTCTAACCAAGCCAAGGCTTTTCTAAAATAGTCGGGTAGGTCAGATTTCACAGTGATGAGTTTCTTAGTAATAGGGTGCATAAATTCTATTTTATAAGCGTGTAAGGCTTGATTTATCAACACATTATCGTAGAGATTAATTAATCTCTTTTTATAGTTTGAGGGAATTCGAGTAGCCACATCATTAACGCTGCTATATAATCTGTCGCCTAAGACAGGATTATTTTGGTTAGCGAAGTGGACTCTAATTTGATGAGTTCTACCTGTTTCTAGGTCAGCATTAACCAAGGAGAAATATTTAAAATACTTCTCAACTTCATAGTGAGTAATCGAATCTCTGCCTGTATTACTCACGACAATCTTGAGAGGATTACTTTTGCTTCTCCTAAGAAAAGTTTGGATAGTACCGGAATCAGTTTCGGGATATCCTACCAAAATAGCTTTATAAATCTTCTTAATTTCTCTGTTGCGAAACATCTCTTCTAAGCGTGCATGAACTAGGTTATTCTTAGCTATAATCAACAGCCCTGAAGTTCCTTTATCTATTCTATGCACGATTCCCTGTCTGGCTACCCCTCTTTCATTAGAAAGATTGTCGCCAAAATGATTTACTAAACCATTCACGAGAGTGCCGGTAAGGTTTCCATGCCCGGGATGAACAACTAGTCCTTCCGGTTTATTAATAACAGCCAAGTCTTCATCTTCATAGACAATATTAAGCGGGATATTTTCAGGCTCAGCTTCTTTTAGTTTATCTTCTTGAAACTCTATTTCAATTAAATCATTAAGCACTAGCAGGTAATTCTTCTTCACTACCATGCCATTAACTTTGACTTCGTTTCTGTTTATTATTTTCTCAATTAAGGAACGAGAATAGAGTTCTTCACAATTAACAGTTGCCAGATATTTATCTATCCTCATACTCTCTAGACCTTTAAACGTTAAATTAAGAATAATATTGCCCACTATTCTACCTTTTTAATAACTTTATTCGTTAGCTCTTCATTCTCTTTTTTATTAATAGCTTTGAGATCCGTTATCAGGAAAATACCTCCGAGGAAATCTCCACCCCTACTTTTAAAAACAGCTGATTTAATAGTTACCTGTTTTTCTATATCTTGGATAAGAAGTCTGCAAGGTTCTTTCTTAACACCGCTTATCAGGACATCTTTTACATATTTCTTAATAGTTTTCTCAAAAGAATCGGGGAAATAGGTATCTAGGAAGTTTGTATCTTCATCTAATTCTAAATGTCCAAAGTTGTAAACCATCACTTCATTTATATAGAGAATCTCGCCTGACTTTTCAATAATCATAGCCCCATCACTTGTTAAAGCAGTAAGCCCCTTTAATTTGCTGTGATGAGAAAAGATCTTCGCCTCTTTTAGTTTATCAAATTGAATAATATTAGCCAACATTCTTTTAAGTGCATCTACCAAAGGAATAAACTCTTTTTCGATATTTTCATATAAATTATCTAAATCGTATTCATAATTTCCTTTTCTAAATTCATCAAGTACATGTTTTATTTGTTTAACTGATTTTCTCATTTTAAGTGGATGGTAAATCATTATAGAGATGTAGTAAATAACAAAAAGAATCAGAAAACTGAAAAGGATATTCTTCGAATCATTGATGATTTGCTCTACGGGATTACCACTGCTAAATTGGTAAAGCAGGCTGATAACTTGCAAAATATAGATAACTAAAATAAGTAGTAAGGATATATTACTACCCCGATAAAATGATTTATGTCGCATACCTAACCTTTCTTTTTTATATCGCTGATTAATTTATCAATATTATATCTTAAGCCAAGGAGAATTATTCTATCACCTTCATTTAGCACATCATTAGCACCGGGGAGAGAGTTAATCTTCTCTTCAATTGTCTTATCCCCTTCTTCCGTGATCTTTAGAACCTTGGTTTTAATTGTAACAATGTTAAGTCCATATTTTTTCAGCAAATCCAAATCTTGAAGCTTCTTGCCGATAAAATCATTAGGAATTACTAATTCAGCTAAGAAGTGTCCTGAAGATAATTCAACAATCTGATCTATCTCTTCTAAAATAAGATGCTTAGCCAGATTCTGTCCTACAATTTCTTCCGGGAAATAAATATCATCAATTCCCAAAGAGATTAATATTCTTCTATGCAGATTATCTTCAACCTTAGCATATATCTTGCCTATACCTATCTTCTTAAGTAAAGCACAGGTCATAATATTGGCTTGAATATTATTTCCGATAGCTACGATAACAGCATCAGCATCTTCAATACCTGATTGTTTCAGAGCTATTTCATCTGTAGCATCAAAACATAAAGCTGCGGTTAGTTTATCTTTTATTTCTTTAAGAATAACCTCATCCTTATCAATGCCTATAACCTCTGCTTCGTGAGAAATTAGAGTTGTCGCTACTGCTACGCCAAATTTACCCATTCCGATAATAACAAATCGTGCCATATTTTATCCTATTGAGATGTTTTCTTCTAAGTAATTAACTCTTTTCTTAACAACCCGTTGTGCTAATGCATAAAGAATGGTTAAAGGTCCAATTCTACCAAGATACATTAGCAATATTATAATTATTTTCCCTGCAATATTTAGACTGCTCGTGAAACCCATGGAGAGTCCGACTGTTCCAAACGCAGAGAATGCTTCAAAAGTGATTTCTTGAAAAGTGCCATCAGTAACAACAAAAAGAGCAAATAACAGTAGCATCAAGAAACCTAAAGAGATTCCGATTAAGCCTACTGCTTCCTTAATACTGTCCATAGATATTTTTCTCTTATAAGCAGAGACATTTTTCTTGCCAGTCAAGATTGAGCCTATCGATAGAACCATGATGGCAAAAGTGGTTGTCTTGATACCGCCACCGGTAGATCCTGGAGAGGCGCCGATAAACATCAAGATTACAGATAATAAGATAGAGCTGTATGATAAGTTTGTTTGACTTATTGTATTAAATCCGGCTGTTCTGCACGTAACTGACTGGAAGTAGGATGCTAAAAATCTCTTACCAAAACTTAGTCCATCCATTGTATTATTATATTCTGAAATGAAGAATCCTATTAAACCGAAAACTATCAAAAGCGTTGTAGAGGCTATCACAACCTTAGAATGAAGGCTTAACTTTTTGATTCCACCCTTGCGAAAAAGATTCTTCTTGATGTCCATAATAACAACAAATCCTAAGCCTCCAAAGATAATTAAGAATGAGACAACAAGATTGACATTTATGTTGTTGGCGAAGGGTTCAAGGTTGTTGGAAAAGAGGGAAAATCCAGCATTACAGAATGCAGAAACTGAGTGAAATATTGAATAATAGATGGCTTTATAGACGTTGGAATATAAATTCTTGAAAGTGAAAAACAAGAAAACGGCTCCGACAAATTCAAATAATATGGTTATTCCCATAACGTACTTTAACAATTGAAAGAGGTTCAGGCGGTTTGATTCACCCATCACATCTTGCATTACCGACTCCATTTTAGCAGTAAGTCTCTGACCAAATATTAGGGCAAAAGCTGTAGAGATGGTCATTAATCCTAAGCCACCGATTTGAATAAGCAGAATAATAATAATTTGCCCGAAATGGGTGAAGTAGCTCCCCGTATCTTCGACTATTAATCCCGTAACACAGGTTGCAGAAGTTGAAGTAAAGATGGCATCAATAAAATTCATGGGCTGATTGGTAGTTGTGGAAATTGGCAACATTAATAAAAAAGCGCCTACGGTAATTACCAATAGAAAGCTACTCATTAATGAGATAGCCGGATTATTAATAATAAAATGCCACAACTGACCTTCAAAAGCATAGAGCAGGAACTTCTTGAAGAGAATTACAAACTGCTTAAGGGTAATAAAGATGAGAAAATACTCAGGACTCTTGAACAGTAAATAAATACCAAACGCAATAACAGCAAAAGGCAATAGCTTAGGTAACTTGAAGTCCTTAAAGCCCTTGATGAGTAAATCAGCAATACTTATCGTCAAGTAAGAAAGTATGTTTAAGCCTGAATATATAATTAGCGCCAGGCTTGGATCTACTCCCTTTTGTAAATAAGGAGAGACAAATAGTACTATCAAATTCATTATTGCTAAGGCATTGATAGCACTATTTAAAAAGTCTAATAATCTATTTGAGGATTCTTTTTCCATTCTTTTCAATTGCTACTAAGATTTTCTCATTAACAACTTCAACATCCTCGTCTGCATCAATTATATATAATAGATTTTGTTCTTCAAAATAATTAATCAGAGCTTTTGTTTCTTGATGAAATCTTGCCAATCTCTGATCAATAGCTCCGGGTTTATCATCATCTCGAGAAGCTACTACTCCACCACAATCATCACACACGCCGGATTTCAACGGTGCTGTAGTTAAAAGATTGTAGTCTTTATGGCAATCCTTACATCTCGCCCGTGCCGAAATTCTTTTCTTGGCTGTCTCATCAGTAAGATCTAAATAGATAACAAAATCAATATCGTAATGCTTCACTAAATAATCTGCTTGATTCTCATTGCGTGGAAATCCATCAAAGATTAAACCTTTTCTGCCCAATCCCACATAATTATCAACCATGTGATAGACATACTCATCAGGCACGAAATTACCTTTGTCAATATAAACTTTAGCAATCTTACCGATCTCGGTTTCAGCTTTAATCTCTTGGCGAAATAATTCACCAAGGTTTATATGCTTCAATGCTAATTTCTCCGAAAGCATCATGGCTTGTGTGCCTTTACCGCTTCCCTGAATACCGAATAATACAATATTCATAATAATCTATACCTCATTTATTTATTTTTTATATAATAAATTAATCTAATAAACATTTGAATTGAACTATCTATAAATAGTCAAGTTATATCTAAATTTTAATAATTAAATGAATTGTTGAATCGTTGATTTGTTTAATTGTTCAATCGATTGATGATATTTTAGCAACCTTTTAATAAATCCCCTTGGGAACAAGTAGTTCAAATTTCGAGAATTACCTCTGCCATAGCATACTCTTTTAGATGACTTAAAGAAATGTGTAGATGTTTAATATTATGTTTGCCGATGAATTTCTGAGTTTCATTAAGAAGATTTAAATAGGGAGCACCTGATTCTGAATTAAGCACTTCTATTTCATTCCAGGTGATTCCTTCAGCCCAACCTGTTTTAAGAGCTTTCATGAAAGCTTCTTTCGCTGCAAATCTGGCAGCATAAGATTGATATTTATTACTTTTACTTTCACATAGTTCTATCTCACGTGGAGAAAAGATCTTCTCTCTAAAGCCATTATCTCTCTCTAGAGCTTTCTTCACTCTTGCTACTTCTATGATGTCATTACCTATACCAAATATCATAAGTCTATCCTAATTGAATAAAAAAAGGGAGCAGAAGCTCCCCATTTTTTATTTACTAACTCTTCTTTTTTCTTTAATTCTTGCTGATTTACCTTTAGCAGTTCTAAGGTAATATAGCTTAGCTCTTCTAACATGTCCGTAACGCACAACTTCAAGTTTTGCAATAAGCGGAGTGTTAAGCGGGAAAATTCTTTCAACACCAACACCGTTACTAACTTTTCTAACGGTAAATGTTTTAGAAACTCCCACACCTTTAATTTGAAGTACTATGCCTTGGAAGACTTGAATTCTTTCCTTAGCCCCTTCTTTAATTTTATAGTGAACTTGTACTGTATCACCAACTCTGAATTCCGGTAAATCTGTTCTCACCTGTTCTTTAGTTATAATTTGAATAATATCCATTATTCCTCCCTTTATTCCTCGGAATTAAGTCTATCCAGAATAATTGCTACTGCACTTCTAACTGATAAATGGTTATATTTATATGAACCCAATATGGGTTCTAACACATAGTCAGAAGCTTTAATTACCCCTTCATGCAGTCCGTTTCCTGTACCAAAAAGTAATAGTATAGGACGATCTGCAGGAATAGTTGAAGAGAGTTCAGAAAAAGCCAAGCTTTCTTCAAATCTCTTAGCAGTAGTAGTTATTACTATAGGAGCAACTTGTTCCTGGTTTACTATTGATTTTATAGTTTCATCTATTGAATAGGAGTGCTCTAAAATATTAAGAGCTTCAACCCTATCTTTGTTATATATCTTGGCTATATCACTCTCCCAAAATCCCATGATTCGTGTAACGATTTCTTTCATAGAATCTAACGGGTGAATGACATAGTACTTTTTTATGCCAAATGTTAAGCAACTTCTCGCAATATCATGTAAGTCTAAATTGGTAATTGAGGTTTGTACTGCCTCACCAAATTTATTATAAACAGGATAGTGTACTAATCCTAAATAGAGGTTATTCTTCATCAAGTAAGTCCGGTCTCATTTTCTTGGTAAGTTGATAAGATTGATTTTCTTGCCATTTATTTATCTCTTTGAGGTTACCTTGCAACAGCACTTCGGGTACTTTAAATCCGCGATACTCGGCAGGTCTGGTATATTGTGGTACACCTAACAACCCGTCTTCAAATGAATCTTGCAAGGCTGAAGTGATATCATTAATCACTCCATCTTGAAGTCGAGCTAAAGCATCAATGAAAACCATTGCCGGTAATTCTCCACCCGAAAGGATGTAATCGCCGATTGATATTTCATCAGTAACAATATTATCTCTGACTCTCTGATCTAACTCTTTATAATGACCACAAATAATAGCAATTCTTGGTTTATCAAGATACTCTTTTATAATATTTTGATTAAGAACTCTTCCCTGTGGTGTAAAATAAATCACAGGAATGTCCTTCCAGTTCAGAAAATCACTCACTTCAAAAAGAGGCTCAGGTTTTATTATCATTCCTGAATCACCTCCATATGGGTAATCATCGACTTGCCTGTTCTTGTTGAAGGCAAAGTCTCTGAGATCAATTAAGTTTATTAGCAATGCCTTTTTAGTCAGGGCTTTAGCAATAATACTTGTTGAAAGCACATTCTCAAACATTCCGGGAAAGAGAGAAACAACATCAATTATCATAACTCTCTCAAGCTCTTTGTGTTTTGAAAATAAGCAACTTTCTTATCTTGATCAGATTCAAGCAAGTAATAATCAACCTCCGGAATAAGTAGCTCTTTGTCGTTATCATCAACAATCACTATTATTCTATGTCCCGGAGTATAAATAAAGTCTATTATATTTCCTAAGAATAGATCATCTTCATAAGCTTTGAAATTAGTAATATCTACAAATTCATCACCCTGTTCAACAGCGTGATAACTATTTTTGGGAATAGCCAGCTTAGCAGACTTTCTAACATCAAACTCTTCTTTTACACCGTCATCTTGGAAAGAAATCCAGTATTTAGAATTTTGCTTGGAAAATTTTTTAACTTCCACAAAAAACACTCTATGTTCTGTAAAGATCAAGTAAAGTTTTTCAACTTTTGTAAAGGCTGCAGATGGAAAATTTTCATTAGGAAGGAATTGGAAATCCTCGTCATCATTTGTAAGATTCCCCAATCTGCCAATTATAATAAATTCTTTTTTAATCATCTACTTTATTCGATAATTTCGAGTTCTGCTCTTTTTCCTTGTTTAGTACTTACAGCATTAAGAATAGTACGAATTGCACCGGCAGTTTTTCCTTTCTTGCCAATAACTTTTCCGATATCATCTTTAGATACTCTAAGTTCAAAAAGGGTGATTTTATCACCATTAATCTCAGTGATTTTAACTTCACTGGGATCATCCACAAGAGCTTTAACTACGAACTCTATTAAATCTTTCATTCTTACTCCTAAGTGCCTTAGCTTTGTTTAGCTGCGGCGATCTCTTTTTTCTTAGCATCATGTCTTAATTCTAAAATACCTGCTTTTTTAAAAATAGAGCGTACAGTTTCAGAAGGTTGTGCACCGACGTTAAGCCATTTTAAAGCTTTTTCTGTATCAACCTTTATATCAGCCACTTCAGGCACCGGATTGTAGTAACCTACACTCTCAATATACTCTCCATCTCTCTGTTTACGAGAATCAATCGCAACGATTCTGTAGAAAGGATTATTCTTAGAACCCATTCTAGTCAATCTTAGCTTTACCATATTAACTCCTTATTCTATATAAATAATATTTATACTATTTTAATGATAACATTTTTTAAAAAATGTAAGTAACCGTCAAGATATTTTTTCTCTTTAACTATTTCTTTTAAAATCAGATATATCTTTCAGCTATAAAATGCCATAATTTAAAGTTATGATTATCTTTAAAAACAACTAAGAATAAAAAAAGCCCAAGAAATTCTCAGGCTCAATTTATTAGTAATTAATTTTAACAATTAATCTTTTTCTATTTCTTTTTCAGCTTCACATTCACAGTCGTCGCCACAATCTCCATCACAACAATCATCTTGTTGGGGTTTTGTCTCGGAAACTTGAACAGGGAATACATCAATATTTAATTTAATTTTACTTAAAGCAGGATAGAAATCTTCAATATATTCAATAACTGTAGATTGAATATCTTCGTTACTTTCAATGATATCTTGATTAAATCCAACACTAATGGTTACAGAAGTAAGCACCATATTAATATTAATCTTTGGTTTTTCTCCGTAAACATTATTTAAAAATTCAGGTAATGATTTACTAAGTTTGGCAATAGCAGAAATGCGTTGATACATCTTAAAGCCGACGAATCCAACTGCGGATATTGCACCTGCCCAAATCATTTTCTTATAAAATTTAGCCATTTCTACTCCTTTTAAGTTTGGTTAAACTATTAATCTATTATTTATAGATAGATTTGATTTTTCCCCAAGATTTTCTTGTGTTACTAACAGGAGTACCTGCTTGAACATCTGCAAGAGTTCTTGGGTTGACAGTATATTCGTCAAAGTTGTAGTTAACATGACCAATAATAGAAGTGAAGGTATCACCCATTGCAGCACCTGGCTGAACATAGTAAAGGTCATCTATGAAACATGGTCCTGTGCCGTCAGTAACAGCCCATTGACCGTGAGAATCAGCTACTTGAGTTGTTGTTACATTCATAACTTTAACTAAACAACCTTCGTAAGATTCTGCAACTAATCCACCAGCCATTTGAGCGGTAGTAACAATACTAGGATTAGGAACAGGATTACCTGAACTAAGGATAGTAACAGTACAGAATGTTATTTCTGTAAAACCAAAATATTCAGTTACTTTACCGGTAACTTCTACCATATCACCAACTTGAACCGGTGCAGTCCAATGGAAGACATAAATACCTTTCCAAGCTCCGCCTTCAGGTTGAGAGATAAAGAACTTACCAATTTCACCGTTAGTATTAGCACGGTTACCAGTTACTACACCTTGGACAGTAACAACTTGCTCAGCTAACGGAGAAGGATATGTACCATCACTACCGGGATTGGTAGTGTACTGAATGTCATAAATCGTAGTAGCACTCAAAGCTACTGATGCAATTAATAATATTACAAGGAAAAAGTTTTTCATTAGAAACTCCTTTTATTCAAACTTATTTTTATTCTCATATTTCTATAGTTCACCATTATCATAACTGCAAAATAGTGTCAATACTTTTTTATTTATTTTAATTATTTTTATAGACACTTTATCTATACTTGATAAATTAGCACTATGAAAAACATAACACTTTTAGGAATAAATGCAAGATTTACTCATTCTAATTTAGCTCTTTTATATATTCGAGAATCAATAATTGATTTAGATTATAAAACTGTCATTTTAGAAGAGAACATAAATCAAGATAAGTTTAAAATACTGTCGTCGATACTAGAGAGCGAACCTGATATTTTAGCAATCTCTGTCTATATTTGGAATAGGGATTTAGTGAAATTTATTGTAAGCTCGATTAAGAGATTATACCCCGAAATTAAGGTGGTATTAGGTGGACCCGAAGCAGGCTATAATCACCGTTATTGGTTAAGCTTAGCTAATGCACCGGATTACATAATAGTCGGTGGTGGTGAAGCAGGTTGGAGACATTTATGTTTGAATAAGTTTGACTTACAAGAGAAGGTAATTCAGCTGAAAAATAAACCATTCTCGCAAATTCCACTTCCTTATCACAAAACTGATTTTGCCAATTTAGAAAACAGGTATATCTATTATGAATCCTCGCGGGGTTGTCCGTTTAACTGTTCATTTTGTATTTCCTCACGCATGGATCAGCAATTGGAGTTTAAGAGTTTTGAGCAGATAAAAGAGGAATTGGACTTCATGCTGGTATCAGAATCTAACATAATTAAATTTGTAGATAGAAGTTTTAATGCTGATAGAAAAGTTTCGCGTGCTGTTTGGAACTATATAAATTCTTTGGAGACCAAGACCAAGTTTCATTTTGAAGTGCATCCTGGATTATTAAGTGAAGAAGATTTTACTATTTTCCAAGAGACTCCCCAAGAGCGAATTCAGCTTGAGATTGGCATTCAATCTACTAATGAACAGACATTAAGAGAAATTCATCGTACACATCAATTCGGGGCATTTAAAGATAATTTACAAAAGCTTCTGACTTTTAAGAATATTCATACTCACCTTGATTTAATTATCGGTTTGCCTTATGAGGATAAAGCTTCTTTTCTCAATTCTCTTAATGATCTGCTTTTATTAGAGCCTGATGTTATTCAGTTGGGTTTTCTGAAAGTACTTCCCGGCACAGAAATGCACGAGAAAACAGAAGAGTATGAATTAATTTATGATGTGGATCCGCCTTATCAGGTGCTACAAACTAAATGGGTTTCTTTCGCTGATATGAAGTATTTCTATGTTTTAGAAGATACCTTTGAACTGATTTTCAATGCTTCACGCTTCACGCATACTCTCAAATTATTAAGAAGTTATTACCCACGACCTGTTGACCTGTTTATTAGCTTTGTTGATTTCTTGGGAAGTGAAGAGTCATTGGATAAGAAGAATTGGCAGGCTATTTTCTCTACCTTTAGAAGGTTTTTATTAAGCGATTTACCTCAGTTAGAGAAAGCTGTGTTAGATGATTATCTCAGCTGGGATTGGCTTACTTTCACGCGCAAAGATAATCTACCGGCTTTCTTGCAACGGGAAGAAATTGTTGTTTTTAGGAAAGCAGTTTTCTCTGATTTGAGAAGCGATAAGTTTCAATTTTGGGAGAATCTATTAGGAGCAAAAGTTAAAGCTTTGACTATTTGTGCTTTTTATGTGGCTTCTACTGAACAATTCTCTCAGGATATTTTAGATAATGATAAGCAAGCACTGATATTTAAGGATGAGATTTTTACGATAGACGTTTAATAAATTGTATGCTTACCCATCACTCTTTATGGATTTAAGAAGTATTGCAACTCTTTCATAATAATCAGAATCTTCTTTTTGTGTTCTCAGCGTTTCTTTCGTAATTATTTGTATTACTTCGTGTGAAAGCTCTTTTTCTTTGTGTTTTCGTGGTTTTTCGTAGTTTAGACTTAAAGCCTTCTCTTCTTATTTTCTTTGCTCCGTAGGAGCTGTATCTTTGTAGCTACATTCGAAATGGAAATGTGGAAATAAAGAGACATTTGTTGATATGAATCTTTTTATTTCTTTGCGAAGCAAAGTTTCTCTATCCCTCTGAAAGGGAGAGATTTAATACGGACAGAGTGTCCGCAATCCCAGTGGAAGAGCTTGCGAAATCAGTTTTAGTTGGTTGTCTTTATCGATTCAACAATTCAACGATTCTTCATTTCGACAGTTCAGCAGGCAATTTATCCGTGAAACCCGTGGCTAAAACAAGAAATCCCCCACAAGAAACATCCCTACAAAGTCGTGTTCCAGTGGGTCATAAGTAGCTATCTCGTAGTGTTTTCGTTAACTAATCGATTTACCTAAGAAGGTTCCCCTAAAGTGGCTATAAAGAAGAAAGGGCAGAGTTAAATTCTGCCCTTTACTTATTATTTAGTGCGAATATTTAAGTTACTTCGCAAGTCTAGTTTTGTTAGTTAATTAATTACCAGCCATCATAGCTTCGATATCAGCTTTAACTTCACCAACAGCTTTAATGTTAAAGTTTTCCACTAAAACCTTAGCTACATTTGGAGATAAGAACGCTGGGAGTGTAGGTCCTAAACGGATGCCTTTTACACCGAGGAATAACAAGGCAAGGAGAACTGCCACAGCTTTTTGTTCGTACCAAGCAATATCAAATGAGATTGGTAGATCATTAATATCATTAAGCTCAAATACTTCTTGAAGTTTGAGAGCAATAAGAGCTAAAGAGTAGGAATCGTTACATTGACCAGCATCTAAGACGCGTGGGATTCCACCGATATCGCCAAGTTGAAGCTTGTTATAGCGATATTTAGCACAACCGGCTGTTAAGATAACAGTATCTTTTGGTAACTGTTCTGCAACTTCGGTAAAGTAGCTACGGGTTGTGTGTCTGCCATCGCAACCTGCCATAACGACGAATCTTTTAATTGCGCCTGATTTAACAGCAGCGACCACTTTATCGGCAAGAGCGAATACTTGGTTATGAGCGAATCCACCAACTATTGAGCCTTTTTCGATTTCGATAGGAGCTTTACATGTTTTAGCTAATTCAATAATCTTAGAGAAATCTTTTTTGCCATCAACTGCTTCAATATGAGGAACGTTAGGATATCCAGCCATACCTGTGGTAAAGATTCTCTTGGCATATTCTTCTTTTACAGGAGTGATACAGTTAGTAGTCATTAAGATAGGACCGTTAAAAGTTATGAATTCTGTATCTTGTTTCCACCAAGCATTACCGTAGTTTCCTATAAAGTGGTCATACTTTTTGAAAGCTGGGTAGTAGTTTGCAGGAAGCATTTCGGAGTGAGTATAAACATCAACACCTGTGCCAACTGTTTGTTCAAGAAGTTGTTCCATATCTCTTAAGTCATGACCGGAGATAAGGATGCCAGGATTTTTGCCAACACCGATGTTAACTTCTGTGATTTCAGGGTTACCATAAGTTGAAGTGTTTGCTCCATCAAGAAGAGCCATAGCTGCTACAGCGTTTTCGCCGGCTTTTAAGACTAAGCCAACCATTTCGTCGAGAGAAAGGTCTTTAGTTGTAGAAGCAAGAGCTTCCATTAAGAATTTGTATATATCGTCATTCTCTTGTCCGAGCACAGCTGCATGTTCTGCATAGGCGGCAATACCTTTTAGACCATAAACAAGGAGTTCTCTTAATGAACGAGTATCTTCATTTTTGGTTGAAAGAACGCCATGTTTTTCGCCAATTTTAACAAAATCATCTTCAGTTTTGCCTGTCCAAGTGATTTCATCACAAGTACAAGTGCATTTAAGAGCATCTCTTCTTTTTAAAGCTTCTTTGATGAATTCTACGAATTTGGCATCATCCCAGTTTGCATTGGTGATAGTAGCAAATAAACTTTGGGCTATAAATAAGCCATTTTCTTTCTTATAATTTTTTTCTGAAGCAATAGCTAAGCCTTTTAAAGCATAGACTAAAGCATCTTGTAAAGCTGCTGTTTTTGCAGGTTTTCCACAAGCACCCTTATTAAATCTACAGCCAATATTCTGCATTGTTTCTTGACATTGGTAACAAAACATACTCATCATTTTTCTCCTATTCATCATTATTGATAATATTTAAAGTGTTATTAATTCGTTATTAATCCCGACTAATTCAGTGGTAATTAATTTTGATTTTGAAGTTATCATTCTTATATTATTATTCTCTTTAATATTTAATTCCGGCAGCCTTGACATTCTCAGAATCAAAGGCATGGCAAGGTGTTACCCCATAAACCATATTACATTTAGGGCAGACGCTTTCGAATGTTTCCATCTCAAATTTATCCCCACACTCTTCGCAAATTATATCCAACGGCATTGGCATATACTGTTCGGAAAAGCCCATTTGTCGGACTTTATCAACTACTTCCTGTCCATTCTTGAAGTTACTGTTACAGCCTTCATGCATAATATATCTCCTTATTATTCATTTGCAACTAAAAATTCTCTATTAGTTTTTCGCCATTTCTTAACTTAGTTCTGTAGCCAAGAATAGTGTTATCTAATTCTTCTAAAGTGGTTAAGATTTGACGCTCTTCACGAGTAGTTTCTATCACCTTAACAATCCCACCGTTCTTGATTATAATTCTTTTATCAGCCATTAAAGCCAGAATCGGATCGTGGGTTGCCATTAGTACTATTTTATTCTCTGAGAGAAGTAAATTTAAGGCACGCTTTCTGTCTATTCCGGCATTTTCTATTTCATCAATCAGAATAATGGGAGATTTGCTCAGAATAGCAGTGTCAGCAATCATTAAAGCCCTGGATTGACCACCACTTAAGCTGGTAATCGGGGTTTGCGGAGAAAACTTCTCGCCGGCAAGATCATTAGCTTTGTTGATAATCTTTTCGATAATATCAGTTTTATTCTCGACTAATCTGCTCTCGGCATGAAGCTCTACAAATTGATGAACTGTTAAATCCATCACGAAGTTCATATTTTGGGATAATTGCGCAACCAGCTTATCAGAAGTAGAGAATCTCCACTTAACATCAGGCTTGCTATTATTGATGAGAATAGTCCTACTGGTTGGCGTATCAGCCTGAGCTACCCATTCGATATCACCTAAAAGTCTGCTCTTGCCTGAGCCGGTTGGTCCTACGATGCTTACTATTTCGCCTTTATGAATATCTAATCTCTCGAAGCATTCCACTTCCCCACTCTTGTTAGTGCCGGGAAGAATGGTAACCATCTCCACTACCTCTGCATCTTTACCCAGAAACGCCATCATTTGTTGAATATATTCCACAAGTTGCTGATAAAAGAGGTCAGGATCAATCGCCATATCTTCTCTATGTTCTTCACCTAAAAGGTCAAAATAAGTAGCCAGAGAGATATTACCTTTTCCGGCAAAATCTACATTATTAGTAGCAAAAAAGGAATCTAAAAACGGATATTCTTGAATTAAATCTTCTATATATAAGTTTGGCACTGTTTTAATATTAATTAACATCTTCTAATCCTCTAAATTAATCTTACGCACATTTCCCATCTGATAACTCTCACCAATTCTGGTTTCACCAAGACAGTAAGAACAGAGGGCTGACGGCATAGGGAAGCGTAATTCCCGACCTTTTAAAGAACTTATATTATCTTTTTCATCATAAATTAGGGTGGATAACTCAAAACTACCTTGTCCGGTAAGACCGTTAATATGCATAATTATCGCCTTGGGATTGACACTATTCACGCGGGAAGCAAAGACTTCACGCTCGGCTTGAGAGACAATATCGCCCTTAGTAATCACCACGATATCAGCAGATTTTAGCATAGGTCCTATCTTCTTGGGAGTGTTAATCCCACTGAGATTATCAATAACACAAATAGCCTTGATTCCCTTAATATAAGGGGAACAGCGGTTGCACAAACCTGCAGATTCACTTATCAAAATATCCATTCCGGCTTCATAACCCCATTTGGTTATCTCTTCTACATTACTGACAAAATAGTGGTCCGGACATAAAGCACCGGAAAGCCCTTTTTTCACAGGAATACCTGCGTTTCTATACAGAACATCGTCATCAGTGTAGAGACAATCAAACTTAGCGACTGCCACTTTGAGATTTCTTTTATGCAGAGATTCTATGGTCTTGAGAATCACAGAAGTCTTGCCTGATGAGGGCGGTCCGGAAACTGTTATTAAATTCATTCTTCCTCCTTAAATTGAGCTTTGAAAAAGCTGTTCACAATGTTTGATGGTTGCTGAGATATCATGAGAATAGATATAATCCCAACCTAACCACATAAACTTATTATTCTCTGCTATTCTATTATCCACATTAGGATGAACACTAGGGAAAAGTCCGCTATGAGCCAAGATTTCCCCTACTTGTTGAGAAGCGAAGAAATCTACTATTGGCTGAAGTTCAGCTTGTTTATCTGCTTTAGTAAGCATAAAGATAGGACTAATAATTGCACCATCGGAAGGCCAAACAGCTTTCATTGTCCCGCCTTCCTTCACCATCTTAGTAAAGAAATAGGGCATAATGGTTACTATCGGCCTGTTATCACGCTTCTTAGCACTCTTCACCATTTGGGAAGGATGAAGAGATTCCAAGAGTGATTTGCCTAACTTCTCCACCCCATCATCGCCATACTTCTTATAAATAGAGAGAAGAATAGCATTGAAAAGATCGAAATCACCAACAGGTAAAGAGACTTTTTTCTCAAACTCAGGCTTCATAATATCTGCCCATGATGTAGGCAAAGGTAAATCACCAAGCTCTTGAGTGTTAATTAAGAAGACTGCAGGCACCACGCCAAGTAGAGAGAAATGCTGCTTGGGATCTTTGAGATCTATGTCAGCAAAGAGATGGTTGTAGTTCTGAATCGGAGAGTAATCTGCAAAGACGCCCTGCTCCTTGAACTTACCAAACATCGCTTTATCAAAAAACATATCAAATCCGGCTGAGATAAAGATATCAGGGAGCTTCTGAGCATCTGTTACTTCTTTAACATGCTCTTCTACCCAATCTAAACCCATAGACGCTGCTTTTAATTCAGACTCTATTTCGGTTCCCAACTCTTCTTTAAGCTGTTTGGTAAAAGAATTAAACTTTTCTAATAGCGGAATCCTGACAGGGCATGGCAAAGCACCAATAACTTTTATAGCTTTCTCGCTTCCACTTAATGCTTTGCTATTCAAAGAAGCATCAACTTCACTGTCATCTCTCTCAATTGCATCGACTAAAAGATTACTAAAAGTCTCAAAATCTATCTGCTTTAGGGTCAACGCCATCTTGAGGCTAATCGACTTGGCAAACTGTTCTCTCTTAGCTTTGTCATCCATCTGAGGGAAGCCGTTAGAAGTAAAAACCGGTTCTGTTTCAGGATATCTCTCTACTATTGATAAGAGAGAATCTTCGCTATTAAAATATTGCATGACTGTTTCCTACCTATTTGATGAATTTAGAAGCTGTTACCGGTCTGGGTAATTTGGATACTAAAAATCTAACGACCTTGTCGGACTCGTTATAAACACAATGGACTATCTCTTTAGGGGATTCGATAACATCATCTTGCTTGACTTGGACTCTCTCTTCGCCAATTAAGATGGTGGGTGTGCCTTCTAAAATATAGAAAAGAGCATCTACCGGAGTTATATGAGGCTTTAAGGCCTCGCCCGGTTGTAAGAGAATATGATTAATTTGCGCAAATTCTGTGTTATACACCTGTTTCACATCAACGCCATGAGCTGTCTTGTACTCTTCATTACCTTTGTAATTTGAAATCTTCATAATATCTGCTCCATTATAAGTATTTAGGTACTACAATACCTGTTAAATTTTAAAAAAACTAAAGAAAGTCTGAAAGATACATATTTTTGAATCTATCATAAATTACTTTAGTCGCTTCGCCAACTTCTTTATCTATAATACACTTATTAAAAACACAATTCTTCTTACCAAAAGGACAACCTGTAACCTCGATCTCCCCTTCAAATATCTCTATTATTTCTAAGAAAGAGACGTGCTTAGGAGAGCGGCTTAATTCAAATCCGCCCTGTGGTCCTCTTATTGAATTAACTATCCCTACGCGGGTTAACTTTTGAAATATCTTGGATAGATGAGCTTCTGATGCATGTAAAACACTTGCTATCTCTTTCACACTTATCCTATCGGGAGTTTTAGATGCAATATGCACTAAGCCGTGTAATGCTAAGTATGAAGCTTCCGATAAATTCAATATCTTACTCATCTTTTCCTCTTTTATCTTTTATTCATTGATTCTGGTACTACAATACCTGATTACTGTTTCGTGTCAAATCTTTTTTTAATTATTTTTACTTTTAAGATTCCTCATTGACGATTAATGGCTGATTTACAGTGGGTTAGCAGTTGAGAAATAATTCTTTTTAATTTGGATTTAATTTCCGGAATTAGGGATTTTAACACTAAAACACAAAATACCACAAAAACACAAAGGTAATTAATAATACAAAGAGAGTAGGAGATTTGAAGAGCCTACGAAGCCATTCTCGCCATCGATTAAACAATTAAACAATTAAACAAATCAACCATTCAACTCATCAATTATTATTAATTATTTTGCCTTTGGTATAAATATTGCATATATTATATTATAGATAAAAAAATGTGATTCAAGATAAATGGAGGAAGAATGAAGAAAGGCTTATTAATAGTTGTATTAATGTTAACTATTATTATCGGACTAAATGCTGAAACAATCTATGTTAATAGCTCGAATAACAATGGTGTTAACTTAATAGAATCTAACAGCAATGAAACTGTTATAGAAATGACTTTAGCTAGTTTTAATAGAGACCAAGTGATTATAGATGGTGAAACGTTTAATCATATTAGATTAGAAAAAGCAGCAGAAACCTATGAGAAGGGAGCTCCTGAAGTTCCTACTCTGACAAGAAGTATCATTATTGATGGTAGATCTAAACCTGTAATGCGTCTTATTGATTCTGCTTATGTAGATTTTGAGATGGCTGTAGCCCCTTCTAAGGGAATTCTCTACAGAGATGTTGATCCTGCAACTGTTCCTTATGAATTTAGTGATGTTTATAACCAAGATAACTTTTACCCAGGTGAAATTACAACTCTTGGTTCTGCTTACATTATGAGAAATCATCGTGGTGTGGCTGTAAGTTTTAATCCGTTCCAATACAATCCGGTAACTAATGTTTTGAGAGTTTATACCTCTATCAAAGTTGCTGTTGCCAATAGTTTTGAAACCGGAGAAAACATTTTAACCAGAAGTGTAAAAAGTGTTAATGCTTTTGAACAGATCTATAAAAACCACTTTTTAAACTATGAAACTAATAGATACGAACCACTTATTGATCAAGGTTCGATCTTAGTTATCGCTCCTCAAAACTACTTTTCCACAATGCAGCCATATGTTGATTGGAAGAACCAGAAAGGTATCAAAACTGAAATGGTCGATGTAGCAACTATTGGTAACAATGGTAACAGCATCAAAACTTTTATCCAAAATTACTACAACACTCACGACGACTTTGCTTTTGTGCAAATAGCCGGTGATGCTCCTCAAGTAGCGACACTTTCATCAGGTGGTGGTGGCGCTGACCCTATGTACTCTTTAGTAGCAGGAAATGATAACTATCCTGATATCTTTATCGGAAGATTCTCAGCTGAGAACACTAACGAACTTCTTACTCAAGTAGAAAGAACTATCAACTATGAAAGAGATTTAAATAGCTCTGCTACTTTCATAAATAAAGCTATCGGTATTGCTTCTTCGGAAGGTGGAAGTCAGGGTGATAATGGCGAAACCGATATTCAACACATGAACATAATCAGAAATAAACTGCTTGCTTATAATTATGAAACTGTTGACCAAACCTACGCCCCAAGCGCAAGTACAACTCACATAGCCACTTCTCTTAACGAAGAAGGAAGAGGCTTTATTAATTATGTAGGACATGGTTCTAACACATCTTGGTCAACTACCGGATTCTCTAACAGCCATGTAAACAACTTAACCAATGTAGGCAAATTACCTTTCATTGTTTCAGTTGCTTGTGTTAACGGTAACTTCGTAAACATGACCTGCTTTGCTGAAGCTTGGCTAAGAGCAACCAGTAATGGCAACCCTACCGGGGCAATTTCTATTTATGCTTCAACCATTAATCAATCTTGGGCTTCCCCAATGAGAGGACAAGACGAAATAATTGACCTGCTTGTTGCTGAACAGACCTCAGTTCTGGGAGCTTTATTTTATAGTGGTTCATGTAATATGATGGATAATTATAGTTCCGATGGTGTTAATATGTTCAAAACCTGGCACATCTTTGGTGATGCTTCTTTACAAATCAGAACTGATATCCCTGAAGAACTTACTCTAAACCATACAGGTATTATTTTCATTGGAACAGATGAATATAGCGTTAGTACTGGAGAAGAAGGTTCATTGGTTGCTGTTTCTTATAATGGTGAATTGCTTGGCAGTGCCTACACAGATATTACAGGAAACGCTAATTTAACTTTAGAGAACATGCCTCTTAATCCTGAAGACTTAACCTTAACTGTTTCCGGTTTTAACAAAGTTACAGTTGTTGAGCCTATTATGCTCACTCCTGCTGAAGGTTCTTTTGTTGTTATTGATGCAATACCTAATAATACAACCCATATCGGATACAATGGTAACTTTACCTTTAATATTAAGAATGTGGGTGTTGAAACATCATCAGATTTAACTATTACTCTCGCTTCTACAGAACCGGGTGTGATGATTTCAGATAGTCAAGAAACTGTAGCCAATATTGCTGCAGATGAAGTGATCGTCTTACCTGAAGATGCTTTTTCTATAAACATTCCTACTAATATAGCTAATAACTATATGATTCCTTTCACTGCTAATATCACAGCAGATGACGGAGCCAACTCATGGAGCTATCCTATTTTCTTAATCAACAAAGCTCCTAAGATTACTCTTGGTGCAATTGTAGCAACTGAAGTTCTTGGCAATGGGAATCAGAGAATGGATGCCGGAGAGACTTTCCTCTTAACAATTCCTGTAACTAATACCGGCGGTTATGAAGCCCAATTAGTTAATTTGGTAATTAGTTATCCGGTCGGTCTTGTTGTTTCTAATACAGGTAACCAACAAATTGCAGACATCCAGTCAGGCGAAAATGAAGAGGTCTCCTTTGAAGTAATTCTAAGTAGTCAAATACCTACAGGTCAAGAGTTAGAATTTCATATTAATGCCTTCTACGGTAGCTTTACTGAAACTACAAACTATTCAACCTTTGTTGGTTTATCAGTCGAAGATTTTGAATCTCAATCCTTAGAAATTTTTGGTTGGGAAACTAATGATAATTATACTTTCTCAGACCATGCTTATGAAGGCAATTATAGCTTAAAATCAGCTACAATCGGTCATAATACATCCACTACTCTTGAGATTTCATACGAATCAACTGAAGTCGGAGAAGTAAGCTTCTGGATGCATGTCTCAACTGAAAACAATTACGACTTTGTAAAGTTCTATATCAATAATCAGGTGTGGCTTAATTTAAGTGGTGATACCGGTTGGGTTAATTACGCTTATACTGTTAGTCCCGGCACTAATACCTTCAAATGGATATACACAAAAGATTGGATGGCAAGTGCTAATGATGACTGCTTCTACCTTGATTATGTAACTTTCCCTGCTTTTGCCGAGGTAGTTCAGGGCACACCAAGCATAGCTGTAGATAATACAGAATTCGATTTTGGTACTGTGTTAGTCGGTGAAATGGCTGAGTTACCAATGACTTTCACTAATACAGGTGATGGTTCCGGTATTGCTCAAATAACAATCACAGCTCCTTTCTACCTAGTAGGTACTAACGACGAGTTACTTAATACCATGAGCTTCGCCTTAGATGCAGGACAAGATCTAGAATATACTCTCCTATTTGCTCCTAATAGAGCTCAAAATTATAGTTCTGAAGCACTTATTGTTACTGACAACCCTGGACTAAGTGAGATAATAATCTACTTGTCAGGTATTGCCCAACCTGTATCTAATGATGATGATTCTGTGGTGCCGGCAATTACTTCTCTAAATGGTAATTATCCTAATCCTTTTAACCCTGAAACTAACATATCTTTCGGTATGAAGAGTGCCGGGAATGTTGAGATTTTAGTGTATAACCTTTTAGGTCAGAAAGTCAAGACTCTCCTTAAAGAGTTCAAGGCTGCAGGTAATCATAATATAGTGTGGAATGGTAAAGATGATAATGGTCAGAATGTTGCGTCAGGTGTTTATTTTTATAGAATGTCCACTGAACAATATTCTAAAACCGCCAAGATGATTCTTATGAAATAGGATTGTTAATTAACAATTAACAATTAATAATGAATAATTGAAGAGAGCCTCGGTAAATCGGGGCTCTTTTATTTTATCAACTACTGGAGTAAAAGAGATCTAAGTTGCTGATAAAAGTCTCTTATTCAATTCATTATATACCCTTGTATTATTCCCCTTAAACTCAATAAACCTTTGTTTTTTTAATTTAAATTGTAATGGTGCGATATTTAACTTGACAGTAATTGTTTACTACAACCTTTTAGTACTTAAGTATAGAGATTAAAATAATTAGTTCATCCAGCCTCTATATCATCCAAAATTGTAAGCTGATTTACGGATTTTCTAAGCAGTAACTGTGTACTGCGTTGATAGGGGCGTTAGCCCCTATTTTTTATTTTACCCCTTAGGATATTATAATGCAACAAAAAGTAACAAAACCAAGTAGTCATATAGTAGAAAAGAAGAAAAAAAAGCGAGAGACCATAATTAGCGTTGCCATTAAATTACTCTCTGAAAACGGTTATGCGAACACTAAGATGAAAGATATAGCAACCAAGGCAGGAGTCGCAGACGGCACTATTTATACATATTTCACTTCTAAAGAAGATTTGATGATGAATGCTCTCACCGAAACTCTGCACAATAAGTTGTTAGAGGTAAAGAGGATATCCATTCAAGAACCGGATGTCAGAGCTAAAATCTTGAAGTTCTTTGATATCCACGCAATTATCTTTACCCAAAATCCACACATTGCTAAATTTATAGTGGAAGATATCAGACAGATCAAGAATTATTATACTAAATACCCTAACTTCTCTATCTTTGATGAATATCGGGAATATATGAAAGAGATATTTCTAGAAGGAGTGGGCGAAGACAAATTCAGAGAAGTTTCGGCTGATGCCTTTTCGCTTACTGTAATTGGCGCTATGGACTTTGTCTTAACTCAATGGATTCTTAAAGGAAAAGAGTTCGACCTACGTGCTATGGTTCATAAGATTATTGACCTAATTCATTATGGTTCAGGAAGTAAAAATGAATAAAATATTCCCTATTAATAAGCAAATTACTCAACTTCAAACTAAAGCTTCATTGCTAAATGCAACTGTAATTGAGAATGAAACATCGCTACTCATCATTGATACTTTACTGTTGCCTAAAGATTCTAAAGAGTTATTAGAGTTCTGCGAAGCTAAGCTGAAGCCTGTCAAATATATCATAAATACCCATTGGCATAGCGACCATTGTTATGGAAACAGATTCTTTGATTGCTATAAACCTACGATAATTGCTCATGAGTCTTATTTACATACTATTGAAAGTGAGAAAAATATTATTTCACCACACAGACCAAATATAGTTAATAAGAAACTACTTAGAAAACCCCATATAACCTTCTCTAAATCTCTGCATCTGCCTGAATTTGATCTGACCATTACGCACGCTCCGGGACACTCTTATGATTCAACCAGAATCTATTCGCATGAATTTGATATTTATTGGACAGGTGATAATGTTCTCAACTCTGATGATGAACGAATTGCTATCCCCTACTTCTACTGGGGCGATCCTAATAAACTCTATCTGGAACTGTTGGATTTGCATAAAAAGAAAACTCCATTAATTATCCCGGGGCATGGTAACACTTGTGATTATAACAAAATCGGCAATGACCTTATCTATCTGCATAATATTATGCTACTCCATTCTAAAATAGGACATCTTGCCTGTGAGAAGTCTGAAATTCAGCTCACTGATTGCTATCCCAAAACTGCCGGAAATAAGTTTTGGGTGGAAAAGATGCACCACTTTAATTTAGAGAGATTAAACTTTCTTGCTACTCATAAAGAGGCATTCTAACTTCAACCTATAAATAAAGCAATTTGATGCAGAAAATAATTGACTAATTTCCCCCTCTTAGTATTGTTAGCTTTAAGGGGAAAAACAATGTGATTAGAGGAGATAAGTATTGAATAATTGATACCCGGTAAGAGTTGTTTTTAAAGGGGAAGTCCCGTTAAAGAGAAATAAACAGGAGAAAAGATGAAGAAAGTTTCAACTATAGCCTTATTGCTTCTATTAGCAATAACTTTAGTAGCCGAGGTAGTACCTCATCCCATGATGAAAGCACCGGTATCATATAATAATGCAATGCCTTCAGATAAATTCCCTAGAGTAACACGAAGTGGAGAGAAAGAACTTCCGGATAAAGTACTCGCTTTCATGGTGCAATTTGCTGATGTCAAAATAGTAGCTGAACCAACCTACCCGGATTCTTTAGTACATAATCAAGAATTCTTTAACAGATACATGCTTCAATTAACTGATTATCTTTATGATGCTTCTCATCAACAATATTTGTTAAATTACCAATTCTATCCTGATATAATAACTTTAGATAAAAACATGGCTTATTATGGTTCTGATACCAATACACGCCAAAGAATTGCTGAATTTGCCCAAGAAGTGGTGCAAAAATCTGATGCCGATATAGACTTTAATGAGTTTGATACCTTTATAATATTCCATGCTGGAGCAGGTCAGGAAACTGATACTAAGAAAATTAGACCTGAGCTTCTCTGGAGTACTTTTCTTTCCCGCAGAAATCTCCAACTGGGTATAGATCCTGAAAATGATGATTATCAAGGGATTCCGGCTGACGGAACATTCGTTACCGACTTTGTGATAGTCCCTGAATATCAATGGCAGGACTATTTTCCTCAAGATGGATCAATGGCACCGTACGGAAACTTGGGCGTACTAGCGTCCGGTTTTGGCTATGCTCTTGGCTTACCCAATTTGAGTGATAATGTATCAGAAAACGGCACCTCTGCCGGAATCGGCTATTGGGGTATTATGGGTTCGGGAGCTTGGAACGCTGACGGCTATATCCCTGCCCTACCTTGTGCTTGGTCACGTTATTACCTTGGCTGGGAAACTCCTGTGGAAGTTACTGCAGATACCTATAATCTGCAAGTAGATTTTCTTTTAGATACAAGCCCCACAGCCCCCCAAGTGTATAAGATAAATATGTCGGAAAAAGAGTATTATCTTATTGAGAATCGTGCCCAAAACCCTGACAACTCTACTTTAAACGGTCAAGCCAGCTTTACGTTCCCCCTTCTTCCTGAAGATGAGCAAGTTTATTATCCACCTTTTGCAGGACAATGGGAAATGGTGCCCAAATTTGATTTTATGACCAACAGATTAAAAGGTTGTGAATGGGATTTCTACCTTCCGGGTTATTCCGGTTTTGGCTACCTACCTGTTGATGGTTCCGGCCTTTTAATTTGGCACATTGATGAATTTGTGATAGAAGAGAACTTTAATCCTGACATTGGCTTAAGCCGTGTTAATGGTGATGCTAGCCATAAAGGTGTTGATTTAAAAGAAGCAGATGGGATTCAGCACTTAGATGCTAACCCTAATCTAAGTATCTACTCTTATGGAAGTCCTGAAGATGCTTACCGCGCTCCGCTAAACACTTATTTAGGGTTTGACACATTCAATGGTCTTCTGCATTTACCAAGTTCAGAAAGTCATTATGGAGGAGTTCCCTTTGAGATATTTGATATTTCAGAAGCAAATAACCAGATGTCTTTTAATGTGGTTTTTAAATGGAATCTCTCTGCAGATTACCAAGGGATTAATCGCTTTTCTGCTTTATCAGTGAATATGAAAGCTGATGACCACAGCAGAGTTAATAGAATCATTTTACCGAGTGGGAATAAGCTGACTATCTTCGAGAATGATGAAATTACTAATGAATTTACTTTAGATTATAATATCTCTAAGCAATATAGTTATGACGAACTGGCAGAACAATTGCTAATTCCTACCCTGAGAGTTGCCCCAACTGCCTTATCTGTCTTAAACTATTATGATGGCACCCAAGTGGCTACTGCTTTCTCTCAATTTGGACATGCCTGGACATCTCCGGTAATAATTCACAAACAAGAAGATGATAACTCTTACAAATATTATTGTGCCATGAATAACTTAACTGATTTTCATGGGGTAATCAAAATTCTAGATAGTAATTTGGTTAATTTGGTTGATATTCCTCTAGATGATAAAATGAAATCAAATCTTATCTATGCTGACCAATTAATGGTGATTACTAAAGGTGATGGGTACTTCCTTAATCTTATTGATGAAGAAGATGCAACAGTAACTAAGTTGCCTTTAGAAATACCTGCCGACTCTACGATTACTAACACTCTTTTCTTTGACTTTAGTCCTCAGCATGAAGCGTTTGAGCTTGTAGTACAAGGTGATTATGGGTTCTATGTTTTCACCGGCACAGACTACTCTTTTGTTAACTACATTGAGTCCTCTGTTAAATCTAAAGCAGTACCCTCATTAGTTGATTTTGACAAGAATGGTACTTGGGATTTAGTTTTAGGCTATAAAGATGGAGTTAAAATCATCACTTATAATGGTGAATTACTGGATAATAACAAATTTACAGTTGCCTCTACTCCTAATGATTCGTTGATTGTTTATGGTGGAGCTTTTGCTGTTGATTATGATAGCTCCGGGGATTATAAGTTTGCCGGAACATTCTCCCGCAATAGAACAGCTATGTGGGATTCACGCGGTAGAACTTTACCGGGATTCCCCACAGCCAATAACAACAATGGTAGATCATACCCTTGCTTGCATTTAGAGAATAACGAACTATATCTTTATACAACAGTGGACAAGGCTAATATCAATCGTGTTTTCTTACAAACAGTAAATGCTGATTATAACTTAGATAATATCCTAACTAATTGGTACACGGAGTATAATAGCTATCACAGAAATGCAGTAGAGGAGAATAAGACTCTGCCTAATATTCTTAAAACAGATGATATCTTTGTTAGTGGCGAGGTATATATTTATCCTAATCCGTTTAATTCCACTATCAACAGAAGCCTAACTCTTAGGGCTATGGTCTCTAGAAGTTGTGAAGCTAAATTAGAGATTTATAATGTTGCCGGAAAGAAGATATATACAGAAACAAAAGATTTAGACCCCTACTTGGGAAACTTGAATAAATTTAATATTCCTTATACCAAAATGGAATCAGGTGTTTATATTGCCCGTCTGAAAGCAGAAGGAAAATATAAAGAATTAAAGTTTGCTTTAGAAAAATAGAGAGGAAATAATATATGAAAAAGATAAAATTTGTCCTACTAATAACATTTATTGTTATTGCTTGTTCACTATATGCGCAACACGATAATGCCTTAGAATATGGCTTTCAAATCTTAGAGATCAACTCCAGTCCAAGTATGTCAGGTATGGGTGACACAGGAGCATTAGCTACTGATGACGGTCTGAGCTTTATGAATAATCCTGTCGCCGGATTGTTTAATAGAAGCAGAATAATAACTGTTTCGCAAAACTTTTGGCTTTCAGATATAAATATCATAAGTGGTGGCTATTCTCTTAATAAAAGAAAGTACCATTGGGGCTTTGGTTTTCAACAGCTCAGCTATGGCAAGATGGAACAGAGAACAGAGACAGGTGAAATTGTGGGTGAATTCCATCCGGTTGATTTCATTGGTACTATTAACTATGGTTACAGATTAGGAGCAACTCACTACTTTGGGATCAACACCAAAATGCTATATGAGAAGATACACACTGCTTCAAGTATTGGATTTTCAGCCGATTTAGGTTATGCTTGGGCAACCCCGTTAAAAGATTTAAAGCTTTATAGTGCTGTAAAGAACCTGGGCAGTACCGGCAAAATGGATAAAGAGAAGATTGACCTACCTGTGAATTATGAGGTTGGGGTTCTTAAAGAACTTTTCCTTGCCCATTATGATTTGGCTTTTGATGCTAAAGTGCATAAATCTTTAGATACAGATGTCGCCTACAACTTTGGTTTCCAAGTTAAAACATTTGAGATTCTCTATCTCAGAGGCGGTTACAAAATAAATAATGATACCAACGATTTAAGTTTCGGCATAGGTATTGATTATGATTCTTTCAATGTTGATTATGCTTATTTGCAAATGACTAATGATTTTGATAATGTCCATAAAATAAGTCTCTCATACAAATTCTAAGGAAATATTTTAGTTATGAAAAAGGTAATTCTGGTACTAATTGCAATTTTAGGAATTCTTACACTTTGCGGTGTGGCTTTTTCTCCACGAGAAGTTATTGTTAAATTAAACAGTTCGCGGGCAGCCTTAGATTTGCAAATGATCCCTGCTTTGAACAGTTGGTTAAGTGAGTATGGAATCAGTAAAATCACACCTGTAACCAGTAAAAGTGCTAATCAATTCTATGTAATTGAGACTGATCAAGAGATACCTTTAGCTGAAATAGAGTCCAAAAGAAACTCCTTCTCTCAAATTGAATATATTCAACCTAACTATCTCAATGAACAACATGGTACTGTTAACGACCCTTTATTCAATCAGCAACGACATAAGCTTTGCGAGATTGCAGAAGCATGGGTTTATACTACCGGTGATGAGGATATTATTATAGCAGTAGTTGACTCCGGAATCTTATATGATCATCCGGATTTGATGAATGTTATCTTTAAGAATGAGAATGAAGTCCCTAATTCCGGTGTAGATGATGATAATAACGGCTACATAGATGATTATCGCGGGTGGGATTTCACAGATGCTCCTACTCTTCACAACATTGCTTTAGGTGATTATACAGTAAGAGATAATGATGCTTCTGATGAGAATTTCCACGGCACTCATGTGAGCGGAATTATTGGTGCTGAAGTAAATAATGGAATTGGCATAGCAGGTGTTCTTTGGAACGTGAGAATCTTGCCTGTTAGGGCAGGGTTTAGAACAGCTTCGGGTGGTGGTTACCTGCAAGATGATGACGTCTCTGCAGCTATTATTTACGCCACTGATATGGGAGCTAACATTATTAATATGAGCTGGGGTTCACCTCAATACTCTCCTATCATTGCTGATGCTTGTCAATATGCCTATGATAGAGGAGTGATTTTAGTAGCTTCAGCAGGTAATGATCCGGGACCTTTTATCAGTTATCCAGCCAAATTATCAACTGTTATTTCTGTCGGTTCTATCAATGAGTTTAAAACCCTCTCCAGCTTCTCCAGTTACGGTCCTGAATTAGACATCGTAGCTCCCGGTTCTGATATTTTAAGTACCTATAGTATGGAAGGAGATAACACAGGTTATACCCAAATGTCCGGCACTTCTATGTCCTCGCCATATGCTGCGGGAATTATAGGACTTCTCCTTGCTCAACGCCCCGGTATCACCTTTGAAGAAGTAAAGGCTTTGCTCTATTCTACTGCAGAACACCTGCCTCTTAATAGCATTGAAACCGGCTTTAATGAAAAGTATGGTTATGGCTTGATCAACGCTTATAATCTTCTTAGTACCTATTCAGCCCCTGATATTTCCATTTCTTACCCTTATGAAGAGATGGGACAAAGCTCTTCCTTCCCAATCAAAGGAAGTATTACTATTGACGACTTCTTCCGCTACTCGGTTACCTATTCCCCCGGAAATGAAACAGGGAATTTAGTCTGGCTAGATTGCCAAACTCATAGAAACATTCCTGAATATGTAAAAGTTCTTCCTGAAGATGGAGTGTTGCATAATTTTAATGTCTATCCTGAGTTCCAAGATGGCAACTACAGAATCAGATTATCAGTTCAGAATAGTAGTGGAAAAGTATTTAATATCTTAAGGAATGTTTATATCGACAAATCCTTACCAAATCCAACCAAAGATTTTGAGCTTGTAACACGTTATAAATCCACTAGCAAAGCTCATTATTTGAAATGCCATTTTAATGAAAACGTTGATGTAACAGCTAAGATTTATGATAGCAATAATCAACTGTTTCACGCTTTTAGTAATGTCCCAGATTCTGTTCTCTTTGTGGCACTTCCTAACACTATGAGCAACGGACTGATTGATGTCGAAATTGAAGCTCGGAACAGAAGTGGTTTAATCTACAACTCCGGATTATTAACAGAAATCGGTTCCGTAAACTATAATTCCACACCTATAAATAAGTTTGATGTTACTCCTTTCATCTCCACAAATACCATTCCAACCAAGAAATATCTAGACTTTGACGGTAATGGAAAGAATGAATTCATCGCTATGACCATTGAAGAAGGTAGCTTCGGAGAGGTTAATATTTATGAGAAGAATGGAACTGAGTTAATTATCAAGCACACTTTTAAAGACCAGTTTCGCCCCTTAGACATCGGCAACACCAACACTTTTGGTAACGAAATTCTGGGATTGAGATTAGAAACTCTCTATATTTATGAAACTTATGCAGAGAGTAATTATCCTCACGACTCCTATATTCAATCTATTGCTAATGGTTCCGGAGGAATATTTGCCGACTACAATAATAATGGCAGAGATGATCTTATTTGCGTAGTTAATGAACCTGCTCAATCTGTGATTCAACTGCTACAAAGACAATCTCAAGGCTTTACTGAAAAAGGAAGACTACTCAACACCTCCCCAACTTTCGCCCGTAATACTTTTGTACCGTGGATAAAATGTGCTGACCTTGATGGTGATAATTTCCCGGATATCTTAACTGCTGATACTGATGGCGACGTCATGATCTATGAAATGAATCCGGCAGTTGAAAATCACTTGAGCTGGAGTTATAGACTTGATGTCCGCAATGCTTATTATCTAGATTATGGGGATATTACAGGTGATGGCAGGAATGAATTCATTGTTGGTGGTTATACCGAAAACCTTGAGAATATGAATAGCACCTATTTTAAATTTTTCTTGTTTAAATCTGATGCCAATAACAGCTATCAAATACTCGATACGATCTCTTTTGACAGTGTTGGCAAGAACAACTCTCTGGTGATTTTTGATAGTGATAATGATGGTAAAGATGAAATCTATCTTTCTCTTACCCCCTATCTTTATAAGCTTGAATATCTTGACGGGAAACTAACCCCCACTGCTGTGCATAATTCACGCGACTCTTTCCAAATTAGTATCTATCAAGAGGAAAATAATTCTCAGCCACTAATTCTCTGTAATCAACTTATAGATGGAGAAATACAGACTGTTTATCTCTCTGCTCGCGACTTTGCCAACGAACCGGAAGTTCCGAATAACTTCCATGCTGTTCCACGTGATGAACATACCGCCAAGCTAACTTGGGATGCTGATGGCGTTTCTCAATACAAGATTTACCGTCTCTATAATGATATTCAAGAGGTTATTTTCCAAACTTCAAGCGGTGAATTCCTGGATGAAAATTTAGTAACTAATGAAGAGTATAAGTATGCAGTTAGCACCTTTAACGCTAGTTTCACTAACCCTGAAAGCTTCCTGACTGTTTGGAAAAGTGTTACCCCTAACGAACAACCGCAGATCATAAATGTCAAAAAGATTAGTGATTACTATCTTGAAGTTAAATTCAATGTTTCGCTTGCCAACGAAATGATTCAAATAGGACATTATTCTATTGATCAAGGAATCGGCAACCCTCACTCTGTCATCTTAGATAGTCATTTTAAGCGAGCTATTCTCAGACTTAGAGAAGGACTTACCGAACCGGAATACACTCTAACCTGCTCACAAGTAATTTCGCGAAATGAGATTATAGCAGAAGAGTTAACAGCTGACTTTACCAATCTTGAAGATGTAATTGCTCCCGTGGTTGAATTAATTGAGATAATTAACAAACAGCAAGTTAAGCTCATCTTCTCGGAAAATATCTATTCTGAAGATTTTCAACCGGTTACGATAGACAACTTTAGATTGAAAAACCCCGCAAATGATATCTCTACCACCTTAAAGAGTATTGTGCATGACAATAATGAAGTTCTGGTTAATTTCTCTCATGAACTGCAATATAGTAATCAACCCTACAAAATTATAATTAATAATATTATAGATAGTAATGCAAATCAGATATTACCTCAACTTAGTACTATCTATTTCAACTTGACAGATATTACCGATTTGTCAAAGTTGGTAGTATATCCAAATCCTAAATATCTTAGGACTGGCAAAAATGAGATTAGATTCACAAATTTCCCTTTAAACTCCAAAGGTAATATCTCAATTTATAACAAAGCCGGAGACCTTGTCTTTTCTAAAAAAGTAGGACCGTTTTACGGTAATGATGATTTCAGTTGGAATCTTAATAACAACAGTGGACAAAGAGTCTCTTCAGGAGTTTACTTCTATGTGATCAACATGGGCAGTTCAAACACTAAAGGGAAAATAGCTATTTTACATTAGATAAGGAGATTATAGTGATATCATTAGATTGGAAAGAAAGATTGATTAAAGATGCCGAAGAGTTCTTTAAGATTAACCTACCGAAACAGAATTATCGTTTTGATGTGATTTATAACGCTTATCCGGTAAGGGATGCAAACAATGATATCCCTAATGAAGTTCTTACTCTTGTAGCAAAAGAACTTGCTGTGTATATTGAAAAAGAACATGAGCTTCACCAAGACTTTTTGAATTATTTATGGCATGAAGGTCAGGACAACGGCAAGTTTATTTTATGCATAATAATAAATAAAATCTATGCTAAAGATAAAGCAAGATATTTTGCTAAAATGAAGGAATTCATCAACGATGCTAAAGACGAAAGAGATAAAGCATTGCTTGTGGATAAAATATTCTTTCCGCTCTTAAAGAAATATCCGGATAAATACCTCGCAACTGCTTATAAATGGATTTCTGAAGATGATCTAGAGCTTCAATTGATCATTTTCAAGACCCTGACTAAATTCATCAAATCAAGACCTGAATACGCTAAACCTGTGCTTAGACATCTGGAAAACAGATGGATTAATGCCACGCCGGAGATGATTAAAAGCCTGTCTCTTTTCTTTAAAGAGATAGCTAAAATTGATAAAGAACTCTATTTAGATACTTTTGACTTTTACGATAATAGTCGCGATCCTGATATTATAGAGATTCTTACCGGAAGTATCAGCTTTTATGATAAAAATATAGATAAGATTGTAGAAGAGTGGACTAAAAGTGGTAATGCACGTCTTAAGAAATGTGCTGTTACCGCCTATAAAAACCTTCTCAGACTTAAGAATAAAGGAAAGAAATGAAGTACGTAACCCCTTATGGAATGAACCAAATACAAAAGAGAATTAATGAATTATTAACTGAACGCCCCTCGATCCTCAAAGCTATTTCGATAGCCCGTGAGATGGGTGATTTGAGTGAGAATGCTGAGTATAAATCAGCTAAAGAACGACAACGCGAAATAGATAATGAAGTAACTCACTTGAAGTTAAGAAGTTCGAAAGTTCAAGTTTTAGATCCGGACAAAATTGCTAAAGATAAAATCAGATTTGGAGCCGTAGTTGAAGCACAAGAAGTTGGCTTTGAAGAGATTGTTACCTATTATTTAGTAGGAAGTGATGAAGTGAACTATTTTGAAGATGGTGTTACCAAAATATCTGTAGAATCGCCTATCGGCAAGGGCTTCATTGGCAAAAGCATAGGCGATATCGCTTTAGTAAAAGCACCTAAGGGCGAACGAAGATTTAAAATATTAAATATAAAATAAGATAAAAGAAAGAATAATGAGGTAAACATGGGAACAAAAGAGAAAAAAGAGACAAAGAAATTTGCCTATAGTCGTAAGAATTTCTGGACAGAAGCAGACAAGAAAGATGTTGCAGCTGCTCATGAATTTTCCGCTGACTATATCAATTTCTTGAACAACTGTAAAAATGTAAGAGAGACTATTAACGTTACAGAAGAGACATTAAAAGCTAATGGCTTCAAAGAAATGTTCACTAATAAAGCAGGTAAAAAAGTTTACTCTATTTTTAGGAACAAAACAATGGCGTTTGCTATTATCGGTAAGAAGCCTGTATCAGAAGGCGTAAATATGGTTGCAGCTCATGTTGATACACCCAAAATTGACTTAAAGCAAAACCCTATTTATGAAGATAGCGCTAGCTCTTTAGGTATGGCTAAAACTCACTATTACGGAGGTATAAAGAAGTATCAATGGGTTTCTACTCCCTTAGCAATTCATGGTATTGTGATTAATAAAGCAGGTGAAGTCATCAATATTACAATTGGTGAAGATGATAACGATCCAATCTTTATCATCCCTGATTTACTTCCTCACCTTGCCAGAAAAGTTCAAAGTACTAAGCCTCTTGCTGAAGCAATTACTGCAGACCACTTAAACTTAGTCATAAGTTCCATTCCCGTGGCTGATAAAGATGAGAAAGAAGCACTTAAAGCTCATGTTTTACAACTTCTTAATGAGAAATATGGGATTGATGAAGAGGACTTCCTTTCTGCAGAATTAGAATTAGTTCCTGCAGGTAAAGCTAGAGAAATGGGTCTAGACAGATCAATGATTATGGGTTATGGTCAAGATGACAGAGTTTGTGCTTACACAGGTTTAAAAGCTCTTCTTGATATTAACGCTAAAGATTTAGAAAGAACTGCTGTTGTTTATTTTAGTGATAAAGAAGAAGTTGGTTCAGACGGTAATACCGGTGCTAGTTCCATCTTTATTACTGATTTTATCGGTGATCTGCTCAAACAAAATGGTGAAGATTGTGGTAGCTATAATTTAAGAAAAACATTAATGAAAAGCAAAGTTTTATCTGCTGATGTTAATGCTCCGATTAATCCTAACTGGCCAAGCGTGCATGAAAAGCAAAACGCTCCTGTTCTTGGCTTTGGTGTAACTCTTTTAAAATACACCGGTGCCGGTGGAAAGGGTGGAACCAGTGATGCTAATGCCGAATTCAATGCTGAAGTTATCAGAATCTTTAATGAAAAGAAAGTATTCTGGCAAACCGGAACCTTAGGCAAAGTGGATGAGGGTGGCGGAGGAACTATTGCTAAGTTCTTAGCTCAATTTGGTGCAGAAGTAATCGATTGCGGTCCAAGTGTTTTGGGCATGCACTCACTTTATGAAGTAACAAGCAAAGCTGATGTTTTTAGTACCTACAAAGGCTATAAAGCATTCATGTTAAAAGCTTAAAATATATATTCCGGGTGGTAGGAGTAATTCTGCCACCTGGTATTTTTGATAATATTTCTATGAAAAGTATTGATGAAGTAAAAACTTTTAGAAGAGGAATAAATTAATGAGCAAAGTATTAGTACTTATCTTCTTACTCGCTGCCCCACTTTTGGTTGCTCAATCTTTTTTCCAACAGGAAGCAGCAGATTCTCTTCTTTCTCTCATTTTAGATAGTGTAGAAAGTGCTGAAAGTTATTACTTGATCAATTCCGGAAATAGTAAATTTGATACCTATATTATTCACGCACTGGGAAATAACAGCGTTGATCTGAGAATGGAGCAAACACTTGCTACCAAATCTATTCAACCTAATATCGCAAAAGATGTGCAGATAATCAAGCACCGCTCTTTTCTTTTCTCACGTCAAATAATGCAGGAAACTTACACAGCTACAGCCGAAATAGTAGATAACAGGACATCACAAGTTCAAGCTACTATGAATTATTCACAGCTGGTAGAAGAGCCTATTCAGGATGGCGGGATTGTCTTGTGGAAATCTATCTTAATTTCGCTGGTGGCTGGGACATTGATTTACTCCCTATGGTCGATAGAATAGTAATTAAGAATTAAGAAAAGAACTTTATCCACGGATTTCACAGATTTCACAAAGAAGAAAGAAGAAGAAAGATTAAGATGAATACGAAGCCTCTTCACTGGGAACGCACTCATCCTACTTCGCTAAAAGCTTCGTACGATGTATCCCTGAGTGCATCATTGCGGAAGCAATGTAAGTCTTAATTCCCCTCTGTGGAGGGAGTCTATCCTCCGAAGCTTTAGCGAAGGTGGATGCCGGTACTCCGGCGGAGTGGTTCTTAAATTAAGAAGACGCAAAATGTTGCGTTTCTACATATTCCCTAGCGGGGTGGTTCTTAATTCCCCTCTTCCTTTGCGAAGCAAAGTTCTGGAGAGGGGTGGCAGCTTTGCTGACGGGGTGTGGTCTTTAATTCCCCTCTAAGGAGGGAGTCTATCCTCCGAAGCTTTAGCGAAGGTGGATGCCGGTACTCCGGCGGGGTGGTTCTTAAATCAAGAAGACGCAAAATATTGCGTCTCTACATACTCCCAACAGGGGGGTAGCTTGGTCTTAAATCCCAAAGGGATTACATAGTTTAGCCCGGGGTCTCATTCTGCTTGCAGAATTGCCCCCGGGTAAGAATGCCTACCGAACCCGTTTATTCCAAGCGGGATAAACAGAAAAGAAGAAGAAAAAGAATAATAAATAACCGATGAATATAACAGAGGATTAAATGAAAAAATTAGTTTTATTACTTGTAACCCTACTAGCCTTAATAGGTTGTAGCAACAATCTATACGAGAAATTACCTGACACTGAAAGGTATAAGATAGCCAACAACTACTTCGACAAAGGTAAGTATAAACGCGCTATACCTATTTATGAATCTATAGTAAGCTACAAAACTTCCGGTATCACATCTGATGCCCAAGCCAAGCTTGCTGAAAGTTATTATTTAATGGGACAATATGAAAATGCCCGTCTGGAATATCAATTCTTAATGCGCTACTCATCCAGTCTAAAAGATTTGGAAATAGCCTATTTCAGAATCGGGGAGTGTTTCTGGAAGACTTCAGAACCTGCCGGTTATACTCAAGATGAAACAGAAGCAGCAATCAGTGCTATGGAAGAGTATTTAGTCAGATATCCTACAGGTCAGTATCGACTTGAAGCTAATGCGATTATAAAAAAAGCAGAAGAAAAGCTTTTAGAGAAGACCTATTTAAACGGTTACACCTATTTCATGCTTTCAGATTACCCGGCTGCTCTGCTCTATTTTGATGAAGTCCTAGCTGAAGGTACTAAAAGCGAAATAGATCTGAAAAGTGCTTACTACTGTGCTATTATTTTCTATGAACAGAAGAATTTTGAGAGAACCGACTCCTTTAAGCAATATATGCAACTCTCTTATCCGGATGCCAAACTAACTAAAAAGATAAGCAAGAAGCTGAAATGATGTACGACTTTGCTATTTTGGGTGGGGCATTTAACCCCATCCATAATGGACATCTTTATATAGCAGAAGAGATTATAGCCCGCAATATTGCTGAGAAAGTCGTCTTTATGCCTAATGGTAATCATCCGTTAAAAACAACAACTAAACTCCTCTCCTACCAAGCAAGATATGAATTAATAGCCTTGGCAATCAAGCATAATACCAACTTCTCCGTCAGTAATTTTGATTCCCCTGAGCATGGTATCAACTACACTTATGATTTAATCCAACGCTTAAGCAAATACTACTTATTAGAACAATTTACCTTTCTTATTGGTTATGATAATGCTCTTAACTTCTCAAAATGGTATGAACCTGAATGGTTATTAAACAATGTGAACTTTACTGTTGTCTCGCGAAGTAGTGATTTATCTGATCAGAGCAAGCAGATTGATAGCCGTTTTAATGTTATTGAAATAGAACCCTATGATATTTCTTCCACCGAGATTAGAAACTTATTAGATAAAGATGAATCTATTGCTGATTTAGTACCTGCTCAGATTATAAAACCCTTAGCTACTTATTGGAAAAATCTTAAATTACCTCCCCACCAGTAGTCAGGAATATATACTTACAGATTGCTGACAAACTCAACATCTCTTTTTTTAATAAACATGGAGCATCATTTTTTATTAGGCTTACTTTTGGATAGCAGAGCTTTACCGGAAATCTCTTTATTAACTATTTGCATGAGAGGATCTACTATTAAATCTACCACAGGAGCTACTTTACGAAAAGCTTCAATCAACTCTTCAAACTTATCTTCATACAACTCCCCTGTCCATTCATTCATGAAGCTCTTTTTAAACTCTATGGCTAAGCAAAACACCTTATCTGGAAAAGTTTCATGAAGAAACCTGGGTAATGTCCCGCCGGGATATTTAACATCTATCCTACAATCTAAAGGAGCACCTTGATACATATTCTGTTTAAATAACTCTTGAATTAACTCAACTGCCTTGAAATACTTGCGAGGCATATTACTGGTTCCCAAGATAATCTGCGGATTCTCTTCAACACTATCAAAAGGTTGACCATCTCCCAAACGATTATGATTATAAGAGTGAATATCCAACACAATAGCATACCCAAAAGTATCAATCATCTCTTGAACAATCAGTTTTAGTCTTCTATAAAACTCATCATACTTTTGTAATGACTCATTAATTTCCTTTTTTGTTAGTGGCTTCTTCCATACTTTAAGTCCCCAACAATCTTCCGGGGTTTTATAGATTGCGCGTTCTCTGGGACGATTTAGTTCAACCTCAAAACGAGAAGTTTCTACAATGATTTTATCGGTAAACCCATCAGTTATATACTCTGTAAAAGTGTCTTCTTCTCTCATCATATCTTCTTCACTGATGAATAAATTATCAACTAGTTCTTCTCTGATATCGTGTCCGGCATGAATAGCTGTAAGCATCAAAGGGGTGGCAAAGGTGAATTGAAAAAATGCATCAAACATATTATTTATCCTCACTTAACTTTAGATATTGTTCAGCACAAGCTTTCGCCATTCTTCTTATTTTACCGATATAATTGGCGCGTTCTGTAACCGAGATTACTCCGCGAGCATCTAATAAATTAAAGCTATGAGAACACTTCAAGAGGAAATCATAAGCAGGGAAAACTAACTCTTTTCCTACTAATCTATGACATTCTGCTTCATATTCAGTAAAGCTCTTGAACAGAGTTTCGACATTGGCAGCATTGAAGTTAAAGTTGGAATACTCAAATTCTCTACGATAAAACAAATCGCCATAGGTAGTTGTGTCATTCCATTTTAGTTCACGATAATCTTCCACACCTTGAATATACATGGCTAATCGCTCCAAACCATAGGTAAGCTCCACGCTTATAGGAAAGACATCTAAACCGCCAACCTGTTGAAAATAAGTGAATTGACTGATTTCCATACCATCTAACCACACTTCCCAGCCAAGTCCCCACGCACCTAAAGTTGGTGATTCCCAATCATCTTCCACAAATCTGATATCATGCTTTTCAATCTCCACACCAATTGCCTGCAAACTCATCAAATATAGCTTCTGGATATTCTCCGGTGAAGGCTTTATGATTACCTGAAATTGATAATAGTGCTGAAGCCTGTTGGGGTTTTCACCGTAGCGTCCATCTTTAGGACGACGACACGGTTGAGCATAAGCCACCCTTGTCTCTTTGCTACCAAGTGAACCAAAGAAGGTCTCGGGGTGGAAAGTCCCTGCTCCCATCTCTACATCGTAAGGTTGCACTATGTTGCAGCCCTGCTTAGCCCAATAGCTCTGTAAAGTTAATATTATATCTTGGAAATTCATCATTTCTCCTAAATTATTCTTTTTTGTAAGATTGTTTGCTCTTTAATATTTTGTCAAGGGGATTTTTATAATTGAAGAAAGATAGAACACAGATGACGCTGATGAGACAGATTAAAACAGATTTTGTAGGGGGGATCACCCTCTTCACTGGGATTGCGTTCGAAAAATGACGGGCTGAGGTCTTCTGCTAATTACTAATTGCTAATTATTTAAACATTCATCTTGACAAAATTCACCCTGATATCCATATAATAAACAAAAAGAAAGGACCATCAATGAAAATTTCTGATATTAATAAATTCAATAATAAAGTGATTCAAGGTGATTGTTTAGAGGTGATGAAATTATTACCAGACAATAGTATAGATATGGTTCTATGTGATTTACCTTATGGAACAACACAGAATAAGTGGGATTCAGTAATTAATTTACAGGAGTTATGGTCTCAATATAATAGAATAGTAAAAAATAATGGAGCTATAGTATTAACGGCTCAAGGTCTTTTTACTGCTAAATTAATATTAAGTAATGAAAAAGATTTTAAATATAAAATTGTGTGGATAAAATCAAAAGCTACAAATTTCTTAAATGCTAAAATTCAACCTTTAAGAAAGCATGAGGACATTTGCATTTTTTATAAGAAACAGCCAACTTACAACCCTCAAATGGAATATTCTACTGCTTACGACAAAGGGGTTAGAAAAGATCAATATACCGGGAGCTATGGGGACTTTAAACCAAGACATGTAAAGAGTAACGGTGAACGCTATCCTATAGATGTTATTAATATATTTGATGAATGCTTGCTTGATGATTATATATATTGCAAAACTGCAGAAGCTGAAGGTAAAGTTTATCATCCAACCCAAAAACCGGTTGAATTAGGAAGATACCTGGTCAGAACATTCACAAAACCGGGAGATATTGTGTTGGATAACGCTTGTGGCAGTGGAAGCTTTTTAATATCAGCCATGATTGAAGGAAGAAACTTTATTGGAATTGAAAAAAATGAAGATGTATTACTGCATAAAATTAAAAAAACTGATTACATTAAAGTTTGTACTGATAGAATTGATGAAACATTACGAAACAAAGAATATGAACAGATGAACATCAACTTCTTTTCTGAACCAATATCAAAATATCATGTCATTAGAAAGAACATTGAGGATTAGTTTTGAGTAAATTAAATATAAACGAAAGAAGTTGGGCAATTGATGTAATTAGTGAAGTAAACAGGTTTTTGAGTAATAAATCTTGGACTATTTCTGCTGCAGGAGGAGAAAACTCACTTAGTTTTGATAAAAGGACACTATTTCCAGACTTGTTACTATTTAAAGATAAAAATAAAAGTTGCATTCTCCATGGCTGGGAACTGAAAATGCCTGACACTTCAATCGACGACAAAGAATTCATTCATAATGCAAAGCTAAAAGCTACTATCTTAGGAAAGAACAGTTTTCTTCTTTGGAACGTTACAATTTCTAAACTTTATGTCAAAGAAAATGATGATTTCAAAGTTGTTAAAACATGGGAATTAAGTGGAATAAAATCAAGAAATGATGTGCAGACTAAAGGAGATCTTTGGAAAAAACTATTACACGAGATTATTGAATATCTAAATAACTACTTTTTAGCAAACATTGACAGTAAACAAAACGACAGTTTTTTCTCTATTGATCAGGTATTTGATATCGTATTAAACAATGCTTTTGAGACTAAACTAATCCTCAAGCAAAACATTAAAAAGAACAATGTTTTAGAAGCTGAAATTAATGCTTGGTGGAGAAACACTGCTACTGAATATGGCTTTAAATTCGATAATTTTGAAGATAAACTTAACTCATTAAGTAAGATTATTCTGACAGACTGGGTGATTAAGATAATCTTTGCTAATATGATTAAAAGATATCATAATGATGCCTTAAAGATTGAGACTATTAATGAAGGGACAAGCATTAATGAAGCACTACAAATAGTGATAGACATCTCTAATAATTGTAACTTTTGGAATATCTTTAAACCTCATTTTGCTCAATTACTGATTGATGAAGAGTCATGGTGTAAATTAAAACAATTGAATTCTTTTCTAAGTTCAATTAATGTAAAAAGTATTGATTCAAAGGTAATTAAATCACTGTTAGAAGATTCAATTCAGGTCAGTAAAAGAAAAGTTTTAGGTCAATTTACTACTCCCAACAAACTTGCCGAGTTATTAATTAGGGTTACAATGACTGATAAAAACTTAATCGCGATGGACCCATGTTGTGGAACCGGAACTATTGTTAAAGAAGTTATGAATATTAAAAGAGAATATGATATTAGTGAAAGTAAGATAATTGAAAGCTCTTGGGCTTCTGACAAGCACTCCTTCCCCATTCAATTAAGTACATTATCTTTGACTAATCTAGACCACTATGGACATGTTTTAAACATTCACACTTGCGATGTTTTTGATCTTGAGACAAATAATTCTATTGATTTTAGAAATCCATATAATGGAAATATTATTGCCAAATCATTACCTAAAATTGATTATATTATCTCAAATTTGCCTTTTATTGATAGTAGCAATTTGAGGAGCTATAAACACAACATAATAAAAACTGAAGAATACATTTCTGAGACTTTAAAAAAAGAGTTTATTTTCAATAAAAGATCTGATTTTTTTGTTTATATTCCCTTTATTTTGCATAAACTTTTATCTAAAAATGGAAGAATTGGATTAATCTTGTCTAATGCTTGGCTAGGTACCGAATATGGAAAAGAGTTTGTTGAACTCTTGCAACAATTCTACACACTAGATTCTGTATTTATTTCTGGAAATGGTAGGTGGTTTTATAATGCTGATGTTGTTACTAGTATAATAGTAGCAACAAAAAAAGAGACGGTAGCAATTAGCCCTGAAACTGAAAACATAAGCTTTTGCGCTTTAATGACCCCTATTAATGATTGTGATGATATAAAACAGATATCTGAAAAGATCTTATTGAACCAATCTTGCAGAGAAGTGAAAATAATCAATAGAAATATTTCATCTATTAAAGAGTTAGAAAAGTGTGGATTTTCATGGTCAAGCTTCTTTGTTGATTTAGATTGGCATCAAGAACTAAGCTCAAAATTGATAAAAGCTAATGAACTGTTTAGTATTTTTAGGGGAGAAAGAAGAGGTTGGAATGAACTATTTTATCCTCACGATAACTCAAATATTGAAGCAGAAAACTTAATGCCTTTAGTAAAAAACCTTAGAAACACAAAAAACTTACTTTGCATTCCTAATAAAATAGCATTTTGCTGCACTTTACCAATTGAGAAACTAAAAAACAGAAACTTCATTCACACCCTCGCCTGGATTGATAAATTTTATAATTCAACCAATGGAAGCGGAGAACTTCTCCGAGATGTTTTGAAGAGTTCCAGCTTAGACTGGTACCAAATGAGTCCTAGTAATTCAGCAGATTATGTTTGTAATATTAACTTTGCTGATAGCCTTTTCATAGCCTACTTACCTGAAAAAGCAATAATCGACCAAAGAATGATTGGCTTTTCTCTAAAATCTAATGCATCTGATAAGGATAAGTTACTGTTATTAGCCTTACTTAACTCAACAATTAGTATGTTCTTCATTGAAAGTTCCGGCTTTGGCAGAGGGTTAGGGGCATTAGACTTAAACTCAAATAAGATAAAAGATAACTTTAAGATTTTAAACCCAAATCTGTTATCAGATAAAGTAAAAAAAGATATTTTAAAATCATTTACACCTTTACTTAAGAGAAATAGAAAACCTTTACTTGAAGAACTTTCATCACCTGACAGGCTACATTTTGAAAAGACCATAATTAAGGCCTTCCAAATAAGTGAATCTTCATATAGTTCTATTGAACAGTCATTAAGAGATTTATATGCCATTAGAAATGTTAATTAACATTTATATTTACAATTGACTTTTAATTAAAATTTCAAGCAACTCACGAAATTAAAGAACAGGTTTCTTTATTCTATTTTGAGAGGTCCCAAGCCAACAGAAAGTGTCCTACTCTTCCCCTAATCCTCTCCCAAGGGCAACGCTAACTCCTACTCCAAACCATTTTCGTATTTACAACGGATCCCCCAAGCTGGTCCCCCTAAAACCACTCTTTGCTCAGCCACAAGCCTGCCTATTTATTAGCAATCTTTGCCTTTCATTGCTGATTTATCGGTATTACTTCACAACAACTTAGCTCTCCCTCTAAAATAAATCTTTCACCGAATGAAGATTTAACTTGACATAAAAGCCTATCCATACCGTTTAGTATGTTATTGATAATTAATAATAAAAGGAAGCGAAAATGAATATTGATAAGAGCAAAGCAAAAGATACAAAGCATGCTATATTGTATTCAGCATTAGCAGTTTTTTCTGAGAAAGGCTATGATTCATCGTATATTTCAGAGATTTCGGGTAATGCTAATGTGACGAAGGGTGCACTTTATTGGCACTTTAAAGATAAGCATGATCTCTATCAAGAGTTGATTAAATTCTTAGCCAGAGAAATATCAGGGCAAGCTCAAATATTGGCAAGTGATGCAGAGTCTCCGCTTACCCGGATTAGGAAGTTTAATAAGAACCTACTTCACCTCATGCAGAACAATGTAACCTATCAAGAAGCCTTACTTCTCTTTTTAAAAGAACTTAGGCGTGAACGAATGTCTGATTTACAGGAAATCATCAATAATATTAAGGATGAGTTTGAAATAAATAAGATATTTCAAGAAGCAATTGATGCGAGAGAGATTTCAGATTTACTTTCAATAGAAAGCTATTTAGAATTGTATAAGGCAGTTTTTACCAGTTTAGTAATTAAATGGTTAATAGAAGAGAAAAACTTCGATCTATGCAGTGTCGGAGAAAAATATTTTGATTATATATTTAGAATTGATTTACAAAAGGAGAACTTATGAGGTTTAGCATATTATTCATAATGCTAATGATTCCCTATTTCGTATCAGGGATAACTTTAGATGAGGCTGAAACAATAGCCTTGGACAAAAACAAAGAGATCAAAATTGCTGAAGAGAAGAAATCAAGCAGTTTCTCGAATTACAAGAGTATTAAGGGAAACCTTTTCCCTCAATTTACCTTACAAGGCTCGTATGGAATAACTAAAACAGATGTTCCTGATATTTTACCTCCCGGAGCCATGGCAGAAAAAGAGATGCCACTTAATACAGTCTTATCTATGAATCAGATTTTGTTATCAAGTGATGTTTTTAATGGTTTGAAAGCAGCCAAGGTCTATAATGAGATAAACGACACAATGCTGGGTGTAACCACGCGTAATGTTATTTTCCAAACAAGAAGACTATTCAAAACAGCCCTTCTTACAAAGCAGGTTGTGGCGATTCATGAAGAAGCAATAGTTATTGCTAATGCTCAGTATGAAAGAATAAACAGTATGTTTGAGCAAGGCTTAGTTTCTGAATATGATAAATTAAGAGCAGAATTGCAGGTTTCAGAATTAGAACCAAAGTTGCAAGATGCACTTAATAATTACCAAATGTCTTTACAAGCACTACGCAACCATCTAGGTGGTGATGTTGATGTAAGCAATATTGAAGGTGAATTAACCGAACCTTTATTGCAGGTAATTACCTTGGAAGAAGCAGTTAAGCAAGGTATTGAGAATAGATTAGAATTAAAAGCTACTCAATTATCAACTGACATTTTAGGCATTCAGTATAAGAATCAAAAGATGACCTTCGTTCCGGATATTGCTTTAACTGGAAGCATTACCAACTTCACTGTTACTTCTGATTATGAAGTAGAAGCAGATAATTTTGGCAATAAGTTCTCAGTCGGAATTGGTTTCCAGATGCCTCTCTTCACCGGTTTTAAAAATACTAACAAAGTGCGTGAATACAAGCATCAACTTACTTCTGCCCAAATAGAGAATTCTCAATTGCAGGATAATATTAAATTAGAGATTAGAAATTACTTTCTTACTTTAGAAAAAGATAATAAAAATTTAGAAACAGCTAAGAAGAATCGTGCTTTAGCAACTCGTGGATTGAATATCGCCGAACAAAGATATGCTAATCAACTGGGAACTTATCTTGAAGTTCAAGGTGCACAACTTAGTTATAATCAAGCACAATTAAATTATATATCAGCCATCTATAGCTTAACAGAATCTTATGAAGGTTTACTTAAAGCTATGGGTGTAGATTTTAGATCATAAGGAGAAATCATGGTTAAAAGATTAACTTTACTAATATTAAGTACCTCACTGTTAGCAATGGTGGGTTGTGGTGGCAAAAAAGAGCTAGTGAAAAGTGAAAATATGGAACAGATTCATGCTCGTGAAGGTATTCCTGTTAAAATAGAAACATTGCAAAAGGATAATTATTCTCAAAGTCTCTCTTTCCCCGGTAAGTTAAAAGGGTTAAAAGAGAGTACAGTAACCTCTTCCATCGCCGGCAGAATTGAATCAATCGTTAAAGATGTTAATGCTAAAGTCAAAGCAGATGATGTAGTTATAACTGTTCCTACTGATGTTCCTGCCAGTCAATTTGCTCAAGTCAAAGAAGCTCATGATTTAGCCGAAAGCACCTATAATAGAATGCTGAATTTATTTGCATCAGGTGCTATTTCCCAACAAGATTTAGACCAAGTTAAAGTTCAATATGAAGTAGCTAAGAGTAATTTAGGAACTATTAACAAGATTCTGAATGTGGAAGCTCCTATTAGTGGCATAATCAGCATTATGTATTCTGAAGTTGGCGATGTAATTACTCCCGGCCAGAAGCTTTTCCAAGTAGTTGATACTAGTTGTTATAGGGCTAGAATCTATGTTCCAGAAAGCCAGATTAGAAATATTAAAAAAGGTCAGAAGGCTACAGCCAAATGGAGTGATATTACGCTTAACGGTAAAGTAGATAAAGTTTCTTCTGCTATTGATCTTGATACAAACGCCTTTATCGTAGATATTCTCTTTTCCAATAAACATGAAGATGTAAAAATCGGTGTTACTGCCGATATCAAAATTGAAGTATATACAACCAATTCTATCGCTATAGAGAGCCAATATGTTGTCTCTGATAATGGCAAGGACTTTGTTTTCGTAAAGAATGGAGATAAGGCACAGAGGAAAGAGGTTCAAATTGCTAGAAGTCTTAATGGAAAAGTAGAAATAGCAAGTGGCGTAAACGAAGGAGATATCTTAATCACTCAAGGTGCACATTATGTGTCAGATAACTCATTAATCAAGATAATTAAATAGGAGAATATATAAATGTCCCTATCAAAAATATCAATAAATAGACCTATCATGATGACCATGATACTACTCTTATTTGTAGTATTAGGTATCATTGGGTACACAAGTATGTCTTTGGACTTAATGCCTGCCGTAGATATACCCATAGTTACAGTCCGAGTTATTTACAGTGGAGCAGGTCCTCAAGATGTAGAGACTCAGATAAGTAAAAAACTTGAAGATGAGATTAGCACCGTTTCTGAAATAGATTATATGCAGACCTACTCGATAGATAATGCCAGTATTATCATTGTTTTCTTTAATCTTACTAAAGATGTGGAGATTGCAAAGCAGGAAATTGCTGATAAAGTAGCTGCTATTGTGAATGATTTGCCGGCTGATGCTGATGATCCAATCATTGATAAGATTGACATTAGTGCTCAGTCAATCATGGATATTGTGCTTTCGGGAAGTGCTTCCGGAATAGAGCTCTTTGAATATGCAGACAATGTTTTGAAAGATAGATTTGCTCAACTTAAAGGTATTGCCAAGGTAGATATTATTGGTGGTAATGAAAGACAGATTCAGATAATCTTCAATAGAGAAGAGATGAAAGCTAATAATATATCGTTAGCTCAAGTGAGTCAAATCTTAGCAGCCAATAACTTTAACTTGCCTTCAGGTTCTTTTGAATATACTAACCAAAATTTCACTGTAAAATTTGAGAGTAAATTTAATAGTATTGCCGAGATTGAAAATATAGAGATTCCTACCGCTCATGGGTATAAAAAACTAGGTCAGATAGCCAGGATTGAAGATACTTTCTTAAAAGTTAATCAAAGTGCTATGCTCTATGATGCTGAAAAGCAGGAAGTTAGTGATAATGTGGTACAGCTTTCCTTAATTAAAAGTAAAGAAGGAAATGCTGTTGAGATAGCTAAATTAGCTAAGCAGTTAATTCCGGAAATAGAAAAAGATTTGCCTGCCAATATGAACCTAACCGTAACAACAGATAAATCAGAATTTACTGAATCATCGGTAAAAGATACCTTGATGAACATTTTGTTGGGTGTACTCTTTACAGGCTTAATTCTTCTCTTCTTCTTGCATGACTGGCGTTCCACAATCATCGTTGGACTCTCTATGCCTTTCTCTATTATTGCTACCGTTGGCGTAGCCTATTTGTCAGGTTTCACTTTGAACATTATGACACTGATGGCTCTCTCAACCTCAGTGGGTATTATTGTTACCAACTCTGTGATTGTGATTGAAAACATATTCAGACACAAGAATATGAGTGAAAATAGAAAAGACGCTGCAGATAAAGGTTCTGCTGAGATATTTGTAGCAGTGGTCGCTTCCACACTTACTAACGTGATGGTGTTCTTACCAATCGCTAATATGGCAGGTATGGCAGGCAGATTCTTTATCCAATTTGCTCTAACTGTTACCTATGCAACAATATTCTCACTTATAGCATCATTCACTATTACTCCTATGCTGGCCTCCCTGATTATTCCGGAAAACCCTAAGAAATCTAAGTTTGGCGCAATTGTTGAAGCTTGGATGACAAGAATGGAAAAAAATTATGGCAGAACTCTCCATGCTATTATTGATAAGAAATCAATCTCTACTTTTATTTTATTACTGACAGCCGGATTGTTAGTTTTTAGTGTCTCGCTCTTCCCTAAAATTGGTATGGAGTTCATGCCAACCATGGATGAAGGATATTTACAAATAAATATTGAACTGCCTCAAGGCTACAATCTAGATTCAACTAAACAAACAGTCAATGATGTTTTAGATATCGTTAAGACTCGTGATGATGTGAAAATGACAACTGTAAAACTAGGCACACTTGGTAGCTTAGATACAGGACTTAACTTAGCTCAGCTCACTCTTACACTTAGTGAAACAGACGAGAGAGAGTTATCTTCTGAAGAAGTAGCTCAGGTATTAACGCGTCAATGTGCTTCTATTCCTAATGCTAAAGTAAGCATTCAAACCACTTCTAGTATGGGTGGTGGTAGAGGTGGAGCACCTATTGAATTCTACTTGTTAGGACAGAGCATGGACGAATTAATTCCGATAAGTAATGAAATTCAAAAAGAAATGAAGAAAATTGAAGGCTTAATTAATGTTGAAGCAAGTTATAAACCCGGTAAAAAAGAGTTTATAGTTGAACCTAATCGTGAACAACTTTCTAACTATGGTATCACTACTGCCGAAATTGCAGTCGCTTTAAGATATGCAGTTGAAGGTATGGGAAACTCGGAATTAACCGAAAATAACCAAGATTATGATATCTTAGTTACTATGGATGATAAAGATGTTACTAGTAGCAGTGATATTATGAGTATTCCTCTTACAAATGGCAGGGGTGCTGAATTCACAGTAGGACAAGTTGTTACTATTGCTGAAAGAGATGCTTATAATCAACTTCAAAGAAGAGATAAGTTCCAAGCTATTCAAATCAGTGCAGGTAACGCTCCGGGCTATACCACAGGAAGACTGCAAAATCAAATAGAAGAGATAATCGATGGTATGGATACAGGCAATGTTACTCTCAAATGGGGTGGAATGTCTCAAATGATGGGCGACACTAATAAAGATATGGGTAAGGCTATGCTTCTTGCTATTTTACTTACCTTTATGCTCTTAGCCGCTATCTTAGAAAGCTTTGCTCAACCATTGCTCATTCTTGTTACTCTTCCACTGGGTCTGATTGGTGTTGCGTTGATTATGTTCGCTACAGGTACTCCTTTCAATATTATTTCGCTATTGGCTATTATGATGTTGATCGGTATTGTGGTGAATAATGGTATTCTGATTCTTGACTACTATAATCAACTACGCAAACAAGGTCTGAGAATCAGAGCAGCCTTAGTTGATGCATGTACTGCTAAACTTAGACCTATTATCATGTCTTCTCTCTCAATTGTGATTGGTATGCTTCCAATGGCAATGGGTATCGGTAGTTCCGGTGCTGAAATGAGAAGAGGAATGGGACTTGTTACTATCGGTGGTGTTGTAAGTTCAATGTTGCTTACTCTCTACATCTTGCCGGCTATGATAAGCTTGGCTGCCAAGAAGAAACATAAAACTCTCTAAACAGAATAATAAGATATATCTAGATTATGCTTATAAATAAGAGGTAATCTTGTAATAATAAGGAGATGTCGCTTGACATCTCCTTGCTTTTTCAGAGAATGGATTATATGTCACCCTTTCAGGGTTATTGTCTGATTTTTTATCATCAAGGGGTTTACACCCCTTGCTAGTATATTCCATCCCTTCGGGATTTAAGACCTCACCCCGCCGAAAAATCGGCATCCACCTTTTTTCTTCTAATTGCTCATTGCTAATTGCTAATTACTAATTGTTAAATGGAGATATTTATGAACAAACTATGCTTCGTTTGTCCGCACAAATGTGGTGTCAACAGAATTGACACTATAGGAATTTGTCAGGCACCGGCAGAATTAAAGATTAATTTAGCCCAACTTCATTTTGGTGAAGAACCTATCTTGGTAGGTGCTAAAGGCAGCGGAACCGTCTTCTTTTCCCACTGTAATTTACACTGCTGTTATTGCCAAAACTACAAGATATCAGCTCTGGGAAGTGGCTCTCTAATCACCCCTGAAGAGTTAAGAGATATCTTCTTCTCACTAAAAGAACAAGGAGCTGTTAACATTAATCTAGTCTCCCCTACGCCCTATTCAGACATGCTTATTCCTGTCTTAGAACAGGTTAAGAAAGAAGGTTTAGACTTGCCTATAGTGTGGAATACGAACTCCTATGAATCAGTTGAGACCCTAAAAAAGCTGGAAGGATTAGTCGATATTTATCTTGCTGATTTCCGTTATTGGGACAATGCTAATGCCTTGAAATATTCTCAGATAGGCTCTTATAGAGAAGTAGCTTCAGCTGCTATTAAAGAGATGTTTAGGCAAGTAGGTTCTCTTAAGGTAGAAGATGATTTGGCGTGGATGGGAAGCTTAATCAGAATCTTAGTTCTACCTAATGATATTACAGGAGCAGAAGCGATTTTAACATGGTTGGCTGATAACTTGGGATTAGGTATTACCATTAGTTTATTAGCCCAGTATTACCCTACCTTCAGAAGCAATGAGTTCCCCGAGATAAACCGTCCTATCACTTCCGCTGAATACCAAACAGCTGTCAAAGCTCTGGAACAATTAGGCTTCACCAACTATTATCTACAGGAGCTAAATCCATCTTCTGAGTGGACTCCCAACTTTCGCTAATAAACTAGCTGTTTACACGTGTAAAATTCGTTTACACCGACATGCTGTATCATACTAGTTCATTAGTTTCATTTTCTTTTCTCATGATGTTTTTCAAGCTTATATCTATGCTATTCATAGTTCTTTAGAAGCAACTCAAACTATGTTTAGACAAAATAATAAATTATGGAACTAACAATGCAATTATAGAAAGTGTAAGATTTTTGAATAACTGGATTATTTACAATGCTCTCTGACTAAATCTTTTCTCTTGTCAAACCGAGATTTGGTAATGTAATATATCAACTGGAGAGCATTCTATATAGCTTGTAGAAAAATTGTTGAAGATAATTTAAACATGTATTGACATAACAATAATTGAGTATGCTCCCTAAGTGAATAGTTTTGGAGAATTGGTCGCTAACGCTTCCTCCATTAGGTTGCAGAAGTGCAACTTCACTTGCCAACCCAAGCATCCCGGTTATTGTTTATGTCAATATTTTTTGCCTTGCAAATCTTCCACTATTATGACTTTTATCCCAACCTAAAACAGGAATATCCAAAAATAAAGATAAGCGAGATAAGAATTGAAAAAGAAACTATCGTCGCGGCAAATTCTTTATCCAACTCTTCTAATTCAGAAAAGATAAGGGTATTAAAACCAACCGGAGCAGCTGAACAGAGAATAACAATATCAGAAATTGGCTGTTCTAACTTAAACAACTCAACAATCAGCATTCCTAAACCAAATCCCAACAACATTCTCAAAGAGAGCACTCCAAGTGTTAATTTAAAGTTAGCAATTCGCGGCTGAAAGTAGATTCCCAGGGAAAATATCATCAAAGGCATCGTAGGCATTCCGATATAATTTAAGGTTTCGAGCATTAAAGGATTCAGTTCCAACGATAACATATTAATAATTAATCCGATGCCAATACCCCAGAGTGGAGGCAAGGAGAGCATCTTTAACAAAGGAAGTTGAGATTTTCCTTTACAACTAAACCTGATTGCCTGAAAGTAGGCAAAGATGTAAATCATGAAGGAGTTTCCCAAATCAAACAGAGAATAATAGCCAAAAGCAGCTTCTCCATAGAAAGCATAAATGAAAGTGGAGACGAAACCTGTATTTATAATTAAAGAACCAATTAGGAAACTACCTTTAGTTTTTGTTGAAACTTTTAGTTTATTTGTAATATAATTTGCTGGTATGAATGTAATCAAAACTATAGCCAGAGGAAATAAAATTAAATAGAGTAAATTTAAATCTAATTTTAAATTAGTAAGTGAGACGATGGTAAGTGCCGGAAGAGTAACATTAAGAACAAGTTGTAGAAACCTATCTGCATCTTTACTAGTGAATACTTTCAGTTTTTTACTGATAAATCCTAAACAAAACATAATTAATACAGGTATAATCTTGACAAAATAGGCAGGCATAAATACTCCACTTAAGACATAGTTAATCCATAATTTCTAGATTAACAGAATAAGTAAAGTTTTTTATTTACAAAATTTTAAAGTTATTATATTAGGCAGTAGAATATTAGATATGAAAATGGATAATTTATTAAACAAAATAATTAAAAAAAGATAATCCCGGAGGATTAATGAGCACAGAAAAACAAATTACTGAATTGCGACTTAAACGAACCGAGGCTGAACAAGGTGGTGGGCAAAAAAGAATTGATACCCAACACGCTAAGGGAAAACTAACTGCTCGCGAAAGAGTCAATAACCTTCTAGACCCCAAAAGTTTTGAAGAGTTTGACATGTTCGTCGAGCATAATTGCCATGATTTCAACATGCAAGATAGCATTCATCCCGGTGATGGAGTCATCACAGGGTGTGGCACTATTAATGGTCGATTAGTCTATATTTTCTCCCAAGACTTTACGGTCTTAGGTGGTTCTTTATCAAAAACTTATGCAGAGAAAATCTGTAAAATTATGGATATGGCTATTAAAATGGGTGCTCCTGTCATTGGCTTAAATGACTCAGGTGGAGCAAGAATTCAAGAGGGCGTTGATGCTCTTGCCGGCTATGCCGAGATATTCTACAGAAACGTAATGGCTTCCGGAGTCGTTCCTCAGATTTCAGCAATCTTAGGACCTTGTGCTGGTGGAGCTGTTTATTCACCTGCTATAACAGACTTTGTGATGATGGACAAGAAGAACAGCTATATGTTTGTAACCGGACCTAAAGTTGTGAAGTCTGTTCTTAATCAAGATGTTACAACCGAACAGCTTGGTGGAGCAATGACTCATGCAACCAAGAGTGGTGTTACTCATTTCGTTACAGAGAATGAAGAAGAGACTTTATTATTAATCAAGAAGTTATTAAGTTATATTCCTTCTAACAATATGGATGAACCTCCTTATTTCCCAAATGCTGACCCAATAGATAGAGCATGTGATAAACTTAACGATCTTATTCCTGCAAATGCTAACAAGCCTTACGATATGTTAGATGTTATTCAAGAGTTAGCAGATGAGAACGAGTTTTTAGAAGTTTCCCGTAACTTTGCTCAGAACATAATTATCGGCTTTTGTCGCTTCAACGGCTATTCTGTTGGTGTTGTAGCAAATCAGCCAAAAGTTCTCGCCGGAACCTTAGATATTAATGCTTCTACTAAAGCAGCTAGATTTGTCAGATTCTGCGATGCTTTCAACATTCCTATCTTAGTCTTAGAAGATGTTCCCGGCTTCTTACCCGGACCAAGTCAAGAGCATAATGGTATTATTAGAAACGGTGCTAAGTTGCTTTATGCTTTTGCTGAAGCTACAGTTCCCAGAATCACTGTTATCTTGAGAAAAGCCTATGGTGGAGCTTATTGTGTGATGAATAGTCGTCATATGAGAGCGGACATGGTTTATGCTTGGCCTTCAGCAGAGATTGCTGTGATGGGACCAGGTGGTGCTGTGGAAGTTATATTCCGTAAAGAAGCAATGGAATCTGATGATCCTAAAGCTGCTTTAAAGCAGAAAGAAGATGAATATAGAGAGATGTTTGCTAATCCTTATAATGCAGCCAAAAAAGGATATATTGATGATATCATTGAACCGAGCCGAACTCGCTTCAGGATTATCAGAGCTTTTGAAATGTGTGCCAACAAGAAAGATTCAAATCCGCCTCGCAAGCATGGAAACATTCCTTTATAGGAGAGTACAATGATAAAAAATAAAACGTTATTAGTACTGCTTCTACTTTTAGTAATGGGAAATATCTTTGCTTTTGAAGATGCCAAAATAATCTATCATCAATCAGGCAAAGATAATCAACTCACGATTACTGATAATTACACAATCAGAGCTGTGGCTGACAGTATAAGTATGCCCATAAAAAACCTAAAGGCAATGTTAGCTTCTGAATTAACTGCATATAGCGAAGCACACCCTGAATTTGGAATCCATCCGACACAGAGTCGTGTTTGGGACTTAATACCCCTAAAAGAACTTAATATTGAGCCAGTTACAATAGTTGAAAAATTCTCAGAATTTGTAGGCAAAACTATGAAATTCGGCGGAAGTATCACTTTAGTAGGCACTTTGGTTGTGTTCTTTAGTTTGTTGTTAATCAGCTTTATAATTGAACAACTACGACATCTTGATAGAGCAAAAGTTGTTAAAGTTACGAAATCTGAAAAAAAGAAACCTGCAACAACAACAGTAGATTCACCGATTGGTAAGATAACCGCTCCCTCAGGATCGATAAGCTCTAATGCCATTGTAGCTGTGGTTACAGCTCTACATAAGCATATATCATTAGTTGAAGAGAGAGTTAAAATTCAAATGACCTTCAGTCGCACTCCGGTAAATATGTGGAGTGCTTCAGCAAAGTTGGATATGCCTAATAAAATCTATAACAAAAATATAGAGAGGAAGAAATAATGAAAAGTTATAAAATGAAAATAAACGGTGAGAATTATGATGCGAAAATAATCACCTTTGATGCAGAACATGCCAAAGTCGAAGTCAATGGCAATGTTTTCTTGGTAGAATTTGAAGAAGATTCTCATAATCCGGTTCCTAAAATCACAAGAACTGTTAAAGAGTCTCCTGACGCTCCTCAGTTATTTGTTGATTTTGGTGATGGTTCAGTAAAAGCTCCCATCCCGGGTGTCATCTTTTCCATCAAGAAAAAAGTTGGAGATAGGGTTGAAAAAGGCGAGACTGTCGTTGTTTTGGAAGCAATGAAAATGGAATCTGATATTGAAACTCCTGAAGCCGGAGTTATTGAAGAGATCTTTGTTAAAGAGAGAGCAGCAGTTCAAGAGAATGATCCTTTATTTAAGGTCAAATTCGATCAAGTTGCAGTAGCTCCTGCTCCTAAAACTAAAATTAAAGAGCCAAAAAGATCTACTCCAATACCACAAGCAGCACCTACTGCTACTCCTGCTCCTGCAGGCACTAAAAGTGTAGTTGCTCCTATTCCCGGAACTGTCTTTGATATCTTAGTAAAAGTGGGCGATAAGATCACTGCTGACCAACCGGTACTCATTTTAGAAGCTATGAAAATGGAATCTGAAATTTCTTCGGTTTACTCCGGAACAGTTACGAAAGTATTAGTTACTAAAGGTCAAGCTGTTCAAGAAGATGAAGCTCTTATTCTGTTAGGAGATTAGGAATGGCAGAATTTATAAACTTCTTCCAAACTACAGCATTTTATAATCTTAGTTGGGGCTATATTGGGATGATAATCATAGGCTTGGGATTCCTTTATCTAGGAATTGCTAAAGGACATGAACCACTCCTCTTAGTTCCTATCGGATTTGGTATCTTAATAGGAAACATTCCCGGAGTTGCATTGCAAGGACAAGGCGTCTATGACGAAGGTTCTGTTTTATACTATCTCTATCTGGGAGTTAGTAAGGGATATTACCCCCCTCTAATCTTCCTTGGTATTGGTGCCATGACAGACTTCTCAACGTTAATTGCTAACCCCAAACTAATCTTAATCGGAGCTGCAGCCCAGGCGGGTATCTTTATTACCTTTATCGGTTCACTCCTCTTAGGATTCAATGTGATGGAAGCTGCTTCAATCGGGATTATTGGAGGCGCAGACGGTCCAACTTCGATTTATATATCGTCTAAATTAGCTCCGCATTTACTCGGCGCCATTGCTATTGCCGCCTATTCCTATATGGCGTTGGTTCCGGTGATTCAACCACCTATTATGAG